>OHBE01000495.1_pt1 | contig 44291 bp, 35 predicted proteins | sample 1577231 | NCBI WGS metagenome assembly OHBE01 (sample SAMEA3541506, study PRJEB24748) | human gut metagenome | biome: human gut; feature: human-associated habitat; material: faeces | place: China | collected 2012 | reverse complement strand
CGTCTGGGGGGCGTGTGGTCGCTGGTTCGAATCCAGTCACCCCGACTGGTGAAAAGAAGAGGCTGTCTCAAAGTAACAATGAGGCAGCCTTACTTATATAATTAATAAATTCAACTACAAATAAAGCGCTTTGTCACTGTCAGCTTTCCTCAGACAGGAATGCAAAAAGACAGAGGATGCCCCAAGAGCGAACGGCGCACAGGTCATCACTCCCCTTGCCCGCAGGCGAGGATACAAAAGTTGAGGGTGACGGAAAAGTCCGTATTGAATGTTTATCTGCCGCGCGGACAGGTTGTGACAGAATATCGGAAACCTGAAGCCCGACCTCTTTTACGTTTAGAACAATGAAAGAAAACCCGAAACATATTCATATCAGCGAATACAATTATACTCTGCCCGACGAACGCATCGCCAAGTTTCCATTACCTGTACGCGACCGATCGAAACTTCTGCTTTACCGGCAGGGAAAAGTCGGCGAAGATGTTTTCACTTCGCTCCCCGAGTATATCCCCGAAGGCAGCCTGATGGTTTTCAATAACACCAAAGTGATTCAGGCACGACTGCATTTCCGGAAAGAAACGGGCGCTTTGATCGAAGTGTTCTGTCTGGAGCCGGTTCAACCGAATGATTATGCACTGAACTTCCAACAAACGCAGCATGCCGCTTGGCTTTGCATGGTGGGCAACTTAAAGAAATGGAAAGACGGAGCGCTGAAACGGGAGATGACTGTAAAAGGACATCTCATTACATTGAGCGCAACGAAAGGCAAATGCAGGGGAACCAGCCATTGGATCGACTTCACTTGGAATAACAAGGAGGTGACCTTTGCCGATATTCTGGAAGTATTCGGCGAATTGCCCATTCCTCCTTACCTGAACCGGGATACGCAAGAAAGCGATAAGGAAACTTACCAAACGGTGTATTCGAAAATCAAAGGCTCGGTGGCGGCGCCCACTGCCGGATTGCACTTCACTCCCCACGTGCTCGAAGAGCTCCGGAAGAAGAATATAGACCTCGAAGAACTGACGCTGCATGTAGGAGCAGGAACGTTCAAACCCGTGAAAAGCGAAGAGATAGAAGGGCACGAAATGCACACGGAATATATTTCGGTTCACCGAAACACCATCCGAAAACTAATCGAGCATGAAGGCCGGGCTATCGCCGTGGGCACTACTTCGGTGCGGACGCTCGAAAGCCTTTACCATATCGGAGCGGCGCTGGCCGGCAATCCCGGACTCACAGAGAAAGAGCTGCACGTGCGCCAATGGCAACCCTACGACCGGGAAAGCACGCTCTCTCCGGTGGATGCGATGAAGAATATCCTCGACTATCTCGACCGCCACGGTATGGAGACACTGCACACCAGCACTCAGATTATCATCGCCCCGGGATACGATTACAAAATCGTAAAAGCGATGGTCACCAATTTCCACCAACCGCAAAGCACACTGCTGCTGCTTGTTTCGGCTTTCGTGAAAGGAGACTGGAAAACCATCTACGACTATGCGCTAAGCCACGATTTCCGGTTCCTGAGCTATGGCGACTCTTCGCTACTAATCCCGTAATTACATCATTTGCCATGCCGAGCGATAACAACCGGGAGATATTCCTACTTGTAGACGAGCAAGGAAACATCACGGGTACTGTTCTAAGAAAGTATCGAGTTTGTCAATAATTTAATTATCTTTGTACCCCATATTTACTTGATATTAATATTGTGATGAAGATTGGTGATAAAGTGCGCTTTCTCAGTGAAGTAGGCGGAGGAGTGGTAAAAGGATTCCAGGGAAAAGATTTGGTATTGGTGGAAGACGAAGATGGCTTCAGTATTCCTATGCCGATACGAGAATGTGTTATCATAGATACAGATGACTATAATATAAAAAAAGAAGAAAAAGCAGATGTGCCGACCACCCCGGGAAAAATAGGACTTTATAATTTAAAAAGACCTTTTAGTCCACAGCCGGAAACACGTGGAAAAGATATGCTAAATGTATATTTAGCTTATGTTCCTGAAAATGCGAGAAAGATGAGTACAACACCTTTTGAAGCATATTTGGTAAATGATAGCAATTACTATCTTTACTACACGTATTTAAGCGCGGAAAAGGAAGGGTGGAAAAATCGCTCGCATGGTCTGGTCGAACCGAATACAAAATTGCTGATGGAAGAGTTCACAAAAGAAATTCTGAATGAATTAGAACGAGTATCTGTTCAGCTTATTGCTTTTAAAGAAGCAAAGCCTGCCGAAATTAAACCAGCTGTCGGAGTAGAACTTCGAATTGATACGGTGAAATTCTATAAATTACATACATTTAAGGATTCGGAGTTCTTTGAAGAACCGGCTTTGATTTTCGATTTAGTTAAGAATGATGTTCCGGTAAAGCAGGTATGTGTTTCTGCAGAGGAACTTCATACTGTTTTATTACAAAAAAGTTCTGCGGACAAACGCGAATCTCGACCTGTTACAAAAAAACAACAAAAACGTAGTGGGAAAAACGTTATTGAAATAGATCTTCATATAGGGGAATTACTGGATGATACGCACGGCATGAGTAATGCTGAAATATTGGATTATCAGTTGACTAAGTTTCGACAAGTTATGGAGGAGAATAAGTATAAACATGAGCAAAAGATTGTATTTATTCATGGAAAAGGAGATGGCGTTCTTAGAAAAGCGATCCTCGATGAATTGAAGCGAAAATACAAACATTGCCGATTTCAAGATGCTTCTTTTCAGGAATATGGGTTTGGAGCTACAATGGTAATTATTAAGTGACAGTTTCCATCGCCGGAAAATAAAAAATTACAAGTAAGGCTGTCTCATTTTTCTATTTTATGAGACAGCCTTTAACTTTGCAGAAGTTACCATGCCTGAAAGAACTTACTTGTTCAGTTCAATTCCTTTATTCATTAAAGTGATATTCATTAAAGCGGCATATTTTGCATACTGCTTGTTGCTCAGCGTTTTTCTCATCAGCTTGAGATTTCCATATACAGCATTACGCAATTTTGCGTCTTTGTCTTTTTTTGCCGTTGTGGCTTTTGACATCTGCTCGGAGAAATAATTGCAAATATTTTCCACTTCTTCACTTTGAGATGCATTTAAGTCCAAATACCTGCCAAGTTTGTTTACATTGATGTTACCTTCCCATTTTACAGTTGTTGGTTGATTTTCCACCGCAAAAGTCGTGGCAATAAAACAAAATACTGCCACTAATGTTAATCCTGAACGTTTCATAATACCTACTAAAAAAAATGTTATACCTAAAAACTTTCTTATAGAAAAAATCTAATACCTATTGAAAACTCTTTTAAGTTTTTCTTTTTACCTACGCAAATATAGGAATGTGTTTTATAACATTAAAATATAGAAGGAGAAAAGATGCTTTTTACCGCATTTTCTTGATATAAATCAAGAGAAGGTTGTTCTTTTTGATAGTTTAAACAGTAAATCAAACATGATTTGTCAGCTGTGTGCGGAAACGAATTATTATTAAGCAAATATTAACTCCTAATTTTGCATTAAAATGAAATGAATTGATAAGCTTATTGATATCTGTCGCCAACCATGAACGGGAGCAAATTAAGAATCATTTTAGTCATGAATTTCTTTATAGAAAAACGTAAAAAGTCTCTATCTAAGGCTTAATCGTAATTTTCTTCAAATAAACGAATCGTTTTATGGGTCTCTGTGCTGATGCTTACAATCCCCGTTCCTCCCTGTACATTACTTGGGTAATTGATGGCTTCGTTCAAGACTTCATCAAACGCATCCGAATCTACAATATTCAAGGCTCTTAAATAATAATACTCTGTCTCGGTGATACTAAGCACACGTATGACAGCATCGACTTTGCAGCTTAATTTGTTATTAATTCCATTATATGCCTGAGGTTTCGGATCGTTGTAAACAGTCATCACATAAGAAGAATTTTCGAAGCGTGAATCATCGAAGACCCCATATACGTTGCTAACATTGTCGAACATCCCGTTCTCCTCTTCCGCATCACTTTGCGGACGTCCGTCTGTCAATACTATATCTTCACGAAAGATATAACTGTAATCATGATAGATACTGGTTATAATGCTTCGTTTCTGTTTGCTCCCTTCATTTCCCCACTGCCAGTCATTTCTGTTTTCAAACCAACTGACCCACTCTGTTCGCTTGTCTACAATCAGCCTATAGAAATTCCTTTCGTTTGGAATATCATTCAGTGTGATTTTATAGCGCAGACAGTTTTCTATCCTTCCATGATGTCGTAAAGCAACATTCATTGTTTCGACTTCTCGTATCTGCGGCATTGGTTTCGGCACGCCGACCTCCACCCATGCATGATGCATGCCGTCATCGGTTCGCGCGTCAATACGTACCAAATCGCCGGGAAGAAATGTACCGGATAGCTTGAACATGCATTGTGACAAATGATTTGTTTCTTTTTTATCCATCGGACGCAATTTTTCCCTTAGCTCTCCGTTTACGCGTATTTCAAGCGAAGCATCTTTGACATGTCCGGGGCTGCCATGTCCGGTAAAATTAAGATATAGATAGTTAGTCAGACTGTCTGCATTGATGAACGCATTCATTACCAACTTGGGAGGATTTTCTTTGATATCAAAAGGAATCTCATTTTTACATGAAGAAATTAATACCATAAAAAGTGAGAACACGATGGAAATATTTATTTTCATAACAGTTTAAAATTTATAAGTATATGTAAATGATGGAATTACAGGAAGTAGCGTAAATTTTGTGATTACCATTCTTGAGGGGTGATTGTCTTTCATCGTCCGATAAACGAATGTCGGATTCATTGCATTGTAAACATTGTATACACTGATGTTCCAAGTACGCATTCCCCTTTTTGTTTTTTTGTGAAAATTGATACCTATATTCAATCGGTGAGTAGACGGCAATCGGTAATTATTCCGATGTTCCACATAAGGAGCCTCGTCCAGCGGAGAATTTTGAGTCATAATATTATAATAAGAATAATAACTCCAATCGCTTCTTCCATTATTTGAACCTTCGGGGCGGATAATCATGGTTTCTTCTTCGGGAATAGTGGCTGCACTTCCGGTATAAAATACCCACGATGCTCCCATATCGATGGCGTTGCTGAACTTATGACTCAAGGTGAGGTTCACGTTATGTCGGCGATCGTATTTGTAAGGAAAGCGTTTACCGTTATTGATACCTCCTTGAGCAAATTTCCGGTCGCTTTTTGAAAGCGTATATGACAGCCATCCGGTTGTTTTGCCCATCGTTTTCTGCGCCATCAGCTCAACGCCCATCGAACGTCCGTCACCCATTTCAACTTTCTTTTCCCATCCTGAGGAAGAACCTAGAAAACTAACTCCTTCTTTATATTCCAACACATTGCGCATATTCTTGTAATATCCTTCTATAGAAAATTCCCATCCACTGATTCCCGTATGATAAGCGCCCAAAGCGTATTGATGTGCGCGCATCGGCTTCACTTGTTTGGTTACCGGCACCCACAAATCCGTAGGCATCGCGATGGGAGCGGACGACAATAAATGTACATACTGATTCATTTTCGTGTACGATGCTTTCAAAGAAATAGATCTGTTCGCTTGATAACGAGCCGATAAACGAGGCTGCAATGACAGATAGCTACGTTTTTGTACGTTGAAGAAAGATAAATGAAACCCCATATTAACTCGAATTCTGTCTCCTATCTTTATATTGTCTTCAGCGTAAGCAGATAATTCGTGAGCGTATATACGACTGTTGCCTATGCTGTGATACGTGGTGTCTTGCTCACTTTGTTTTTCAGTATGTTCGGTTATTTTAGAAGTCATCACTTCCGGACGAAAGTTGTGATATAAATACCCCGTTCCAAATTTGATATGATGGTTTGGAGTTGGATTATAGTCGAAATCTATCAGATAACTCCAGTCGCGAATACCCGACCGGTAGTTCCCGGAGTATTTATTAGTGATGGTTTCTCCCTCGTTTATCTGTCGAATGTTTGAGTATGAATGCATGTCCAGCGAATAATTATTAAAGGCTATAGTCGTATTACCAAACAGTTGATTGTTGAAAATATAATTCCAGCGGGCAGATAAAATGGAGTTGCCCCAGTTCATTCTTCCTCCGTCGAAATAGGTGGCATTTTCTTCAAACTGATTGGAGAAGTGGTCTTTCCCATTATAAAAACTCAAAAACAAACGACTTCGATCAGAAAATTTATGGTTTATTTTAACATTGATATCATAAAAAAAATAGTTGTATTTCTCTTCTTTTGCCATGAACGGTTTGGCTAATAAATCAGCGTAAGAGCGACGTGCAGAAAAATTAAACGATGTTCTGTCCTTTATAATCGGACCTTCGAAGTTAATTTTGCTCGTTAGCAATCCGATGCTGAGCGTTCCGTGGTAATTCTTCATATCGCCATCATTGGTACGTACATCGATCACAGAAGAAAGACGTCCGCCAAACCGCGCGGGAAACGAACTTTTGAAAAACGTGACTTTTTTAACGGCTTCAGGGGTAAATACCGAAAAAAAACCGAATAGATGATCCACATTGTATACCGGTATGCCATCGAGCAAAATCAAGTTTTGATCGGGACCTCCACCTCTGATATTCAATCCTGCTGTCCCATCTGTTCCGGCCTGGACTCCGGGCATTAACTGAATTGTCTTCATCACATCCGCTTCACCTAAGATATTAGGAGTCTTCTTAATTTGCACCATGGGAATCTCCGTTGCGCCCATTTGTGTTGCCATAGTTCCGGCTTCTGCTTTATCTGATATAATGACTACTTCCTGAAGCTGATTGGCGTCTCTCATACTGATATTGAGCAGTGTATCCTGACGAAGTCGGAAGGAACGCATTTCTGTTTGGTAGCCCAGATACGAAAAATGAAGGCTCACCTCTCCTTCAGGTAGCGTGATGCTATAAAAACCGTATGAATTTGTAGTTGTTCCCTGTTGGAGGTTACGCTCAACGATGTTTGCCCCTATCAGTGTTTCAGATGAAAGGAGATCTGTTACATATCCGCTAATTGTAAATTTTCTAAGAGATAATCGGCTTTTTTCTCTTTTTTTCTTCAATAGAATGTAACGACCGGAAATTTGCCAACTGATTCCTTCTTCCGAAAACGCATGTTCGAGAACTTCATGTAACGGTTCATGTTTGACGACTAAACTTATTTTCCGTTTTATTTTAACCTCTTCTCCATAAACAAAAGAATATCCGGTAGATTTTTCTATCTGTTTTATAAAATCTTTCATATCTGCATTACGCAGTGTGAAACTCAAGTATGTCTCGGGCGATTGTGCTTTTGCCGACAAAACACTTCCAATAAGCAGGCATGTCAGCAAGCACGCTTTGAGTAGTCTATAGTTCAACATTGTTATATTCATTGATTAGTTGGATTAGTTGTGAGAATTATCTTACCATTATTTAAGGTGTAATCGAAATAGCCGGCTTTATGCAATACAGACAAAATGGTTTCCAATGTCTCTTCATTCGGGAAACGTGCCGTAATGCGATAGTTTTGTATGGCGGTATCGGCTATCACTATGTCGACATTGAACCGATTGCCCAACTCTTGTATAATCTCTTTCAACGGAGTAGATTCGAAAATCAGCTCGCCATGTATCCAAGCTATGTCGATAGCGCTGTTTTCTGCTATCTTCCGAATAAGCCGGCCTCCTACCTTATTATATATGGCTTTCTCATTTGGTTTTAATATTAAGCAGTCCGTTTTTTCCCGGTTACCGACTGCTACTGAACCTTCAAGCAATGTCGTTTCTATACAGGAATTGTTTTTATAAGCGTTTATATTGAAAAGAGTACCTAATACTTGCACGCGGATTGCTTCCGTTTCTACAATAAACGGATGTCTTTTGTCTTTTTTTACATCGAAGAAAGCTTCTCCCGTAAGTGTCACTGTTCTGTTTTTTCTTTTGAAGTGTTTGGGGTAAGAAAGTGAAGAATGGTGATTCAAAGTTACTTTTGTTCCGTCCGGAAGATGAACTATGCCGATACTGTTCATAGTAGAAACTTTTTGAATTTGGGTAGATTGTAAGTAGTAAAACACCATCCACGCCGATAAACAAACCAATGCCACCGAAGCTGCTATTGCGAGACCGTTTCCAAGCCATTGGCGGCGTTTCCGATGGAATAATTTTTTCTCTATGCGGGGATAACCGGCTGCTGCCGAAAATTGCTTCCGTGGAGATCGTGTAGAATCGATTAATTTTTCGAGTATTTTTTCTAACTCAGCATCGCTATATTTCATTCTTCTGTACTCTTTATTGATGACTCACTTTTTTAAGTTGAACGGAAAGTTTACTGATTTCTCCTTCTTTCCATTGAGGGATACAACTAATTTGTATATTCTGTTTTGCCGCTATCATTCGTTTAGGGAATATCTTGACCTTTATGCTTGCTGTTTTCTCTCCGGCTTTGAGCGTGACTTCTTTTTCCAAAAGTTGAAGCGCTGATACTTCTCCAAGAGAAGATCCGGGGGTTGTAAGGACAACAGTTCTGGCATAATCTGTTTTCTGAGCGGCTATAATCTTAAATTCCGTTTCAAATTCCGTTTGGTTACATCCAATTAATATTTTTCGTAAAGCGTATTTAAATCCTACATAATCTTGCGGATAATTATCATTGCTGTTTCCGCACGAGATTGTAAGCAAACAGAAGGTCATTACGAGAAATTTCCTGTTGTTTTCTATAAGCAATCTTTTCATGTATCTACGATAATTATTTGGTTTATCTGTTCATAAAGACCGCAGGATCTGCCAATACCCCTATCGCAAATCTGTTAAAAAAGACAAATAAAGACAAGAGAGCTATCATACACTCCTCTTTCTTTTCCGAGTAGCTGAAAAAGAAAAGCAACCTGCCGGTTATTAAGTAAATAAAATGCGAGGTAGAAAAACAATATAACGTAAGCCTTTAGCTGCTGATAGCCGCTTTCAGTCGACTCAAGGCTTTTTGCAGCTGTGCATCTACGGTTTTTATACTGATATTCAGATCTTTCGCTACTTGAGCATAAGTTTGCTTCTCTTCACGGACACGGACAAAGACCTCTCGACAACGCTCGGGGAGACGGTCAAGAGCTTTTACATAACGGGCGAACAATTCTTCGCTAATCAGGCATTCTTCGGGGGAATTAGTTGTAGCTTCCGGTCCACACGAGGAGGTGATGGACAACGGTGGAGATTGCTTCATTTCTTTCTTCAGGTAGTTTAGCGAAGCATTTTTTATTAAAACGAAACAATAGTCTTCTATATTCAGCACTTCAGGCAAAACATTGCGCCGATTCCACAACTTCAAGAATACATCAAGGACGACTTCTTGCGCCCATTCCTCTTTTTTCAGATAATAAAACGCAATACGAAACAATCGGTCGTAAGTCATGTCATAGAATCGCCGGAAGGCAGTTTGCGAATCCTGCTCTTTCATTTGGCGCAGTAACTTTCGTATTTCCGGTTCTGTCATCCGCCTCCTCCCGTCTCTATTCTTCTTTTACCCATAGCAAATCGCGCATGATGCCATCTGAAATAAATAACCCTTCCCGTGTAAGCTTCCATGCTCCGTTTCGTTCTTCCAGCTTTCCATATTCAATGTAAGGCTCAGCCATTTGTCGGCAGCAAGCAGAGAACTGTTCGCCAAACTCTTTCTGCAATCTCTCGATCGAGATTCCCCACATGGTGCGTAGCGAAGTAATGATATATTCGTTATAGCGTGTGGGCAAATCGAGTTGTTCCATTTCGAATGCCCTTTTCCCTTTTTCAATGCCTTCGATATAACATTGGAGGGAAGATGTATTCCACTCGCGGGTTGTTCCGTTGAACGAATGTGCCGAGGGACCGCATCCCAAGTAATGTATTCCTTGCCAGTAAGAAGTGTTGTGGCGGGAGTATTTGTCCGGTAAGCAGAAATTGGATATTTCGTAATGTTCGTAACCTGCTTTGCTCAATGTATTCATCAAAGTGGAAAAAAAACAGACGCTACTCTCTTCATCCACTTCATGCACTTGTTGTAGGCGAAGCATCTTATAGAGCGGCGTTCCCTCTTCATAAATGAGGTGGTAAGCAGAAATATGCGGAGGACGCAGTTCCAGGGCTTGTGCGAGATCGTGTTGCCAGCGCGTTATTGTTTGGCCGGGTAAGCCATACATTAAGTCGATGCTAAAGTTATCGAACCCGACTTGCCTGCATCTGCCCACAGCCTCAATGGCAGTCTGAGCGTCGTGTCTTCTGTTGAGCAGCTTCAGAGTCTCATTATGAAATGTTTGTATGCCTATGCTCAGCCGGTCGAACGGTTGTTCCCGGAGCATTAGCACGTATTCTTCGGTCAAGTCGTCGGGATTGGCTTCCAAAGTAACTTCTCCGCAATGCTGTGTATCGAAACATTGGCGAATGGTTTTGAATATCCGTTTGAAGTCTTGCTCAGACAGTTGCGATGGAGTGCCTCCTCCGAAATATATCGTTTCTACGCGTTTATCAGCCAGATAGCCACTTCGCATTTCAAGTTCTTTGCAAAGAACCTCTACAAACTTATCTTTCAAGTCATTTCGGGTAGTAGAGTAAAAATCGCAATAGCTGCATCGAGTCTTGCAGAAAGGAATATGAATATAAATTCCTGCCATAGATAGCCGTTCAATGTTTGTTCGAATCGGTTGCAAAAGTAAAATCTTTTTCGTAGACTTGAAAGTTTTTATTTATATTTGACCATTGAATCTATTGAACTTGTTATAAAAAATAACTGTTTCATTCTTTTTATCTTTTTTATTTGAGGAGGGCAAGCATTGCCGTTGGGTGCTTTTGAAACAGCTTTTTGTATTGAAGATGCTTTGTTTGGCTCCAACAACTTACATTCAATCCTCATCACACCACAATATAAAGCAAGAGGATATCATACTCGCTTGGCATGACTCTATCGGGAATATGTTTCATAGCATTGTTTTGTAACACTGTTATATTTGTTGCTTTTCCCCTAATTAATCTCTAATTTGCGACTCGCTAAAAAAAGTATGCGGTAAACGCATATAAAATAATTATTTTAAATCTTATATATTATGAAGGTATATCAGACTAACGAAATCAAGAACATCGCTTTATTGGGAAGTTCTGGCTCTGGGAAAACCACTCTCGTGGAAGCTATGCTTTTCGAGAGTGGTGTTATAAAACGTCGCGGAACAATTGCCGCAAAAAATACGGTCAGCGATTATTTCCCTGTTGAACAAGAGTACGGATACTCTGTTTTCTCTACCGTTCTTCATGTAGAATGGAACAATAAAAAACTGAATATTATAGATTGTCCGGGTTCGGACGACTTTATTGGCAGCGCTGTTACTGCTCTCAACGTGACCGACACCGCAATAGTTCTTCTCAACGGCCAATATGGCGTTGAAGTCGGTACGCAAAATCACTTCCGATATACTGAGAAACTGAATAAACCCGTTATTTTTCTGGTCAACCAGCTTGATCATGAAAAATGCGACTACGATAATATTTTGGAACAACTGAAAGAAGCTTACGGAGCGAAGGTAGTTCCTATTCAATATCCTATTTCTACCGGTCCCGGTTTCAACGCATTGATTGATGTGTTGTTGATGAAAAAATATTCATGGAAACCCGAGGGGGGAGCGCCGATAATTGAAGATATTCCGGCCGACGAAATGGATAAGGCGATGGAAATGCATAAAGCATTGGTCGAAGCCGCCGCCGAAAATGATGAAGGCTTGATGGAAAAATTCTTCGAACAGGATTCTCTTTCCGAAGACGAAATGCGTGAAGGTATTCGAAAAGGGTTGGTTGCGAGAGGAATATTCCCCGTATTCTGTGTTTGTGGAGGAAAAGATATGGGAGTTCGCCGCCTGATGGAATTCTTAGGCAATGTGGTTCCATTTGTTTCAGAAATGCCGAAAGTCGAAAATACTGAAGGAAAAGAGGTGGCTCCCGACGAAAATGGACCTCAATCACTTTACTTCTTTAAAACAAGCGTCGAACCTCATATCGGCGAAGTTTCTTACTTTAAGGTGATGAGCGGAAAAGTACGCGAAGGAGACGATTTGGTGAACGCCGACCGTGGATCGAAAGAGCGTATCGCACAAATCTATGCGGTGGCCGGAGCTAATCGTATCAAGGTGGAAGAATTGCGGGCCGGAGATATCGGCGCGGCTGTTAAGCTAAAAGATGTGAAGACCGGAAATACGCTGAACGGTAAAGACTGCGAGTATAAGTTTAACTTCATTAAATACCCGAATTCTAAATATTCGCGTGCCATAAAGCCACTGAATGAGGCCGATGTGGAAAAGATGATGACCATATTGAACCGTATGCGCGAAGAAGACCCGACATGGGTAGTTGAGCAATCGAAAGAACTGAGGCAAACATTGGTACACGGGCAGGGTGAGTTCCATCTTCGCACGTTGAAATGGCGTTTAGAGCACAATGAAAAACTTCAGGTGAAATATGAAGAGCCCAAGATACCATATCGGGAAACTATTACGAAAGCCGCTCGTGCAGACTATCGCCATAAGAAACAATCGGGAGGAGCCGGTCAATTTGGGGAGGTACACCTCATCGTAGAGCCTTATAAAGAAGGCATACCTGTGCCCGAAACTTATAAGTTTAATGGACAAGAGTTTAAGATTAATGTGAAAGGAACCGAAGAGATTCCATTGGAATGGGGCGGAAAACTGGTATTCATCAATAGTATTGTGGGCGGTTCGATTGACGCTCGTTTTATGCCTGCCATATTGAAAGGAATAATGTCGCGAATGGAACAAGGCCCCTTGACCGGATCGTATGCCCGTGACGTACGCGTGATTGTTTACGACGGTAAGATGCATCCTGTCGATTCTAACGAAATATCTTTCATGCTTGCCGGACGCAATGCATTCAGTGAAGCCTTTAAGAATGCCGGACCGAAGATTTTGGAACCTATTTACGATGTCGAAGTATTTGTTCCTTCGGATAAGATGGGCGATGTAATGGGAGACCTTCAAGGGCGCCGTGCCATGATTATGGGAATGAGCAGTGAGAAAGGCTTCGAAAAGTTGGTCGCTAAAGTTCCATTGAAAGAAATGTCGTCTTATTCTACTGCCCTTAGCTCTCTGACCGGAGGTCGAGCTTCGTTTATCATGAAGTTCTCCAGCTATGAGCTCGTACCGACCGATGTGCAAGACAAGCTGATAAAAGACTTTGAGGCTAAACAGGTTGAGGACTAACTATAAATATAATTTAAAAAAAACGAACCGACGAGTATCATACAACTTGCCGGTTCGTTTTTTATTAGTCTGTTTCTACTGTTCGCATCGGGCTTATTCTCCATTTAACGCTGACCTTTTAAAGAAAAGAGTACCTCATTGCACAAATCGTTAATTTTTCATTATTTTTGCAGCATCCTAAATCTCAGAGGTTACTTTATTAGTCAGATTATTAATCAAATTCGAGATTTGAGTTAATTTGCGCTTTTACCGAGTTAATTCAGGTTAATACGCGATGAAAGTTAATTAGGGAGTGTTAATTTTGCTGTCATGAAGAAGTCAACAATTTGGATATTGAGTGTTGTGATGGGGCTTTCTTTTCTTAGTTTACTGTTTTTGCAGGTAAGCTATATAGAAGAGATGATTAAAACCCGTAAGGAACAATTTGATTCGGCTGTGCGAAATAGTTTGAATCAGGTTTCCAAAGATGTGGAATATGCCGAAACGAGACGTTGGCTGATCGAAGATATTTCTGAAGCCGAGAGAAAAGCATTGACAGCCAACAATGCATCCATACAGCAAGATCGCCTGATGCAGCAAACACAACGCTTTACGGTAAGATCGCGCGACGGGAAGATGTATTCGGATTTTGAATTGAAAGTCATGACTACTAAGCCTTCGGATTTACCCAAAGCCATGATTTCCCCCTATCGGGGAACGAAAACAATTCCGGAGACTTCGCGGTCGTTGGTAGAGAGCATTAAGAATCGGTATATGTATCAGCGGGCACTGCTCGATGAAGTCGTTTGGCAGATGATTTATCATGCCGGCGACCGTTCGATAGGCGACAGGGTACGCTTCAAGGATTTGGACGATTACTTGAAATCCAATCTCTATAATAACGGCATAGATTTGCCCTATCATTTTACAGTCATCGATAAAGATGGCCGAGAAGTGTATCGTTGCGCAGATTATGAGGCTAAAGGAAGCGATGATTCTTACCAGCAGGCACTGTTCAAAAATGACCCTCCTGCAAAAATGAGTATCTTGAAAGTCCATTTTCCGGGAAAAGAAGGATATATTTTCAATTCGGTCAGTTTCATGATTCCGTCATTGATATTCACATTCGTTTTGTTGGTTACATTCATTTTCACCATTTATATTGTGTTCCGTCAAAAGAGACTGACAGAAATGAAGAATGATTTTATCAACAACATGACTCATGAGTTTAAAACGCCGATTTCTACGATATCACTGGCTGCCCAGATGTTGAAAGACCCTTCCGTAGGGAAATCCCCACAGATGTTCCAGCATATATCGGGAGTGATAAACGATGAAACCAAGCGCTTGCGTTTTCAGGTCGAAAAGGTTTTGCAGATGTCCATGTTCGACCGGCAAAAGGCCACACTGAAGATGAAAGAAATTGACGCGAATGAGTTGATTACAGGAGTCATTAACACCTTTGCGCTGAAGGTAGAAAGATATAATGGCAAAATTACATCGAACCTTCAGGCCACCGATCCTGTTATATTTGCAGATGAGATGCATATTACCAACGTGATTTTCAATCTGATGGACAATGCGGTGAAATATAAAAAGCCGGAAGAAGAGCTGGAGTTGAACGTGAAGACATGGAATGAAGCCGGCAAATTGATGATTTCGATAAAAGACAACGGGATAGGTATCAAGAAAGAAAATTTAAAAAAGATATTTGATAAGTTCTATCGTGTGCATACGGGTAATCTGCACGACGTGAAAGGCTTTGGTTTGGGATTGGCTTATGTGAAAAAAATTATAGTCGATCATAAGGGAACCATCCGCGCCGAAAGCGACCAGAACGTAGGAACTAAATTTATTATAGCATTACCTTTATTAAAAAACAATTGATATGGACGAAAAATTGCGTATTTTATTGTGCGAGGATGATGAGAATCTTGGCATGCTTTTAAGAGAATATTTACAGGCAAAAGGTTATTCCGCCGAGTTGTATCCTGATGGGGAAGCCGGTTACAAGGCTTTTCTTAAAAACAAATACGATTTGTGCGTATTCGATGTGATGATGCCCAAGAAAGACGGGTTTACGTTGGCACAGGACGTGCGTGCCGCCAATGCTGAAATTCCTATCATTTTCCTGACGGCTAAAACGTTGAAAGAAGATATTCTGGAAGGATTTAAAATAGGCGCCGATGATTACATCACCAAACCTTTCAGTATGGAAGAGCTTACATTCAGAATCGAAGCGATCCTGAGACGTGTGCGCGGAAAGAAAAACAAGGAAAGCAACCTTTATAAGATCGGTAAGTTTACTTTCGACACGCAGAAACAAATCTTGTCTACGGAAGACAAGCAAACGAAGCTGACCACCAAAGAATCGGAGCTTCTGGCTTTGCTTTGCGCCCATGCAAATGAAATATTACAGCGCGATTTTGCATTGAAGACCATCTGGATTGATGACAACTATTTCAATGCGCGCAGTATGGATGTATACATCACTAAATTGCGTAAACACTTGAAAGAAGACGATTCTATCGAGATCATCAATATTCACGGAAAGGGCTACAAGCTCATTACTCCGGAAGTTGAATCTTGATTCTTGCCGGCCTTAATTACTTGTGCATAAAGCTTGTTTTCATCGTTTTTATTTTATTCATCCATGGATGATAAAAAGAGGGAAAAAGCTTTGTGCCTGACATGGCCGTTTACAGAACAATTGCCCCAAAAACCGTGAGGGTGGCTTGAAGATCCGCAAGGTTTATTCAGCCGATCTTCTGAAAATATGAGATGACATGTGAAATGAAAATCAAGTTTTCATGGGCACATGTCATCTTTTTATAGTTTGCAGCTATGATTTACCCAAGCGAAATTTCAATGACAGCGAAATTTCAATGACAAGGAGATTTGGAAAATAATCGAAGTGTTTACATATTTTTCCGTGCAATGATGCGTCTTGTATAGAATTGCCGTATTTTCATTTTTTTCTCCTGACGTCTTCCTCCTCATAATCGCAAATAGCTTCTATCCATTCTTTAGGCAAAGGTTTCGATTCATGTTTTTCCAAATCGAACATAACCATTACCGATTTACACACACATTTAGCATCTTGTGTTTCCGTATCGATTACCCGTTGTATGAGGTGAAAACTCTTGGTGCCGATTTCAGAAACTTTGGTTTGCACGGCTATGTGGTCCGAACCGAATATTTGTGAAAGAAATTCGGCTTCAATATGCACAACCACGATTCCTTCCTTTTCCCAGTTCACCTCAGGGCATATCTTGGCAAAATACTCTGTTTTTCCCAAATCGTAGAAAGAAAAATAAACCGTGTTGTTGACGTGCCCGAATTTGTCCACATCGTTAAAACGCAGTTGTATGGGCAACGTGTGATGAAAAGTGATTTCTTCCATTGTTTTTACCTAATCTTTTTGTATTCGACTCAAAAGTACTATTTTTGTGTGTTATTCTCAATAGAAATATTACAAGAAATGATAGAAGATATTAAAAAGGCCTGTCAGGTGATGAATGAAGGGGGCGTAATTCTTTATCCCACCGATACGGTATGGGGAATAGGATGCGATGCGACCAACGAAGAGGCGGTGCGCCGGGTGTATGAAATAAAAAAACGGGCCGACAGCAAGGCGATGCTGGTGCTTGTGGACTCGCCGGTAAAGGTAGACTTCTATGTGCAGGATGTGCCGGATGTGGCGTGGGATCTGATGGAAGTTGCCGACAAACCGATGACGATTATCTATTCCGGAGCCCGTAACCTGGCTTCGAATCTGCTGGCCGAAGACGGAAGCGTGGGCATCCGCATCACCAACGAACCTTTTTCCAAACAGCTCTGCCGGCAATTCCGCAAAGCCATAGTGTCTACTTCCGCCAATATCAGCGGCGAACCGGGAGCAGCCAATTTCAGCGAAATAAGTGAGGACATCAAGTCGGCTGTAGACTACATTGTAAGTTTTCGGCAGGATGATATGAGCCATCCGTCGCCTTCGAGTATCATTAAACTGGAACCGGGAGGAGTCATTAAAATTATTCGGAAATAAATGGAGAAAGAAAAAGTAAGTTTGGTGCAGCGACTTATCAAGTGGCGCGAAGAGAACATAAAGGAGAAGAAATTTATTTTGATATTGAGCTTTCTCGTAGGTATTTTTTCGGCCATCGCCGCTTTGTTTTTAAAAACATTGATTCATGAGATTAAAGATTTTCTGACCGACAACTTTACCGCTACAGGAGCTAACTACTTATATCTGGTATATCCCATTGTCGGAATCTTTTTGGCAGGTTGGTTTGTGCGGAACGTTGTGAAAGACGACATCAGCCACGGGGTAACCAAGATATTGTATGCCATCTCCCGCAGGCAAGGACGAATCAAAAGACATAACATCTGGTCGTCCACCATTGCCAGCGCCATTACCATCGGATTCGGAGGATCGGTAGGAGCCGAGGCGCCCATTGTGCTCACCGGTTCGGCCATCGGTTCCAATCTGGGCAGTGTTTTCAAAATGGAGCACCGCACGCTGATGTTGCTGGTGGGTTGCGGAGCGGCGGGAGCCGTAGCCGGTATTTTTAAAGCGCCCATTGCCGGACTGGTGTTTACGCTGGAGGTGCTGATGATCGACCTGACGATGTCTTCCTTGCTTCCCCTTTTGATTTCCGCCGTCACGGCAGCCACCGTGTCGTACGTCACGTCCGGAACGGAAGCCATGTTTAAGTTTCACCTCGATCAGGCCTTCGAGCTGGAACGTATCCCATACGTAATTTTACTGGGCATTCTCTGCGGGCTCGTCTCTCTTTATTTCACCCGCGCCATGAGCTTTGCGGAAGGAGTCTTCGCCAAGCTTTCCAACCCCTACAAGAAGCTTGCTCTCGGAGGGGTGATGCTGAGCGTGCTTATCTTCCTTTTTCCTCCGCTGTATGGCGAGGGTTACGATACGATCGAACTGCTTTTGAACGGAACCAATGCCGCCGATTGGGACAAGGTGATGGACAACTCTTTCTTCTACGGCTATGGAAGCCTGCTGCTCATTTATCTTGTGTTTATCATTCTGCTGAAAGTATTCGCCACCAGCGCAACGAACGGTGGCGGAGGATGTGGCGGTATTTTTGCTCCTTCGCTTTATCTGGGCTGTATCGCCGGATTCGTTTTTTCTCATTTCAGCAATGATTTCGCTTTCTCCGCTTATTTGCCCGAGAAGAACTTTGCTTTGATGGGAATGGCGGGGGTGATGAGCGGAGTAATGCACGCGCCGCTGACAGGGGTGTTTTTGATAGCCGAACTGACCGGCGGATACGACCTTTTCCTCCCGTTGATGATTGTATCGGTGAGCGCCTATCTTACGATTATCGCTTTCGAACCCCACAGTATCTACTCGATGCGTCTGGCAAAGAAAGGAGAATTGCTTACTCACCATAAAGACAAAGCCGTGCTGACTTTGATGACTATGGAGAATGTGGTGGAGAAAGATTTCGTGGAGGTGCATCCGGAGATGGAACTGGGCGAACTGGTGAAAGCCATTGCCTCGTCACACCGGAATGTGTTCCCGGTGACGGATAAGAAAACGGGCGTATTGCTTGGCATCGTATTGTTGGACGACATACGCAACATCATGTTCCGTCAGGAACTCTACCACCGGTTTACGGTGAACAAGCTGATGACTTCGGCGCCTGCCAAGATATACGATACCGACGGCATGGAGCAGGTGATGCAGACTTTCGACGATACGAAAGCATGGAACCTGCCTGTGGTGGATGAGGCGGGACGCTATGAAGGATTCGTCTCGAAGTCGAAAATCTTCAATTCGTACAGAGAGGTGTTGGTACACTTCTCGGAAGATTAAACAAATGGCGATGAGAACGAGACGACTGAGGCTTTACGTATGAATAAAAGTAGATTTCTAACAAAAAACTGCAATGGAAAAGAAAGATTTAAGAATAGTATATATGGGTACTCCCGACTTTGCGGTGGAGAGTCTGCGCCAATTGGTAGAAGGCGGATATAATGTGGCAGGCGTCATAACCATGCCCGATAAACCTGCCGGGCGGGGACATAAGATACAGTATTCTCCGGTGAAGCAATACGCTTTGGGCCAGAATCTCCCGTTGTTGCAACCGCAGAACCTGAAGGATGAATCATTTATACAGTCGCTTCGCGACTGGAAAGCCGACCTGCAGATTGTGGTGGCTTTCCGCATGCTTCCGGAAGTGGTGTGGAATATGCCTCGTCTGGGCACTTTCAACCTTCATGCTTCGCTGTTGCCTCAGTATCGCGGAGCGGCGCCCATCAACTGGGCGGTGATAAACGGCGATACGGAGACGGGCATCACCACATTCTTTTTGAAGCACGAAATAGATACGGGCGAGGTGATCCGGCAGCAACGGGTGCCCATTGCCGACACGGACAATGTGGAGGTGGTGTACGACAAACTGATGATGCTGGGCGGCAAGCTGGTTGTGGAGACAGTAGACGATATTCTGAACGACAGGGTGAAGCCGATGCCTCAGGAAGAGATGGCGGTGGCGGGCGAACTTCGTCCGGCTCCGAAGATTTTCAAGGAGACGTGCCGGATAGACTGGAACCGGCCGGTGAAAAAGATATACGACTTCGTGCGCGGACTGTCTCCGTATCCGGGCGCATGGACCGAATTGATTAGCCCGGAAGGCGAAACAGTGGTGCTGAAAATCTTCGAAAGCGAAAAAAACGTTGAAAAGCACGGACTTATTCCGGGAACCATCGTCACCGACGGAAAGAAGACAATCAAAATAGCCGTGCCCGACGGACTCCTCTCCATCCTTTCGTTGCAACTGCCGGGTAAGAAACGTTTGAAAACGGACGAATTGCTTCGCGGATTCCGGCTGACCGAAGCGTATAAAGTAAATTGACTCTCCTCCGGTCGGCGGCAATGGAAAACGCAATGCCGGCGTGAAAGTTTGTAAAAGCATAATGAACTTATTTCTAATCTAATAAAACAATAAGAAAAATGAAACCAATAATCGCTCCTTCTATTCTTTCCGCAGATTTCGGAAATCTGGCGAGAGACATTGAAATGATCAACCGCAGCGAAGCGGAGTGGGTGCATATCGACATAATGGACGGCGTGTTTGTGCCGAATATCTCGTTTGGCTTCCCGGTCTTGAAGTACGTGGCAAAACTCAGCCGGAAGCCTTTGGATGTTCACCTGATGATTGTCAGTCCGGAGAAATTCATTCCCGAAGTAAAGGCGCTGGGCGCTCATACGATGAACGTACACTATGAGGCTTGTCCGCACCTGCACCGGGTGATTCAACAGATCAGAGAAGCCGGAATGCAGCCGGCGGTGACGATCAACCCCGCTACGCCGGTGGATGTATTGAAAGATATTATCCGCGATGTCTACATGGTGTTGCTGATGAGTGTGAATCCCGGATTCGGCGGACAGAAGTTTATCGAACATTCGCTGGAGAAAGTGCGTGAGCTGAAAGCATTGATAGAACGTACCGGTTCGCAGGCTTTGATTGAAGTAGACGGCGGAGTGAACCTCGAAACGGGTGCCCGCTTGGTAGAAGCCGGGGCCGATGCGCTGGTTGCAGGCAATGCAATTTTCGCCGATCCTGAACCCGAGAAAATGATTCGGATGTTGCACGGATTATAGCAAAGTCGTTGCCGGACAGACTTCCGATTGTTTTTTTGCTCATTCAGCTCTTTACGAAAAAGCAATCGGATGTTGTTTTTAAAGCCTGCGGTGCTTGAAAACAGGATTTTGGTGCTTGGAATCAGGGCTTGTAATGTTTGAAATCAGCGTTTCTGATGCTTGAAAACAGAGGCTGTAATGTTTGAAAACAGAGCCTGTAATGTTTGAAAACAGAGCTTCTGATGTTTGAAAACAGAGCCTCTGATACTTGAAAACAGAGCTTCTGATGCTTGAAAACAGAGCTTCTGGTGCTTGAAAACAGAGCCTCTGATGCTTGAAAACAGAGCCTCTGATGTTTGGAAACAGAGCCTGTAATGTTTAAATCAAAGCCCGCCGTGTTTGGTTTGAAAGCCCGCCGCCTTTTTTTCAAAGCCCGCCGCCTTTTTTTTAAAGCCCGCCGTGTTTTTTTCAAAGCCCGCGGCCTTTTTTTCTAAGCATTGGCGCCTTTTTTTCGATCGACGGCCTCTACAAACTATCTTTCTCTTTTTCAGCGACTTATTCCCTTTCTAAGAAACGGAAATAAAAGCCCTCTCTTCTATCCGTTTAGAGGATGGAAATGGCAGACTGCATGAAACTAAGAAAGAAAATCTTCTGAGGCAGCCGCACTTAAGTGCGAAGAAGCGAAGGGATTCGGCAGGTCTTGGAGCGGAACGATGCGGGAAAAGAATTTTTAAAAGCTTTATGTATCAATAACGGATTTGAAGCGATCATGTTGCCTATTGCCTCGTTGCATCGATATCCTTACGTGCGTCTGCTTGCTCCATGGATAGCAGGCATTTTTTGCGGAGATCGGTTTTTCGACCGGCCGACGGGTTTGTCTCTCCCCGTTTTTCTCTTTGCACTGTTTGCCGTACTGTCTGTCGGGTGTCATTTCCTGAAGCGGCATACCCTGCGGTGGTGTTTCGGATTGTCCGTAACGATGCTTTGTTTCGCCGGGGGATGGATTGCCATTACTCTTTCTCTCCGGCAGTCGGTTTATGCTTTTCCCGAAGGAGAAACGGCGTATCACCTATCTCTGTCCGACAAGCCCGAACGGAAGGCGAAGAGTTTCCTGTGCCGTGTCGATGTAAGGTCGTATCGCGATTCGCTGTCCGTTCGTCCGGTCTCTCGCCGGGCAATTGTTTATTTTCAGGCGGATTCCGCTGCGGCCGCCTTGCGCGAAGGAGACGAATTGCTGGTGTTCGCGCGCATTTCTCCGCCGGCAAACCGGAACAACTTCGATGAATTCGACTATGCCCGCTTTCTCTTGCGTAAAGGGACAGCAGGTACGGGATACGCGGCTTCGGGCAAATGGACGAAACTCCCGGTGCGCCGTCCTCCCGGGTGGCATGGTTTGGCAGGCAACTATCGGGAGCAATTGCTCGATATTTATCGTTCGTTGGGTTTCGACGGTGATGAATTGGCTGTGCTTTCGGCGCTCACGGTAGGCGATAAACGTGAATTGAGCGAAGACATCCGCGAAAGTTATTCGGTTGCCGGAGTCAGCCACGTATTGGCTTTGTCGGGTTTGCATATCGGCCTGCTGACCGGGTTGCTTCTGTTTATCCTGAAGCCTTTGACAAGGCGTTCCCCGACAGGAAGAGTGGCGGGAGCAGTTCTGCTGACGGCCGTTTTGTGGCTTTTCGCCTTTGTCACCGGCTTCGCGCCATCGGTGGTTCGTTCCGTCTGCATGTTTTCCATCTGGATATCCGGCAGCCTGTTGGCAAGAAAGTCCTTGTCGGTCAACACGCTGGCTGCAACAGCTTTCGCCATGTTGCTCTATCGTCCGTCGTGGCTGTTCGATGTCGGGTTTCAATTGTCCTTTCTGGCGGTTGCTTCCATCCTGTTGTTGCATCCCGTCGTCTATCCGCTTATTTCGCTGAAAGGGCGAACGGGCACATACATTGGCGGACTGATGAGTGTGTCCGTTGCGGCGCAAGTGGGCACGGCGCCGCTCGTTTGGGTTTACTTCTCCCGTTTTCCCGTGCATTTTCTGCTCACCAACCTCGTGGTTCTGCCGCTTGTCACAATCATTCTTTATGCGGCGGTCCTGATGCTGGCGCTCACTCCTTTTCCGGCGGTGCAGGCTGTCGCGGCGCTTCCTGTCCGTTTGCTGCTGAGAACACTCAACGGTTTTGTGCAGTGGGCGGAACAGCTTCCTTACGCGTCGGTCGACCACATCCGGTTTAGCCCGGCGGAAGCCGTAATCGTTTACCTTTTTCTTGTGTTTCTGCTATGCTTTGCGCGCATACGCCGGGCACGATACCTTCAGGCATGTCTTTTCTGTCTGCTGTCGTTAGCCGCTTTCCGCGCGATAACGGATTGGCACCATCGCCCGCAGCGGAGCATTGTCTTTTACAACCTGCCCAGTTGCCCGGTTGTTCACTGCGTGGAGGGTGACGGACGCTCGTGGCTGAGCTATGCGGACAGCCTGCCCGATACCGAAAGCTTGCGGCGCACGGCAGGACGCTTCTGGCAACGCAGCCGGCTAAACGAGCCGAAACATGTGATTGCCGACCATCGCGAAGGAAACTTCTTCATTCGCCAACGCCTGCTTACTTTCTACGATTGCCGCGTATGTATCGTTGCCGATAATCGCTGGCGCGGAAAAACAGCGCGCGGCCCGTTGCCGGTTCGTTACCTCTATCTTTGTCGCGGTTATGGCGGGCGGTTGCAAGAACTTGTCCCGCTGTTCGCCCCTTCGTGCGTGGTCATGGATGCGTCGCTTTCCGACCGGCGGAGGCGTCTTTTCGAAAAAGAATGCGAACAATTGGGAATCCGCTTTATCTCCTTGCCCGATAAAGGTTCTGTCCGGTTTTTGCTTTAAGTACGGAGAAATATTGTACATTTGCGGAAATTAATGAAAGTGTGCCGGAAACCGCCGGAGTTCATCCGGGCAGCTTACGTCTGCCGGCGGAAAGACAAATGCCGGGAAAGGATTTGGCTATGCTTTCGTGACAGAATGAAAAGATTAAACTAACAAAAAACGTGGCAATCTCGATTGGGAAACTCGCAGTCGGCGTTTGCCGCCTCATTGAACCATGCTGACCAAAGTTATAGAACAGGCAAAAATAGACCATTTCAGCAAATGGTTTGTACGCGCCGATAAAGTCGTAATCGTATCCCATGTATCTCCTGATGGCGACGCCATCGGATCGTCGTTAGGGTTGTACCATTTTCTTGAATCACAGGAAAAAACGGTCCATGTGATAGTTCCCAACGCTTTCCCCGACTTCCTGAAATGGATGCCGGGTAGCAAAGATATTCTGCTGTACGATCGTTACAAAGACTTTGCCGATAAACTGATTGCCGAGGCGGATGTGATTTGCTGCCTGGATTTCAACACCCTGAAGCGCATCGATGCGATGGAAGATGCCGTAGCTGCATCTCCCGCCCGCAAGATATTGATCGATCACCACTTGTATCCGGACGATTTTTGCCGGATCACCATGTCCTATCCCGTTATTTCTTCCACTTCCGAGTTGGTGTTTCGCCTTATCTGCCGCATGGGCTATTTCGGCGACATCACGAAAGAAGGAGCCGAATGTATTTACACCGGCATGATGACCGATACGGGCGGATTTACTTATAACTCGAACAACCGGGAGATTTATTTCATCATCGGCGAATTGCTCTCTAAAGGAATAGACAAGGACGATATTTACCGGAAAGTGTACAACACCTACTCTGAAAGCCGGTTGCGATTGATGGGCTACGTCCTGTCCAACATGCGGGTTTATTCCGATTGTAATGCGGCCTTGATTACATTGACCAAAGAAGAGCAGGGCAAGTTTGACTATGTGAAAGGCGACAGCGAAGGCTTTGTCAACATTCCTCTCTCTATCAAGAACGTTTGTTTCTCCTGCTTCCTGCGCGAAGATACCGAAAAACCGATAATCAAGATATCGCTTCGTTCTGTCGGCAAATTTCCCTGCAACGAGTTGGCGGCGGAATTCTTCAACGGAGGCGGGCATTTGAACGCTTCGGGCGGTGAGTTCTTCGGCACGATGGAGGAGGCCAAGGCAGTGTTCGAACAAGCCCTTGCCAAGTATAAGCCTTTACTGACCGCGAACGAGTGAAAAAGTGAAGGTTAAAAGAGGATAGGAAAAGGTTAAAAGATACGAACTTTCGACCAAGCTATCCATACTTTCCGTGAATTTGAAATACATTTGTACAGAATATATCTAAATGGCAGATAATGAAGAAACTTATATTTATATTGATTTCCTTGTGGGTAGCGGGAAGCCTGTTCCAATCGTGCGATAACACGAAAACTTACGCAGAAATGCTGGAAGAAGAAAGAGATGCGGTGAAAAAGTTTATTAAAGACAGCGCTATCCATGTCATTTCATTGGAAGAATTTGAAAAAGATACCATCACGGCTTCGAAAGAAGCGGGAGATGATTTCGATGAGTTCGTGGCTTTTTCCAACGGAGTTTATCTTCAAATCATAAACCGGGGCGATAAAACGACGAAAGAACGCTTCAGGGATGGAGAAGAAATCTGCGCCCGTTATTTGGAAAAGAATGTGGCGACACGCGAAACGGCTTGTTTCAACATCTTTCAACCCGACTGGGCAGACGCAAATCAGACATATACGCAACCGGCAGTTTTCCGTTATGTAGATAACGGCGTATCATCCGCTTACGGCATTTTTACCGAAATGGATTATATGTGGTCAAAGTATTATGGAAGTTCTGCCGTGCCTGCCGGATGGTTGCTTTCTTTGCCTTATCTTTGGGATAACGCGCGCATCCGACTCATCATACCGTCGAAAATGGGACACTCTTCCGCGCAACGGTATGTCACTCCTTACTATTATTATATTCAAGGGTTCTCGAAAGCGGAAAGCTAAGAACACTTACATTAAACATATTATTTAGTTAACACCATGACTCTAATCAAATCGATTTCCGGAATCCGCGGTACCATTGGCGGAGGGGCGGGTGAAGGATTGAATCCGCTCGATATTGTAAAATTCACTTCTGCGTATGCTACGTTGATTCGCAAGACTTGCAAAGTTAAAAGCAATAAGATTGTTGTAGGGCGCGACGCCCGCATTTCCGGCGAAATGGTAAAGAACGTAGTAGTGGGAACCCTCATGGGAATGGGATGGGACGTAGTCGATATCGATTTGGCTTCTACTCCGACTACCGAACTTGCCGTGACGATGGAAGGCGCTTCGGGAGGTATTATCCTGACGGCTTCGCATAACCCCAGACAGTGGAACGCGCTTAAACTTTTGAACGAACGAGGCGAGTTCCTGAACGCTGCCGAAGGTGAGGAGGTTCTTCGCATTGCCGAAGCGGAAGAATTCGACTATGCCGATGTAGACCGCTTGGGTTCTTACCGCCAAGACCTCTCTTACAACCAAAAACATATCGACAGTGTATTGGCTCTCGAACTGGTGGATGTGGAGGCCATCAAGAAGGCGAATTTCCGCGTGGCGATTGATGCCGTGAACTCTGTGGGGGGAATCATTCTTCCCGAATTGCTCGAACGCCTTGGAGTGAAACATGTGGAAAAACTCTACTGTGAACCTACCGGAGATTTCCGGCATAACCCCGAACCGCTTGAGAAAAACTTGGGCGACATCATGAACCTGATGAAAAGCGGCAAGGCGGACGTGGCTTTTGTGGTAGACCCGGACGTAGACCGTCTGGCAATGATTTGCGAAGACGGAACGATGTACGGCGAGGAATATACGTTGGTGACGGTGGCCGATTATGTGTTGAAGCATACTCCGGGCAATACGGTTTCCAACTTAAGCTCGACCCGTGCTTTGCGCGACGTGACACGCAAATACGGAATGGAATACAATGCTTCTGCCGTGGGCGAAGTGAATGTGGTGACGAAGATGAAAGAAACAAACGCCGTAATCGGCGGTGAAGGCAACGGAGGAGTTATTTATCCGGCAAGCCACTACGGACGCGACGCCTTGGTGGGTATCGCTTTGTTCCTCAGTCATCTGGCTCATGAGGGCAAGAAAGTGAGCGAACTTCGCGCTACGTATCCTCCTTATTTTATCGCAAAAAACAAGGTAGACCTGACTCCCGGAATAGATGTGGACGCTATCTTGGCTAAAGTGAAGGCACTTTATAAGAATGAAGAAATCAATGATATCGACGGAGTGAAAATTGACTTTGCCGACAAGTGGGTACACCTGCGCAAGAGCAACACCGAACCGATTATCCGTGTGTACAGCGAAGCTTCAACGATGGAAGCGGCGGAGGAAATCGGACGGCAGATTATGGATGTTATCAACGAACTGGCAAAATAAAACTCTGCTTTAACACACACTTTTTAAGGAAGCAGATAAACCATGAAAGCCGGTATGTGAAATGATTGATATATCTCATTTCACATACCGGCTTTTATGGTTATAGCACATTGACTGAATATCCCTTTTTATCTCAAGACTGTACCTCTTTCATTAGCAATCATGCCCCAACGCTTGTCTTTTATAAAATATTTTTTTTAAAGCAGAGCTTTCAAAAATCAGTTTGTAAGGTAAAGGAAAATGGAAATCATACATTCTTTCGCGCATAAAATCTTGTCCATGGAGCAAATTTCCTCCTTCTAAAATACATTCTATCATTGCTGAATTTCTTAGCCTCTTTATCGAAAGACGAAACTTTTATCAAAAAAAGCTCCAACCAATACAGAATATGATAAGCGGACGGAATAAGTAATAGAAACCACCATGAAAAAAGACAAGCCAAAACAAAGGCCGGCAGTGCCGCAAGAAGCATGCATTCCATATATTGTCTTTTATGGATGAGCATTTCCATCTCTTCCCAATATTCACAATGTTTATGATAGGTAAAGCAGATTCCGAAAAGCATAAAATAATGTTTATTTTCTGCTTTTACAAAAAGCTTTGCAAGTCGACTATTATATATAATCATTCTTTTTTGTAATAAAACAGTTTAGGCAAAAAAAATGTGAGAGGAAACACCCCTTTTCCCCTCACACACTCAGAAATAAATGAATACGAAATTATTCAACGATAACTACGCGATTCAATACAGCTTCCTTGAAACGATTATTTGTATCACCTTCAGCTCTCTTCACAAGGCGATCTGCAGGTATACCATATTTTTCAACCAACAAATTATATACATAATCTGCACGTTTTTCACTCAACTTCTGATTCCAAGCCTTCGTACCGGTATCTTTATCGGCAGAACCAATCAAAGTAAATGTTTTGTTGGTATCAGCTTTCATAATGTGGGTAGCATAGTAATCCAAATTAGTCAATTCTTTAGAATCCAATTTAGCTTTACCAATTTCGAAGAACAGAGCCAAAGGAGCAGTGATAACTTCAGTTACAGTCTCCGGTTGACGATTTCTGGCTGCTATCAACTCATCTGACAATTGTTGATTATCAGCTCTCAATTTATCGTTCTGTGCGCGCAAATCATTAATGCGGTCATTGTAAGAACTGAAGTCTACCGGTTCCGGCATAGTTACACGATTGAAACCGGTCTTGCCAAGTTTGAAGTTCAATCCTAATGTTACAGAAGACATACCTTCAACTTTCGCGCCACCAACAACTCCGTCAAGTCTTTGGTTAACAAGCATCTGACGTCCTTCCAAAGTCAAATCCACACGTTTACCCAAACGGAATGTGTTCAAAATACCGACAAATGCGGCAAGTTCATTATCTTCATGACCGTTGCCTTTAGCTTGTACCCAACCGAAGCCTCCATAAGGAATAAAATTCCATACACGCTTAGAGTTATATCCCAACATGACATTGGAAAGATTCCACAGATAATCGGCATGAACAGTTATTACATCAAATTTCTTCTTCGTATAATCTTTCTCCATTCCGTCAGCAAAAGGAGCACCGGGTCTTGTTGCGCCTTTTACTTTAAGTCCGGCGTATTGTAAACGAACTCCAGACCATGGAGTAATCCATTTACCGATAGAAACATCGAGCGCAGGCGCCAAGCGTTTACCAAAGTCGGCTTTGCTATCTTCTTCACCTTCGTAGATGTTGACTCCACCTCCTACACTAAAAAACCAATTGTCAAAAGTCTTATTAGTCTCATACGGACCACGCAAGATTTTGCCATCGGCATCACGATTTTCTTTCTGTTGTGCCACGGCACAAACACTCATAAAAATCAGAACTGCTGTAATAAATCTCTTTTTCATCGTCTTAATTATTTAAATTAATTAATTGCTATCTCTTCATAGCACTTACACTCTAAAGAGAAGCTTTGGTTCTTTTTTTACCAAAGAAACAAAAAAAAAACATATTTTGTTTGCAAAAAGTTTCTTTTTCTGTAATTAAAGGAATTTTTCACAATAAAACAACCTCTTTCCCGCGAATTTCGTAAGATATTCCCAAAGATCCGAATACTCTCTTTAAAGTTTCATCCAAATTTCTCGTATAAATAAGGCCGCTATAAAACAATCCTTCACATTTCTCACGTCCTATCACCTTAATATGGAATATTTCTTCAATATCCGCCACTACATTTATTAACGGATCATTTTCATAACCCAGAATTTTCCGAAGCTTTATTTCTTTTTCAACGACCCCCATCTCTTTCTCGTCGCAATGCACGCTTTCACCTGCCGCTAATGCCGTCACTCCAACAGGAGTCTCTAGTTTTACACACCCCTCTTTGCAACTGACGGTTATTTCATATTCTTTTTGATCTATCCAAAATTTAGTTCCCAACACAGACACATTACCCGCTTGTGTGCGAACTACAAAAGTTTTACCGGGAATCACACTAAAGAAAGCCTTACCCGTTAAATGCAAACTTCGATTCCAAAGCCATCCGATTCTATTGAAAGATAACATTGAGTTTTCCATCATTTGCACGCGACTCCCATCCGGCAATTCGCATTCCACCATCATTGTGCCCGTAGATTGTTTTTCTTCGGACAGAAAATAAGCGCCTATCCCCAAAAGAATAGCAAACATTGCCGCAGCGCTCCAATATAGCATGTTTTTACGAAACAATCTATTTTTCTTCTCAGTCTGAGTCAAACGGCTCTCTTGACGCAGCTTCTTTAAAGTCTCGCCTACTTCGACTTTACGTGTAAATACCGAGTCGATTAAAGGCAGCTTTCCTTCTTCCAAATATTTTTCTAATATTTCTTTCCAATCCTTCATTTCATTCAACACAATAAAGCAATCGCTAACTTTAATTACAACAATGGGACCAAACGTCCTCTCAACCTGGATATTGCCATATAAGCAGTATTATAAACAGTGCGAGAAGTCAATCCCATCACCTCAGCAATTTCATCGGAGCTAAGCCCTTTGTAATATTTCAAATACAAAACTTCGCGCTGTTGCTTAGTCAGACTATTAAGTTCTTTTTGCAGAAAGTTCAGCTGTTCTTTTTTCATTTCCGACCGAACAATAGCAGTTTCTACATCTATCTCCAAATCAAATCTATATTCACTCGTTTCCACCTCTTCCAACGACCTGAAAGTTCCGTTATGATCCTTCTTCAGTTCATTGATTAGAATACGTTTCAAGGAAATACAAAGATAAGCAGTAATTGACTTTGGCACAGAACAAGTCTTTCTCTTTTCAAAGATGTATACAAATAACGTTTGTATAGCCTCTGTTACCAGATCATCATCACCGGCTATCTTCATACCATATCCATAAAGCCAATCTGCATTCTGTTCATAAAGCTGCCTGAAAGCATCTTCATCTCCTTTCTGAATTTTCCTCCAGAATGCCGCATTCGTATTATTGATAGTATCTCCCGCCATTAATATCAGAAATAAAAAGTCCTTTTTTACCGGAATAATTCGTTAAAATACTCAAATCAGAAATCAAAACTCACTTGTAAAGTGAAACTTTATATGCTTAAAATCTATTTGTGCCATTTGAAGCACATAAGATGAATCGGCCAAAAAGACGTCGCGCCCTTCACGATCTTTCGCCATATATTGATATTTGCGTTTTTTAAAAGCTTCCAACTCTTCGATATCATCGCTTTCCACCCAGCAGGCTTTATAAAGACTTACCGGCTCCCAGCGGCAAGAAGCGTTGTATTCATTCAACAAACGGTACTGTATTACTTCAAATTGCAATTGCCCTACCGTACCGATAATCTTACGTCCGTTAAACTGATTGACAAAAAGCTGAGCCACCCCTTCGTCCATCAATTGATCAATCCCCTTCGCCAGCTGTTTCTGTTTCATCGGATCGGCATTTTCGATATACTTAAACATTTCCGGAGAGAAGCTGGGCAGTCCGCGGAAATGAAGCAATTCGCCTTCAGTCAGCGTATCGCCGATTTTAAAGGTTCCGTTATCCGGCAATCCGATAATATCTCCCGCATAAGCTTCGTCGATTGTGGTTTTGCGCTGTGCCATAAATTGCGTCGGCGACGAAAAACGCATGCTTTTCCCATGACGTACATGAAGATAAGGCGCATTGCGAACAAATTTGCCTGAACATACTTTGCAAAAAGCTACACACGAGCGGTGATTCGGGTCGATATTCGCCGTAATTTTAAAGATAAATCCGGTAAATTTGTGTTCTTCCGGTTTCACTTCACGCTCTTCCGCCTGCACAGGACGGGGGCTTGGAGCTATTTCTACAAAACAGTTCAGCAACTCCTGTACTCCAAAATTATTCAATGCCGAACCAAAAAAAACCGGTGCGCAATGACCTTCCAGATATGTCTCCACATCGAATTCCGGATAAACGCCTTCAATCAGTTCCAAGTCACTCCTCAGCTTATCTGCCAATGGCTTGCCAATCTGCCCGTCCAGCTCTTCGGTATTTATATCGATTTCCACTTTTTCCGTCACTATCTGCTTCGAGGGTTGATATAAATCAAGCTTTTGCTCATATATATTGTATACTCCTTTAAAGCGAGGGCCCTGTTCGATAGGCCACGATAATGGCCGAACCTGAATCATAAGTTCTTCTTCCAGCTCATCAAGCAAGTCGAAAGGATCTTTTCCTTCACGGTCCATCTTGTTGACAAAAATGATGACCGGCGTATTCCGCATACGGCAAACTTCCATCAATTTTCTTGTCTGTGTTTCCACACCTTTTGCGCCGTCGACCACAATGATTACGCTGTCTACGGCAGTAAGCGTACGATACGTATCTTCCGCAAAATCCTGGTGTCCCGGTGTATCGAGAATGTTAATCTTATAATCCCGATAGTCGAACTCCATAACAGAAGTAGTAACCGAAATTCCACGCTGTTTTTCAATCTCCATCCAGTCGGAAGTCGCAGTCTTCTTAATTTTATTACTCTTTACCGCACCGGCAACCTGAATCTGTCCGCCAAAAAGCAACAGTTTCTCGGTCAAAGAAGTTTTTCCCGCATCGGGATGGGCAATAATGGCGAACGTTCGCCGCCTTTGTATTTCTGAATTGTCAACCATATTTATAAAATGGACATTAAGAATGTAAGTACACTTTGGGTAACCTTATTCATTCCTGTTTTCTCAAATTCAAAGATTCCATACAAACCCTGAGGCTGTCCTCCCAATGAGGAATCTCAAGATGAAACGTCTCTTTTATTTTTGTCTTATCAAGCACTGAATAATAAGGGCGATTTGCTTTTGAGTCATATTCTTCCGTATGCAAAGGTTTCACTTTACAGGAGGTTATGCCTGCCAATCGGTGAATTTTCAATGCGAAATCGTACCATGAGCAAACTCCTTCATTGCTGAAGTGGTAGACTCCTCTGACTATACCTCTATTTATAATAGAATAAATAGCCCGTGCCAAATCTTTGGCATAAGTAGGTGTTCCGATCTGATCGAACACTACCCTCAACTCTTCACGTTCTTTCCCTAATCGGATCATCGTTTTCACAAAATTACTCCCATAGACAGAATAAAGCCATGCAGTGCGAATCACTACCGCATCTTCACAATGCCGCATAACCTCTTTTTCTCCTTCCAATTTGCTAAACCCGTATACAGAAACCGGAGAAGGCATACACTTTTCCGTATAAGGAATATGCGAAACGCCGTCGAATACATAATCCGTAGAAATATGAATCATCGCAGCATTAACAATCTTGGCAGCCCGTGCCAAGATTCCCGGAGCTACAGCATTCAATTGCCAGGCAAGTTCTTTCTCATCCTCCGCCCTATCCACTGCCGTGTAAGCGGCACAATTCACAATCAGTTCGATTTCCTTTCCGGAAACATACTTCCGTACAGACTCTTCATTACAGACATCCAGTTCCTGTACATCCGTAAAGTAATAAATATGTTGCCGATTTTCATGTGCCAAAGCTTGCATTTCGTTTCCAAGCTGTCCCTTGGCACCTGTTACTAAGATTCTCATTTACTCCGCTAATTTTAATTCGCCTTTGCTGTCTTTATCATAATAATTTGCCAGCATGGAAAGGAAACTGCTGATCGCTTCAATCGCTTTCAAAGTTTCCTCACTGATGGCTTTCTTTTGCAGACGAAGCAATAATACTCCATACAACGCTTCGAAACAAGTTTCCAATTCAGGCTCATCTTTTTTCCCGCTTTTGTTACGCAATTCTATAACAAATGGCAAGGCTTTGAAATAAGCGGCGTTATAAAAAGGGTATTGAGACGAAGCGAGCAATGTGTTATGAAGATCCGTCAAATTAATAACAACATTCTTGTTAATCTGAAGATGTCCTTTGTCTCTCACCCCCTCCTCCCTCATCATAGTGATAAGGTTCCGATACCATTCCGTCATTTCAGCCCGTTGCTCCTCCGGGTAGCGGGCAATGATATTGGCAGCCAATCCATCGAGTTCACAATCATAGGCACGAATCAAATCTTCTTCCTGCCACATATATATAAGATATTCCGCAATGTTTTTTTCCTTCAGTTGCTGTGCTATCCGATTCATACGTCTTCCTTTTTAATAAAGCGACTCTCCAAGCAATGTATAAATTAACCCTGCGACCGAGGCCAGTATCACGACACCGCCAATCACACGATTCAAAATCCAGATGCCACGCAAATTAAACTTCGTACGCACTTTATTTACAAAAAAAGTGATTCCAAACCACCACACCAATGCCCCCAAAACAATAGCAACATATCCCGTGATCTCTTCAAATACCAATACTCCCGGTTGTACAAAAGCAAAGCGGGCAAAAAGTCCGATAAAAAGAAGAATAATCAAAGGATTGGAGAGAGTGACGAAAAAAGCGGTAATAAAATTATGAAAGTAAGAACCTTTGTTTGACGAAGCCGGTCGAATGGAATGCACAGGATTGCTCCGAAAAGTGTAAATTCCAAAAATAAGCAACATAATGCTGCCTAATAGCTGTAAGTAAAATATATTCTTATTAATGTAATCGAAAACAAAACTCATACCATAGCCTGTAAGCAACGCGTAAGCAATATCGCTCAACGAAGCTCCCAAGCCGGTCACAAATCCGTACCAACGTCCTTTGTTCAGCGTACGCTGGATACAAAGAACCCCTACCGGGCCTAAAGGTGCGGACACTACAATGCCTATGATAAAGCCTTTAATTAAAATATCAAATATAGTTTCCAACTGAATCATGCGGCAAATATCGCACTTTTTTATGAGAAGAAGCTAGTATATTAACGTTTTTTCGGAACATACGCTTTGCATGTTCCTCGAATCCATACGAATATTATCCTCGAATGCTTTTACAGTCTAGAACTTTTATAATAAAACTTGTTCGTCTTTCGTCTGCGTTTTATTCGTCTGCCGTTCGATAGACGAATAAAACACAGACGAAAGACGAATGAAACACGGGCGGCAGACGAATAACTTTTTAAACAGAAAGTAAAGTGTTTAGCATATTTCCCCCTTATTTTTCATCATCGCGCCCGAACGGAACAGCGAACTCCGGATACCCTTTGCCATGATGACATTCTTTTTATGCGCATTTTCTTCTTGCCACCGCCGATTTTATTTATCTTTGCACCACAGAAAAAACGTAAAATCTAAAATACACATGATTCTTTTTTTCAGAACCCCTTCCAAGAGCATGATTGCCGTAGAGAGCAATCACCGGCTCACTCCCGATGAAAGTGATAAACTCTGCTGGCTTTTCGGCGAAGCTGTGATGGAGAACGAAGAAAAACAAGATGGATATTTTGTTGGTCCCCGACGTGAAATGATTACTCCCTGGAGTACGAATGCCGTAGAGATTACCCAAAACATGGGTATTGAAGGAATCGTCCGCATTGAAGAGTTTTTCCCCGTGAAAGACGAGAAAGCCGATTACGACCCAATGCTACAGCGCATGTATAAAGGCCTGGATCAGCAAATATTTACGACCAATCGTCAGCCGGAGCCAATCTATTATATCGATGATCTGGAGGCCTACAATGAGAAAGAAGGCTTGGCGCTCTCGAAAGAGGAAATGGAATATTTGAAGAAAGTGGAAAAAGACCTCGGACGAAAGCTGACCGATTCCGAAGTTTTCGGATTCGCACAAATCAATTCCGAACATTGCCGCCACAAGATATTCGGAGGAACGTTCATCATCGACGGAGTAGAACAGGAATCTTCGCTGTTCCAAATGATTAAAAAGACCACTCAGGAAAATCCGAACAAGATTATCTCGGCTTACAAAGATAATGTGGCCTTTGCCGAAGGTCCGATAGTGGAACAATTCGCTCCCGCCGACCACTCCAAATCCGATTTTTTCCAAATCAAAGATATTAAAAGCGTAATTTCGCTGAAGGCCGAAACACACAACTTCCCCACAACGGTAGAACCTTTCAACGGCGCTTCCACAGGTACCGGAGGCGAAATACGCGACCGTATGGCCGGAGGCAAAGGTTCATGGCCCATTGCGGGGACTGCCGTTTATATGACTTCTTACCCTCGCACGGATGAAGAGCGCCCTTGGGAAGAGATACTGCCGGTACGCAAATGGCTGTACCAAACTCCCGAACAGATTCTGATCAAAGCCTCTAACGGTGCGTCGGACTTCGGAAACAAATTCGGGCAACCGCTCATCTGCGGTTCGGTACTTACATTCGAACATACCGAGAACAACGAGGTTTACGGCTATGACAAAGTCATTATGCTGGCCGGAGGCGTAGGTTACGGCACACAGCGCGACTGCCTGAAAGGCTCGCCCGAAGCGGGAAATAAAATCGTAGTGATCGGCGGCGACAACTATCGCATCGGACTGGGCGGAGGTTCCGTTTCTTCGGTCGATACAGGACGATACAGCAGCGGTATCGAGCTGAATGCCGTGCAGCGCGCCAACGCCGAAATGCAAAAACGTGCCAACAACGTGGTGCGCGCTCTTTGCGAAGAAGAAACAAACCCGATTGTTTCTATTCACGACCACGGTTCGGCAGGGCACGTAAACTGTTTGTCGGAGCTGGTGGAAGAGTGCGGCGGACTAATCGACATGAGCAAACTGCCCATCGGTGACAAAACTTTGTCGGCCAAAGAGATTATAGCCAATGAAAGTCAGGAACGGATGGGACTGCTCATCAAAGAGGAAGCACTCGAACACGTTCGTAAAATAGCCGAACGCGAACGTGCTCCGATGTATGTGGTGGGCGAAACCACCGGCGATCACCGCTTCGCCTTCCAACAAGCCGATGGTGTGCGCCCCTTCGACTTAGCGGTAGACCAGATGTTCGGTTCGTCGCCCAAGACATATATGGTAGACAAAACAGTGGAACGTACTTATAAAGCGCCGGAATACAATGCAGCCAAACTGCACGAATACCTCACCAATGTGCTTCAATTAGAAGCGGTAGCCTGCAAAGACTGGCTGACTAATAAAGTAGACCGTTCGGTGACGGGGAAAGTCGCCCGCCAGCAATGTCAGGGAGAGCTTCAATTGCCGTTGAGCGACTGTGGCGTGGTAGCTCTCGACTACCGCGGCGAAAAAGGTATCGCCACCTCTATCGGGCACGCTCCGCAAGCAGCATTGGCAGACCCGGCGGCGGGTTCGGTTCTTTCCGTATCCGAAGCGCTCACAAACCTCGTATGGGCGCCGATGGCGGAAGGCATGGACAGCATTTCCCTCTCGGCCAACTGGATGTGGCCCTGCCGTTCGCAGGAAGGCGAAGACGCTCGTCTGTACACAGCCGTGAAAGCGTTGAGCGATTTCTGCTGCGCTCTGCAAATCAACGTGCCCACCGGAAAAGACTCGCTTTCGATGACTCAGAAGTACCCCGACGGAGAAAAAGTCATTTCTCCGGGAACCGTGATTGTTTCCGCCGGAGGCGAAGTATCGGATATAAAGAAAGTGGTATCTCCCGTATTGGTAAACGATGCGAAGACCACTTTGTATCATATCGACTTCAGCTTCGACGAACTGAAACTCGGCGGTTCGGCATTCGCCCAATCGTTGGGAAAAATCGGTGATAACGTACCTTCCGTACAAGACGCCGAATATTTCCGCGACGCATTCCTTGCCATACAGAAGCTGATCGACAGAAAACTGATTCTGGCAGGACACGACATATCTGCCGGCGGTCTCATTACCACATTGCTCGAAATGTGTTTCGCCAACACCGAAGGCGGTATGGAAATCGACCTCGACAGACTGAAAGAGGCAGACATTGTGAAAATTTTGTTTGCCGAGAATCCGGGTGTTGTCATCCAAGTGAGCGACAAACACAAGGAGGAAGTGAAAAAAACATTGGAAGAAGCGGGCGTAGGTTTCGTGAAGTTGGGCAAACCGACGGATGAACGGCATATACTCGTATCAAAAGACGGTGCGACTTACCAGTTTGGCATCGATTATATGAGAGACGTATGGTATACTTCTTCCTATCTGCTCGACCGGAAACAGTCGATGAACGGTTGTGCGAAAAAACGCTTCGAAAATTACAAGATGCAGCCCGTAGAATTTGCGTTTATGCCGGAGTTCAAAGGCAAGCTTTCTCAATACGGCATCAGCCCCGACCGACGTACTCCGACCGGCGTGCGCGCAGCTATCATCCGCGAAAAAGGAACCAACGGAGAACGCGAAATGGCCTATTCGCTCTATCTCGCCGGATTCGACGTGAAAGACGTTACGATGACCGATCTCATCAGCGGGCGTGAAACTTTGGAAGATGTGAACATGGTCGTTTATTGCGGAGGCTTTTCCAATTCCGATGTTTTAGGTTCCGCCAAAGGATGGGCGGGAGGTTTTCTGTTCAACGAAAAGGCAAAAACCGCTTTGGATAAGTTTTACGCACGCAAAGACACCTTGTCTTTGGGCATTTGCAACGGTTGCCAGCTGATGATGGAGCTGAACCTTATCAACCCGGAACTGAAGAAGAAAGGCAAAATGCTGCACAACGACTCGCACAAGTTCGAATCTACCTTTGTGGGAGTCACCATTCCTACAAACAGAAGCGTAATGTTCGGCTCGTTGAGCGGCAGTAAACTGGGGATTTGGGTAGCCCACGGAGAAGGAAAGTTCTCATTGCCTTATGACGAAGACAAATACAATGTAGTGGCCAAATACAACTATGACGAATATCCGGGCAATCCGAACGGATCCGACTACTCGGTAGCTGCTTTGGCAAGCGCGGACGGCCGGCATCTCGCCATGATGCCCCATTTGGAACGTGCCGTCTTCCCGTGGCAAAACGCTTATTACCCGGCAGAACGCATCAATAGCGACCAAGTTACCCCGTGGATAGAAGCATTCGTTAATGCTCGGAAATGGATTGAAGCAAAAGTAAAATAAATAAAGTCGATTCAAACGCTAAGAAAGAGAGAATAAACCAACGATAAACAAAGCTTTCCAAAAGCTTTATAGATACGTTAAATTCTTATTTCAATCCCCTTATTCAAATCTTTTTCAGTTAATGAAACAGAGATTGATAAGGGGATTGCTGTATCTGCCGGATGCCCAATGGCAAATAAAAGAATATAAAATTGCTTCTTGTTGAAACACGTTTTCATGTTATTCTGAAATATAAATTTGCGTTCTCGAAAAAAAAACTTATTTTTGTCTATCTTTCCTAAATCAAAAAAGAACACAATTAAGCAAATTCAAAAGGTCTGTTTCATATGAGAAAAAGATTTCTTTTTTTAATATCGTTTTCTTTCATCCAAACTGCTGCGGTTTGCGAATGCCCGAAAAAAGAAGCATATATTTTCATGAACAGCCTGATAATACCCAATAACTCTTTTTTTCTAAACTCTTACCAGCTACTTATTTATAAAACTCAGAAAACGAAACAAATATGGATTGGAACTTTATTTCTACCGTAAAACGACATGTGGAAAACAACATAGACAATCAGTCGTTTAATGTAGAGACGCTTTGCAGCCTGATGGGGATGAGCCGAACCAGCTTCTACAACAAATTAAAATCCCTGACGGATCAGGCGCCTGCCGATTACATCCGTCTCATCCGGTTGGAATATGCGATCCGCCTACTGAAAGAAGGAGAGCACAACATAACCGAAATATCTGAAATGACAGGATTCAACGATGCCAGATATTTCCGGCAAGTATTCAAAAAACATTTCAACGTAAGTCCCAGCCAATACGGTAAAAAGATTAGAGAACACAGATAAAAAGAGGAAATTGAAAAGAATGAATATCTACTTCGAACTGTTCGGAATCTTTTTTAAGATAGGAGCTTTCACCATCGGAGGTGGATACGCTATGGTTCCCCTTATCGAAAACGAGATTGTGACAAAACGGAAATGGATCGCGCGGGAAGATTTCATCGATCTGCTTGCCATAGCGCAATCGTCGCCGGGAGTGCTGGCTGTAAACATAGCAATCTTTATCGGGTACAAACTGCGTGGTGTTCGCGGAAGTATCGTCACTACGCTGGGAACTGTCCTACCGTCGTTTACCATCATACTCGCTATTGCCCTGTTCTTCCACAATTTTAAAGACAACCTCGTAGTCGAACGCATTTTTAAAGGCATCCGCCCCGCCGTGGTAGCCTTAATCGCCGCACCTACATTCACCATGGCCAAAGCAGCCCGCATCAACCGTTACACGATATGGATACCCGTTTTATCCGCATTGCTCATCTGGTTGCTCGGTTTCTCTCCGATTTGGATTATCATAGCAGCCGGATTAGGTGGATTCGCATGGGGAAAAATAAAAAAAGAAGAGAGCCGGACGGCGGAGAACAACGCGGTAAGCGGGACGAAACAAAAACCATGAATAAAGAGTCATACAGACTAAGAAACAGAAAAAATAAAGGAAGCTATGATTTACTTGCAGCTGTTTTACACATTTTTCAAAATAGGTCTTTTCGGATTCGGAGGAGGCTACGCCATGCTTTCGATGATTCAGGGTGAAGTGGTGGCCCGTTACGAGTGGATCAGTGCGCAGGAATTCACAGACATCGTGGCCGTCAGCCAAATGACGCCGGGCCCTATCGGAATCAACGCAGCCACGTATGTTGGGTTTACAGCAACCGACAGCGTGTGGGGTTCGGTTATCGCCACGTTCGCCGTCATTCTTCCTTCGTTTATCCTGATGCTTACAATCAGCAGGTTCTTTCTGAAGTATCAAAAACATCCGGTCGTAACATCCGTCTTCAAGGGGTTGCGACCGGCCATTGTGGGGTTGCTTGCTTCGGCGGCATTGATGCTGATGAACGCCGCGAATTTCGGTTCGCCCGTCACAGACACTTACACGTTCGTCATCAGCATATTGATTTTTACCGCAGCTTTTGTGGGAACCCGAAAGTATAAAATAAATCCCATCCTGATGATTGTGGGTTGCGGAATCGCCGGCTTGCTGCTTTATTAGAGATTACAACTTCACTTTCTTGCTTACCGACTTCGATTCGTTGTGCAAGCGGTCGAGCGCTGTAACCACATAGCGGTATTTCTTTTTCCCCGAATCATAGGGAAGCCTGAAGTGGTTTTTGTTCGTGATGCCTGCGATATGAGAAGGATCGTCGATATCGACCTTTTCACCCGGTTCAAAACGATAAACGACATACCGCACAGCTTTGTCCATCTCGGTTTTTGCTTTCGGAGCCGTCCAGAAGAGCATGTATCCGTCTTCAGTCCATACTTTTTTTACTTTCCGCACCTTACCCGGAGCTTTGTTGTCTATGAAGTCGAACACCGGAACAAGCGACGGATATTTGTGATACTCTTTAACCAAAGCATCTCTGTAAAGCCCGGCGTTTTCTACCACCGCACCGGCATACCACTGACAGCTTCCGCCGATTGTCTGATAAGCACGCTGCAACGCCATTTTGCGAGGAAGCTGATTGATCGCAGGATTCTCCGGATCGGGCTTCTGAATGCTATTCATCACCGACTGCCCTATAAACAGCGGACGGTTCTCGGCATGCCTCGCCCACCATTTGACCAAAGTTTCATAATCGGCGGCCTTATGCCCCACCTCCCAATATATCTGCGGAATATTGTAGTCTATCCATCCCTCGCGCGCCCACAGCAAAACATCGGCATACAAGTCATCGTAATTCTGCAATCCGTTTGTCCGGCTGCCCAACGGGTCTGTTTTTTCATTCCGGTAAATCCCGAACGGGCTTACACCGAATTTAACCCACGGTTTCAGCGCACGAACTGTTTCATGTATCTTTTTAATCAGAATATTCACGTTGCTCCTCCGCCAGTCCGCCTTGTCGGAAAATCCTCCGCCATAGCGTTCGAAACTCGCATCATCCGGAAAATCCATCCCTTTGACGGGATAAGGGTAGAAATAATCGTCCATGTGAATGGCATCCACGTCGTAGCGCGACACAATGTCCGTCACAATCTTGCAGATATATTCGCGGCTATGAGGAAGCGCCGGGTCGAAAAACATCTGGTCGCCGTATGTTACGAACCATTCGGGATGCTGATGGTAAATATGCGTAGGCGCCAATTCGTTCTTCAACGAAGTCTTTACCCGATACGGGTTGATCCAGGCATGAAACTCCATATTCCTTTCGTGGCAGGCTTCAATCATAAACTGCATCGGATCCCACACGGGCGAAGGCGTCCTGCCTTGTTCCCCTGTAAGGAAACGGCTCCAAGGCTCATACTGCGAAGCGTACAACGCGTCCGCCTCAGGGCGCACCTGAAAGATAATCGCGTTGATTCCCGCTCCTTGAAGAGCGTTCAACTGACTGATAAGCGTTTGCTTCAATTGCTCGGCAGGAATGCCGCGAAACCGGCTGTTTACCGTTTGTATCCATGCGCCGCGGAATTCCCGTTTCGGATATCTGCCATTCGGGTTGCTCTGCGCCCCGGCTCCTACAGTCAGCAGCAGAGCCGACAAGAAAAGAATCTGTTTCAATTTCATAATATTTGTTCGTCGTAAATAATGGTGGCAAAGATAATACAAGCCTGCGCCATCTGCAACAAATAGAAGCATCATTCGACGCAGAAATAGCCGCCACGGGATAATAAAAATTCATAAACAAAACGTACCTTTGCAGGAAAGTTTAAGCAAACGGAAGATGAAAAAGACTTTAAAGAAATATTTCGGTTACGACAGTTTCCGCCCTTTGCAGGAAGAAATCATCCGGCATCTGGCAGACGGGCAAGACGCGCTCGTTCTCATGCCCACGGGAGGCGGGAAATCGATATGTTACCAACTGCCCGCCCTGCTCTCCGAAGGAACCGCCATTGTGGTTTCGCCGCTCATCTCATTGATGAAAGACCAGGTGGAGGCCTTGCAGGCAAACGGTGTCGCCGCCGGCGCCCTGAACAGCAGTAACAGCGAGACCGAAAACGCCAATCTTCGCCGGGCATGTATCGAAGGGAAGCTCAAGTTGCTATACATCTCGCCGGAAAAGCTGATAGCCGAGAAGGATTATCTTCTGGAAGATATGAACATCTCTTTGTTTGCCATCGACGAAGCTCACTGCATCTCGCAATGGGGGCATGATTTCCGTCCCGAATATACGCAAATGAGCGTGCTCCGCAAGAAATTCCCGAACGTCCCCATGGTGGCTTTAACCGCCACCGCCGACAAAATAACCCGCGAAGATATTATCCGCCAGTTGCATCTGCGGCAGCCCCGCGTCTTCATATCTTCGTTCGACCGTCCCAACCTCAGCCTGACGGTGAAACGAGGCTTTCAGACAAAAGAGAAAAACAAATCTATCCTGGAATTCATCCAACGCCACGGGAACGAAAGCGGAATTATCTATTGCATGAGCCGCAACAAGACGGAAACTGTGGCGCAAATACTCAAAAAACACGGAATCGGCTGCGGAGTATACCATGCCGGACTCTCCGCCAAGCAGAGGGACGAAACGCAGGACGACTTCATCAACGACCGCATTCAGGTGGTATGCGCCACGATTGCTTTCGGTATGGGCATCGACAAATCGAATGTCCGGTGGGTGATTCACTACAACTTGCCCAAAAGCATCGAAAATTTTTATCAGGAAATCGGACGCTCCGGACGCGACGGCCTCAACAGCGATACCGTATTGTTCTACTCTTTGGCCGATTTGATACTGCTCACCAAATTTGCCACGGAAAGCAATCAACAGAGTATCAACCTCGAAAAGCTCCGCCGGATGCAGCAATATGCCGAGGCCGATATTTGCCGGAGAAGAATCCTGCTCAATTATTTCGGCGAAACTGCCGGCGAAGATTGCGGCAACTGCGATGTGTGCAAAAATCCTCCGCAACGGTTTGACGGAAGCGTGATTGTGCAAAAAGCGTTGAGCGCCATCGTACGCACGGAACAACAGGTAGGTATAAGCGTATTGATCGATATTTTGCGCGGAAACTATTCCGCCGAAGTGACCGGGAGAGGATATCAGAAACTGAAAACATTCGGCGCGGGACGAGAAATCCCGGCGCGCGACTGGCACGACTACCTGCTTCAAATGCTCCAACTCGGCTATTTCGAAATAGCTTATAATGAAAACAACCACCTCAAAGTAACATCGAGCGGAAGCGACATACTCTTCGGCCGAGAGAAAGCGATGCTGGTAGTGATTCGTCGTGAAGAACCTGCAAAAGCAAAAGAAAAGAAGAAGCAAAAACAGGCGGCGGTTATGAAAGAGATTGCCCTCGGACTACCGAATACAGAGAATGAAGATTTGTTCGAAGCCCTGCGCGGATTGAGAAAACAGCTCGCCGACGCGGAAGGTCTGCCCGCCTATATCGTTTTCTCGGATAAAGTGTTGCACCTGCTCAGCATAGCCCGGCCTACGTCTGTTGAAGAGTTCGGAACCGTCAGCGGCATCGGAGAATACAAAAAGAAGAAATACGGAAAAGAGTTTGTCGAACTGATTCGTCAATACGCCTGATCCGACGGGAACATCTGTCGCAGGCGGACCGACATTTGCCTTGTTTCATCTTTACCGGCAATCTGCTCATCGCATTAAAACACGAGCGGACTCCCTTATCTTTAGGTCGGTTCACCCGATACACTTCATTCTATCGAAATTGCCGCCGAAAGATCACACGTTTCGAACAAAGGCTGTTTTGAAATCAATAAGACGTTTCAAAAAAAGCCCGCCGCCTTTGATTTCAAAGCCCGCCGTGTTTGATTTCAAAGCCCGCCGCCTTTTTTTTAAAGCCCG
>OHBE01000492.1_pt1 | contig 44535 bp, 33 predicted proteins | sample 1577231 | NCBI WGS metagenome assembly OHBE01 (sample SAMEA3541506, study PRJEB24748) | human gut metagenome | biome: human gut; feature: human-associated habitat; material: faeces | place: China | collected 2012 | reverse complement strand
TAGAGCACAACACTTTTAATGTTGGGGTCCTGGGTTCGAGCCCCAGGCGGATCACGAAAAACAAACGCAAAACAAAGAAAGAGGGTATGCCGAAATGCACGCCCTCTTTCTTTATGTACAAAGCCCGGACTTTCCCAAGACACGGCTTTGTTATGACCTAAAATAAATTAGAACTAAAGTAAACCCATAACAATGGATTGCCGCGGATCATGAAAATAAAAGAAATCTCCGATAGTCGCTTGTATTATCGGAGATTTCTTTCATCATACTGCGAATTGGATCAAAGAGCGGCGCCGGAATCCACAACCCGCTTTAAAAGATCATGAAGTTCCCGAAGAATATCCGGATGTTTTTCCGCCAAATTCGTTTCTTCGTAAATATCTTTGCTCAGATTATAAAGTTGTGGAACGTTTAAATAACCGGTTTCAATCTTCGGTCCCCATGGAATCATTTTCGGTCCGTCACTTGGCTCTATGTACTTCCAATCTTTTGTACGCACGGACAATGTATGATTAGCGGCTTGTTCGATCACCCAAGAACGCCCTATCCCATCTTTTCCCATCCAAGCGTCCAGATAATCTCTGCTATCGGGAGCCGCTCCTTTCGGAAGTTTGGCACCGATCAAACTCCCCAAGGAAGAGAACCAATCAATTTGCGAAACCAATGCATCCGAAACATGCGCTTCTTTCATGACTTTAGGCCAGCTTGCAATGGCTGGGATACGAGTTCCTGCCTCAAATGCGCTGTATTTACCTCCACGTAAAGGTCCGGCGGGTTTATGCCCTTTTAGCAGTTCTTCAGAACGATCGGCATATCCGTCGTCGGTAACGGGCCCGTTATCGCTGGAAAGAATGATAAGCGTATTCTTTGTCAGCCCCAATCGATCCAAAGCAGCCATGATTTGACCTACACTCCAGTCGAACTGGGCGATAGCATCGCCGCGAAGCCCCATAGGGTTCTTTCCTCGAAAACGTTCGTGCGGGAAACGGGGCACATGCACATCGTTTGTTGCAAAGTACATGAAAAAAGGTTTATCTTTGTTTTGTTCAATAAACGCAACAGCATGCGACGTGATGGAGTCGGCAATGTTTTCATCCTTCCACAATGCTTTTCCGCCGCCTTTCATATAACCGATCCGGCCGATGCCATTCACAATGGCCATATCATGTCCATGGCTCGACTTCAGGTTAAATAACAATTCCGGATGATCTTTCGCCAAAGGTTCTCCGTCGAAAGGTCGTTTATAACTAACCTCAATCGGGGCTTCCGGATCGTAATTGGCTACTTTCCCGTTTTCGATAAAGACGCAAGGCACACGATCGGCGGTAGCTGCCATAATGTAGGAATAGTCAAAACCCAAATCTCCTAAAGCGGCAGCCAACGGCGCATTCCAATCTTGTTCTCCTGTCTTATCTCCAAGACCTAAATGCCACTTTCCAATAGCAGCCGTAGCATAGCCGGCATTTTTAAACATATCCGCTATCGTATAACGCTCGGGACGTATAATCAAACCTGCGTTTCCGGCAGCAACATCTGTCCCGGGTTGCCTCCATGCATATTCACCCGTAAGCATGGAATATCGTGAAGGAGTGCTTGTTGCAGCCGTAGCATAAGCGTTTGTAAAGCGAACCCCTGCGGCCGCCAACCGATTTACATTCGGTGTTTCCACATTTTTAGCGCCATAACACTCCAAATCTCCGTATCCTAAATCGTCTGCATAAATAAAGATAACATTCGGTAAATCAGCTTCACCTTCACCATTTGACGACGCAAAACGATAATCCACATGTTGAGCGCTTACAGATACACTCGCCAATGGAGAAAAAGCTGTAAGTAAAAAAATCTTTTTCATATTATGTTTTTCATTTTAATTTTCTGACTTACACGATAAAAAGAGAGCGATTCTTTATCGAAAAGCAAAAGTAATAATTTGCCATATATAACAGGAAGAAAAAATAAATAAATCATCAAAAATACCAATTATTTGTTCACAAAGCAGCCCGTTTCGTTAAAAATAAACAAAAAGGTTGGCATACGGGTAGGGAGTAAGAGCAATCTCGTGTATTTAAAATAAATTCGCATACGATATCAAAGTTCTAAAACACAAAAACAACTATAATTTATAAACCTTTTAAAACCGAAAAACATTATGCGCAAAATTATTACGATTTTAATCGTTACTGCAACTTTGTTCGGAATCCAAAACGGATATGCACAGAAAACAAAAAGTGACTTCTCTCCTATTCGGATAGAAACTCCCGAACGACCTGCCGGACAAAAAGATGTTCTCCAACTTACTACCCCCAAAATGGAAACGGTTCGTGTAGGATTCATCGGACTCGGCATGCGTGGTCCCGGAGCAGTGGAACGTTTCACACATATTCCCGGCACCCAAGTGGTAGCCCTTTGCGACATTTATCCCGAACGTGTGGAAAAAGCTCAAAAATATTTAGTTAAAGCCGGTCTTCCCAAAGCAGCCGAATATTCCGGTAGCGAAGATGCCTGGAAGAAATTGTGCGAACGGACTGACATCGACCTTGTATATATAGTAACCGACTGGAAAAATCACGCAGAAATGGGAGTTTATGCAATGGAGCAAGGCAAGCATGTAGCCATCGAGGTTCCGGCAGCCATGACTTTGGATGAAATATGGAAGTTGATCAATACTTCGGAAAGAACCCGTAAGCATTGCATGCAGCTGGAGAATTGCGTATACGACTTTTTTGAACTGACCACACTAAACATGGCTCATCAAGGAGTATTCGGAGAAATTCTGCATGCCGAAGGAGCTTATATCCATAATCTGGAAGATTTCTGGGGGCATTACTGGAACAATTGGCGCATGGATTATAACCGTAAATTTCGTGGAGACGTATATGCCACACATGGCATGGGGCCTGCTTGCCAACTGCTCGACATTCACCGCGGAGACCGTATGAAGACTCTTGTGTCCATGGACACAAAAGCCGTTAACGGTCCGGCATATATCAAAAACAAAACCGGAGAAGAGGTAAAAGACTTCCAGAACGGCGACCAAACCACCACAATGATACGTACGGAAAAAGGAAAGACTATGCTGATTCAGCACAATGTGATGACGCCTCGCCCTTACAGCCGTATGTATCAAGCAGTAGGAACTGATGGATTCGCTGACAAATATCCGATGGAGATGTATTGTCTTCGTCCGACTCAGGTAGATTCGGATATAGCACCCGACCACGAGAAACTGAACGCGCACGGTCCTGTAACAGAAGAAGTGAAAAAAGCTCTGATGGAAAAATACAAACACCCGATTCACCGTGAATTGGAAGAAACTGCCAAGAAAGTAGGTGGACACGGAGGAATGGACTATATAATGGATTACCGCTTAATATACTGTTTACGGAACGGATTACCATTGGACATGGACGTATACGATTTAGCCGAATGGTGTTGCATGGCAGAGCTCAGCCGTATCTCTATCGAAAACGGTTCCGCTCCGGTAGAAGTACCTGATTTCACCCGCGGAGGATGGGAAAGAATCAAAGGATATAGACACGCCTTTGCTAATTAAGAACTTTTAAACATAGTCAACACAGATTGCCCGAATATTTTTACTTCTTTTGTAAAGATATTCGGATGACCTGTGTTTTGTGTGTGAAAATCTTATTAATCTTTATCGTCGGGGCGGCATAATAGTATGAAAACATACATCGGCAAAACCTCTAAACAAGTAGTGTACAGAGAGGCTAAGGATTATATAACCATTGCTTTCGGGATGGTTTTGTATAGTATAGGATGGGTATTGTTCCTTCTCCCCAATGACATTACTACCGGTGGTGTACCCGGTATTGCTTCCATCATTTATTTTGCCACCGGCTCTCCTGTGCAATACAGCTACTTCGGCATCAATTTTTTCCTTTTAATTCTGGCTCTAAAAATATTAGGCTTCAAGTTCAGCATTAAAACAATCTTTGCGGTATTCACGCTGACTTTTTTTGTTTCAGTGATACAGGAAGTAACCAAAGGAACGCAGTTGCTCCAGAGTCAACCTTTCATGGCGTGTGTTTTAGGCGCATCTTTTTGCGGAGCCGGGGTAGGAACAGCCTTTTCGGCTAATGGGAGCACGGGAGGAACAGACATTATTGCGGCCATTATACATAAATATCGGGAAATAACACTCGGAAGGGTTATATTATTGTGCGATCTGGTAATTATCTCTTCCAGTTATTTCGTTTTAAAAGACTGGGAAAAGGTTGTATATGGATTTGTCACCCTTTATATTTGCAGTTTCGTAATAGACCAAGTGGTAAACAGTTCCCGACAGTCGGTTCAGTTTTTTATTATCAGCAACCAATGGGAAGAAATTGCCCGACATATAAATGAATATCCCAAGCGGGGAGTTACAATCATCAACGCAACCGGTTTCTACTCGGGTAGAGAACAAAAGATGATGTTCGTGCTGGCACGAAAACGAGAATCGGCAACGATTTTCAGACTAATAAAAGACATCGACCCACACGCCTTTGTATCGCAAAGTGCCGTTATCGGTGTCTACGGTGAAGGATTCGACCGTATAAAAGTAAAGTAACAACCACCATAAATAAATAACATGAGAAAGAACATCTATCATGCCATCTTCGGCATACTGCTCTTCGGAAGTCTCACACTTCTTCCCCATGCTGCATACGCGCAGGCAGACAAAACACAAACGCCTTATTGGAAAGATGTACAAGTAGTAGCTGTCAATAAAGAATATCCGCGAACAGCATTCATGACATACGATAACCGGACAGACGCTCTTTCCGGCAGATACGAAAAGAGTAATTACTACAAGTTGCTTAACGGCACATGGAAATTCTATTATGCAGACAGCTACAAAGATCTCCCGGCCGGCATTACCGAAGCAAACACAAGTACAGCGAATTGGAATGACATAAAGGTTCCCGGAAACTGGGAAGTGCAAGGATACGGGACGGCTATTTACACCAATCACGGATATGAATTCCGCCCGAGGAACCCGCAGCCTCCCGCATTGCCGGAAGCGAATCCGGTAGGCGTTTACCGCCGTGATATCGAAATTCCTTCCGATTGGATGGATCGGGATATCTATCTGCATTTATCAGGAGCCAAATCGGGAGTATATGTATATATCAACGGAAAAGAAGCAGGATACAGCGAAGATTCGAAAAATCCCGCAGAGTTCCTGATCAATAAGTATGTCACGGCAGGAAAGAACGTACTGACACTGAAAATATTCCGTTGGAGTACAGGATCTTACTTGGAATGTCAGGACTTCTGGCGCATCAGCGGTATCGAACGGGATGTATATATATACTCTCAACCGAAAGCTTCAATCAAAGACTTCCGCGTCAAATCTACTTTGGACGACAGTTATCAAACAGGTGTCTTCTCGTTGGACATAGATTTACGCAACCGCCGGACGGATGCAAGTAATCTGACGGTAATTTACGAACTGCTAAACGCACAGGGAAAAGCCGTTTCTACCGAAGAAAAGGCGATGAACGTTCCCGCAGGCGAAGTGCGTACAGTCTCTTTCGGCAAAGAAATTCCCGAAGTACTCACATGGACTTCGGAACATCCGAATTTGTACAAGCTGATGATGACCATCAAAGAAAACGGCAGGGTAAGCGAAATCGTGCCTTTCAATGTAGGATTCCGCCGCATAGAAATTAAACCGATTGAACAAAAAGCAGCCAACGGTAAACCCTACGTTTGTCTGTTCATCAACGGGCAGCCTCTAAAATTAAAAGGGGTCAACGTACACGAACATAATCCGGAGACAGGACATTACGTGCCGGAGGAACTAATGAGACGTGACTTTGAATTGATGAAACAACACAATCTGAACACCGTTCGCTTGTGCCATTATCCGCAAGACCGCCGTTTCTATGAACTTTGCGATGAATACGGTTTGTATGTTTACGACGAAGCCAACATCGAAAGCCATGGAATGTATTACGATCTTCGCAAAGGCGGCACATTGGGCAACAATCCGGAATGGCTGAAAGCGCACATGGACCGCACGATCAACATGTTCGAACGCAATAAAAACTATCCTTCCGTGACATTCTGGTCGTTAGGAAACGAAGCAGGCAACGGATACAATTTCTATCAGACTTATATATGGGTGAAAGAAGCCGACAAGAATCTCATGAACCGCCCCGTGAACTACGAGCGCGCCCAATGGGAATGGAACTCGGATATGTATGTTCCCCAATACCCCGGAGCGGCTTGGCTTGAAAGCATAGGCAGAAACGGAAGCGACCGTCCGATAGTTCCATCCGAATATGCGCATGCCATGGGCAATTCTACCGGTAATATCTGGGGGCAATGGCAGGCGATTTATAAATACCCGAACCTGCAGGGCGGATATATCTGGGACTGGGTAGACCAGGGTATTCTGCAAAAAGACAAGAACGGAAGAGAGTATTGGGCTTACGGAGGCGATTTCGGAGTGAATGCTCCGAGCGACGGAAACTTCCTTTGCAACGGAATAGTAAACCCCGACCGTACTCCGCACCCTGCCATGGCTGAAGTGAAATATGTGCATCAGAATGTTGCCTTTGAAGCTATCGATGCCGGAAAGGGAGTATTCAGAATCACCAACCGATTCTATTTTACGAATCTGAATAAATACCGGATACACTACAACATATCGGCGAATGGAAAAACCGTTCGTAACGGAAAAGCCACACTGAACATCGCTCCTCAAACTTCGCAGGAGTTTACCGTACCGGTAAGCAATATGAAGGCGAAAGCAGGAACCGAATACTTTGTAAACTTCAGCGTTGTCACAGTAGAGCCGGAACCGTTGATTCCTGCAGGATTTGAAATCGCTTACGACCAATTCCGCCTACCTATTAACGCCGCAAAGACCGCTTACAAAACAGGAGGTCCCACGTTGAAAACCAATGTAGACGGTGACAATTTTGTTGTTTCTTCATCGAAAGTCAACTTTACATTTAACAAGAAGAGCGGATTGGTAACTTCGTACCGAGTAGACGGAACGGAATATTTTAAAGACGGATTCGGCATCCAGCCCAACTTCTGGCGCGGACCGACGGATAACGACTATGGCAACGGAACCCCGAAACGCCTGCAAGTATGGAAACAATCGAGCAAAAACTTCAGGGTGACAGACGTGCAAATGAGTACGGAAGACAAAGCCGTATTATTGAAAGCTACGTATCTCTTGACCGCAGGAAACCTGTATAACATAACTTATAAGATTTATCCGAACGGAGTGGTCAATGTAAAGGTGCAGTTTACTTCCACCGATATGCTCGCTGCTGAAACAGCTGTTTCGGAAGCCACCCGCACGGCAACATTCACTCCGGGCAACGAAGAGGCACGAAAAGCCACATCGAAGCTGGAAGTTCCGCGTATCGGCGTTCGTTTCCGCCTGCCGGCTTCCATGAATCAGGTGGAATATTTCGGACGCGGACCGGAAGAGAATTACATCGACCGCAACCACGGAACACTGGTGGGTATTTATAAAACAACGGCAGACCGGATGTACTTCAACTATGTACGTCCTCAGGAAAATGGACACCGCACAGATACGCGTTGGCTGACTTTAAGCCAGGCAAAGGGCGGAGGGCTTGCCGTTGTAGCCGACAGTATCATCGGCTTTAACGCCCTGCGCAATTCCATTGAAGATTTTGATTCGGAGGAGGCTCTTCCACATCCTTACCAATGGAACAACTTTACCCCCGCAGAAATAGCCAACCGCAACGAAGAAGCTGCACGCAACGTGATGAGAAGAATGCATCACACCAACGACATCATACCGAGAGACTTCGTAGAAGTATGTGTCGACATGAAGCAACAAGGCGTAGGCGGATACGACAGTTGGGGATCACGTCCGGAACCGATGTATCAGATTCCCGCCAACCGCGAATACAACTGGGGATTCACGTTAATGCCCGTACGCTCTTCAGCACAGGCAAACGAAGCAATTAAATATAATTACTAACCACTTTTAAAATATAAAGAAAACTTTCATGAAAGATTTATCAAACATTGTAGCTAAGTTCAACATTAAGGGTACGGTAGATAAGATCCAACCTTTAGGCTCCGGGCTTATCAACGATACGTACAAAGTACAGACTTGCGAAAAAGACGCACCCGACTATGTATTGCAACGCATCAATCATGCTATCTTCCAAAATGTAGAAATGCTCCAATCCAATATCTCGGCTGTAACCCGCCATATCAGAAAGAAACTGACGGAAGCAGGCGAACAGGATATCGACCGCAAAGTGCTTACCTTCCTTGAGACAGCGGAAGGGAAAACGTATTGGTTCGACGGAGAAAGCTATTGGCGTGTAATGGTATTCATTCCTCGTGCAAAAACATACGAAGCGGTGACTCCGGAATATTCGCGATATGCGGGAGAAGCTTTCGGGCATTTTCAGGCAATGCTGGCAGATATCCCCGAAACGCTGGGTGAAACCATTCCCGATTTCCACAACATGGAGTTCCGCCTGAAGCAATTGCGCGACGCAGTGGCTTCGAACGCCGCAGGAAGAGTGGCAGAAGTTCAATACTACCTGGACGAAATAGAGAAAAGGGCGGATGAAATGTGCAAAGCCGAGCGCTTGCACCGGGAAGGCAAACTGCCTAAACGTGTTTGCCATTGCGACACGAAAGTGAACAACATGATGTTCGACGAAGACGGCAAGGTGCTTTGCGTCATCGATCTGGATACGGTAATGCCGAGCTTCATCTTTTCCGACTACGGAGACTTCCTTCGTACGGGGGCCAACACCGGAGATGAGGACGATAAAGACCTGAACCGCGTGAACTTCAACATGGAGATTTTCAAGGCTTTCACCGAAGGATATCTGAAAGGAGCCCAATCGTTTCTGACTCCCATTGAGATTGAAAATCTTCCTTACGCTGCCGCATTGTTCCCATACATGCAATGTGTACGGTTCCTTGCCGATTATATCAACGGTGACACTTATTACAAGATCAAGTACCCCGACCACAATCTGGTTCGTACCAAAGCTCAGTTCAAACTACTGCAAAGCGTAGAAGAGCATACTCCGGAAATGGTGGCATTCATACAAGAATGCCTGAAGAAATAAGAGCCGGTCAGAGAAGGACGGTTTTCTTTTGGAAAGAGCCGTCTTTCCATTCATACACTATAGGGCGGCGGAGAAACGGTTTCAGTTTCTCCGCCGTTTCTTTTACCATATAGTCAAATACGGGTTGCACCGTAAGCTCCGTATTCTCCTTATTCAACAGCACCTTCATCAACGGGATATCGGCAGAACGGCGCGAAGTCTCGAAAAGTTGGCTTTGGAGAGAATCGGGACGATTGAAAAAATCGTCCATCGCCGGAAGAACAATAAACGATGAAGCCGGAAGAGACTTCCAGTCGGACGTATAGAAACGGACGGTACTATCGCAAGCAGGCGCGCAGGCAGTGGATACGGTGCAAATCACACGAACGGAATCGTTTACGGCCAACACCTTCATTTGCCAGGAAGTTTGTGCGGACAACTGCATGCAAATGTAGTCTTTCCCCAGTTCGGTCATTTCCGACTTTCCTCCGAAGCGATTGTCTACCTCCGCTTTCATTTTACTTTCCAGAAAGTCGATGCAGTCTGCCCGGTTTACCGAAGTAAGTAAAGGCAGCAGCGAATCGGGCATATTTACAAACAGCGTTTTGGCCTCTTGCGCACGAAGAGGGGTTAAAAAGAAGAAACCTAACGCCACACTCAGTATAAAAGATAAAGACAATTTTCTTTCCATATTTATTCTTATTTTATCCGCACACAAGACAGAACGTCGCTCTCTTTCCGCCTTTTTACCGGCACGGATTTTCTTTCGTGCCTGCTGCTCCGGCGGTTGCGTGCGTTATCGCCGATGATTTGCACGTGCAAATATACATGATAACCTTGAGTTATAAGTATATTCGGCAAAAACATTTTTCTTTTTGGGAGAGAACATGCCGGATTGAAAGGGAAATACAGGTCTTAAATCATATGGGAGTGAGAAAAGTTTCCCAAAGGAAGCAACAGGAAGCGGGCAGGAATGAAAGTACGTTAAGTAAGAGGAGTGTCTACACAGGAAAAAAGCAGGACTGTAGAGAGACAAGAATGAAAGAATGTTAAGTAAGAGGACTTCACCGGGCACTTCACTCGGGAGCCGAAAACAGGTAGAAGTGGAAGTGTGTTGAACAAGACGAACAATCGCTAAGGTTTTGGGCAAAGAAGTGTACAACGTATAAATAGAAGTTGTGTTAAAGAAGATGCTTAATAAAAGGAAAGGCGAAGAGAAACCACACCGCCGCCAAAAGAGAACGGTGCAAGATTACGTTCTCTCCTCCTTTCTATTTGGTTCCCAAGTATAAAAATATCATCCCGATCAGCACCAAAGCCAAGTCGACGGCTTTGCTCTTCAGATTTTTCTCGCGGAAAAGCAAAGCTCCGAAGAGGAAGGAGACAATGACGCTTCCGCGGCGAATCATGGAGACAATGGAGATCATCGAATCGTCGTGGCTCAAGGCGTAGAAATAAGCGAAATCGGCAGCGGAGAGAAAAATCGAGATGAAAACAATCGCCCAACTCCAGCGGAAAGGCGTGGTGGTTCTTCTTCTCGGCCACCAAAGCACCAACAGGATGGGACACATGATGAATACCTGATACACGTTGTACCACGATTGCACCAACATGGGGTTGAGTTGTTTCATCAGGTATTTGTCGTACAATCCGCTCGCGGCTCCCATCACCGCCGCAAGCACGATGAAGAAAATCCATTTGTCGTGCCTGAAATCAATTCCCTCTTTCTTTCCCGAACGGCTCAGCAGGAAGAAAGAGGCGACGGCCAAGACCACACCCGTCCATTGATAAAGGTTTAGCCGTTCGCCGAAAAGCAGCATCGCCCCCACCAGCACCATTACCGGGCGGGTGGCGTTTATCGGGCCGACGATGGTAATGGGCAGATGTTTCATTCCGAAATAACCGCATATCCACGAAGAAAGCACAATGAACGACTTCAGAAGGATATATTTATGCTCTTCCCATCCGGCTGCGGGAACATGAAATATCGTTTTTTCCAGCACGGAACCCTCACCGGCGGAGAGCAAAATAAAAGGGATAAAGATGAAACTTGAGAAAAGCGTGTTGAGGAAAAGCACCGGAAGCACGGCGTTGTCTCGCAGCGAATATTTCTTGAATACGTCATAGAATCCGAGCAGTGTAGCGGAAAGGAAAGCTAACAGTAACCACATAATGCGATATTAAAAGTCTTTAGTTGAAGATGAGATCAAACCGACGACTCTCCCGCCATCAGTCCGTAAAAATATCCTGCGGATATGTCACATCGACGAGAAACAAGGCTTGCCCCGGTGCGGAAGTGCCCGCTTTACAACGGTCTTTCTGCTCAATGATGCGGCGGAAACCGTCGACAGAGAGCTTTCCGCGCCCTACTTCGACCAGAGTACCGACGATGGCGCGCACCATGTTCCGCAGAAAACGGTCGGCACGTATCGTAAACACCCAAGTGATATCATCTTCCTGTGTCCATTCGGCATGGGTGATCCGGCAGATATTCGTCTTCACGTCGGTGTGCAGTTTGCTGAAACTCGTGAAATCGGAATATTCCAACAACGTGCGCGCAGCCTCGTTCATCCGGTCGTAGTCCAACCGGCTGTGGATCCTCCAACGGTATTGGCGGTTGAAAGGGTATTTGGCTGAAACGATATAATACTTGTAAGTGCGCTCCACGGCATCGAAACGGGCGTGCGCGCCGGGCTTCACCCGTCGGATACGGAAAACGGAAATATCGGGGGGCAACAAACGGTTCAGCTTATCCGCCACCGCGTCAGGCTCCAAAGATGCGTCGTAATCGAAATGAGCCACCATCAGAGACGCGTGTACTCCCGCATCGGTACGTCCGGCTCCCACCACTTCGATGTCTTCCCGCAGGAAGGTGGCCAACGCTTTCATGAGGCATTCCTGCACGCTGATACCGTTGGGTTGAACCTGCCAACCGTGGTAACGGGTGCCGTCGTAAGCCAAATAGATGAAATATCTTTGCACGAAATCTTTCTTTTTTAGATTTTGACTGCAAAAATAATCATTTTTTCATTCAGAAACTCGAATAATCAAATTTTCCGGTTTCGAGCCGACGCAAAGAACATTCCGTATTCTTTACGGCAAGCAAGCATTTTATACGATGCCGGAAAGCAACGTTTGCCGAAAAACGTTCGGGTTCTTTTACGCTCCTTACGCAATAAACATTATCTTTGCAGACAAAACATAAACTTGTGGCAATGAATCACCGCATACCTCGTTACTCACTCTTTTTCTTCCTGATTGCCGGGTGCATCGCCTTCGCGGCAAGCTGCAAAAAGAAAGACATGTCGCTGAAACTGAATCATCCGCGCAATATCCGGGGCGTAATCAGCTACAAGCGTTCGTTCCCGGACATGAACGAAAAGCACCTGAACGTGGCGCAGGCCATCGGCATCCGCCCCTTGGCCGATCGCAAGGAAGCCGCCCGGATGAAAGGAAAGCTGGTACATATCACGGGCAACCCATATTACGAAGTGGACTCGCTGACGCACTCCATACCCTATCTCATACCGCGTGCCGGAGCGCTTCTCGATACCATCGGCGCGCGCTTCATCGACTCTTTAGACGCGAAGGGACTCAATCCGAACCGGATAATCGTGACTTCCGTACTGCGCACCAAAGAGGATGTAAAGCGCCTGCGCCGCCGGAATGTGAATTCATCGGAAAATTCGGCACACTGTTACGGCGCGACTTTCGATGTCAGTTGGAAGCGGTTCAAGAAAATAGAAGATGAAGACGGTCGCCCCACACAGGATGTCAGCCCCGATACGCTGAAGCTCGTCCTTTCGGAAGTGCTGCGAGATTTGCGGCAGGCAGGCAAATGCTACATTAAATACGAATTGAAGCAAGGGTGCTTCCACATCACGGCCCGGTAATTTTACGGCAAGTGTTTTTCACGGAGGCATATCCCGGCGAATGGAACAGAGGCTCTGCTCAGGCGGAACAGAAGCTCTGCCGGAATGAAACAGAAGCTCTGCCGGAATGAAACAGAGGCTCTGCCGGAGCGAAACAGAGGCTCTGCCGGAACGAAACAGAGGCTCTGCCGGAACGAAACAGAGGCTCGCTAAGAAGAAACCCTAAGCTCCTCCCCGGCAAAGCACTGCCGCAAAGCAGCGGAAACGCACCGCACGTCATACACAAACACTATTTTGGAAACGCAATCTGCAAAATTCCGTCTCCAAAGTCTAAGAATACGAAAACGATTCACTAAATTTGCAGAAACTTTTCTTTAATACAACTCAATGATAGAAAAACTGATAGTCCTTGAAGATATCGACCCCGTTATCTTCTATGGAGTGAACAACACCAACATACAATTGATAAAGGCTTTATACCCGAAGCTGCGCATCGTTGCACGCGGAAATGTAATCAAAGTGCTGGGAGATGAGGAAGAGATGTGCGCCTTCGAAGAAAATATCACCAAGCTGGAAAAGTACTGCGCCGAATACAACTCGCTGAAAGAGGAGGTAATCATCGACATCATCAAGGGAAATACGCCGCAGGCGGAGCAAAGCGGAAACGTCATCGTGTTCAGTGTCACAGGCAAACCCATCATTCCCCGAAGCGAGAACCAGATGAAACTGGTGGAAGGATTCGCCAAGAACGACTTGCTGTTCGCCATCGGTCCCGCCGGTTCGGGAAAGACATATACCGCCATCGCTCTCGCGGTACGCGCGCTGAAGAACAAAGAAATCAAGAAGATTATCCTCTCACGTCCCGCCGTTGAAGCCGGAGAAAAACTCGGTTTCCTTCCCGGCGACATGAAAGAAAAGATAGACCCGTACCTGCAACCGCTTTACGACGCGCTGCAAGACATGATTCCCGCCGCCAAGCTGAAAGAATATATGGAACTCAACATTATCCAGATAGCTCCGCTGGCTTTTATGAGAGGACGCACGCTGAACGACGCTGTAGTCATTCTGGACGAAGCGCAGAACACCACTACGCAACAAATCAAGATGTTTCTCACCCGCATGGGAATGAATACGAAGATGATCATAACGGGAGACATGACGCAAATCGACCTCCCCACCTCCCAAACGTCGGGTCTGATACAGGCGCTGCGCATCCTGAAAGGAGTGAAAGGCATCGGATTCGTGGAACTGGGGAAAAAAGACATCGTGCGCCACAAGCTTGTGGAACGCATCGTAGACGCTTACGAGAAATTCGACAAAGAGGTGAAAGCGGCGAAAGAGGCAGCGAAGAGCACGGCACAAAGCAATGCGGAGCCGCGCAAAGCGGACGGGAAAGAGAAACGGAACGAAACGGAGCGGAAGGATGTTTCCGAAGGCGGCGGCAAACGCGAAAAACCGCAGCAGGAGAATCCGGCGCAGGCAGCTGCAAAGAGCCGAAACAACAAATCAGAAAAACCGTCTAACAATAAATAAAGATGAAAGCATTAACAAAAACAGATTTCAACTTTCCGGGACAGAAAAGCGTATATCACGGAAAAGTGCGCGATGTGTACAACATCAACGGTGAGAAACTCGTCATGGTGGCAACCGACCGTATTTCGGCGTTCGACGTGGTGCTGCCCGAAGGCATTCCATACAAAGGACAGATGCTGAATCAGATTGCGGCGAAGTTTCTCGACGCCACGACAGACATCTGCCCGAACTGGAAGCTGGCTACTCCCGACCCGATGGTGACAGTCGGCGTTTTGTGCGAAGGGTTCCCGGTAGAGATGATCGTGCGCGGATACCTGTGCGGAAGCGCGTGGAGAGCGTATAAGAACGGGGCGCGCGAAATTTGCGGCGTTAAGTTGCCCGAAGGCATGCGCGAGAACCAGAAGTTCCCCGAACCCATCGTTACACCCACCACCAAAGCCGAAATGGGACTGCACGATGAAGACATCTCGAAAGAGGAAATCCTCAGACAAGGCTTGGCCACTCCCGAAGAGTACGCCACTTTGGAGAAATACACACTGGCGCTTTTCAAACGCGGAACGGAGATTGCCGCCGGGCGGGGACTGATTCTCGTAGATACGAAATACGAATTCGGCAAGCACAACGGAACCATCTACCTGATGGATGAGATTCATACTCCCGACTCCAGCCGCTATTTTTATGCCGACGGCTACCGCGAACGCTTCGAAAAAGGCGAACCGCAGAAGCAGCTTTCGAAGGAGTTTGTCCGCGAATGGCTGATGGAAAACGGATTCCAAGGCAAAGAAGGGCAACAGGTTCCCGAAATGACTCCGGCCATTGTGCAAAGCATCAGCGAACGATACATCGAGCTGTTCGAAAACATTACCGGCGAGAAGTTTGTAAAAGAAGACACGGGAAACATCGCCGAACGGATAGAGAAAAACGTTCTGCAATACTTGAAATAAACGTAAGCGGCAACCATGGATTACCCGCAACAACATATCAAGCCTTACGACAAAGAGGGCAAAAAGAGCGAGCAAGTGGAACGGATGTTCGACAACATCGCACGAACTTACGACAGACTGAATCATGCCTTGTCATTAGGCATCGACCGCCGCTGGCGCCGCAAAGCCATCGCATGGCTCCGCCCCTTCCGCCCGCAACGCGTCATGGATGCGGCTACCGGAACGGGCGATTTCGCCATCCTTGCCTGTCGCAAGCTGCGCCCCCGGCAACTGATAGCCACAGACATTTCGGAAGGCATGATGAATGTGGGGCGCCAAAAGGCGAAGGAGCAAGGTCTGGCGGATACGATATCGTTCGTCCGCGAAGACTGCACTTCCCTTTCTTTTGCCGATAACGAGTTCGATGCCGTTACCGTAGCGTTCGGGATACGTAACTTTGAAGATCTGGACCAAGGTCTTTCGGAGATGTGCCGCGTGCTGAAACCGGGGGGGCATCTGGTTATCTTAGAGCTCACCACCCCCGACCGTTTCCCGATGAAGCAACTGTTCGCGATTTACTCGAAGGCTGTGATTCCGCTGTTGGGTAAAATTCTCTCTAAAGACAAGAGTGCGTATCATTATCTGCCGGACACGATCAAGGTGTTTCCCCAAGGGGAAATCATGAAAGAAGTAATCGGCAAAGCCGGGTTCAGGGAAGTGAATTTCCGGCGGCTCACCGGTGGCATCTGCACTCTTTATACGGCTACTAAGTAACAGACAACCAGCAAATCGGCCGAAGGAGACAAAATATCCCGCCGTTTGCGCAACCACTAAGACGATGGATAAATACGGTTTAATAGGGTATCCCCTGAGGCATTCGTTCTCTATCGGATACTTCAACGAGAAATTCAATTCCGAAAGAATCGACGCGGAGTACGTGAACTTCGAGATTCCCCGCATCGAAGATTTCATGAAAGTAATCGAAGATAATCCCGACCTGCGGGGGCTGAACGTCACCATCCCGTACAAGGAGCAGGTGATTCCTTTTCTCGACGGGCTCGATCCGGACACTGCCGAAATAGGAGCCGTCAATGTAATTAAACTCATCCGCGAACCGAAAAAGAAAGCAAGGCTGGTCGGTTATAATTCAGACATTATCGGATTTGTCCAGTCTATCCAGCCGCTATTGCTGCCACATCATAAGAAAGCGCTGATTCTGGGAACGGGCGGAGCTGCCAAAGCGGTTTTCCACGGACTGAAGAAACTGGGCATCGAAAGCACGTTCGTCTCTCGCACGCAGAAAACGGAAAAGACGCTGACCTACGAGGAACTGACTCCCGAAATCGTACAGGAGCATACCGTCATCGTCAATTGCACGCCGGTAGGCATGTATCCCAAAGTGGATTTCTGTCCCGACATTCCTTACGAGCACCTCACACCGAGCCATTTGCTGTACGATTTGCTCTACAATCCCAATACCACGCTTTTCATGAAGAAGGGAGAAGCCAAGGGGGCTGTCACTAAAAACGGGCTGGAAATGCTTTTGCTACAGGCTTTCGCAGCTTGGGAAATCTGGCAAAAATAAAAAGAAAGGAGACGGAATGAGAAAGAAATCGCGGAAATCGCTCTTGAAATTTATACTAAGCCTGTCGGTTATCGTACTGATATTTGTGGGCGGGGGAAGCTGGTACCTGATTCGGTATGCGCTGACGCCCTCCCGGCAAATCAAGCAAAAGAACGACTCTACCGACTTGTTCATGGCCGAACGCTATCCGTTCTACAAGTCATGGACGGACAGCCTGAAGCAAGCCGAAGCGTTGCGCGATACGTTCATCACCAACAAAGAGGGTATCCGGCTGCATGCATACTATGTGCGCGCGGCACGCCCCACGCGCAACACAGCCGTCATTGTGCACGGATATACGGACAATGCCATGCGCATGATGATGATCGGCTATCTGTACAGCCGCGATTTAGGATTCAACATCCTGCTTCCCGAGCTGCAATATCACGGAGCAAGCGGCGGGAATGCCATCCAAATGGGATGGAAAGACCGGTTGGATGTAATGGAATGGATGGATGTGGCCGACCGCCTGTATGGCCCGGACACGAAGATGGTGGTACACGGTATTTCGATGGGAGCGGCTACGACGATGATGGTATCGGGCGAGCGGCAGCCTCTTTACGTAAAGGCTTATGTGGAAGATTGCGGCTATACCGACGTGTGGGATCAGTTTGCCAAAGAGCTGGACGAAGGTTTCCGCCTCCCTCCTTTCCCCCTCCTCCACACGGCAAGCCGGCTGTGCGATATCTTATACGGATGGAACTTTAAAGAGGCTTCGGCGCTGAAGCAGGTCGCCCGATGTAAGCTTCCCATGCTTTTCATACACGGCGACAAGGACAGGTACGTCCCCACTCGGATGGTATATCCGCTGTACGAAGCCAAATGCGAGCCAAAAGAACTCTGGATTGTCCCCGGAGCCGCGCATGCGGTTTCCTATCAGGAAAACCCCGAAGAATATACCCGCAAAGTGCGCGGCTTTATCGATCGCCACGTCCGATGATGCCGAATAACACAAGGAGTATGGAACGAGTTTCCGAAAAGTTGCTATATTTGCAAAAGTAAACGAATTCGTATGAAATCAATCCTCACCCTGATATGCGCCGTTTTCCTGTGGTTTCCCTTACAGGCAAAGGAGAAAATATATACGGTAGACAATCTTCCGAAGGTTCATCTGCAAAACAAAATGAAATATGTGTGCAACCCCGAAGGAATTCTTTCGCAAGCGGCCTGCGACACGATAGATGCCCGGCTTTACGCATTGGAGCGGCAAACAGGGATCGAGACCGTAGTGGCGGTGGTTCCTTCCATCGGGGAAGCGGAATGTTTCGATTTCTCTCACGAACTGCTGAACCGGTGGGGAGTGGGTAAAAAAGGGAAAGACAACGGGCTGGTCATCTTGCTGGTGACCGATCAGCGGTGCATCCAGTTCTATACCGGATACGGGCTTGAGGGGATTCTCCCCGACGCCGTCTGCAAAAGAATCCAGACACAATACATGATTCCTTATCTGAAAGACAAGAAATGGGACGAAGGAATGGTGGCGGGAGTCGTAGCTACCTGCGGTCGTCTCGACGGTTCGATGGAAAACGATACGGAAAACGAATCGGAGGACGGCGCAATGGGCATCATTCTTGTCGTATTCGGATTCATGGGCATAGCTATAGGCGTTTCGTTATTCGCCGCATGGAAGGAAAGCCGCTGCCCCAACTGCGGAAAACACCGGTTGCAGAGAAGCGGTTCGCGAATCGTTTCGCGCAGCAACGGAATAAAGGCGGAGGACATCACATATACGTGCGGCAATTGCGGGCATACGATCGTCCGACGTCAGCAAACCTATGACAGTAATTACCGGGGCGGAGGCGGAGGACCTTTCATCGGAGGTTCGGGAGGAGGAAGCTTCGGCGGCGGGCGAGGATTCGGAGGCGGAAGTTTCGGCGGAGGAATGGGGGGAGGCGGAGGCGCCGGCTCACGATTCTAAACAAACCGAAAAGCCTGAAAAGGAAACTTCGCAATAGAAACGGCAGAAATAAAGAAAAATGCAAATCTTTATCAAACTATATCATTAGAAAAACGATGAACGAGTAAAAACTATAAAGCAAAAGAATTATGAAAAAGTCAACTATTATCTTTTTAGTCGTAGCAGGTGTTTTGGTTATCTGGGCTATCAGCGCTTACAACGGATTGGTAACCATGGAAGAGAAAGTAAGCAACCAGTGGGCGAATGTAGAAACACAGTATCAGCGCCGGGCCGACTTGATACCCAATCTCGTGAACACGGTGAAAGGATATGCCGCACACGAGAAATCGACACTGGAAGGCGTGATAGAAGCTCGCAGCAAAGCCACGCAAATCAAAGTGGAAGCTAAAGACCTGACACCGGAAAAGCTGGCGGAATACCAGAAAGCTCAGGGAGAGGTGACATCGGCATTGGGCAAACTGCTTGCCGTGAGCGAAAGGTATCCCGACCTGAAGGCCAACCAAAACTTCCTCGAATTGCAAGCACAGTTGGAAGGTACGGAAAACCGCATCACTGTAGCCCGCAAAAACTTCAACGATACCGCCAAAGAGTATAACACAGCCGTCCGCCGTTTCCCGAAAAACATCTTTGCGGGTATCTTCGGATTCGACAAGAAGGCTTATTTCGAAGCGGAAGCCGGATCGGAAAAAGCGCCTAAAGTAGAGTTTTAAACGATAATCTGTGTCGATGGACTGAGAGGTTTTGCCGGAAAAAAGTTTTTAAAGCAGAACCCTAAGGCATCGGCTCGAAGAATATTCTTTTTCCTGTAACATCCCCTCCTGTTATTTTCTGCGACATTACTACCGATTTCTGAGATAAACCGGCACGATGCGAAGAAAACGACAGGAGGGGATGTAGTATATGGCATATTGCATCTGCCTAAGAAAGCTGTCGCGTTTGCGTAAGAAAAAAATTCCGCGTTCGTTCGAATACGAAAAATCTCTTAGGGAAATACGGTCTTTTCAGGCAATAACCTTTTATCGTTTATGGGAGAAATAAGCGTAAATCTCCCGAAAACGAGTATCGCGAGTAAAGGCAATATGAGTCGGTTGAAAGAAATTAATACCACTGAATATTGCTTTGCGTCTGGCTGCGTTGCTCGTATTTCAAATCTTGCAGAATGCTTGCATTGGCGCGAATCATCACATTGTAGTATTTCCAGCGTCCGAACGGGGAAAGGCTGGCGGAAAGATTGAAGCAGTGCAAGTCGCGGGAAATGGTGCAGGAGGTCTGAGTAATCTCTTTCGCCTGAAAGTCATATCCCGAGCTGAACGAGATCGACCATTTGTTTGAGATCTTCACATTACCGTTTGCATTGATATTGTGCGTATAAGTATAAGGATACCTCATTGAATGTCGGTTGATAGGCTTCGAATGGTCTTCACGGATATTGAACGAATAACTGACATTCAATGACCAGGGCATCTTGAAAGCCTGGTAGCCGTCCGGATCAGATTCCGCCTTCTTGACCTTTTTAGTCTTTACCTCTTCCTCCTTGTACTCATCCTCCGATTCGTCGTCTTCCTCTCCGGGTTTCTTTTTGGTTTTCTCCTCCTCTTCTTTCGGGCCGAACCACTTTTTCCAGGTATCGTTGTTGAAAGTATAGCTGAACGAAGAGCCATATCCTTGGAATCGTCCGAATCGTCCGTACGACCACTCGGTACGGTTGCTCGTCACCACATTCCCGTTCTTGTCGAAAGCATAAGCGTATGTAGCGAATGAGGCGTTCATACTAAAGGTATAGTTATTTGGCAGCTTCAATCGAAGATTCATGCTCAAGTCACTCCACGGTCTTTCTTTGGCTGCCATATTATAAGACATGCTGGCCCCCAACTCGTCGATCAGACTTACCTTTTGAATCGAGTCGTTCTTGTCTTTATACTTCATCTCCAGATTGTTCGAAACCGAGAAGCTGACCGTCCCCGAGCCCTCGCGTGAGGGAACTCCGTAAGGTTGCCCGCTGAAAGGAGAGTAGTATTGCGTCATGCCGTTGTTGTCGGTATACTCTTTCCAGTATTTGCTAAAGCTCGGCGCGCCGCTGAGGCTTACCTGCGGAGTGAACACATGGCGGATCTGCATCTCTTTCTTTTTCATGAAAAGAGGCTTGTACATACCGTATAGTTTGGTGCTCATGCTCAGGCTTGCCGAATAATTCGCTACCCGGTAAAAACCGTTGATCGTATCTTTCAAGGCAGGATCCAAAGCGTTTTTCTCGGGATTGTAAGTCTGATTAACCTTACGGGTGTACCAGCGTTCCGTGTAATTCACCGAAGGAGACAACTGGATATACTTCAGCAAAGTGAACGTGGCGCTGACGGGAATATTATGGTTCATCGAGTGCTCCCAATCACTGATTCCGGCTTTAAAGAGCCGATCGTCTTTGGTGCGGATGCTATTCGTAAAACGTCCGGAATAACTCACCGAGATCTTTTCATACCAACGTTCCGCTCCTGCCGCTTTCTTGCGTTTGAAAGGGAACAGACGATTCAGTGTGATATTCAAGTCGGGCAAGGTGACCGCTATAGATGAATCGCGCATGGTCTGCGCAATATTACTGGTTCCCGAAAGCGTCAGCCCGATATCGGGGAAGCTGCGGGAATAACTGATGCTCGATGTTTTTGTGTTTTGAGTCATCGCCTGAGCGTTGTACAAGTTGCCGATGTTGGAACGCTCGTAACTGCTGGTCGAAAAGTTCACACTGGCGGAAAAAGTAGTGTTGGGGCTTGCCTTCGGATCCTGCCTATGGCTCCATACTACCTTGAAGTCTTTCGCCACGGCATAGTCGGGCATACCTTTATCACCGGTCTTAGTCACCTGATAATCGGCTTGCACCATTCCCGAATATTTGTATCTTCTGTTGTAATTGGTCAGTCCGGATAATCTCCAGGAACCTTTCGTAAAAATATCTCCCGTAAACTTCAGGTCCATCATGTCGCTGATGGCGAAATAGTATCCCCCTTCCGCCAATCCGAACCCGCGGTTGGAGTCGTCCATGTAAGTGGGCATAATGAATCCCGAAGAATAGCTGCTGGAAAAAGGAAAGAAGAAAAAAGGCACGGCTATAGGCAAAGGGACGTCTTCGACAACAAGATAAGCGGGTCCCGTCACCACATTTTTTTTGGGCCGGACTTTCGCCTTTGTGAGTTGCATATAAAAGTGAGGATGATCGTGATGGTCGCAAGTGGTGTAGCGTCCATCCTCCATGAATATTTCGTCATTAGCTCCTTTCTTTGCCTTTTTACCGGTGACGTAACCCTCGCCCTGCTGAGTCACGATGTCACTGATCCCCGCTTTCTTACTCTTGAAGTTGTAACTTATCAATTTCGTATCATACGACGTATCTCCGTCTTTAAACACCGGCTTTCCCTTGATTACTCCGGTAGAGTCTTCTATCCCGTAAGCATGCACTGTGCTGCTGTCGAGGTTCATCGAAATCACTTCGGCTGCCAGCTCTATCTTCTGATAGTTTACCTTTCCGCTTCCATACAGTGTAGCGGTCCCCCCGAGAGTAAAGACCATAGAGTCGGTAGATTCGTAGATAACGGGAGCTTCAAGCGGCTGTTTCTTAGAAAAGGGAGTAACGGAGTCAATGCGCAATGTGTCCGATTTAGCCGTCGGAGTTCTTGGAAGAGAATCCTTTTGCGCGGCATCGGAGCCTGTCACTCTTCTTCTCGGTCGCTGAGATGCGGCCTTATCGGGAAGAAACAACAAAACAAATAACAGTATAAATGATGTAAGTATTTTCGCTTTCAACGACGTCATTAACTCATAAGTTTACGCTTGAAGTGGCAAAAGTACACAATCTTCACCAATAATACGTGAGAACCTGTGTTATTTAATTATTTTTTAGTGCTATAGAAACAGCGAGCACCACCTGTCGAAACGGGCTAATCCTTCCTCTCCGTACCGTTCGATACTTTTCCGTGCGTGAGCTACTGTCTTTTCCCTGTCGAGATGTGTTTTCGAAAAGAACTTATCGGCAAAACAAATCAGCTGTTCTTCCAAACTCACAGGAAGCATTTCCCGGTGAGGTACGGGCAGTTCTTGCTGAATAATCTCCTTCAGCGACAGTCCTGCTCCCGTATGCCGTTCGCAAACAAGCGCATGGCGATACAGTCCCTCCTCACGCAGCAAATCGGCCCCTAAATATCCGTGGCAAATATACGGGTAAGTGCCCTCACAATGTATACCCGGAGCGTGAGTTCGGAATATACCGATATCGTGGAGCAAGGCGGCTTCTTCGACAAAGCGGCGGTCGAAAGCAAGTTCGGGATGCGCTTCCGCCATCGACAGTGCTTTTCGGGCTACAGCAGCACTGTGCGCTACTAAAATATGTTTCAATTCATTCTCTTGCGGGTAATACTTGTCAATCAGTTGAACCGGACTCATTTTATCGTTTATTTTTCGTATACATAAATGAACATTCCAATCACTTCAATGAATATTCTTTGCAATATTACTAAAATTTACGATATTCACCCCCAACAGTTCTCATTATTATCTGTTTGCACGAAACTCTTTTCTTTTTTTCCAGCGCTCAACTCCTTCACAAAACTTCTTCGCTTTCCGCCCTTTCAACCAAGGCTGCTCCAATATTTCAGGAATATGGCGGGCATTATCTATCACCCGAACAGGGGCGGAAGCTGTTTTTATAATCTCCACATCGTCATACAAAGAGTTATCTTCTAAAAAGGCTTTCATGCGGAGCGTATCACCTTTCACATCAATCATTTGGTAGAAACGGTGATTCGTACCAAAGCGGTCATATTTGTCGTTAAATCTTAAACGGTATTCCTTAGGCGAAGCATGACTTACCAGATAGATCGGTACAGTCATTTCTCCATTCTTTTTCTTGTTTGTCATACGGGCATAATTGTGTTCATGTCCCTGAAGCACCAAGTCAACCCCGTACTCCCGAAGCAACGAATCGAACATCCAGCGCACCGGAAGATTGTTCATTTTCCCTTTAATGGAATATACCGGATGATGAAACATCACTATTTTCCACTTTTTATCCGAAGCTTTCAGCGTTTTTTTCAACCACTCTCGTTGTGAGAACAAAAACCAAGCATCTCGATTACTGTCGAGTGTAATAATAGTAGCGTCTTTATAATCTATCGCATACACATTATTCCGCTTGTAACGCGAATCGAGAAGATAAGAAAAAGCATACGCGAACCGCTTTTCCATAACACGTGTCAAACCTTTAATATATTCATGATTGCCGGGAGAAACCATTACAGGTTTGCAAGGAGCAATCGAATCTATACTTTGGTAGGCTTCCTCCCAATAGCAATTCATCGGACGTTCCACAAAATCGCCGGCAAACATGTAGAAGTCGGTATCGGGATAACGATGGCGTATATTTTCCATAAACTCGCGTGTTTTACCACGCAATGTATCTTGCACGTCTCCGATAAAGGCAAAAGAAAAATAATCTGTCGAGTCGGGCTGTGTAGAGAAAGAATACCATTTGGAAACATCAGAATCATTCCAAACCCTGTAAGCGTATGAAGCTCCATACGCAAGTTTCCCGAATTTCGCCCAATTGGCATAACAAAAGCCGCCCAATGTCCTGAAGAATTTGGAATATCCATCCACCCAAACGGTATCTCCCGATCCGACTTTCGTATATTCCAATTTTGCCTGTTTCGAGACGCCGCCGCATACCCAACTGACATTACGAGAAAGTTCGCCATCATTTCCAAAAGTAAGAAGCACACGTTGCGGTTCGTCAGTGAGCACATAGCGTATCTCAGGAAGATTTTCGAACCATGCCTTCCATCTTTTTTTACAAATAGCGACACTAACTATCAGCAAAAGCAAGATTATTCCCCCAATTATTTTTGTTCTTTTTTTCATCACAATATCGTCCTTTAAGCAAAAACAAAGATAAAAAATTATGTTCCAAAAATCGGAACACTTGTTCTATATTTAACCTTTTTCTATTTTTCTCTTCTTCCAGAGTTGCCAACTGTTAATAATATTTTGCCACAATACATATGAACCGGGGGCAATAGACGACAGCGGGTTTAAATAGGTATGCGCCATCCAAATAGCCAAAATCGTGTTTTTCTGTCCTAGGGCCTGTCCACCACTGATGCGATCGTTATAAGCGCTTCCAATCATTTTCCCAAGGAAGAATTGCAGACCGCATACGACCAAGGCACCTGTTACAATCATAATCTCCGTGAACCCGCCGGCAGGCTCATTCACTAATGAATGTGTAGTTTGAGCAGTAACAATGATTAATGAAACGGCCCAAAGGTAAAAAGACAAATCATGATATCCCAGCAAACAGCGATGAAGCTTCGGAAGGAACTTCTGTAAGAGCCAGGCCAAAAAGAAAGGGAAAATAAGTAAAGGGAACACCCTTTCTACGATAATCAAAAAAGAACTCCAAAAACCAACATCAATTCCGACTTCAACCAAAGGGAAAAATAAAGGAACTGCAATAGCCGCTCCGATATTGCCAAGCAATGTGTATGTGGCAACGCTTGCTATATTTCCTCCCAACTTCGATGTAACCACCGCAGCAGCTGTAGCGGTAGGGCAAATGATACAAACCATCACTCCTTCGGCCAAAATTTTATTGACGCGACAAAGCTGAAAATAGGCGATTAATGCTCCGGCAATCTGAATCAGCAACAACCATCCGTGTAAAGGCTTGATTCTTATATCCTGAGGCGATACTTTACAAAAAGTAAGCAACAGCATAACAAAAATAAGATATGGAGTTAAAAAAGAGAAAGTAATAAACAAAGGATAGCCTATGGCACCTAGCAACATGGCAAGAGGCAGTGTCCAATTCTTCAAGAGCTTAAGCATTGCAGTATTGTTTTTTGAATGCAAAGTACGGAGATTTCAAAGAAAAACTATCATCAAACCGAAAAAAACTCAAAACTTAATGGTAAATCACGAGTTTTCTACAAAATTCTACTACATTTGCATCATCATTTTTGAGATTATGAGAATGCAAAAGTCCTACATAGTATATATATCCATTATTTTGGGGTTGCTCATGTCGCCCGGATATAATGGAAACTTATGGGGGAAAGATTTCACTGTAGTCATTGATGCCGGACATGGCGGACATGACCCGGGAGCTATCGGCAGAATTTCCAAAGAAAAAAACATCAACCTGAATGTAGCTTTGAAATTAGGTGGACTCATACAAAAAAACTGCAGCGATGTAAAAGTTATTTATACCCGGACAAAAGATGTTTTTATTCCACTTAATCGAAGAGCCGAAATAGCGAACAACGCAAAAGCCGATCTCTTTATTTCAATACATACCAATGCATTAGCCAATAACCGAACAGCTCAAGGGGCTTCCACATGGACACTCGGTCTCGCAAAATCAGAAGCAAATTTGGAAGTAGCCAAACGGGAAAATTCGGTAATTTTATACGAAAGTGACTATCGCACAAGATATGCAGGATTCAATCCAAACTCCTCCGAGTCATATATTATTTTCGAATTCATGCAAGACAAATATATGGCACAGAGCGTACATTTGGCTTCATTGGTACAAAAACAGTTCCGCCATTCGTGCCGTCGAATAGATAGAGGAGTGCATCAAGCCGGTTTTTTGGTATTAAAGGCGAGTGCCATGCCCAGTATATTGATAGAATTGGGATTTATTTCCACACCCACAGAAGAACGTTATCTGAACTCATCAAACGGAATCAACGAAATGGCTAAAGGTATTTATTATGCTTTCTTAAACTATAAAAGAGAACATGAATTGAGATTGACCGGAAGCAGTAAAACAATAGTGCCCACCGAACCGGGAAATACAAAATCAGAAACACCTTCTCCAATAACAGAAATTAAAGAGGAAAATAAGGGAAAGATTGATGACAGGCAAAAAATGGAATTAACGGCAGACACAACACCGCTATCTCAAACTTCCGAACAAACAACAGAATCTTACACTAGAATAGAAAGCAAGAAAGAACCGGAAATCATATTTAAATTGCAAATATTGACTTCTAGACAACCGTTATCCCAAAACGACAAGCGACTAAAAGGGTTGAAAGATGTTGATTATTACAAAGAGGGAGGCATTTACAAATACACATACAGCGCATCACCTGACTACAACAAAGTATTACGCACCAAACGAAGTATTGCTACATTATTCAATGATGCATTTATCATAGCCTTTCGCGGTAATGAGAAGATGAATATCAATGAAGCAATCGCTGAATTCAAGAAAAGCAGAAATAAATAAAAACATGAAATATATTACGAAAGAAGTAAAAATAGGTCTGGCCGGGATCATCGCATTATGCATAATCGTTTATGGAATTAATTGGTTGAAAGGTATACACATGTTTCAACCGTCAAGTTATTTTTATGCCAAATTTCAAAACGTGAACGGGCTGACTAAATCCAGCGCAGTGTTTGCTGATGGGGTTCGGGTAGGTATTGTCCGTGACATATCCTACGATCACCTACAACCCGGAAATGTAGTCGTGCAAGTTGAATTAGATAATGACTTGCGTATTCCGAAAGGCAGTATGGCCGAGTTAGTACCCGAACTGATGGGTGGCGTGCGAATGAATATCCTTATGGCCAACAACCTGCGTGAAAAACATTCCGTAGGTGATACGATACCCGGAATATTAAATAGCGGTATGGTAGAAAGCGTATCGAAACTCATGCCTCAAATAGAAAGCATGCTTCCTAAGCTGGATTCCATACTAACATCCCTCAATTCTATCGTAAATGATAAAAGTATTCCTGCCACTCTTCACTCCATGGAAGCTACAACCGCAAATTTGGCTGTAGTCAGCACACAAATAAAAAGTTTGATGAACAACGACATTCCCCAACTTACAGGTAAACTTAATATTATCGGCGATAATTTTATCGCTATCAGCAATAACCTGAAAGATATAAATTACGCCGAGACTTTCAAAAAAGTAGACGACACATTGGCCGATGTAAAAATAATGACAGAAAAGCTGAAAAGGAGAGATAATTCACTCGGCCTTCTTCTGAATGACGCATCCTTATACAACAACCTTAGCGCGACAAGTAAAAATGCAGCCGATTTACTGGAAGATTTAAAATTGCACCCGAAACGCTATGTCCATTTTTCCGTTTTCGGCAAAAAAGGGAAATAAGAAAAATAGAATAAATTAGATTACATCTAAATAAGAAAGAGTAAACTAAAAGAATTTTAAATCATTGAAACATGCATCTATAAACCAAGATGCGTCTTTAAAATAAGCTGATTAAAATAAGAAACACAAAAGATATAGAAGGATTAAATAAATGATAATCAAACTATTATAAAGATACAATAGTCCGTTAATTTACACCCTTCATATATAAAAGCATAAGTCACTGAATGTAAACGGATTATTAGTCGAACGAGAAATACAAGAAAAACATGGATTTGTTTTTCTCAAATAAGATTCCCAAATTTGCAAAACGTAGAAGTTTCGCTTAACTAAATAAATGTACTAAAGTCACTATGATTGAATCAAATCATGTTGTGCTTTGGAACCGCTGTCTTACGATCATAAAAGACAATGTTCCCGAGACAACATATAATACTTGGTTTGCCCCTATCGTCCCATTAAAATATGAGGACAAAACGTTGATCGTACAGATTCCAAGCCAGTTCTTTTATGAAATTCTGGAGGAGAAATTTGTAGATTTGTTACGAAAAACGTTATATAAAGCTATTGGTGAGGGCACCAAGCTAATGTATAATGTCATGGTTGACAAAACTTCGATTCCTAATCAGACTATAAATCTCGAAGCAAGCAATCGTTCCATAGCTGTTTCTCCTAAAAGCAGTACCAATCTCAATAAAGCGCCGAACTTCCTGAAAGCCCCCGCCGTTCAGGATTTGGATCCGCATTTAAATCCAAATTACAATTTTGAGACTTTCATTGAAGGATACAGCAACAAACTATCGAGAAGCGTAGCCGAAGCCGTTGCACAAAATCCTGCGGGAACAGCGTTCAACCCCTTGTTCCTGCATGGAGCATCCGGAGTCGGAAAAACTCATTTAGCGAATGCAATTGGTACGAAAATCAAAGAGCTTTATCCTGAAAAAAGAGTATTGTACGTTTCCGCACACTTATTTCAGGTACAATACACCGATTCGGTACGAAACAATACGACCAATGATTTCATCAATTTCTACCAAACAATCGACGTTCTGATCATTGATGACATTCAAGAATTTGCGGGCGTTACTAAAACTCAAAATACGTTTTTCCACATCTTCAATCATTTGCACCAAAACGGCAAACAGTTGATTTTGACTTCCGACCGTGCACCGGTGCTGTTGCAAGGAATGGAGGAACGATTGCTTACCCGTTTTAAATGGGGAATGGTGGCCGAACTCGAAAAGCCGACTGTAGAATTGCGAAAAGATATTTTGCGAAACAAAATACATCGTGACGGTCTAGAGTTCCCACCCGAAGTCATCGATTATATTGCAGAGAATGTCAACGAAAGCGTACGAGATCTGGAAGGAATTGTCATCGCCATCATGGCGCGTTCTACAATCTTTAACAAGGAAATAGATCTGGAGCTAGCTCAACACATAGTGAAAGGCGTGGTACACAGTGAAACGAAAGCCGTCACCATCGATGATATCCTGAAAGTCGTATGCAAGCATTTTGGCTTGGAATTGGCTGCCATACATACAAAATCCAGAAAAAGAGAAGTGGTGCAGGCACGACAGATAGCCATGTATCTGGCCAAAAGCAACACAGACTTCTCTACATCAAAGATTGGAAAATTCATTGGAAACAAAGATCATGCAACCGTACTCCACGCATGCAAAACCGTAAAAGGGCAGCTGGAGGTAGACAAAAGCTTTAAAGCAGAGGTCAAAGAAATCGAAAGTTTGTTACGGAAAAGAGGATAGTTGAAGCAACCGTTACCTGCAAACACATGCCTGCTAACTTTTCGCAGCATCCCCCATCGGCTTATTCATATCGAAGAAAGACGGGATGTACGAAAGTTTGGCGGAACTCTCGCGAGCATCTTCGACATTAAACAAGCCCGGACCACTACAAGCAAGCCCCGCGAAAGCTTTCAAACGATAGCCTTGCAAAGCCCCCACATCAACAAGATGCAATAGAGATTAAAGGAAGAAACCTTGCTTGCGAAGTACCTTCAACAGATTCTCAGACATAAACTCATTATCTTTTTGGGTATAACGGACATCAGTAAACACTTGAGCCAAAGTTTCTTTTCCATTCTCCACCACAAATTGCTTGTTCACCGGCAACGATTCTTTGCAAGCATAGATCCGGTCAATATCATCCGACGTGTAATCGCGATAAACCTCTTGATGCACAATCGCTTCCCGAGACAAACGATCAACTTGAGGCGGCATTTCGTCGGGATAACCCACCGTAACTGTTGTCACAGGGAATACCAACTCCGGCAACCGAAGCGCATCAATAATCATTTCAGGGTTATAAGTAGTTGTTCCCAAATAACAAATCCCCAATCCCTTTTCTTCTGCCAATGTGCAAAATGTCTGAGCCACCAATAACGTGTCCATAGCCGCATTCATGAAAGACATCAGATTATTATATCCCGGCACAGCTTTCCGTTGCTCACACCACAGGCTGAACCGCCGAAAATCCGCGCAAAAAGTCAATACCACCGGAGCCTCCTCAACCATCGGTTGATGAAAATGGGCAGGCGAAAGCAGACTTTTCATTTCCGCATCGCGAGTAACCACTACGCTGTAAAGCTGCATGCCTCCCATAGTAGAGGCACGAAAAGAAGTTTCAAGCAAATCATTTAACAAATCTACGGGAATATCCTCAGACAGATACTTCCGGATAGTCCTTCTGTTTCTGACAGTTTCAATCATATCTTTTTTTTGCAAAGATACAAAAAAAGAAAGAACATTTTATGTTATTCCAATAATATAGCAATTTTCTTTTTGGAAAACTTTCCTCATCTATAAGAATTCATACAACGCTGATAAACAATCAATTAACATTTTAAAATGGAAAACTTACAACCTGTTCATAAAATCATTCCTTTTTATTTTGAAAGATTAAAAAACATTCTTAGCTTTGCAAACACATTTGTTAATGATAAGTAAACTTCTACGCACATTACTTATTGAACAAAAAATCTAAGATATAGAAATCGTGGAAAAACAAACTTATTCTTACGAAGAAGCCTATGAAGAATCTTTACGATATTTTCAAGGCGATGAGCTTGCTGCAAGAGTGTGGGTAAACAAATATGCAGTAAAGGATTCTTTCGGAAATATCTACGAAAAGTCTCCGGAAGACATGCATTGGAGAATAGCCAACGAAGTAGCCCGCATCGAAGCGAAGTACCCCAACGGACTCACGGCAAAAGAGCTTTACGACTTGCTCGATCACTTCAAGTACATCGTTCCTCAAGGAAGTCCGATGACCGGTATCGGCAATGATTACCAGGTAGCTTCACTGTCCAACTGTTTTGTTATCGGAGTAGACGGCTCTGCCGATTCATACGGCGCCATCATCAAAATCGACGAGGAACAGGTACAACTGATGAAACGGAGAGGAGGCGTAGGACACGATTTATCGCACATACGCCCGAAAGGTTCTCCTGTGAAAAACTCGGCATTGACTTCCACCGGACTGGTTCCTTTCATGGAACGTTATTCGAACTCCACCCGGGAAGTAGCACAAGACGGGCGACGGGGAGCACTCATGCTGAGTGTTTCAATCAAGCATCCCGACTCGGAAGCTTTCATCGACGCTAAAATGACCGAGGGAAAGGTGACCGGAGCGAATGTCTCCGTGAAGCTGGACGACGCCTTTATGCAGGCGGCGGTAGACGGGAAACCATACATTCAGCAATACCCTATCGACTCTCCGAACCCGAAAGTGACGAAGGAAATAGACGCTTCCACTTTGTGGAAGAAAATTGTGCACAACGCATGGAAGTCGGCAGAACCCGGAGTCCTCTTCTGGGATACCATCATTCGCGAGTCCGTACCCGATTGCTATGCAGACTTAGGATATAGGACCGTATCGACAAATCCTTGCGGAGAAATACCCTTGTGCCCCTATGACTCCTGCCGTTTGCTGGCTATCAACCTATATTCTTACGTAGTGAATCCATTCAAGCCGGACGCTTATTTCGATTTCAACTTGTTTAAGAAGCACGTAGCTCTGGCACAACGCATCATGGATGACATCATCGACCTCGAGTTGGAAAAGATCGAGAGCATCATGCATAAGATTGACGCCGACCCTGAAAGCGAAGAGGTGAAACACTCGGAACGCTTGCTTTGGGAAAAGATTTACAAGAAAAGCGGACAGGGACGCCGGACAGGTGTAGGCATCACTGCGGAAGGAGACATGCTGGCAGCCTTAGGACTTCGCTACGGTACGGAAGAGGCTACCGAGTTTTCGGAGGAAGTACATAAAACAATCGCCTTGTGCGCTTACCGTTCATCCGTAGACATGGCGAAAGAGCGGGGAACGTTTGAAGTTTACAGCAGCGAACGCGAACAGAACAACCCGTTCATCAGGCGTCTGGCTGAAGCCGATCCGCAGCTATACGAAGACATGAAGAAATACGGACGGCGCAACATCGCTTGCCTGACTATCGCCCCGACAGGAACAACCAGCTTAATGACGCAAACCACTTCGGGAATCGAACCGGTATTCTTGCCCGTGTACAAGCGTAGAAGGAAAGTGAACCCGAATGATACCAATGTACGCGTGGATTTTGTGGATGAAACCGGCGACGCTTTCGAGGAATATATCGTGTTCCACCATAAGTTTGTGACGTGGATGGAGGCTAACGGATACGACCCTGCCAAGCGATATACACAAGAAGAAGTGGACCAATTGGTGGCGAAATCGCCTTACTACAAAGCCACTTCCAACGATGTCGACTGGCTGATGAAGGTCAGAATGCAGGGAAAGATACAGAAATGGGTAGACCACTCCATCAGTGTAACGATCAATCTGCCGAACGATGTGGACGAAGACTTGGTGAACCGCCTCTATGTGGAAGCGTGGCGCTCAGGGTGCAAAGGTTGCACCGTATATCGCGACGGATCGCGTTCGGGAGTTCTGATCGCAGCAAAAGCGGAAAAGAAGAAAGACGACGAGCTTCCTCCGTGCAAGCCCCCCACAGTGGTGGAAGTACGCCCCAAAGTGCTGGAAGCCGATGTGGTACGTTTTCAGAACAACAAAGAGAAATGGGTGGCATTTGTCGGCTTGATGGATGGACATCCGTACGAGATATTCACCGGATTGCAAGACGATGATGAAGGGATTTTATTACCCAAGAGCGTAACGATGGGACGCATCATCAAGAATGTGGACGAAGAAGGAAACAAACGCTACGATTTCCAGTTTGAGAACAAGCGGGGATACAAAACAACGATCGAAGGATTGTCCGAAAAGTTCAACAAAGAGTATTGGAACTATGCGAAACTGATCTCGGGAGTACTTCGTTACCGGATGCCGATTGAGCAAGTTATCAAACTCGTAAGTTCACTGCAATTGAACAGCGAGAGCATCAACACTTGGAAGAACGGTGTAGAACGCGCTTTGAAGAAGTATGTACAAGACGGAACGGAAGCCAAAGGCAAAAAATGCCCGAATTGCGGAAACGAGACTCTGGTATATCAGGAAGGTTGCCTGATCTGTAAAACTTGCGGCGCTTCAAGGTGCGGATAAAAGAAAACAGGAATAGCGTACGAAACAGAAACGCACTGTAAGGCTCATTGCCGCCTGCTTTAAAACTCGGATTCATACGGATTGATGTAAAAACGCCAAGTTCGGCTTATGCAAATCCGCATGAATCCGAGTTTTTAGCGGCATAACGGTTCTTTTTTACCGCAACCGCTTTATTTTTCTCGGAAAATTATCTTATACTTGCACCGACATTAGTCGTTAACCCGAAAAAGCAGTCGATAAATGCACGCATCATTTCATATAGAATACCGCACCAATTGGGGCGAAGAAGTAAAAATAGCCGGTCTGTTCCCCCATCCCGTCGCTTTACAGACCACAGACGGCATACATTGGACGACCGAAATAGAGCTCGAAATCCCCGAAGAAGGCGCAACGATTCATTACAACTACCGGATAGAAGAAAACGGCACGGTGACACGGAAAGAGTGGAACCATCTGAAACGAAGCCTTTTCCTGTCGGGTTCTTCCAAAAAGCGATACCGGATACACGATTGTTGGAAAAACATTCCCGAACAGCTGTACTACTACAGCTCCGCTTTCACCGATATTCTTCTGGCGCATCCCCACAGGGATGCCCTCCCGCCGAGTTACAGCAAGGGCCTGATAATAAAGGCATACGCCCCCCGTATCGATGACAATTACTGCCTCGGCATTTGCGGAAACCAAAAGTGCCTGGGAAACTGGGATCCCGACAAAGCCGTATTGATGAGCGATGCGAACTTCCCCGAGTGGCAAGCGGAACTCGACGCTTCCAAACTGAAGTTCCCGTTAGAATATAAGTTTGTGCTGTACAACAAGCAACAGAAGCAGGCAGATTGCTGGGAAAACAACCCCAACCGCTATTTGGCAGCCCCGTCACTGAAGGCCAATGAATCCATCGTCATTTCCGACCGGTATGTTTTTTTCGACACGCCGCTGTGGAAAGGAGCCGGTACGGCCGTGCCCCTTTTCTCGCTGAGGTCGGAACAGAGCTTCGGAGTGGGCGACTTTGGTGATTTGGAACGGCTGACCGACTGGGCGGTAAGCACCAACCAGAAGATTATACAGATTCTGCCCATCAACGACACGACGATGACGCACACATGGACAGACTCTTATCCGTACAACAGCATTTCAATCTACGCCCTGCACCCGATGTACGCCGACATCAGCCGGATGGGAAAGCTGAAGGACAAAGAGGCGGCTGCCGCTTTCGAAAAGAAGCAGCAGGAACTGAACAGCCTGAATTCGGTAGATTACGAGGCTGTGAACCGGAACAAATGGGCGTTTTTCCGGCTCATCTTCGCGCAAGAAGGCGAACAGACGCTGTGTTCGAGAGCGTTCGAAACATTTTTCGAATCGAACAAAGAGTGGCTTCTGCCCTACGCCGCATTCAGCTACCTGCGCGACAAATACGGTACGCCCGACTTCCGGCAATGGCCCCGCTACGCTGTGTTCGAACCGGAAGAAATCGCCGGGATGTGCCGCCCCGATTCCGGCATATACCCCGAAATAGCGATTCATTACTTCGTTCAATACCACCTGCACAGGCAGTTGACCCGTGCAACGGAATATGCACGCCGAAACGGTGTAGTACTGAAAGGAGACATTCCGATAGGCATCAGCCGCAACAGTGTAGAGGCATGGACAGAGCCGCATTATTTCAACATGAACGGACAAGCGGGCGCGCCGCCCGACGACTTCTCGCAGAACGGACAGAACTGGGGATTCCCCACTTACAATTGGGAGGCGATGGAAAAAGACGGTTACGCCTGGTGGATGAAGCGTTTCCGCAAGATGGCAGAGTATTTCGACGCTTACCGGATCGACCACATCCTCGGCTTCTTCCGCATCTGGGAGATTCCCATGCACGCCGTACACGGTCTGCTGGGGCGGTTCGTACCCTCCATCCCCATGAGCCGGGAAGAGATAGAAAGCTACGGCATCGGCTTCCGCGAAGAGTTGCTCAGCCCCTACATCCACGAATCGTTTCTTCATCAGATCTTCGGCCGCCACACCGAATCGGTGAAAGCCGCCTTCATCGAACCGACAGGCGAAGCGGGATTGTACCGGATGAGAAAAGGTTTCGAGACGCAACGGCAAGTGGAAACCTTTTTCGCGGACAAGGCAACAGACTCCGACACAGAGATAAAGGAAGGGCTTTACAGCCTCATCAGCAACGTATTGTTCATTCCCGACCCGAAAGAAGAAGGCAAGTATCACCCGCGCATAGGCGTGCAACGCGATTTTGTGTACCATGCATTGAGCCATGAAGAGAAAGCGGCTTTCGACAAATTGTACGACCGGTATTACTACCATCGGCACGACCTCTTCTGGCAACAGCAAGCCATGAAAAAGCTGCCGCAGCTTACGCAAGCCACCCGCATGCTCATCTGCGGCGAAGATCTGGGGATGATTCCCCACTGCGTGCCTTGGGTGATGAACGAGCTTCGCATTCTCAGTCTGGAGATACAGCGAATGCCCAAGAATCCGGCGCACGAATTCGGACACCCCGAAGCATATCCCTACCCATCGGTGTGCACCGTCTCCACACACGACATGTCGACTTTGCGAGGCTGGTGGGAAGAAGACCATCAGCAGACACAGCGTTATTACCGGGACGTATTGGGGCACTACGGCAACGCTCCTGCATCTGTCACGCCGGAATTGTGCGAAGAAGTAATCAGAGATCATCTGGGCAGCCGCTCCATGTTCTGCATCCTGTCGCTGCAAGACTGGCTTTCCATCGACAAGAAACTAAGAAACCCGGACGTATGGGAAGAGCGTATCAACGTTCCGTCGAACCCGCGCCATTATTGGCGATACCGGATGCACCTCACGCTGGAGGAGCTGATGCAGGCGGAAACTCTTAATAAAAAGATACGGGAACTGATTAAGTACACCGGCAGAAATCCGAAGAAATAAGCACGTTTTCGAACCGGCGGTGTGTCCCCGGAGATCAACTGATCCATCCGGCAAGAGTGAGTATCCACGCACACAACACCGCACGCCCGCCGGCTCATAAGGCTATGAGTTTCAAAAAAGAAAGTCGCCAGACGAAAAACGCAGTTTCCGATTGAAACCAACAGAACCTTTGTTTGAGGAAAACAAAGCCTCTGATTGAAACAAACAGAGTTTTTATTTAGAGGAAACGAAGCCTCTGATTGAAACCGACAGAGCTTCTATCTGAACAGAAATACTGCCGCCGGTTGAAGCAGGCAAAGCCCTTAGCTGAGCACAATACTGCCGGCGGTTGAGACAAGCACAACTTTTACCTGAACAGAAAACTGACACCGATTGAAACAAGCAGAACATTTATTCGAACGAAACGAAACCACTCTCCTGCAACAGCAGCTTTCGTCCTCCCCCGCCGCTGCATTCCACAACTCATCGAACAGCCCCGCTACAATAAGAAAAGGCTGTAACCGCCATCGACAGTTACAGCCTTCATCCAATCATATATTAAAAGTATATTTATTATTCAGCCAACTTATTGTCTGAGCCCAACACGTTGATGATCTTGTGCTTGTACAGTTTCTCCATGCTGTCGCGAGCCGGTCCCAGATACTTGCGGGGGTCGAATTCAGCCGGTTTCTCAGCAAACACACGACGAATAGCAGCCGTCATAGCCAGACGTGAGTCGGAGTCGATATTGATTTTGCAAACCGCAGATTTAGCAGCTTTGCGCAACCACTCTTCGGGAATACCGATAGCAGCCTTCAACGCTCCACCGAATTTGTTGATCGTTTCCACCTCTTCCTGAGGAACGGAAGAAGAACCGTGCAGAACGATGGGGAATCCGGGCAACTCTTTCATCACAGCATCCAACACGTCGAATGCCAAAGGAGGAGGAACCATACGGCCTGTTGCCGGGTCTACATGACATTGTTCCGGAGTAAATTTGTAAGCTCCGTGAGAAGTTCCGATAGAAATAGCCAAGCTGTCGCAACCGGTCTTCGTAACGAAATCAACCACTTCATCCGGCTCGGTATATGTATGGTGGTCTGCGGAAACATCATCTTCCACACCGGCCAATACACCCAGCTCGCCCTCTACAGTCACATCGAACTGATGAGCGTATTCAACCACTTTCTTGGTCAACGCAACGTTTTCATCGTAAGGAAGGTGAGAACCATCGATCATAACCGAAGAGAATCCCATATCGATACAAGATTTGCAGGTTTCGAAAGAGTCTCCGTGATCGAGGTGAAGAACGATTTCCGGCTTTTCGCATCCCAGTTCCTTTGCGTATTGCACAGCGCCTTCCGCCATATAACGCAGCAAAGTCTGGTTGGCATATTGACGGGCTCCTTTCGAAACTTGCAAAATCACCGGAGATTTAGTCTCGACTGCAGCCTTGATGATGGCTTGCAACTGCTCCATGTTGTTGAAGTTGAAAGCAGGGATAGCATATCCGCCTTTGATAGCCTTTGCAAACATCTCTCTGGTATTTACCAGGCCTAAATCTTTGTAATTAATCATTTTGTTTAAAGTTTATTGTTAGTGAATAAAATTCTACGCAAAGGTAGGAATAATCCTTTTAATAGAAAAAAGAGAACGTGGAAATATCTCATTGATAATAATAATTTAATCCTATTTCAATATATTAAAAGATATTTCCGCGGGTTATTGCCACCTCTGCGTGGCAAACTTTTCTTTTTGATTCTTTTTCTTTGCTATTTCGTTGAAATGCATTATCTTTGCGCACTGAAAAATGACCATTACACTATTTCTTACCAAAATAGTAACAGAATATATAATTTTTAAAAGCAGATACTGAAATGAAAAAAGGTCTTCATCCAGAATCATACCGTCCGGTAGTGTTCAAAGATATGTCAAACGGCGATATGTTTTTGTCGAAATCAACTGTAGCAACCAAAGAGACCATCGAATTCGAAGGCGAAACATATCCGTTGCTGAAGATTGAAATCTCGAACACGTCACACCCGTTCTATACAGGTAAATCTACGTTGGTAGACACCGCCGGTCGTGTCGACAAGTTCATGAGCCGCTACGGTAACCGTAAAAAGAAATAATTCTATCTTTTTAGAATGAGACGAAGGGATTGTCCGACATACGGGCAGTCCCTTTCTTTTTGCCTTTTATGACAGGCGACAAAAGGACACATGCGCGTACTTCTATATTTTTTTTTGCAAGTCCGCCCGCAGTTCCCATAAAGGCGAATAGGCTTTTCCGCAACTTTTGCCATCGCTTTGCAGAGGATATATTCAGGTATTTCTGAAAGCGAATGAAGACTTCCGATACACGCTTATTTCATTTCTTTCTGAAATATTTTCAATATATCTAATCCGGGCGTCCGGTTTTTTTCGTACTTTTACCCCTCGTTGGGAAATTATGCTTTTTCCAACCCTGAGAACAGAGAAAGAAAAAACAATATATAAAAATGAATCACAAATGGAATTATCGACCCATTACACCCGAACAGGCGGAGAAAAGCCGGAAATTAGCTCAAGAGTTAGGGGTTAGCCCTATACTTGCACAACTTCTGGTGCAACGCGAAATAACGGAAGCGGCAGATGCCCGGAAGTTTTTCCGCCCGCAGTTGCCCGACTTGCACAATCCGTTTCTGATGAAAGATATGGATATTGCAGTGGACCGCCTCAACAAGGCGATGGGAAAGAAAGAGCGTATTTTGGTTTACGGAGACTACGACGTAGACGGAACTACTGCTGTAGCTTTGGTTTACAAGTTCATCCAACAGTTCTATTCGAACATCGACTACTACATACCCGACCGCTATAGTGAAGGATATGGAGTTTCCAGACAAGGGATAGACTATGCCGCCGAAACCGGCGTAGGGCTGATTATTGTGCTCGACTGCGGAATCAAAGCAGTGGAAGAGATTACGTATGCCAAAGAGAAAGGCATCGACTTTATCATCTGCGACCACCATGTGCCGGACGATGTTCTGCCGCCTGCCGTAGCGATACTGAACGCCAAACGCCCGGACAACACGTATCCCTACACACATCTTTCGGGGTGCGGAGTGGGTTTCAAGTTCATGCAGGCATTCGCCATGAACAACGGCATCGAATTTCACCACCTCATTCCCCTGCTCGATCTGGTAGCAGTGAGCATCGCCTCAGACATTGTGCCTATCATGGGCGAGAACCGTATCTTGGCTTTCCACGGACTGAAACAGCTCAACAGCAATCCCAGCATCGGCATTAAGGCAATCATCGATGTGTGCGGATTGTCGGAACGGGAAATCACGATCAGCGACATTGTATTCAAAATCGGACCGCGCATCAATGCTTCCGGACGTATACAAAGCGGGAAAGAGGCTGTCGACCTGCTGACGGAAAAGGACTTCTCGACAGCGCTGGAGAAAGCCGGACAAATCAACCAGTATAACGAAACACGCAAAGACCTCGACAAAAGCATGACGGAGGAGGCGAACCGTATTGTCAGCCACTTAGACGGACTTGCCGACCGGCGGTCTATCGTGCTCTTCAACGAGGAGTGGCACAAGGGGGTCATAGGTATCGTCGCCTCACGGCTTACGGAAGTTTACTATCGCCCGGCGGTGGTATTGACACGTACCGACGATACGGCGACAGGTTCCGCGCGTTCCGTATCCGGATTCGATGTTTATAAAGCCATCGAATATTGCCGCGATCTTCTGGATAACTTCGGCGGGCACACTTATGCGGCAGGGTTGTCGATGAAGGTGGAGAATGTGGAAGCCTTCGTCCGACGGTTCGAAGAGTATGTGTCGCAGAACATCTTGCCGGAGCAGACGAGCCCGGTGATAGATATCGATGCAGAGATAGATTTCAAGGATATCACTCCCAAATTCTTCAGCGACCTGAAGAAGTTCAATCCGTTCGGACCCGAAAACAGCAAGCCGATATTCTGCACGCATCATGTGTACGACTACGGAACGAGCAAGGTGGTGGGACGCGAACAGGAACATATCAAACTCGAACTGGTGGACAACAAATCGAACAACGTAATGAACGGCATCGCTTTCGGACAAAGTTCGCACGTGCGCTACATCAAGACGAAACGCTCGTTCGACATCTGTTACACCATCGAAGAAAACACCCACAAGCGGGGCGAAGTCCAACTGCAGATTGAGGATATAAAGCCGATTGAATAAATACCGGGAAATATTAAAGCAATATTGGGGATACGACTCTTTCCGCCACCTGCAGGAAGAAATCATCGACAGTATCGGCGAAGGCAAAGACACATTGGGATTGATGCCTACCGGAGGCGGTAAGTCCATCACATTCCAGGTACCCGCCCTTGCGAAAGCAGGATTGTGCATCGTCATCACGCCTCTTATCGCCTTGATGAAAGACCAGGTGCAGAATCTGCGTAAACGGGGCATCAAGGCGGTTGCCGTATATTCCGGAATGACACGGCAAGAGATTATCACCGCGCTGGAGAACTGCATCTTCGGCGATTACAAGTTTCTCTACATATCGCCCGAACGGTTGGACACGGAGATATTCCGCATCAAGCTGCGGGCAATGAAAGTCTCCATGATTACAGTAGACGAAAGCCACTGCATCTCGCAATGGGGATACGACTTCCGCCCTGCTTACCTGAAAATAGCGGAAATCAGAGACATGCTGCCCGGTGTTCCCGTTTTGGCGCTCACCGCCACCGCTACTCCCGAAGTGGTGAAAGATATTCAAACACGGTTGAAGTTTGCCGCGACGAATGTGTTCCGCATGAGCTTCGAACGCAAAAATCTGGCTTATTCGGTGCGGAAAACAGATGATAAGACCGGAGAGATGCTGCGCATTCTGCGAAAGATACAAGGCAGCGCCATTATCTATGTGCGCAACAGACGGCGGACGAAAGAAATCACCGGGCTTTTGGTAAACGAAGGCATTACCGCCGATTTCTATCACGCGGGGTTGGACAATGCCGTGAAAGACCTCCGCCAGAAACGCTGGCAAAACGGGGAAGTACGTGTAATGGTAGCTACAAACGCTTTCGGAATGGGTATCGACAAGCCCGATGTACGCATCGTGTTGCACCTCGATTTGCCCGATTCTCCCGAAGCCTACTTTCAGGAGGCGGGACGCGCCGGAAGGGACGGGGAGAAAGCCCATGCCGTCATCCTTTATGCCCGGTCGGACAGAACGGCGCTCCATAAACGGATAGCCGACACTTTCCCGCCGAAAGAATACATACTTGATGTGTACGAACACCTGCAATACTACTATCAGATGGCAATGGGCGACGGTTTCCAATGTGTCCGCGAGTTCAACCTCGAAGAGTTTTGCCGGAAGTTCAAATACTTCCCCGTACCGGTGCACAATGCGCTCAAGATTCTCACACAGGCAGGATATCTCGAATACACCGACGAACAAGACAATGCTTCGCGCATTCTTTTCACCATCCAACGGGACGAGCTGTACAAATTGCGGGAAACAGGAGCGGAAACAGAAGGACTTATACAGGCCATCCTCCGTTCGTACACCGGCGTCTTCACCGATTACACATACATCAGCGAAGAAACGCTCATGGTACGTACCGGGCTGACCCGCCAACAGGTGTACAACATATTGGTCATGCTCACCCGGCGACGTATCGTAGACTATATCCCCCGCAAAAAGACACCATATATAATATACACCCGCGAACGGATGGAATTGAGGCACATGCATATTCCTCCTTCCGTATATGAAGAACGGAAAGAAAGATACGAAGCCCGCATCCGCGCGATGGAAGAGTATGTCGTCTCCGAACATGCATGCCGCAGCCGCATGTTGCTGCGTTACTTCGGAGAGAAGAACGACCACAATTGCGGACAATGCGATGTCTGTCTCGACAGGGGGAATACAAACCGGCTCACAGAGTCGTCGTTCGAAGACCTGAAGCGCCGGATTCTTCATCAATTGTCCCGACACCCTCTTACTCCCGCAGAGATAAGCAATGCAATGGAAGCGGAAAAAGAGAGAATCAGCGAAGTGGTTCGTTACTTATTGGAAGAAGGAGAACTGAAGATGCAAGACGGAATGATACATATTTCGAAATAAGTTGCTATTTTTGCAGAGAAACCTAAAAAACGATACAGCATGCCTAACTTTTTTAAATCTTTCTTTTCCGGAAAGTCGGAAACTCCGGAAAGTGAAAAGAAAAAAAACGACCGAAAGAAATTCGAGATATTCAAATTCGACGGCTTGCGCGCTCAGCGCATGGGACGTCCCGATTACGCAGTGAAATGCTTTACCGAAGCTCTTGCCATCGAAGAAGAGTTCGAAACGATGAGTTACCTCAGCCGTCTTTACATCGGGATGGGCGAAATGGAGAAAGCCCGTACTTTGCTCGAGAAGATGGGGAAAATGGAACCTCATTTCGCGGATACGTTTCTTACACTCGCCAATGTCTGCTACATGCAGGAAGATTATCGGGGAATGGAAGAAGCAGCCAACCGGGCAATCGGCATCGAAGAGGCGAACGCAGTCGCTCACTTCCTTTTGGGGAAAGCCCGCAAAAGCCGGAACGATGACCTTATGGCTATCGGGCATCTGACTAAAGCCATTGTTTTAAAAGACGACTTTACAGAAGCCCGGCTGATGCGCGCGGAATCATTGCTGCAAATGAATCAATACAAAGACGCGGAAGAAGATATCGATGCCGTGCTTTCCCAAAATCCGGAAGAAGAATCGGCCATTCTCCTGCGCGGAAAACTCAAAGAGGCGACCGGATTGGAACAGGAAGCCGAAGCGGACTACCGGCTGGTTACGGAAATGAATCCTTTCAACGAACAGGGATACCTTTATCTCGGACAGTTGCTCATCAGCCGAAAGGATCCGGCCGAAGCCATCCGCGTATTCGACGAAGCCATCGACCTGAATCCCGACTCCGCCGAAGCGTATAAAGAACGCGGACGCGCCAAATTGCTGAACGGAGACAAGGAAGGTTCTGCAGAGGACATGAAAAAATCATTGGAACTGAGTCCTAAGGAGGAGACCCGGTTGAGCGGAGAGTTTAAAAACATCGGCTCCAACACCGAAACGTTGCCGGGAATATTCTGAATAAGCGCCCTGCCCGCTTTACGCGGAGACACGTCTCCCCTACCTTAGTAATCCAAAGAAACAAGAAATAAATCTGTGCCTTATGAGAAACCTTCTTTACTTCATCTTCGCCCTACTCCTGCTCTCATGTAAGGAGTCCGACAAACATCGGATAGCACGGCTTACGGAAGCATGGACAGGGAAGACCGTCTACTATCCGGCAGACAGCGTGTTCGAATCGTTCGAAGCCGACTCCGTACGCAAATATTCCTTGAAGCGCACCGAATATACCGTGGTCACCTACATCGACTCGTTGCAATGCGCCTCAAACCGGTTACGGCTCGAAGAATGGAAATCGTTCCTGCAAGCTTTGCGTCCGGCAGCGAAAGGAAGAATCACTTGCCTTTTCTATCTCCATCCCGAAAACAGGGAGCAAATGATTGCCAAACTTCGGCAATCGGCATTCAACTTTCCGGTTTGCATAGATGAAGACAATGTGTTCTACAAGCTAAACCGTTTTCCTGCCGACACGCTTTTTCGAACTTTTCTGGTGAACAGCGAGAATAAGATTGTGGATATAGGCAACCCCGCAGAAGATCCGAAAGTAAGAGAACGATACCTCCAAAGAATAATGGATACAAAACCCGATCCCGACTGACGATAACACCGAAGCGGGCGAAAGACCTTTGGCAGTAGCATGAATGTTGAAAACAAGACCAAAATCCACTCTCTCCCCGATTACGAAACCATCGTATCATCGATCTCAGGCTATCGCATCACTGTTCCCGGAACCATCGCATCATCCGCCACGGAGCCATGGCATCATCGATCTCAAGTTATCGCATCAGTGTTCTCGGAACC
>OHBE01000490.1_pt1 | contig 44584 bp, 34 predicted proteins | sample 1577231 | NCBI WGS metagenome assembly OHBE01 (sample SAMEA3541506, study PRJEB24748) | human gut metagenome | biome: human gut; feature: human-associated habitat; material: faeces | place: China | collected 2012 | reverse complement strand
AAGAAAATGAAAAAGAAAAACATAAGAGTCTAAAGGACAGGAAGATGAGAAAGGACATAAAAGAAAGCCAAGCGGAGGGACTGTTGGGATGACTCGGAAAGACTTAAGATACGCATCAGGTTTTTCATTAAAGCACGCTGTGCGAAATACAGCGTAGTTGGGATGATTCGCCAAAACTAAGATACGCATCAGGAGGGAAATGAACGCTTGAATCGGGATACTCGTTCTCAATCCGCGGTTCAGGCGTTAAGTTTCTTTCCGGGGTGACCAATACCTTCTGATGCGGGCGGCAGTGGTAGCTCCTCCCGCGATTTAGGAGCTAAGTTTCTTTCCGGGGTGACCAATACCGATTTACAGCAAAGTCCTCTATGAGTGGTTGTGCGATTTACAGAGGGCTTATGTTTTTGATATGCTCTATTGCCTGACAAGGGTTCACGCCATAAGGCGGCTATAGCTGCTTTCCCTGAACCCGCATCTTTCCTATTCCCATAAATGAAGCTTTCAAATCACGTAAACAGAAACTCTAATTTGCATAAATGAAGCCTCTAAACCGCATAAACCGAGCCTCTGATTTGTATGAGGCTATCGAAAGCTTTGCAAAAGGGGAGCAATAAGTCAAACTTCCAAATGACGGGACCAATGATTCATCCCGAGGGGAAAAACGGTCTTTCTTAAAAACGATTTTCCCCTCGGAATAAGCAAAGCAATCCCGCCATACTTGACAATATAACTTTCGTTGGCATCGGCATGGTGTTTCACATGGCCCAAAGCAAGCTCGCCATCATGACGTAGGAGATGGTACGGGGGAGCCTAATATGTTTCACATACGGCAAAACAACCGCATGACGATTGACAATCTGACTTACGGTAGCACCGGCAAGAGGTTTCACAGACAGCAAAGAAACCGTGCCATACGGCCTGCAAACATCTCAAACATTCCATCCCTATTGAAGGAAAGCAAGCGGCATACGATTAACGACGTCCGGCGCGAAAGAGAATCGGTGACGCATACAAAAGAAAAGCAAGTATATCACACACATGATTGTTACACGGAAAAGCTTTTACTCAAAGAAGAAAAGAAACGAAAAGCAAGTACATCACACACATGATTGGCTCTGCGAAATGCAGGCATAGCACATACCGAATATGCGTGAAGGCATTACACCTTTTTCATTCCAACCGCAAGCGTTGCCTTTTAACCGCCAATACGTCTGACGGACGTGCACCATTCGTCTTTCGTCTGCGTTTTATTCGTCTGTCGAACGGGAGACGAATTAGTTCTACTGCAAAAACTCTTGGAAATTACCACACAAAAGGTTAGCAATGCAGCTTTGAAGTATTCGCAAAATAGTTTACCTTTGTCTCCTATATAATCAATTGAATAAAAGTATGAACATCGAATTAGGAAGGTTCAATGAGCTGGAGGTCGTAAAGCAGGTAGACTTCGGCATGTACCTCGACGGCGGAGAAGAGGGGGAGATACTGCTGCCTGCACGCTACGTGCCCGAAGGCTGCAAGGTGGGAGATCGTTTAAACGTATTCTTATATCTCGATATGGACGAACGGCTGGTCGCAACCACGCTCACGCCGCTGGTGCAAGTGGGACAGTTCGCTTATCTGGAAGTAGCGTGGGTGAACCAGTTCGGCGCATTCCTGAATTGGGGACTGATGAAAGACTTGTTCGTACCCTTCGGCGAGCAGAAGATGAAAATGCAGGTGGGACGGAAGTACATGATCCACGCCCACTTGGACGAAGAAAGCTACCGCATCGTGGCTTCCGCCAAGGTAGAGAGATACCTCTCGAAAGAGATGCCGGAGTATCAGCCGGGCGAAGAGGTGGAGATACTCATCTGGCAAAAAACCGATCTGGGGTACAAAGCCATCATCGAACATCAACACAGCGGGCTGCTATACGAGAACGAGGTATTCACCATGCTCGAGGCGGGGAGGAAGATGCGGGCTTTCGTAAAACAAGTACGCGACGACGGCAAAATAGATCTGATGCTCCAAAAACCCGGCTTGGGGAAAGTAGACGACTTCGCAAAAACGTTGCTGGAGTACATCAGGGAGAACGGCGGGCGGATATCGCTGAATGACAAAAGCCCGGCAGACGAGATATACGAAACGTTCGGCGTGAGCAAGAAAACCTTTAAAAAAGGAGTAGGTGATTTGTACAAGAAGCGGCTGATCAGCCTGCAGGAAGACGGCATCACATTAGCGGAACCCTAAACGGAATAGGGAAATCCCTACGAACGAATAGAGAGAATCATTGGGGTGGGGAGTTTCCTCACCCTAATTTTGTGATATGAATTATAAACAACCTCATTAAAACTCATATATTATGCGCAGACTTATTATAAATCTCATTTTCCTGCTAGCTGCCATCTCGCTGAAAGCGCAGCCGCTGAACGGGATACGCATCAACGGAGGAGAAACGCCCATACTCGTTTACTTCGGAGGAAACCAGATGTGCATGCCTACCACAACCTGCTTTGTCACCAACCTGAAAAGAGGCTACTACACCGTAGAGGTCTTCTCCACCCGCTACACACGTACGGGCGAACGAGTATGGAAAGGGAGAAAGTTGTTTCACGAACGGGTATATTTCAATGGCATGGAAGTCAAAGATATTTTTGTGGAAAGCGACCCGAATCTCTATCCGGATTTTCCCCGCCAACGGGAAGAGTACGATCCAAGCGATTGCGACATAGGCTATGAACCGTATTACGGGCGAATCATGAGTCCGAAGCTGTTCGATACCTTTTATAATAAGGTAAAGAGCGAACCTTTCGATTCGGACCGGATGACGATGATTGAAACCGCCATAACCTCGTCTTACTTCACATCCGCCCAATGCTTGCGCCTGACGAAGCTCTACACCTTCGACGACGAGAGAATGAAGATCATGAAGATTATGTATCCCCGCATCGTGGACAAAGAGGCCTTCTTCACTGTAATCAGCACATTGACCTTTTCTTCCAACAAAGATGAAATGAACGGTTTCGTAAGAACGTACCGGGAAAACCGACGTTAACTCATAATAATTAGAAATCATGAAAAAATTATCTTTCGCCTTACTTCTGGCACTCATGCTATTGAACAGCGCTTGCTCAACGTCCCAATATTTGTCCGGACAGATGATTTCGGGCGTTCAGCAGGGAATGACCCCTGCCGAAGTACGCAGCATATTCAAATCGGAACCTCACTTCCGCCGTTTCGAGGGTAATATGGAAGAGTGGGAGTACCGCAAATTTTCGCCGCTCAGCGATGTGGGATGGTCTATCATACTCATCCAGTTTACAGACGGGCGCGTATCGGGGATGGACTCGTTCAAAGACAGAAGCATGAATCTCGATAATGCCACACTCACAAGACCTTCGCCCACAGTCATAAGTACCATCGACAACTTCCCGCCGGTGGGACACTCTTTCGACCGAGAAAGGACAATGGATGGTTTCGAGTTCCGGAAGTTGCTCGACAACGTCAAATACTCTTCCACGAACGAGAAAAAAAGACTCATAGAAACGGCCTTGCAACAGTATGACTTCACCTCGAAGCAAGCCAAAGAGTTAGTCGAACAAATCTCTTTCACTTCCGACCAAAAGGAAATGATGATAAAGATATATCCTTATATAGTAGATAAACAAAACTTCGAAGTGGTGATCGGCATCTTGAGCTTCGGCTCCGACAGAGAAGAAGTACGCAAGGCACTCAGGCTTCGATAACAAAGTTAAACCTAAACACACATAGGAGAGCAACGCTATGAAACGAATACTAATTTTATTCATCGCCATCGGGATGGCTGCCGGAACAACCGCCATGGCATCGGTGAGTATGAGCAAGGTGCGCAAAGAAACGCGATTCCTCACCGACAAGATGGCTTACGAATTGCGCCTGAGCACTTTGCAATACAACGACGTGTATGAAATCAACTACGACTTCATATACTCCGTACGCAACATTATGGAATACGTAGCCGATGGAGCCGAATGGGCATTGGACGATTACTACGAAGCGCTGGATATCCGCAACGATGACCTTCGCTGGGTATTGAGCGAATCTCAATACCGCCGGTTCCTGAACGCCGAGTACTTTTACCGTCCGGTCTATTTTGCAGGCGGAAGATGGAGCTTCCGGGTGTACATCAACTACCCCAACCGCTCTTTCTTCTATTACGGCGAGCCTTACCATTACCGGACTTATTGCGGCGCCCACTACCGCCCTTACTTTCATCATGCAAGCTACTACCGGGGCAGGTACGATTTGAAACACTACCCCACCCCCTACCGTATCCGCGAGCAACGCGTGTTCCATTCGTACCGTCATTCGGATTTCGGATCGATACGCTTCCGCTCGAACACCTCCATCCGCCCGCACAATGCACCGACGAGACAAAACGTCTACGTGCGATCAGGCAGGTCGGGCAGGAATGAAAGGTCGTACAACCGCTCGCGCACGAATCAAGGCTATAACGACTTTACTCCTAACAGAACAAAAATCAGTAAAGGCGAAAATGATTTCAGGCGGCAATCCGTCGAACGGTCGGAACGGTCAAGAACAGAAGGTAGCCGGAGTAATTACAGCAAACGAGCAACGGAAGACAGAAGCGGCAAACACGCCTCACGCAGGGAAAGTACCCGAAGAAGCGTGGAAAGCGATGCGGGAAGCCGGTACAGCCGGAGCAATTCCACAGAGCGGAAAACGGAAGGTCGCAGATCTTCACACTCCCAAAGAATGGAAAGTTCAAGGAGATAACCCATTCCTTTATTTACATACCGAAACCTCCGCAGAACGAAGGATACGATTGGCTTGAATTCTTCATAAGCCATGAACCGGAAATTCTGCGGAGGTTTTCATATAACCATAGCCCGAGAAAATCGTAATAGATCTGTTCAGAAAGGCGATCTTCGTCTATGTTTTCATACAACCATAACCCGAGATAATCCTCTGTTTTTCTTGTTTTCTCTCTCTGGGCAAGGCATACATTATATAAATCACTCTCTGTGAAAAGGTGGTATCCGGAAAAACGTCAGAGTTGCCGACATGTTGAGATGTACTTTTCTTTGCGAACAAAGCGGGAGCTGTGTAAGTGCATTTTGCGCTCACTAAAAACATTTATGACCGGGCAAACGAAAACAACCTTTCAGGCAGGCGAATGTTTATCTGCATGGCATTTCGGCAAGAGAGGTTTCTTTCATCGCATTCTTTCTTCTCGCTTTCCACCCGTCCGCCTACGGACAAAAGAGTGTTCGTTTGCGCACAAATCCAGCTGAATATTATCTCATTATCAACATATTAATGAGATGGCACAGATCTTGTTTTATTCCGATTGACGAAGAACAAGCATAAAAAAGCATAGCTGTTGCAACCATTCGATGTATTGGTTCCGTCTAATAGACAAAGAAAGGAAAATAAGTAAACCAATAAAAACATACAGCCATGAAAAAGAACATCTTATCCAGAACCATGATTCTATTGGGAATCCTAATTGCAAGCTTCAGTTATACAGGGTTGAAAGCACAGGAAAACGGCAACTTCATCACAAATGAAGAAAAAGTAGGCGATCTTATCGTATCGAAAGTTATTTACAAGTTGGACGGTTCGCTCTACCGTCACATGAAGTATGATTTCACTTACGACGAGCAAAAGCGAATGACATCCAAAGAAGCTTTCAAGTGGGATGCCAGACGCGAGAAATGGAACCCGTACTTCAAAATAGACTACACCTATTCTGACGGGCAAATCACTCTGACATACGCCCGTTGGAACGAAGCGCACAAAGCCTACGATGCCCAAGTAGAGAAAAGCGTATATGAGCTCAACGAAAACAATATGCCGGTGGCCTGTGTGAACTACCAATGGAAAAACGATAAACCCAAGCAAGCAATGGCTTTTTCTAAGCAACAGAGTTGTGAAACTCTGCTCTCTCTTAAAGATTAATTGATTTACAGCCGAACGAGGCAAAGCCGGAAAATCTTAAAAACGAAAGCCTGCACCGCACGGCTCTCTCTTGAAACAAAGGAGGGCGGACCGAAGTAATATTCGAGAATGAAAAGCTTTAAAGGCCAAAGCCTCTTCGGAACAAATCCCCCTTATTCAGTTCTTTTCGTCTAAAAAAGAAAGAATAAGGGGGATTGTTATTATATATAGCTCATGGGAATAAGTCTGCCTCGATTTTCTGTTCCGGATATGGCATCGACTTACTAAATAGTGTAAACAACGCCTTCATCCTGCACGTCATTTTACCAGATGCAGGTATTCCCCATAACCCTCTTCCTGCATTTTCTCTTTCGGGATAAAGCGGAGCGAAGCGCTGTTGATACAATAACGAAGCCCGCCTCTGTCAGCCGGGCCGTCGGTAAACACATGCCCCAGATGGGCATCACCGGTTTTGCTGCGCACCTCCGTACGTATCATTCCGTGCGAAGTATCTTTCTTCTCCTCAATCAGTTTCTTATCGATAGGTTTAGAAAAGCTGGGCCATCCGCAACCCGAATCGAACTTATCGGTAGAAACGAACAAAGGTTCTCCGGTAGTGATATCCACATAAATGCCGGGGCGGTGCTCATCCCAATATTCGTTGCGGAAAGCGCGCTCTGTGGCATTCTGCTGTGTCACGGCATACTGTTCGGCAGTCAGCGTGCGGCGCAAAGTTGCGTCATCGGGCTTCTTATAAGTCTTCGCAACCGGTGCATTGGCTTTCTTCGCAAGAGCAAACAAAGCGGGATTGATATGGCAATAGCCCGTAGGATTCTTGTCCAGATAGTCCTGATGGTATTCTTCCGCCGGATAAAAATTCTTCAGTCGTTCCACCTCAACAACGACAGGCGCTGTATAGCGCGTGGCGAGATTCTGCAAAGCGGCTTTCACCACAGGGAGATCAGCCTCATCCGTATAGTAAATACCCGTCCTGTACTGGCTCCCGCGGTCGTTTCCCTGCCGGTTCATGCTGGTAGGGTCGATGGTTTGGAAGTAAAGCTCGAGCAACAAGCTTAACTTCACCATCTCCGCGTCATACACTACTTTCACCGCCTCGGCAGCATTCGTCTCGCCCGTGCATACTTGTTCATAACTCGGGTTAGCCACCCGGCTGTTGGCATACCCCACCTGGGTGCTTTCCACCCCTCTGATTTGCTTCAGGAAGTGTTCCGTTCCCCAGAAACACCCGCCTGCAAAATAGATTTCCGCTTGTTTTTTCATTGGTTTGGCAATTCCCGGCAACACATTACTCATCAGTAAAAGCATTGCAATCATTAAACGTTTCATATTCGTAATCTCTTTCAATAGTAACGAGGAAAATTACGGATATGTTTGCGAAAACATCATAAAATACAATCAATTCCAATTGATTTCCTGCATAAAAGTAAAAGCCGTTTCAACTTACCATCCTCAAGCTGAAACGGCTTTTTCATCCGTATAAACATAAATCCCGTTTTTTATTCAACGCATTTTAAATCATCGATATCCAACAAAACTTTTCCCGAATCTTTTTATCTGTTGCAAAGATATTTATGTAGTAAGGCCCGTACTCAATGGCTCAAAGATACCTAATCAGAAGTTAATCCATTCTTTTCAGCTTCTCACTGTAAAAATCGGATGGCAAGAAACTTGTTTCATTCAATGGCCTTGCCTTTATAGAAATCGAGTATCTTAGTTCGGAACAAATAGTCGTACTTAGCTTGCAGGCGATCCGAAAGGGCTTTGGTGAGATTCAGCTTCGCCTCGTTGAACTCTATCGAAGTAGCCTTGCCTTGATTATACTTCTCATTCACCAGGCGGAACGATTCCTGATTGGCTTTTACCGCCGCCTCGCCGGCCGCATACTTGCCCTCCGCAGCCACCGCATTGTACCACGCCTGCTGAATCTCTTTATAAAGCGCCTTCTTGGTGTGATCCAGTTCCAGAGCGAGATTGGCTTGCTGCAAACGTGCCGCACGCACCTGATTCCGGGTAGCGAACCGATTGAAGACAGGTATGCTCAGGCTGAAACCGACATATTTGTTCAGGTTGTTCTTCATCTGGCTGCCGAAATTTTTCTCCGACTTCCCATTGACGGTATAATAGTTCGTGCCCAGTCCCGCACCGAAAGAAAGATGAGGATACCATTGCGACTGAGCGATACGAATACGGTTAACACTTCCCTGCAAACGGTATTCCGCCGCTTTCACACCCGGTTTGAAAGCCAGAGCCTGCGCATAGATGTCATCCGGCTGAGTCAGAGGCAAAAGCTCCAACTCCTCTTCCGGACTTTCGAGTACCAACCTTTCGGGCGTGGAAAGTTCCAGCAGCTGACTCAACTCCAGCAGCGAAAGCCTATAAGCATTGTCGGCCTGAACCGCCGTCATCTCATCCTGCGCCACACGAGCCTTTGCTTCCGCCACATCGGGAACAGCAGCTTTTCCCACCTCATAGAGTCCCTCGATACGCTTCTGCTGCTCGGCGCTCATCTCCACTTGTTGCTTTGCCACTTTACTCAACTCCATATTGAAAAGCACCTGCAGATAAGCGGAGGTAACATTGATCGCTATATCCTCTTTCGCCTTATTCAAGTCTTCGATGGCAGCCGCCAGATTCAGCTTGGCAAGCGTGTACTGATTGGAGAGCTGCAACCCCGTAAAGAGAGGAACGTTCGCCCCTACGCTGAAGTTTGTATTGGCACTGTTTATGTCGCGATAAGAATTATCCACGGGAGAAGGCGATCGCCCCCAGCTCCAGTTCTGACTTGCAGTACCGTTTACATTCGGCAAGCGTGCCCATTTAGCCGTATTCACATCTACTTTATTCTGCTCCGCCGCATTCGCCGACTGACGAATCCGCAAATTATGCTCAATGGCATAGTCGATGCACCGACGCAACGACCACACTTGCCCCCGGTCGGCCGGTTCCTGTCCGTAACACAATCCCGCTCCACTCAACAAGAGCGCCGCCAAGACGAAAGAGAAAAGTTTTGCCGCAGCGACTTTCTCCCGCCTCAGGAAATTTCGGGTTCCTTTTAAAGTCAAATTAAATATTATCATCGAAATCAGTTTAATGAGAAGTTTCGGATTCCTTTTAAAGTCAAATCAAATATTGTCATCGAAATCAGTTTAATGATTGGTTGGTTCTTTCTTCTCTGCTCCGCGTATTTTATCTTTGGCAGTCACTCCCTTTTTAATCTCTATCTTGATGCCGTCGCTCATTCCCGTCGTCACCTGAGTACGCCTGAACACCTGCGAAGGCACGGAGTCCGTCATGACGTACACAAACGTAGAGTCTCCGCTGAACTCCACACAGCTTTCGGGTATTGCCAGCACTTTCTCCGCCCGCTGCAACACGATTTCGGCATTAGCCGAATAGCCCGCTCTTATCTGCACCGAATCGGGAACAGCAATAGCCGCCTTGATTTCGAACAGATTGGCTCCGTTTGTCTCCACTCCTTTGGGCGAGATATATTCGAGCGTCGCATTGAAGCTCAGATTCTGCAAAGCGCCGATGGAAAGCTTCACGGGCATCCGTTCATGAATGCGCCCGACCTCCGTTTCGTCGATGTTGCCGCGGAAAATGAGATCGTTCATGTTTGCCACCGAAGCAATGGTAGTACCATCGTTGAACGTATTACTCATGATCACCGAATTGCCCGCCTTCACCGGCACATCCAGTATCAGCCCGTCGATGGTCGAGCGAATCATCGTACTGCTGATCGACGCGTTACTTTTCGTAATCCCTTCTTTAATGATTTCGAGATTATCCTTTGCCGTCTGCTTTTCTTCGCGCGACTGCTTCACAGCTACTTCGCCCTTTTCGTACTCCTCCCTGCTGATCAGTTGGTCATCGTACAGTTTCTTGATGCGGGCAAACTCCGTCTCTGCCTGAGCCGAGTTTATCTCTGCCAGCCGCACACGGCTTTCCGCCGCATTGAGTTGTCCAAGCTCGGGAATCACTTTCACTTTGGCTATCACTTCCCCTTTCCTCACGCTTTGTCCCGCTTCCTTATACACTTCGGCAATGATTCCGGAAATCTGCGGCTTAATCAGGATTTCATCTCTCGGTTCCACCTTTCCCGTAGCAACCGTCGTTTTTTCCAGATTCGCCACTTCCGGCGTCACAGTCTCATACACCGTCACCTTAGGGCGTGACTTCTGATAAAGGAAAACAAATGTCCATACAAGAACAAGAGCCATAATTACCAGGATTGCGATTTTCAAATACTTTTTCATATACTATTGTTGTTATTTTGAATTATTCGTCTCTGATCGCGTCAATCGGCTTCACCGCCATTGCGCGGTAGGCAGGCGCCAATCCCGCCAGCATCCCCAACGCGATAAGAAGGATGCAGGTTCCCACCGCCAGCCCGAAGCCGACCTGAAACCTTGCCGTTCCGCCGCCGGCATTGGCATTCATCTCTACCACATGCAGCACCATCACGGCAAAGGAGATGCCGCACATGCCTGCGATAGTAGTGAGCACGATGCTTTCGGAAAGAATCTGCTGCAATATATCCTTCGGGCGCGCTCCGATGGCACGGCGGATACCGATTTCGGTCGTGCGTTCTTTCACGGTCACCATCATAATGTTCGACACGCCGATGGCTCCTGCCAGCAATGTCCCCATCCCCACCATCCAGATCAATATCCGGATACCGGTAAACAGGTTATCGACCATCGAGAACATGGCTTCGGCATTCAGATACATGAGCGCCTGCTTGTCATCCGGAGCGATGTAATGCGCTTTTTTGATGATCTGTTCCATCCCGGGCTGCACATCAGACACCTTCACACCCCGCTTCACGGTGAAGCAAAGCACATCTATCCGGCTTCCCAGATTATACGTCTGCTGCATAGTGGTAAAAGGGAGAACCACCGCTTCCGAAGCCCGCCCTTGTATGCTCATATTCCCTTCGGAAGCAGACATGCCGATAACGCGGTAATAGATGCCGTCCAACCGAATATACTTGCCGCAAGGATCCTCACCCGGATTGAAAAGGCTCTCATATACCCGCTTCCCGATCACACAGACTTTACGCGCCTCATGGATATCCACGTCGTTGATATACCGCCCGTACCTCATATCCTGCGGTTCGATGTGCAGATAATCGGGATACAGCCCCTTTACGTTACAATCGTATTTCTTCTCTTGATACACCGCTTTACCTCCCCAACTCGATACGCTCGGCGTAATGACATCCACCTCTTTCACCTGCGAACGGAGCCGTTCGATATCCGCCGTTTCCAATTCCCACCAACGACCTTTGCGAAACCCTTTGTATGCCTCTCCTGTTCTCCGGGCAGCCAGAAAGCCTGAGTTCGTGGCAAACCCTTCGAAGTTTTTCTTCATCATGTCTTGCATTCCCTGTCCGCCCCCGATAAGAGCCACAAGCATAAAGATGCCCCAGAACACGCCGAAAGCCGTCAGCAGGCTTCGCGTTTTGTTTCTCGTAATGGTGAGGAGAATTTCCTCGAATGTATCTCTGTCTATTTTCATACCGCTTTCGAACTAATCTGCCCTTAATGCTTCAATCGGCCGGATTCTCGCAGCTTTCCTCGCAGGGAACAATCCCGCCAGCGTGCCGGCTATAATCAGTGTCAAGGTGGCCTGTACCGCAATTCTCAAATCGACCGTCGGATCGAGAAAGACCGTTGTCGACCACATTCCCATATCCATTGTCTGCTTGCCGAAAATATTATTCATCCACTCCGTTGCGCCGATACCCGCTACCATACCGACGTATCCGAAAATCGTGGTAATGGTTACGCTCTCTACGATAATGAGGCGGAGAATCGAGAAGGGTTTGGCGCCAAGCGCCTTGCGGATGCCGAATTCGCGCGTACGCTCTTTCACGGTGATCAGCATGATGTTGGATACCCCTACAATGCCGCTCAACAGTGTAAAGATACCGATCACCCAAATAGCCGTGCGCAATATTCCCATTCCTTTTTGCTGTTGCAGGTATTGCGTAAACCGATTCCAGATCCACAGCGCGCTCTTGTCGGCAGGGTCGAAGCGATGGTTGGCGGCAATCACTTTGCGATACCGCGTTTCGAAAGCCTCATTCTGCTCTACCGACTCCAACCCCTTGGTGGTCATCACTATATTGCTCAGCTTGTCCCCTTTGTTATAAATGGTCTGCAAGGTAGTGAAAGGGATATAAGCGTCTCTGTCTCCGCTGTCGCCCTTATCGTCATAGATGCCCACTACCCGGTAAGTAACGCTGCCCGCATTCACCGTCTGCCCCACAGGCTCGACACGCGCCTTGCCGAACAGAATTTCCGCAGTTTTCTTATGTATCACCGCCACTTTCCGGCGCTCTTTGATGTCTACTTCGTTGATAAACCGCCCCTCGATAATCTTTACCGCTTCCACCTCCGTATAATTCGGAAAAACTCCTCCAAAGTCAAGGCTTACGTATTCGGAACCGAAACTCAGGTTCACACTGCCCTGCCAGACAATGCCGCCCGCCTTGATCACATGGTCGGGGAAGTGCTCGGAAGTCGCGTTCAGGTCTTTATTGTCGAGCCGGATGAATCTTCCTTCCTTCAGTCCGTCATAAGACTTGGTAGTGGTGCCGGGATAAATCTTGATGGAGTTCATCGCACGCTCCGAAGAAGATTCTTCGAACGCATGAATCAACCCGTTTCCCGCTCCGAGCAGCACAATCAGCATAAAGATTCCCCATGCCACGGCAAACCCCGTGAGGAATGTCCGCAGCTTGTTTCTCCGGATCGTACTGAATATTTCTTGCCAAAGGTCTATCATTTCGATTTTTCTGTGATTTTCTGTTTTCAAACTAACCCGCACCTTCCGGTCCGGTTTTTATCGACTCATGAAACCCATTCCTTTGGAACGAATGCAGCTTCATCTTCTCTCATCGCCCCCGCTGAGCTCCCGTCTGCTTTTTCCTATTCATGCAGATGCAGCCTCACGCTATTTCATCAACCCGCCGGCTCCGAAAGGAGAAGAGTCGTGCGCGGAGTTCTCTTCTATCCGTTCGATGATACCGTCTTTGATGTGAATAATGCGGTCCGTCTCGTTGGCCACCCCGCTCTCATGAGTCACCACAACGATGGTCATCCCCGTTCGGTGCAAATCTTTCAATATCTGCATCACCTCTCCCGAAGTCTTGCTGTCCAACGCTCCGGTAGGCTCGTCGGCAAGGATGATTTGCGGCTGCGTGATCAACGCCCGTGCAATGGCCACACGCTGTTTCTGCCCGCCGCTCATTTCGTTGGGCATGTGGTGCGCCCAGTCCTTCAGCCCCAGCCGGTCGAGATATTCCAACGCCAGCATGTTCCGCTTTTTGCGTCTCACTCCCTGATAAAACAGGGGAAGCGCCACATTCTCCACCGCATCTTTGAAAGGAATCAGGTTGAACGACTGAAAGATAAAGCCTATCATCCGGTTACGGTACTCGGCCGCCCTCGTCTCGCTCAGGTTTTTGATCAGCACGTCGTTCAGGTAATAATCGCCGGTATCGTAATTGTCCAATATACCCAGAATATTAAGCAACGTCGATTTCCCGGAGCCGGAAGCCCCCATGATAGAAACAAACTCGCCGCGATCGATGTCGAGGTCTACTCCTTTAAGCACATGCAGAGGCGCACCGTTATGGTAGGTTTTGTTGATGCCTGTCAGATGAATCATTTATTTTTGAGCTTTTTGAATTCTTTTATTCTTAAGTTTTTAAAGTCCCTCATCCGCACTCCCGCTATATTCGTTACGAATGGCGAACTTTTCTCATTAGACGAAAGCAATATACGAAAAGTTGCAAAGCGAGTGAACTTTTTTCAAAAAACATTTTGCTAACTCAATCTTCTTTGCGTAATTTGTGAATTATAATAAGGAATAATTAACTAACCCTATAAATATAGAAATATGATGAATTCAACCATGGAAAAACCCTACGTAGTAGGTATTGACATAGGCGGAACGAATACCGTCTTTGGGATTGTGGACGCGCGTGGAACGATCATCGCCAGCAGCTCTATCAAGACTGCAGGATACCCCACTGCTGAAGAATACGCAGACGAAGTATGCAAAAACCTTCTTCCTCTGATTGTTGCCAATGGTGGTGCGGAGAAGATCAGGGGTATCGGCATCGGTGCGCCTAACGGAAACTATTATACCGGAACGATTGAGTTTGCTCCGAACCTGCCTTGGAAAGGAGTCCTTCCGTTGGCAGCCATGTTCGAAGAAAGACTGGGCATACCTACAGCGCTCACGAACGACGCCAATGCGGCAGCCATCGGTGAAATGACTTACGGTGCAGCGCGCGGTATGAAAGACTTCATTATGATCACATTGGGTACGGGCGTAGGCAGCGGTATCGTCATCAACGGACAGATGGTATACGGGCACGACGGGTTTGCCGGCGAGCTGGGACACGTCATCGCACGCCGCGAAGGACGCGTATGCGGTTGCGGACGCAAAGGCTGCCTGGAGACTTATTGCTCGGCCACAGGCGTAGCCCGCACTGCACGCGAATTCCTCGCGGCACGTACGGAGCCGAGTTTGCTCCGTGACATTCCGGCCGAAAGCATCACATCGAAAGACGTGTACGACGCTGCCGTAAAAGGCGACAAACTGGCGCAGGAGATTTTCGAGTTTACCGGCAACATTCTGGGCGAAGCATTGGCAGACGCCATCGCTTTCTCCAGTCCGGAGGCAATCGTACTGTTCGGCGGCCTCGCCAAATCGGGCGACTATATCATGAATCCGATTAAAAAGGCCATCGACGAGAATGTGCTCAATATCTACAAAGGAAAAACCAAATTGCTCGTTTCCGAACTCAGAGATTCGGACGCCGCCGTTCTGGGAGCCAGCGCACTGGCTTGGGAGTTGAAAGACTTGAAAGAATAAAGAGGCGAATCCGCCCGAAACGAACCAAAAGGACGATTTCGCGGATATGCAGCAGGATAAAATACAGTCCGCCTAAACTCCCGAAACGAACAAACAGGACGACTTCGCGTCTTTCGGTTTGAAACGGCAAGCCACAGCAAGGGGCTGTCCGAAAAGCGAACTGCATCCCCCAAAAGTCGGTCAAAAAACTTTTGGAGGGCACTTCAAAGCCGGACAGCCCCTTACATTTTATACCTCTTTTTAGCCGGACACCTTTTTTCAAACAGCCGATTAAGGGGATATTTCTGACCCCCCCAAAAAAAAGGAAACCCCTTTCGGAATTTCCTTTTCTATCTCGAACGAAGAGCAGGGATTAACCCAAAACTCTTTTTTCTTTGATTCTGGCTTTTTTACCGGTAAGAGAACGCAGGTAATACAGCTTAGCGCGACGAACTTTACCTACCTTGTTCACTTCGATTCTATCGATAGCCGGTGATTCGATCGGGAAAATTCTTTCTACGCCGATTGTTCCTGACATTTTACGTACAGTAAAACGCTTCTTTTCTCCGTGACCGGAGATTTTGATAACAACGCCGCGGTACAGCTGTACACGCTCTTTGCTACCTTCGACAATACGATATGCCACAGTCACAGTGTCTCCGGCTTTGAAGCTCGGATGCTGTTTTCCGGTAGCAAATGCTTCTTCTGCAATTTTAATTAAATCCATTGTAGTTTATTATTAAATTGTTTGATCGTTACAACGCAACATACCAAGCATCTCATCTCTTCTTGACAGCGATTGCGCGAAAGCGGTGCAAAGTAACGAATTATTTGGCAGATAGCCAAATGTTTTTCGTATATTTGTGGCTGATCTAACAAAAAGCTACAAGCATGAAACAAACTTACCGAAAGTTTCTCGCGGCAGCAGTGCTCACAAGCCTGTTGGCGTTCTCATCGTGCCATTCGCCGCGGGAAGCCGCCTCACGCTACTACGTATCCCAAGCGACGGGCAGCATGATTACCATCGACTCGGCATGGGACCGGAATCCCGACGAAAAGACAAGCAAAGTATTGGAACCCTACAAGAAAGAGATCGACCGCATGATGTACGAAGTCATCGGGACCAGCGCCATGAGAATGGAGAAGGAGATACCCGAAAGCCTGCTCTCTAACCTCGTGGCGGAAGTGCTCCGAGACGCTGCGGCGCAAGTGTTGGGCAAGCCCGCCGACATGGGACTGATCAACATGGGAGGGTTGCGAAACATTCTGCCTCAGGGCGATATAACGGTAGGAACGGTGTACGAGATTCTCCCCTTTGAAAATTCGCTTTGCGTGCTCACCATCGAAGGGCGGCACCTGAAACGCTTGTTCCAATCCATCGCATCGCTGCAAGGAGAGGGACTAAGCGGCGTTCGCCTCGAAATCAGCCGGACGGGAGAATTGCTGAACGCAACCGTGGGCGGCAGACCGGTAGAAGACAAACGGCTCTATACCGTCTCCACCGTCGACTATCTGGCAGATGGCAACGGACGCATGGACGCCTTGCTGCAAGCGGAGAAACGCCAATGCCCCGAGAACGCTACACTGCGCAAGCTGTTTCTGGATTATGTACGGAAGCAGACTGCCGACGGAAAGGCGGTTACCTCGAAGCTCGACGGGCGAATCAGTATCAGATAAACGAAACTTCAATACCGTGTATATGAAAAAATTGCATACATTACTCATCGTGTGCTTCGTGTGGGGATTCGGTTTCTCCGCATCGGCACAGAAAACCAAACAACTTATCATTCTCCAGACGAGCGACGTGCACAGCCGCATCGAACCCATCAACCAGAAAGGAGACAAGAATTACAAAGAAGGGGGATTCGTACGCAGAGCCACCTTCCTCAACCGGTTCCGCAAGGAAAACGAACATGTGCTCTTGTTCGATTGCGGAGACTTCTCGCAGGGTACACCTTATTATAATATATACAAAGGCGAAGTGGAGGTGAAACTGATGAACGAAATGGATTACGACGCCTGCACCATCGGGAACCACGAGTTCGACTTCGGCTTGGAGAACATGGCTCGCCTGTTCAAGATGGCCGCATTTCCCATCGTATGTTCCAACTACGATTTGGAGAATACCCCGCTGAGGGGGCTGGTAAAGCCTTACATCATCCTCGAACGGTTCGGTTTGCGCATCGGGGTGTTCGGACTGGGAGCCAAACCTGACGGACTGATTCAGGCGGATAAGTGCGAAGGAGTGGTTTACAAAGATCCTGTTCAAGTGTCGAACGAAACCGCCGCCCTGCTGAAATCGGAGGGATGCGATGTAGTGGTGTGCCTGTCGCACCTCGGTATACAGACCGACGAACGGCTGATAGCCGACACCCGGAATATCGACGTAGTGCTGGGCGGTCACTCGCACACCTTCATGAAAGCCCCCAAAACGTATTTGAATGCCGACGGAAAAGAGGTACGGCTGATGCACACCGGAAAGAACGGAGTACGCGTCGGACGCCTCGACTTAACTTTAACACGTAAATGAGACTGATTCCTTCACTGTTCACCGCGCTGTTTCTTTCACTCACCGGATTCGTAATGAAGCCGGCGCACTTTCATACACAGCTCGCGCAAGCAAAGCGGGCGGAAGAGGTCTCTCTGTCACGCAAAGCTGATAAAACAGCGAAGGCATCTGCAACACAAAAACGGCAGAAGCCGGGCTTCACTCCGGAAGCGTCGGACCGACCGGCTTCCTTATCCGCGCCTCCGAACGGTTCTTCATCGCTTCGGACAGACGGGAATCCGCGCCTGCTGCAAAAAGTGCTTCAGGACAAACGCTGCCTCCACTGGGTAGACTCGGTGATGGAAAAGCTCAGCCTCAAGGAGAAGGTGGGGCAACTGTTCATCCACACCATTGCGCCGGTGAATACCAAACAAAACCTCGCGGTGCTGCACGATGCGGTCGACACCTACGGCGTCGGGGGGCTTCTCTTCTCGGGAGGAACGTTGCAAAACCAAGCGGTGCTGACCAACAAGGCGCAACGCCTTGCCAAGATTCCGCTCCTGATTACTTTCGACGGCGAATGGGGGCTGTCGATGCGATTGCGGGGCACACCCGTTTTTCCGAGGAATATGATACTGGGATGTATTCAGGACGACAAACTGATTTATGAATACGGAAAAGAGATGGCGCGGCAGTGCCGGCAAATCGGGGTGCAGGTAAACTTCGCCCCGGTGGCGGACGTCAACATCAATCCCGATAACCCCGTAATCAACAGCCGATCGTTCGGGGAAGACCCGAAGCGGGTGGCGGATAAAGTCATCGCCTATGCCGCCGGACTGGAGGATGGCGGCGTGCTGTCGGTCTGCAAGCACTTTCCGGGGCATGGCGATACGGACATCGATTCGCATAAGGCGCTTCCCGTACTCCCTTTCACCCGCGAACGTCTCGACAGCATCGAGCTTTATCCTTTCAAAAGAGCCATACGCGCCGGGTTGGGAGGCATGATGGTGGGGCACCTGCAAGTCCCGGTCGTCGAGCCGATAGGCGGTCTTCCTTCCTCGCTCTCACGCAACGTGGTATACAAGCTGTTGAGAGAAGATTTCGCTTTTAAAGGACTCATTTTCACCGATGCCCTTGCCATGAAAGGAGTCGCAGGAAACGACAACGTATGCGTGCGGGCTTTAAAAGCCGGCAACGACATGGTGCTGGCTCCGCGCAACCTGAAGAAAGAGATGGCAAGTGTGATGGACGCCATCGAAAAAGGCGAGCTGAAACGGGAGGAGATAGAGGCCAAATGCCGCAAAGTACTGACATACAAATATGCGTTGGGGCTGAAGGAAAAGCCTTATGTGCAACTCTCCGGACTGGAGCAACGCATCCATACCCGGCAAACGGCCGACCTGATCGGCAAGCTGAACTTGGCGGCAATCACCGTACTGCACAATAAAAAGCGGGTGTTACCGCTTTACGGGGACAAAGAGCAGAGCGTCGCCCTTTTGGAGGTCGGCGCGAAAAACAACATGGACGCGCTTGCCGGACAACTGTCGAAACACGCGCCGATCACCCGCTTTCGCCTGCGTCCGGACCTGCGGGCGGAAGAGGCCAAGCGGCTTCAAGACTCGCTTTCCGCCTACAAGCGGATCATTGTCGCCGTGAGCGAACAGCGTCTGGCTTCCTACCAACCTTTCTTCGCGAAGTTTACTCCCCATTCGCCTACCGTTTACCTGTTCTTCACACCCGGAAAAACGATGCTGCAAATTCACCGTGCGACAGACCGCGCCTCGGCGGTGGTACTGGCGCATACCGCCCATAAAGACGTGATGACACGCACGGCGGATGTGCTGTTCGGCAAAGCTACCGCCGACGGACGACTCTCCGCAAGCGTCGGAGGACTGTTTCGCGCGGGAGCAGGAGTGACCGTCGACCCGCAGACTCCTCCGTATTTCGTTCCCGAAGAGTACGGCCTTTCTTCCGCGAAGCTGCTGCGCATCGACTCCATCGCCTCGGACGGCATCCGGCAGCAGGCTTATCCCGGCTGCCAGATCGTGGTGATGAAAGACGGACATATTTTCGTAGACAAGACTTTCGGCACTCAGGCGGGTAAAGGAAGCGCGCCGGTAAGCCCCACAGACCTCTACGACCTGGCGTCGCTTTCAAAGACCACCGGAACACTGCTGGCGCTGATGAAGCTCTACGACAAAGGGCGTTTCAACCTCACCGACAAGATAGCGCGCTATCTGCCTTTCCTCCGGCAGACAGACAAGAAAGACATAACCATTCAGGAGCTGCTGTTCCACGAGTCGGGGCTGCCCTCTTTCATCCCTTTCTACCGCGAGGCGATCGACGACGACAGCTACAAAGGAAAACTCTTCAGCGGCCGCAAAGACGCGAGCCACACGCTTCTTGTCGGTCCGGGCACGTGGGCGAATACGAAGTTCAGGTTCAAGAGCGAATATATTTCACCCGTCAGAAAAGAGCGATACACCGTCCGCATATCCGAAAAATGGTGGCTCAACGCTTCGTTCGAAAAAGTAATCAAAACCCAAATCGCCGAAGCCAAAACAGGAACCAAACGATATGTGTACAGCGACATAGGGTTCATCTTGCTGGGGATGATGGCCGAGCAACTGGCGGGAATGCCTATGGACGAGTATCTGCGGCAGGAGTTCTACGAACCGATGGGACTGGCACGGACGGCATACCGCCCCTTGCGCCGCTTCAAGCCTACGGAAATCGTGCCTTCGAGCACCGACCTCTTCCTGCGGAAGGAGACGTTGCGCGGATTCGTGCACGACGAGGCATGCGCCTTCCACGGCGGGGTAGCGGGGAACGCCGGACTGTTCTCCACCGCGCGCGATGTGGCAAAGGTTTACCGGATGCTGCTGAACCAAGGCGAGATAGACGGCAAGCGTTACCTGAGCAAAGAGACCTGCCTGCTGTTTACCACCGAAACATCCAAAATCAGCCGGCGCGGACTGGGCTTCGACAAGCCCGACACGCAGCACCCCGAAAAGGGCAACTGCGCTGCCGGCACGCCCGCCCAAGCCTACGGGCATACCGGCTTCACAGGAACCTGCGCCTGGGCAGACCCGGTGAACGGGCTGGTTTATGTCTTTCTGAGCAACCGCACCTATCCCGACGCCGCCAACCGCCGCCTCATGACACTCGAAATCCGCGAGCACATCCAGCAGGCGATATACGACGCGCTGATCAGATGAACAGGTTGACGTTCGCCTTATCGGCGCGCTCCATGTACGTAGCCACGCCGCCTACCGTCACCTCATCGAGCAATTCCTCGCGCTTCACGCCCATCACGTCCATCGACATCTGGCAAGCGATAAACTCCACTCCATTGTCCAGCGCCTGCTGCCTGAGCGATTCCAGCGAATCGATTCCCTTGCGGTTCATGATATAACGCATCATCCTGCCGCCGATTCCCCCCATGCTCATCTTCGAAAGCTTCAGGTTCAACGAGCTTGAAGGAAGCATCATGGCGAACATCTTTCCGAAGATATCCTTTTCCACAGCCGGCTTCCGGAGCTTTTTAATCACGTTCAGCCCCCAGAAGGTGAAGAATACGGTTACCTTCTGCCCCGTAGCCGCCGCCCCGTTGGCAAGAACAAACGTAGCCAGCGCCTTGTCGAGATCGTCGCTGAACATAATCAGCGTTTTCCCCTTATCGTCGCACGAAGTCACCAGATTGCACGCCTTGGGCTCTCCTTTCTCTATCACCACCACCGCTTTTCCGCCCTGCGATTCGGTAGAAACCAGATGGTTGCCCGTAGAGTTGCACCATGCCCCCGCATCGCGCAGGAAACCGGGATCGGTTGAAATAACCTCCACCCTTTCGCCCGGCGCGAGACTGTCCATCGCCTTCTTCATTTTCAGTACCGGACCGGGACACTGCAAGCCGCACGCGTCCACACGTACCGGCACTACTCCCCCGGCTACCGCTTTACCTGCCGCATCGTTGCCCGAAGCGGAACCGCTTCCGCCAGCATTCTCTTCACACGGCACTATGGGAGTTGTGGCAGCATAATATATCTTCAAGCCTCCCGAAAGGTTGCGCACCTGCGTAAACCCGTGCTGCGCCAATATGCGGTATGCCAGATAGCCCCTCAGCCCCACGGCGCAGAACACGTAAATCATGCTGTCTTTAGGCAGTTCCCCCAGCCTGCCGCGCAGCTCGTCGAGCGGGATGTTCACGGCTCCGGGCAGCGATCCCAAAGCAAACTCGTCCGGCGTGCGGACGTCCAGCAGAAGTTTGCCGTCGGTCCCCCCATCGCGCAACTCCCTCCAGTAAAGCGGCTCTACCTTGCCGCAAATCATATCTTCCGCCACATATCCGGCAACAGCTACCGGATCTTTCGCCGACGAGAAAGGAGGGGCATACGCCTGCTCCACCTTCATCAGGTCGTAAACCGTGCCCTGCCGTTTCAGCACGAGCGCGATTTCGTCGATCCGCTTATCCACGCCGTCGTATCCCACGATCTGTCCGCCGTATAACCTCCCCGTTTCTTTACCGAAGGTAATCTTGATGCTCATCGGCATTGCGCCGGAATAGTATCCGGCATGCGAATTGGGATGAATAGTAGCCGACATATATTCGATTCCCTCCTGACGCAAACGCTTGCCGGGCAACCCCGTAGAAGCCACCGTCAGGTCGAACACCTTGGCAATGGACGTGCCTATCGACCCCTCGTAAGGAATGCCCGCTCCGAGCATATTGTCCGCCGCAATGCGTCCCTGACGGTTGGCAGGTCCCGCCAGATAGTTGAGCCAAGGCTTTCCGGTGATGGGATGTCGGAACGCTATCGCATCTCCGATGGCATAGATCGCCTCATCCGAAGTTTGCAGATAATCGTTCACGGCGATGCCTCCCGTCTCTCCGATCGTCAGCCCTGCGGCACGCGCCAACGAAGTCTCCGGGCGAACTCCGATGGAAAGAATCACCACATCGGCGGCAATCGAATGTCCGTCTTTGAGGCAGACCTTCAGTCCGTCGTCCGTTTTCTCGAAAGAAGCCACCGCCCGGTTCAGGTAAAGGTTCACCCCTTTTTCCATCAAATGCAGGTGAACGAGCGACGCCATGGAAAAATCGATCGGAGTCATCACTTGGTCCGCCATCTCCACAATAGACACCTTCGCCCCCAGCGCATGCAGGTTTTCCGCCATCTCCAGCCCGATGAACCCCGCTCCCACCACTACGGCTCTGCGCGGGCGGCAGCGGTCGATGTGCCGCTTGATGCGGTCCGTGTCGTCTACATTCCGCAGCGTGAATATGCCTTCCAGGCCGATACCCGGCAGAGGCGGGCGGACGGGAGTCGCGCCCGTAGAAATCAGCAGTTTGTCGTAAGTCTCCTCGTATGTCTCTTCTCCCCGGCGCACGGTAACCGTCTTCCTCGCACGGTCGATACCCGTCACTTCGTTCTCCGTGCGCACATCGATACGGAAACGCGTGGAAAATCCCTCCGCCGTCTGCACAAACAAGTTCTCGTGCTCCTCGATCACCCCGCCTATGTAGTAAGGCAGTCCGCAATTGGCATAAGAGATATACTTTCCTTTCTCTAAAAGAATGATCTCCGCGCTCTCGTCCATTCTTCTGATACGGGCAGCAGCGGTAGCTCCTCCTGCGACACCGCCCACAATGATAATTTTCATATATTCATGCATAAATAGTTTCTTGGGGAAATAACAATCCGGACGCATGAAATGTTCCACAAAAAACGGGCAAAAACGCGAAAATCGATCAGAATATATTTTTGAAGAAAATATATTTATTATCTCCCTTATTTATTAAGTGTTCGCTTAAGCGTTCGCCCTTCAATTACGAAACCTTCGTAACAGACAATTCCACAACAAGTTACATGGGGTTAGAAAGTGTTCCATTTGGTGTTCGCCCGAAAGCCCTTTTTCCGGAGGCGAAACGGAGCCTCTGTTTCACCGGACAGAGCCTCCGTTTCATCCAAACAAAGGCTCTGTTTCTTTTCATCGGAAATGCTGTTTTGAGAGAGAAAAAACGAATCTGCCGACAATCTCCGCTCTTTTACCGAAACAATACCGGAAGTTCGGAATGAAAAAGCGAAAAAACACTCAGAAACTTTGCTTATATCATATAAACGAATAACTTTGCTCGGCTATTTCAGTTCGAAAGGCTGAGATTTGACAATTACTTTGACGAAAGAACAATTAATTTAATAAAAGCAATTATATGAGAAATTCACATTTCCTTAAACTAATCTACGGGCTTATGCTTGTAATGTTGAGCACGGCTTTCGTAAGCTGTGTTGACGACAATGAAGATACCGAGGCTCCTTTCCTCAATATCTCTCTTACCACTCTTAACTTTGAAGAATCGAACGGACAGCCTGTCGAAGGCGGGCAAGACGCATTCGAAATCTCTACCAACCGCAAATGGAGAATTGTCATAACGGAAGAAGACAAAAAATGGGTGACCCTCTCGCAATATGAAGGAGAAGGCTCCGCAAGAATTCAGGTAAGCGTTCCGGGCGGAGAAGCCCGCGAAGCGAACATCGTGGTGGAAATGTTCAACAAAGTAGGACCGTTGATGTCTGAAACCCTTACCATCAAACGCGGACAGATCGTTCCTGCAACGTTAATCTATAAAGAAACTTTCGGAACCAAGGGAGACAAAGATGCCAACAACAAGTATCCCTTTGTCGACGAGTACGACGGATGGGACAAATCCGGAGAAGGATCGGCAACGGTAACTTATAAGGGAAGCGGAGCGTCTCTTCGCAAATCGGGCAAATTGAGTGAAGGCTACGAAGGCGCGTCAGGCTTAACCAAGTTGTTCTTCGGGGCAAACGCAAGCTTCGAGGTACAAAAAATCACGCTGAAAGAATCGCAGACCAACCTTCGCCTGACCTTCGGAGGAAACTATTCCAAAAACAACAACGGAACTTACGACAACGAGTTCAAACCGGAGAAATTCCACTTCTACCTCAGCGCAGACGGTGAGAAATGGAGCGCCGCCGTACCTTACGAAATTAAGAAAGCGAACGAATTCTGGGTGTTTGCCACTGCAAACTTCACGTTGAGCAAAGCAGCCGCCACGCTTTACATCAAATTCGCGGCCGACGAGGCTTCGGTATTCTCCATCGACGATGTGACACTGGTTACCGGAAACGGAGGAACCCCAATCGACTTAAGCGAAGGCGGAGAGCCGGAACCGCCGGTTCCCGGAGAACCCAAAGCCATTACAATCCCCGAGTTGATCGCCATGATGACTCCTTCGCAGACAGTGATCGACGCGAGTGCCGACCGTTTCTTCGAGGCTGTGGTACAGAATGACGTAGAAGGCGGCAACTACTCGAACAACAACCTGATTCTTGCCACCGAAAACAGCCAAGAGCCCAAAAACGGCATTACGCTATACGGAAATCAGGTAGAACCTTCGGGCGATTTGAAATTAGCAAAAGGCGACAAGGTGAAAGTAACCCTGTATAAAGGACTGGCCAAGGTGGTCAACTATAACGGAATGTATGAAGTCACAGGCGGTGCTAAAGACACGTGGGTAAAAGTTGAGAAAACAGGCACGGCGACCATTACTCCTTTCGCCATTGCTCCGGACAAATTGGCGGATTATCAGGGAATGACCGTAACGATAGAAAAAGCGACTCCCAAAGCCGCCGGAGTATGGGGAGTAGAAAGTCCGCATACATTCACTGCTGCCGGAAAAGAGTTTGCGGTGTTCTGCAAAAAGGACGCAAAAGCTTTTGTCGGACAACCGTTTGCGGCAGTGGAGGGTAATATCACCGGTATCGCAACCGTGTTCAAGAACAATGCGCAACTGTCTCCGCGAAACATGGATGATGTGAAGGACTTCGCATCCAATAAACCTGTAATCGTATCTGTCACCCCCGCATCGGTAAACTTCACAGCCGAAGGAGGAAGCCAAATACTGGAAGTAAATGTTTCGAACCAAGGAAGCAACAAGCTCTCGATCAGCGAACTGACAGGCATCCTTTCCGCTACACTGGAAGGCAACAAAGTAACGGTCACCGCTCAAGCGAACAATAATACCGAAGCGGTTGAGCAGGAATTGACCATCAGCATCAACGGCGGAAACAGCGTGAAAGTCGCGATCAAAGTAGCCGGGAAAAGCGCAGGTAACGACACCAAGGGAGTATTCGAGTCAATGACTCCGTTCTTGTTGAACAGCAGCACGGCGCAGAATAAAAACGCTTACAAGCAAGACCTTTCCATAGACGGCAAAGAGGTTGAAGGACTAAAACTTGGAACAAGTAAAAAAAGCGGAATGTTTACTACCGGTGCGCTCGGCGTTACCGGCAATAAAAAGCTTTCGTTCTATGGCGCCGCATGGAAAGGAGAAAAAATGACCGTATACATCAAAGTCAACGGCGGAGGTAGTATAGACGGCGATAACAAGACGCCGCAAATCTCCGGCAATGACGCATTAACGGGTACAGGCGTATTTACCGTAACCTTTACCGATGAAGATTACTACACTTTCAATCTGACCGGACTTACAGCCGCTTCTACAATCACAATCGCTACCGACGCCGAATTTACAGGAGATGGAGCCAAAGCGCGCGGCGTGATGTGCGGCTTCCAATTATATTAACATTACAAACTGTTATCCGTCCGGAAAGCAATGATGGATGCAACCGGACGGATAGCCTTTTTATCTCGTATTAATGAAAAAATTCTTAAACAAATATAGCTTGCTCTACAACTTCGGTTTGCCGGGTGTTCTCCTTCTTTTTTTGTCTCTTTACGGCTGCGACAAAGGAAGTTCGGACGACTCTCCCAAGTTGCCGAATGAAGCCCGCTGGAAGATATCGTCTACCGTAAACTCGACCAAAGGTTCGCTTGCGCTGCTCATCACGGGAACAGCGGGAACTCCATGGAGTGCGGAGATAACCGAAGGGAGCGCATGGTGTTCGTTCGGATACAACGACGCCACCCTCACCGCGACAAAAGGAACGGTGAAGGAGGGGCTCAACGTGTTGTACGTATATTATACCACGAATAACGGAGGGGAAGAGCGCGAAGCAAAAGTCACTTTCCGGTTCGACGGGGAGGAAGCGCAAACTTTCCCCCTGACACAGCTGGCCTCTTCGCAGCAGAACCTGCCCGCTTTCGATGTATGGGCGGAAATTCCGGCTATGAAGGAAAACGCCGACTATCAGTACGTGACTCATTACGCTTCGCTGGACAATAAAAGGGTACGAAACTATTCGCTTTGCTTCGACAAGAGCAAGAAAGCGGCTTTGTGGGTGGCTTATCCCATACACGCCGCTTATATGCGCACCGGCAAACGCACGGACGCATGGGCGTTCGACCCCATCATACCGGAAGATGTGCAGGCAAACTGCATCGAACGTTCGTACCGCGGATCCTACGACCGGGGACACCAGATAGCCTCAGCCGACCGTTTGAGCACCTACGAAATGAACGCGCAGACTTTCTATATGTCGAATATGACTCCGCAAACCAGCCGCCTGAATCAGGACATGTGGGCGCAACTGGAGGCTAAAGTCCGTAGCAACAAATGTTCGGATACGTTGTACGTGGTAACGGGCGCTCACTTCGCACAGGGATATTCGACAACAACAGACGGCATGGGTAAACCGGTTCCGGTTCCCACGCATTACTACAAATTGCTGCTGCGCACCAAAACGGGAAAGACCGGGAAAGCGATCAAGGACTGTTCGGAACTGGAATTGCAGTCTATCGGATTCTGGGTGGAACACCGGTCGTACGGAAACATCCAGCCTCCACGTTCCATCTGCACCACGGTAGCGGACATCGAAGCCAAAACAGGCTTCAAGTTCTTCCCGCAAGTGCCGGAATCTGTGAAAAAACAAAAAGAACCCGCCAAATGGGGAATAAACTAATGAGCCGTTGCGTATGAAAAAGATATTATTAACCCTTGTGCTCCTCGCGTTTCTGACTTCGTTCAACTTCGCTCAGAAACCCTACAAGATCGTATTCTACAACCTCGAGAACTTATTCGATACCATCAACGACCCGGAGGTTCTCGATGATGAATTTACCCCGGAAGGAGCAAAAAGATGGAACACTGCGAAGTATAACAAGAAACTCGGCAATATAGAGCGCGTGCTCTTCGACATTGCCGCCGTGAACAAAGATTATCCGGCCGTGATCGGTGTAGCCGAAATTGAGAACCGGACGGTGCTGGAAGATCTGATAGCGACTCCGAAACTCATTCCGGGCAACTACCGGATCGTTCACTTCGATTCGCCCGACGCGCGCGGAGTAGACGTGGCTTTCTTCTACCGCCCCGATGTGTTCAAGATTCAGGGACAAAAACCTTTCAAGGCGGATATTCCCGAACCTGAGTTCAGAACACGCGACATCCTGTCGATGTGGGGAACGATAGACGGAGAACCCTTCTTCTTTATGGTGGCTCACTGGCCTTCGCGGCTGGGAGGAAAAGAAGCGTCGGAATCGAAACGCATGGCGGTGGCCCGGCAGATGCGCCACATTACCGACTCGGTGAGGCGTGACAACCCCGCCGTCAAGGTAGTGATGATGGGCGACTTCAACGACGACCCTACCGACAAAAGCATAGCCGAAGGACTGGGAGCCAAATACAAGATAAAAGACTTGAAGCAGGGCGACCTCTACAACCCGTATGCCGAGATGCTGAAAGCCGGATACGGAACATTGGCTTATTCGGATTCGTGGAATATCTTCGACAACATCGTTGTTTCGGACAATCTGGTGACGGGCGGAAGCAACACGCTGAAGTTGCAACGCGCGCGCGGCTCGAAATACTACGGAAACATCTTCCACGCGCACTACATGGAGCAGAAAGAGGGGCAGTTCAAGGGATACCCTCTGCGCACCTTCGTAGGCGATAACTTTCAGGGCGGCTTCAGCGACCACTTCCCCGTATATATCTATGTAGGCAAATAAAATAAATTAGTGCATATGAAAATCAAAACAATCCTCTTCGTGGTATTTTCTTTGATATCATTCGCCGTTTTCGCACAAGACCAAGGCGGTATCAAAGGTAAAGTCGTATCCCGCACGACACGCAATGCCATAGAAGGCGTAAAGGTGACGTTAACGCCGGGAAATGTCACCGCCCGTACCGACGAAACGGGAAATTTCCTGTTCGAACACCTGGCAAAAGGAGAATATAACCTTACGTTCGAGACGGCGGATTTCGAATCGCTGACCTTGGCCGTACGTGTAGACAGGTTGATAAGGGACTTGAATCAGGTAATCTTAGTGCCCGAAAGCACGCAAACGCCTATCGACGATGCGGTGTTCGCGGAGTTCGACACGGAATCGGCAGGCGACGCTCAGGTGTTGCCCTCTTCGCTTTCGGCTTCGAAAGATGTGTTCAACAACATCGCTTCCTATAAGTTCAGCGAGATGCGCTTCAATAACCGGGGCTACGATTCGCAATACTCCGACGTATCGGTGAACGGAATCCGGATGAACGACGCCATGACGGGTTATACTCCCTGGTCGCTCTGGAGCGGGCTGAACGACGCTACGCGCAATCAGGAAGTGACTTCGGGGCTGAACATGGGAGCCGCCGGAATAGGCGGGATTGGCGGAACGACCAACATCAACACGCGGGCTTCGCAGATCCGCAAAGGATTCCGGGCAAGCGTGGTGAACGCGAACTCGATGTACCGCTTCCGTGGCATGCTGACTTATGCCTCGGGGAAAAAAGACAACGGATGGTCGTACGCTTTATCGGTATCCACCCGACAGGGAGGAAACGACTATGTACGGGGAGTTTACTACAACGCATTCGGGTATTTCGCAGCCATCGAAAAGCAGTTCGACGACCGCCATCGCCTGGCGCTATCGGTGCTCGGCGCACCGACCGAACGCGGAGCGCAACAGGCTTCTACGCAAGAAGCGTATGACTTGGTGGGAAACAACTATTACAACCCGAACTGGGGATGGCTGAACGGCAAACGGGTGAACGCGCGCGTGCGCAACTACCACGAGCCGATTGCCATGCTGAACTATACGTTCGACATCGACGAACGCTCGCAACTGAACGTGGCGACTTCTTTCCGCTTCGGACGGAACGGCTACTCCGCGCTGACGTGGTACGGAGGCCCCGACCCTCGCCCCGACTATTACCGCAATTTGCCGAGCTTCTACCCCAACACGTATGTAGGCGCTCATTTATACGAAGCTTGGATGGCGAATACGGACAACATCCGCCACATCGATTGGGAAAACCTGTACAACATCAACCGGAACCAACCGGTAAATCCTCTTTACGGGACGGGACGCCGCTCTATCAACATGGTGGAAGAGCGTCACGCCGACCAGCTGGACTGGAACCTTCACACACAGTTCTCTCACTTGTTCCGCGACAACTCGAAAGTGAAAGGCGGACTGAGCCTGCGTCGCAACCGCACGGAGTATTACAGCAAAGTGAAAGACTTGTTGGGAGGCGATTACTGGATAGACATAGATAAGTTTGCCGAACGGGACATGGGCGGCCTCGACCCGGTGAAGTATCAGAACAACATGGATTATTACGCCAAGCACGGACATGCGCAAGCCGTGAAGAAAGGCGACAAGTACGGATACGACTACTACGGCAACATCATAGATGGCCGCGCATGGGTAGACTACAACATCGCCAGCGGAAACTTCGGCGTGAACATGGGCGCGGAAGTGGGACACACGACTTTATGGAGACACGGAATCTGGAAGAAAGGACTGTTTCCCGACAACTCGCAGGGCGACTCGAAGAAAAAGAACTTCCTGACCTACAAGTGGAAGGCAAACTTCAGCTACAAGCTCTCGGCGGGACACTCGCTCAACGCCAACCTCTTCTATATGGAGAACGCGCCTTCGTTCCAGTCGTCTTTCGTATCGCCGCGTACCCGCAACGACATAACTCCGGGACTGACGCTCGAAAAAGTGTTCGGAGCCGACGCTTCGTATAACCTGCGCATAGGAGACATGAAAGCCCGCATCTCCGGCTACTACACCAAATTCATGGATCAGTCGAAAGTGCTGTCTTACTACGACGACGTGGCAATGACGTTCTCCAACTTCGCCATCAGCGGCATCGAGAAACAGCATTTCGGACTTGAAGCCGCCGCCACGGTGCCTCTGTATGCAGGGCTTTCGCTGAACGGAGCCGTAAGCTGGGGACAGTTTACCTACGACAACAATCCGGACTTCGTGCAGATTCAGGACAACAGCGGCATGGTGAAGAATGAAGGAAAGGTGTACTGGAAAAACTTCCGCGTGGAGAGCACGCCGCAGACGGCTATGAACATCGGTCTGTCGTACCGCGGACGGAGAAACTTCTTCGCTTCTGTGGACCTGAACTATTACAACAACATGTATTTGTCGATGAGTCCGCTCTACCGCACCGACGCCGTACTGACACCGGGCATGACGGCGGAAGACATCATCAGCATACGCAAGCAGGAGAAGTTCGACAAGGCTCACGTGCTCAACGCAAGCGTAGGGAAGAACTGGTACATCCGCCGCGCGTATACCCTCGGGTTCAGCCTCGAAGTGAAGAACCTGCTGAACGACCAGGACATCAAGACCGGCGGATACGAACAGATACGCCTGCTGAAGAATAAGGAGGAAGCGTATCAGAAGTACCAGCCGTTCGACTCGAAGTATTTCTACATGTTCGGCACTACCTACTACATGAATGTTTATCTCCGTTTCTAAGGATAAGTAAAAAAGGATAATTATGAACAAGATATTGAAACTATGTATGATTATAGCGACGGGGCTGAGCATAAGCAGTTGCTATAACGAGTTTGAAGAGCCGGCTCCCGCCAAGGTCTGGACCAAGGCGGACTTTGCCGGAAGCAAATACATCTCTATCAGGGATCTCAAGCAACTCTTCTATGCGGCACACGGAAACTCCGCCGCCAGTCTGGGGAAAACGCTTGAGATAACGGAAGATTACGTAATCGGCGGACGGGTGATTTCGAGCGACCAAGCCGGCAATGTGTACAAGTCGGTGTACATCTACGACGACGCGTCCGAATCGGCCATCGAGCTGAAACTGATGGTGAGCAACTATGTGTCTTTCCCTGTAGGGCAGATGGTATTTGTGAAAGCCAAAGGACTTGCTGTCGGCAATTACCGGTATATGCTGAGCGTGGGCGGCATGCCTACAAAGGATGATATTGCGAAAGGCTATGCCAACAGAAACATCGAACAGTCTCTTTTCGTGAACCGCCATATCTTTAAAGGCGAGATAGTGAAACCGACCGCAGCCGATACGCTTGTGGTAACGGCAGACAACTACAAAACGAAGCTGAACGACGACGCGCTGGGCCGTCTCGTGCGTTTCGAAGGACTGACTTATAAGGAAGGAATATTCGACAAAGACAGGTATCCGCAATATCTGGAGACGCTCTACCCGAACGGATCCACCACAGCGCAATACACCAATAAGTATTACGTCGAAGAGGGGTTGCCGCCCACATACGCATACAGCTACAACGGCGCCCACTACTACGGTTCTTCGGTGTTCGGCTATGAAGGCACGAGCATGGAGAGCGGCAACTATATCGTGCGCGTAAGCGGATATGCCAACTTCGCGCTCCATCCGCTTCCGACGAACGGAGCAAAAGGAGATATTACGGCTATCTATACGAAATATTCCTCAAAAAGCGGCGGGTTCGTGAAATACCAACTGCTGATCAACAGTTTCGACGACATCCGCTTCTGAAGGCAGAAAGCGTCTGCTTTACACGGACAAATAAAGATTACTTGCCAAAGAAGTATCTCGCGTTTGCCTGAAAGAAAGAAGCTGTAAAAACTCAAATGCAACGAAGACAAACTTCCAGTCTGAAACCGGATATCTTCGGTTGCTGTAAGAATAGCCCTGTCACTACCTCAACATGAAGTTTGAGGGTTTTGATGAAGCTGATTCCCGGTCGCTTCGCAAAACTTTCATTAAGGACGTAGCCTAATGCAAAAACACAAAGTGTGGCTATCAGATATACAGATTTGAGACAAGTATATTTATAAAACAACCGCTATCAAAGGGATGGAGTTCTCTTTGATAGCGGTTTTGTTTTACAAATGATAGCGAATTTTAGACTCAGTTTCATTATGACATACCTTCTTGAGGGTTTTGATGAAGCTGATTTCCGGTCGCTCCGCAAAACTTTCATTACCTCTCTTACAATCCGCCACCTTTCCGGCTGTGCGCGATTTAGTTTAGCAGTTATGTGCATATACGAACTTACCCAAGAATACGTTAATGTTGGTAAACTTGGGTAAGACTTTACAGATATTGTTTGGCGAAATACTTCCCCGCAACGGTCAGCGTTGTCCGCCGCCATCGTTGTTCCCGCCGCTTTTCACATCGTCGTTGGTAATGCTGCGCACTGTTTTCTTCACGCTCGCCTGCAATTTGCCCATCCGGTAGCCGATGCTGAACCCGAAACGGCGGTCAGGATAGCGGTATGAGTTACGCGACAGGAAGTTGACTCCCTCCGTACGATTGGTATAAGTCCGGTATTCTTGAAGGAAGTTGTTGCAAAAAACATTCAGCGTCAGGCGGTCTTCCTTCAGGAAAGAGCGGCTGAGCGACAGGGCGTAGTAATTGTATCCCGACCCTCTGCCTTGCAGGTTGATGTAGGGTGTGCTTCCTCCCGCGTTCAGGCTCGCGCGCAACTTCAGAGGGAAAGTATGCTGAATGCCCGAATGGAAAGAACCCGTCCAACCGTAGTTGTGCAAGCCCTGCGCAGGGCTTCTCATATCATTGTAGCTTCCGTAACCGTTCAGGTAGAAACGTGTCTTGGGAGAAAGGTTCCAGTTGAAGTAAAGGCTCAACCCCGTGTTCCTGCTTTTCCCGATGTTGGCGTATGTGCTGTACAAAGCGCCCCGGGGCGCCAGATGCGTGGGGTCGTTGTCGAATATCTCTCCTTCGGGAGCGGTAATCAAACGGGTTACATTCTGTATGCCGTTGTTGTTGAACGAGTGGTTAAGCGACAGATTGATGTTGAGCTTCGGCCCGAAACTGCTGTAGGAGAATTGGAAAAAGTGGCTTTTCTCGCTCTTCAGGTCGGAATTTCCCTGACTGATGAACATGGGGTTTTGATTGTTGAAATACGGATTCAGGCTCCAGATTCCGGGCCGCCAGATACGCAGATTGTAGGCCAATCGCAGGTTCTGCGTCTTTCCCACCTTCATGCCGAGCATCACGGAAGGCACGATATCGCTGAAATCGGCACGGAAATCCTCACCTGGACCTACGAGATACTTCACCCGCTGTATGGTCTGTTCGTAGCGCAACCCCGGCTTGAAAGAGAAGTCTTTGTACTTCAGCGTATACCCCCCATAAGCCGAAATGATGTGGTTCAGGTGGCGATAATCGCTGCTGCGCGAATCGCTGTACACGTAATCCTCGTTTCCCCCGACGGCCTCGAACAGATTGTTTTCGCTCGCATTCCGCCGATAGATGTATTTCACTCCCCCTTCCACCGTATGCATCTTGGCGATGGGCGTCGTGTAGTCGACTTGGAAGGTATGTTCCGTAGTACCCGTACTTCCATCCGAACGGACGTTTGTCAGTTGCAGGCGTTTGATCAGTTCTTCCCTCTGCGCTTCGGGAAATATATCCAGATAAACATTGTAATAATCGTTCCCTCGGGGTTGCATGCTCGTTTTATAAGAAAGGGTGAGCATCCGCTCTTTGTTTTTGCGCGAAACGCGCTGGTAATCCACGCTCCCGTCGATCGAGTACCACGAATACTTTCCCGAATGATCCGTACGGAAGCGGTAGGCAACATCTTGATGATTGGCTCCGTACATCACGGTCCGACTGCTTCCGGGAGACTTGTTTTTGCCTCCATACATGCCGAAATTGACAGAGAGCAACCTCAACGTGTCTATTTCGTAGCTCGCTTCCAGATTCCCGTAAAGGAAATTCCCTTTCGACTTATTGGAGCCTTCGGATATCAGATATTTCTCCGTATCCGATTCATAGTTTTCGCGATAACTTTCCGAGTAGCTACGCGGGTTGTTGTGGTAATTGAGGTTGTAGTTGGCAGCCATTGTAAGTTTGCCCCGCTTTATCATCCCATAACGGCTGATGCCCAATCCGTTGTTGGTGACTCTTGCGTTGACGGTTGCCGTATAGCCTTCGAATCCTCCGGAAACGGTCACGATGTTCAGCACTCCTCCTACGCCCTCGGCATCGTACTTGGCTCCGGGCGAAGTAATCACCTCGATGTGCTTGATGGTATTGGCAGGCATGCTCTTCAACACCTCTTTGGGGTTGGCGCTCATCATATTGTTCGGCTTCCCGTTCACGTGTATCTTGAATTTGCTGCTGCCGTTCACCTGAATGTTATCTTCACCGTCTACGGTCACCATCGGCACTTTGCGCAACATCTCTATCACGGTGTTCGACTTCGAGTCGGGATCGTCTTCCACATTGTAGGCAATCTTGTCTACCTCCACCTTCACCAGCGGCTTCTGCGCCACGACCTCCACCCCGCCGAGTTCTTTGGTAGCCTCCGATGTATACAGGGTACCCAGATCGACGTTCTTTTCCTTCTCGATGAGCACGAACTCCTTCCGCGCGGTTGTCTTGCCGATAGAGGAAAGAGTGATGAGGTAAGTGCCGGGCATGGCGGTCATCTTCTCCTGAAACTTCCCGTTCGCTCCCGTGACAGCCATTTTCACCACCTTGTCGGGCATGTTTTTATTCACGATCCGAATGGTCGCGTATGGTTCTCCCTCATGCGTAAGCGAATCCACAAGCACTCCTTTCACCGTGTACGTGTGAATGGCCGCCTGTTGCGCAAAGCTATCGGATGAGATAAAGAAAAAGAAACATAAAAGCAGCAATAGTAGCAGTCTGTTTTTCATGATGAAATATATTTGGTTGCATTTCATACCGATGCCGCCAATATCGGCAAACCGGCTCTGTCGGCTCCAAAAATAGTTGATTTTCTTTTTATTACAAGTTTATGTGGCGTTAAAAAAAGGGAAAACACCTCAACAAAACTACAAAACGCCGGAGGAGACAACTACCGGAAACTGTTTGTGTACATGGCAGACGCTGCAAAGAAACGGCAAAACGCCGGAGGAGATAACTACCGAAAACTGTTCGTGTACATGGCAGGCGCTGCAAAGAAACGGCAAAGCACGGGAGGAGATAACTACCGAAAACTGTTCGTGTACATGACAGGCGCTGCAAAGAAACGGCAAAGCACGGGAGAAGTCAACTACCGAAAACTGTTCGTGTACATGGCAGGCGCTGCAACAAAACGACAAAACACGGGAGGAAACAACTACCGAAAACTGTTCGTGTACATGACAGGCGCTGCAAAGAAACGGCAAAATGCCGGAGGCAAAAACCGGTTTCTCCCCTCCCGAACAAGGCTCGATGAGCGGGAAATATGCTTCCGCCGTAACGGACATATATGCTTGCCGTGGTGTCCATATATACTCACCGCGGTAGCCATATATACTCACCGTGGTAGCCATATATACTCACCACGGTAGCCATATATACTCACCGACGCTAACCATATATGTCTACCTCGACGCCGAAACGTACCCGCAAAATCAGAGAAACAACTGCCGGATAACAGGAACGTTTCGCCGTTCTTATGATCAGAAATAAAAGAAACAAAGCAGCAGCAGGTTCGCGCCTATCACCGTGCCGAATCCGCCAAGAATCCAAGGACGCAACTTGCTCCCTTTGCCGGCGAAGAACAAAGCATAGAACATATTCACCAACATGTTACTGACAATGGCCTGCATGCTGCAAGCCGCAATAATCAGAATCGTCACGCCACCGGTACCTTGCAGCAAATTCAGGATAAACGGAGTAATATCGCTGAATCCGGAAATGAACGAAAGGAGCTGCAATCCTCCCGTGCCCGCATACACCAGCGTATAATGGGTAAGGACGGTAAAGACTACAAAAAGTACGGAGAAGATCAACGCCACTTTAAATTCCAAGGGGTTGCTGGTGTCTTCCTCTTCTTCATCGCTCACGCCGGCAAATTCTCCGTTCTGTCGCCGCGAATGGATGAACCATGCCGTCGAAGCGGCTATTGCCGACATGATGAGAAGATAAGGATAAATGACGAGAAAAGCCTCCCGATTGAAAATCAATATGAGAATCAGGAAACGCAGGAACATCATACTGATAGCCAGCAGCATCGCTGCAACGTATTCGGTCGCTTTTTGCCCGGAAGCATTCCGGCTCCTGCGCGCCAGCACGGAGATAGTGGCGGTGCTGCTGTACAGTCCGCCCAGAATACCCACGACAAGCACTCCCGATTCGCGGAACACATATCGCTTAAGCAAATAGGAAAGGTAGGAAATGCCCGAAACCACCACCGTTGCCAGCCAGATGGAATAGGGAGTGAGGCGTATGCCCGGAATGATATCGGTATGCGGAAGCATGGGCAAAATAATGCCGCTGATGGCAAGGAACTTTGCCAGCGTAATCATTTCGTCGCTTTTCATCCGCTGGGCAAGCTCGGTAAAGGTATGCTTCAGCTCGGTGAGCAAAAGAACGGTGACCACTATCAGCACATAGAACCACGAGGGCTGGGTGGCTACGATGGGAGCGATGCAGTAAGTGATGAGGGCGATAATGATGGTAGTGACCCCGAAAACGTTGAATTTCGACTGTTTGACGTAATAGTTCATCCCCAGCAGCATGCCCAGCACGGCGCCTCCGCCCATAAAGAGCCTGAGTCCCGAAGGGTCAAGTATATAGAGCAGATAACCGAGGATGCCGATGAAAGTAAATGTACGGTCGGTTCCGAAGAGCGTCGTTTCCCCTTCGCGCTTAAGGCTGATGCGCCGCTGGGAAAGCCCGATAAGAAGAGAAAAGAGGGTTACCAACACGAAAGTGACGAACTCCTGAGGCAAAAAGTCGTATAGCTTCTCCATACCATCTCGTTTTTAAGTACGGAGACAAATATAGGATTTATTTGATAATAATCACCAACTTCTGTACGGATTCTTCATGAGCTGCGAGTTGTAGTAGCGTATGTCTCCGGTCACCTCTTCGCCGATAAAGGCAGGCTTTACAAACGCTTCTTCTTCCGATCCGAGTTCGACCTCCGCAAGAATCAGCCCTTCGTTGTCGCCATGAAACTCGTCGACTTCGAAAACGTGACGCCCGCTACGCACCAGATAGCGTGTCTTGTCGATCATGCCCGCTTCGCAAAGCTTCATCAGCTCGACAGCCTCGGACAAAGGCAATTCTTTCTCCCACTCGTAACGGCTGGCGCCCGAAGCGTTGGAAGCTCCTTTGATGGTGAGATAACCCTTCCCTTCTCGGATACGAACGCGCACCGTGCGGCCGGAGGAGGCGCAGATATACCCTTGCGTAATCCTGTCGTGAGCGAAAGCCTGCGACTTGAACTCACCGGAAACCAAAAACTTACGTTCTATTTCTTGTGCCATAACGGTATGCATAGAAGCAAAAACAACAGAGGATATGGATGCCTGCCGCAAATGCGCACAATCCTTCCATATCCCCTGTAGCTGTTTTATCCGAGGAAGGAGAACGATATCATCAGAAGCAATGCCAGAATAAGCAATGCGATAAAAATTATTTTCATCACTTTCCGCGCCTGTTCTTCTTCCTTCTTGCTGCGTGCTCTTTTCTTTTTGCTTTTACCCATAATACATCAGCTTTAAAGTTCAACGCTAACAAAGTAAAAACAAATCCATAAACTTTCCAAAAATAACTCCTTCTTTTTTCAAACCTTGCTTACAGCTTCAAGGAATGAGTGAAAGCCGAAGGAAACCCTATCCCCTTTTTTCTTGAAACCCTGCTTACCCCCTCAAGAAGTGGGCGAAAGCCGAAGCAAAAACTATTCCCCTTCTTTTTTCAAACTCTGCTTACAGACTTAAGAAGTGGGCGAAAGCCGAAGGAAAGGCTATTCCCCTTTTTCTTGAAACCCTGCTTACCCCCTCAAGAAGTAGGCGAAAGCCGAAGCAAAAACTATTCCCCTTCTTTTTTCAAACCTTGCTTACAGCCCGTCAGGCAGTTCGTTATGATTACGAGCATGCAAGCTGCGAAAGCATCGGGCGAAAAGCGTTATTCGGAACTCATCAGGTAAGCTTTGATAAAGTCGTCGATCTTGCCATCCATCACTCCGTTCACATCCGAAGTCTGATGATTGGTGCGGTGATCCTTCACGCGGCGGTCGTCGAACACGTAGCTCCGTATCTGAGATCCCCACTCGATCTTCTTCTTTCCCGCCTCTACCTTTGCCTGCTCCGCCATGCGGTGTTGCAGCTCCTTATCGTACAAGATGGAGCGGAGTTGGCGCATAGCGTTCTCGCGGTTCTTCGGCTGGTCGCGCGTCTCGGTATTTTCAATCAGGATTTCTTCTTCCTCTCCGGTGTACGGGTCTTTGTATTGATAGCGCAGACGAACGCCCGACTCCACCTTGTTCACGTTCTGTCCGCCGGCTCCGCCGCTTCGGAACGTGTCCCACGAGATACGTGCAGGCTCGATGCTCACCTCAATGCTGTCGTCTACCAACGGGGTGACGAATACCGAAGCGAACGAAGTCATACGCTTTCCCTGCGCGTTGTACGGAGAGACACGCACCAGCCGGTGCACCCCGTTCTCCCCTTTCAGGTAGCCGTAGGCGAAATCTCCCTCGATGTTGATGGTACAGGTCTTGATGCCCGCCTCGTCTCCTTCCTGAAGGTTGGCGATGGTGGCTTTATATCCGTTTGTTTCGGCATAGCGGAGATACATACGCATCAGCATCGACGCCCAGTCCTGACTCTCCGTGCCTCCGGCTCCGGAGTTGATCTTCAGCACACAGTCCATCTGGTCGGCCTCTTCGCGGAGCATATTCTTGAGTTCCAACGCTTCCACTGCCGCGCTCGCCTTCGCATAAGCGGCATCCACTTCATCCTCCGTCACCAACTCCTCCTTACAGAAATCGAAAGCCAGAGCCAGTTCGTCGGCCAGTGTACGCACTTCGTTGTAACCGTCTATCCATTTTTGCAGGTCTTTCACCAGCTTCATCTGGGCTTCGGCTTTCTTCTGGTCGTCCCAAAAGCCGGGAGCCTGCGTCCTCAATTGTTCTTCTTCGACTTGAATTTTCTTCCCGTCGATGTCAAAGATACCTCCTCAGCGCATCCGTGCGCTCTTTCACGTCTTTAAGTTGTTCAATAGTAATCATCTGATTTACAATTTTATTAGTTATATTTTTTCAAATCCGGCGACAAAGATACGAAAAAGCCTGCTTACTCCTCATACATCTTTTCAATCAACTCGCTATAATTCTGCGCTACAACCGCCCGTTTCAATTTCAGCGTGTTGGTCAGTTCGCCACGTTCCATGCTGAATGGTTCGGGAAGCAGAGTGAAGCGCTTGATTTGCTCGTAATGAGCAAACTGCTGTTGCAACGTTTCTATCCGGGCACGGAAAAGACCGACAATCTTCGGATGTTGCAGCAGTTCGGCCATATCTTTATACTCAATGCCTTTCTCCTTAGCATATTCCTTCACGTATCCATACACAGGAACAATAAGGGCAGAAACAAACTTACGCTGATCGGCAATAATAGCAATCTGATCGATATAACGGTCAATCACCAGTTTTGTTTCCAACGCTTGCGGAGCGATATATTTGCCGTTCGATGTTTTGAACAGGTCTTTGATACGTTCCGTCAGGAAAAGCTGTCCATTCTTAAAGTAACCTGCATCCCCCGTGTGGAACCATCCGTCGGGGTCAATAGCGGCAGCAGTGGCTTCCGCTTTCTTATAATATCCTTTCGTGATCGTCTTACCACGAAGCAGTATTTCATTGTCTTCGCCTATCTTCACTTCAACTCCCGGCAGTACGACACCCACCGAACCGATGTCATAGCCCACCGGCAACGTACAGGATACAGTAGCCGTAGATTCCGTCAAGCCGTATCCAACCACCATATTGATGCCTACCGAATGAACAAATTCATTGATCTCATCGGGAACGGCAGCACCGGCAGTCGGGAAAAAGTTTCCATTCTCAATGCCGATCGTCTTCTTCAGTAAAGAATAGATCGTTTTTTCGTAGAACTTATATTTCAGCTGATTCATCACCGGAGGTGTTTTCCCCCGGCGCAGATAATCCAGATTATGGATTCTACCCACTTTGATAGCATCCAGCATCAACGCCTTCTTTAAGCCGGTTGTCTCATTGATCTTCTCCTGTACGCCTGCATATACCTTTTCCCAGAAACGGGGAACACTGCACATCAACGTCGGCCGGATCTCCTTGATAGTCGTCTGAATATCTGCCGGACGAAGATTGATACAAATCTGCACGCCTTTATGAATACAAAGGTAACACCACGCTTTCTCGAATACGTGCGTCAGTGGCAGGAAGTTCATGGATACATCCTTATCCGACATTGTCGTCAGGCGGTCGTCATGTGTATGGAACTGTTCCAGATAACAGGAATGATGCAGCATGACTCCTTTCGGTTCGCCCGTTGTTCCGGACGTATAAAGGATATTCGCCAAATCATCGTAAGAAGCGCGTTCCGTACGTGCTTCCACCGTATCATTATGCGGGAGTCCCTCCCCCATTGCCATAAATTCATCAAAGTAGATAGAAGATACATCACGAGGGTCTTTCACCACCGAACGGTCAAAGATAATCAGTTGTTGCAGGGAAGAACAGAAACCGAAAATGCTGAAAGCAGCATCATATTGAAACTGTTCCCCCACAAAAAGGTAACGAATCTGCGCATCATTGATGATGTATTGCGCTTGCGCAGGCGAACTGGTCGCATAAAACGGAATGGTAACAGCGCGATTGGCAAATGCACCAAAGTCAACATAGAACCATTCGGGCTTATTCTGTGAAAATATACCGATATTCTCTTGTTCTTCCACTCCCAACGCCACGAAAGCATTAGCTGCTTGTCGTACAGTTCCCGAGAACTGATTCCACGAAATAGGAATCCATTGAGCTGTCTCATAGTCGCGGTATTTTAAGGCTACCTTGTCGCCATATTTTTCGGCCTGACGATGGACCAGGACAGATAAATGATGATAAGTCATACTCTTTGTATTAGTAAATATGGTACAAAGGTATTAGTTTTATCTCATTTAGACAAAATTAGTCAGAAGTTTTACAATGGGTATTGAAAATCAGTGTTTTGTTTGAGAATAGAACCAGTTTTAACCCTAAAAACTAACCATAATTATTAATCATAAAAAGACACTAGTATCCCATTAAAACTAGGACGAATTAGAATTAAATAAATTTGGTCCATTTGGTCTGAACCGTTCCTTGTCATTTTGAAATTTAGTTTTATCAGTCAAAGAAATACTCAATATCTGAAACACACTACTTTTGCGTTGCAATTCAAACATTATATTATTGCTTAATTACTTTTACACAAAAAAGTCGTTTTACGCAATTATTTCAAATAAAATCAATAAATCAGTACTTATACACTGATTATTAGCCGTTTAGTTTTAAAAAAGTATTGAAAGCTTTCTTTTTTTGAATGTTTTCTTATGAAAAGGTTGTCGATAAATTATTTAATAATTAATTTTGTTGGAGGGTTTTATATTTTACTTGTTAATCTAAATGGATACACATGATGATTATCACACGAATGGAAGATAAAGTTCTTCGTTTTAAAAAGTTTTTTGATCTGAATTTTCCCAAAGTAAAAACTTTCGCATGGCAATTATTAAAATCAGAAGAAGATGCAGAAGATATTGCTCAGGATATTTTCGTTAAGTTATGGGAGAAACCGGATTTATGGTTAGAACGTGAAAAATTGGACAGTTATTTATATACAGTTGTACGAAACCATATCTATAATTTCTTGAAACACAAGGCTGTTGAATATGACTACTTGGATGTTGCAGCAGAAAAAATGCAAATGGCGGAACGGGGATTGCCTACGCCGGATGATGAATTTTGCGCTCATGAACTTGAACTTTTTGTTCAGATGGCTCTTGAACGTATGCCGGAACAGCGCAGGCGTATTTTTTTAATGAGCAGGGAAGAGGGAATGACCTCACCGGAAATTGCAGCGAAATTGAATATTTCGGTTCGTACAGTTGAACAACATATCTATAAAGCCCTTCAAGATCTAAAAAAAATCGTTTTATTTTTATTTTTTTTCTATCTAGACTAAGTATGTATGCCCGGCAAGTTGTCTCTTATATGTAACACTTGAGTTGGTTTAGATGAAAAATAAATTAGAAAAACAGCTACGTTCTTTTATTGACTTTGATTATTCAAAGCGAACGATCGACAGGTTTCATCGTTGGATGATTAGTTCTGATTCTGCCGAAGAGAAAGAGACAGCACTTCGTAATCTATGGTTCAAGACAAAAGGAAAGGCTGAGCACGATATGGAGTATTCGTTTCGGCAGGTATTGGATAAAATCGGAATTGAATACACTCCAATGGTTACAGATGTAAATCGCTGGAATTTGTGGAAATCTGTTGCGGCAGCTGCTGTTATTGTCGTTCTATCTGTGACAGCTACTTTGTGGATAAGCTACAATCATTTTGACAGAGACAACATTGCAATGGTGGAACATTATGTGAATAATGGAACCAGAGAGACAATCAGCCTGCCGGACGGGACTACCGTACATCTGAACTCCGGTTCACACGTGTTTTATCCTGAAAATCTCGAGGGCAAAACCCGAACGATTTATTTGATAGGAGAGGCTGAGTTTAAGGTAGCAAGAAATCCGAAGAAACCTTTCATCGTGCGATCATCAAACATGGCGATAACTGCTTTGGGAACAGAGTTTAATGTGAAAGCTTATCCGGAAGAAGATGTAATAACTGCTTCTTTGATCGAAGGAAAAGTACGAGTAGATTGTAATGATACGATTAGTTATGTTTTAACTCCCGGTTATCAGGTTGTGTATAACAAATGTACGGATGACTGCCAAATGCTGACTGCAAACATGAAAGATGTGACGGCATGGATGCGGGGAGAACTTGTGTTCGATAAGGTTACTCTCACCGAAATTGTGCGGACGTTGGAACGTCATTATGGAATCACATTCCATATCTCAACAAAGAAATCCAATCAAGATCGTTATAATTTTGTTTTTAGAAAAGATGCCACTTTAGAAGAAACATTGGAAGTGATGAAGGTTGTCATTGGTCAATTCGATTATCGATTGGAAGACAGTATCTGCTATATTATCTGGTAGAGAAAAACAATAAATATTTTTTTGTTAAACTTAAAATCTAATATGCTTATGTAGAAAAATATCCGGAAGAGGCTCCACCCTCTCCGGATATGAAATAATTTTTAGCCTTAAAACAAATAAGCAACTTGTTGCTTATTTAAGAAATGAGAAAAAATACATGATTTAAAACTAAAAACGTCGTAAAGATATGAATTTATATCTGGAAAACACTGGAAAAGGTATATTAATAACTTTTCTACTATTAATCGGGTCAATGCTTTATGCCCAAAACAATAGTAAAATAACAATAAAAAAGAAGAATATCTCATTGCAAACAGCTTTAGCGGATATTAGGGAACAGACCAAGATGTCTGTATCTTACAACAGTTCCCAACTACCTAAAACAAGAATATCTTTAGATATAAACAACCAGTCTTTGGATCAGGCACTGAAAACTATTCTTGCCGGAACAGGGTTCACATATACCGTAAAAGATACTTATATAATGATTATTCCGGAGCAGACTGCTAAAAAATCTAAAAGCAGAAATGTGGTGGGTAATGTAGTGGATGGAAAAGGTGCTCCGCTAATTGGAGTTACTGTGGTCGAAAAAGGGACCGGCAACGGAACTGTAACCAATATGGAAGGTAACTATCATATTACTACACAAGGTGCCACACCTGTATTGGTATTTTCCTATATCGGTTATCAGTCAAAGGAGATAGTTGTAAAAGAAAATACTATTAACATTGTATTGGAAGATGAATCTCAGGCACTAGACGAAGTGGTTGTTACGGCTTTAGGTATCAAGCGTGCTGAAAAAGCACTTTCCTATAACGTACAGACTGTAAGCAATTCCGAACTAACCGTGGCTAAGGACGCTAATTTCATGAACAGTTTAAACGGTAAGGTCGCTGGTGTCAACATCCAGAAGAGTTCCTCTGGTGTGGGCGGTGCTACACGTGTCATCATGCGTGGTTCCAAATCTATCGTCGGAAACAACAATGCTTTATATGTAGTTGATGGTATGCCCATCGGAAACCCTTCACGGGGTGTCATCCAAACAGAATATGGTGCAGTGGCCGGTAGTGAAAGTATCTCCGACTTTAACCCCGATGACATTGAAAG
>OHBE01000482.1_pt1 | contig 45238 bp, 47 predicted proteins | sample 1577231 | NCBI WGS metagenome assembly OHBE01 (sample SAMEA3541506, study PRJEB24748) | human gut metagenome | biome: human gut; feature: human-associated habitat; material: faeces | place: China | collected 2012 | reverse complement strand
TGTTTGGATAATTCCCGCAGAAACAGATTCATACACGCAGTATTGCAATAGGGCATGACAAGAAAGCAGGATTCCCCAGTTAGCGGCTCGACCGCACCATAGGCATACCGGTATTCCCGAATATGGTGACATGGAACGCTGGGTCGGATGCCTTTTTCGCACCAGCAGTACTTGGGATGGTTGATGCGGCCGAAGCCTGCCTCATCCTGGAACATAAGGCGCACTTTTCCACAGCCCCTGTGGAGATTTTTCAGTTCACCGATGGTGGTTTTAATTTTTTTGAGGTCTCAATGACCTCCTCGCTTGCCTTTTTAGGGTGCCTACTGCGGGGCATGACCTTTCTCCAGCCATGTCGGTGCAGAACGTAGTAAATCTGACTGGTGCCAATAGAGTGGCCTACCGCCTGTTGGTATGCCGTCTCAATTTCGCTGATTTCCACAAGCTCACCTTTCTCGGCCCTGGCCTTAAAAGGGGCAAGTATCGCAGCTTCTTCCTCAAAGCTCATATTACGGTGATTACCGCCATAATGATTCCCGGAGATTGCTTCCAGTCCATGATCCCGATATTTCGCCACCAGTTGGCTCACATAGGCTGCATGGAAGCCCGTTGCCTGCGAAACCTCACTGAGTTCCATACCCTCTGCTCGCAGTTCAAGTGCTTTCAATCTTGCATCCGCACGTTTGTCCTTTGTCTCTCTGCGTGCTGCCTTTATTGCGGCCATTTCCTCATTGCTGAATTTATAGTTCGATGCCATTATTCATCACCCAGATACAGTATAGCATATCTGGTAAGACGGTTAAAGTGTTTTACTAGATTTTAGTATGAGGAGATAAAACGGACATTTCCTCACACCATGAGTAAAGATCAGTTCTATCAGGTCGCACATATAAGTAAAGCAACAGCGCTGTATCTTCTTCAAAGCGGACTTGTTCCTTGCAAGGATTCCGGGAAGAAAACCAGACGCTACACAATAAAGACAACCGATGTGATTGCCTACCTCCAAGATCGCATTCTCTACCCGGCGAAGTATGCAGCGCCGGACGGTTGGTACATAGGGCGCTCTACTGGAAAAGTGAAGCATCGGGAAGCCGGTGTGAACAGTATCGTTTACTTTACGCCAGAGCAGCGTACCTTGCTTCAGGATTACTTCCGTGAGGAAATGAGTGATTTTGAAGATTTGATTACAGTCAAGGAATTTGCCGACTTTCTTGGCTACAATCCAAATTCGGTAGTGAGGTGGTGCAACAAACTCGCACTCAAATGCTTCAATGTTTCCGGAAAGTATCTTATTCCGAAGGTTTGTGCGATTGAGTTCTTAGCCACGGATACCTCGCTCGGCGTCAGACGAAAATCGCATAGGCATCAGCTGTTTCTTTCCGACTTTATGAATCGGAATGGAATCTCTCGATAAAACGAAAACCGCTCGTGCTGGTCACGGGCGGTTTCGCATTTTGGAGGTAAAATGAGCAAAGAACAAATTATGGAGTCGATATCCAATATTGAGCTTTCAAAGCTTAAGCCTTTCAAAGATCATCCCTTCTCAATAAGGGATGATGAAGCAATGCAGCAGACAGTAGAAAGTGTCCGCAAATATGGTGTGCTTGTCCCAGCAATCGCCAGACCGCTTGAGGACGGGACATATGAGCTAATCTCCGGTCATCGAAGAAAACACGCCTGCGAGCGTGCCGGGCTTACCACAATGCCAGTCATCGTACGGAACGTAAATCGAAATACCGCGACGATCATTATGGTGGACAGTAATTTGCAGCGTGAAAATATCCTGCCAAGCGAACGCGCCAAGGCATACAAAATGAAACTTGAAGCGATCAAACGCCAAGGTGCAAGGCGCGATTTAACTTCGTCTCAAGTTGAGACGAAGTTACGTGCCGATGAAATAGTGGCACAAGAATCGGGTGAAAGTCGAGCACAAGTGCAGCGATATATTCGGCTCACCGAACTGGCTCCAGAACTACAGAAGATGGTTGATGAGCGTAAGATCGGTATGACACCTGCGGTCGAGATATCTTATCTCAAGCCCGACGAGCAAAAGCTTCTGATCGACACAATTGATAGTGAACAGGCAACCCCTTCTCTCTCACAAGCACAGCGAATGAAGAAACTGTCCCAAGATGGTAAGCTCAACGACGATACAATGCTGGGCATTATGATGGAACAGAAGAAACCCGAAAACTGGAATCTTTCATTACCGATGGACAAAATAAAGAAATACTTTCCCCGCTCATACACACCGCAGCGCATGGAAGAAACAATCATCAAACTACTGGAAAGCTGGATGCGAAAGCGCCAGCGTGACCAACAGAGATAACGAAATACAGGCCATGACGCCGGACAGGACACTTTCCTCCTGAACCGGCTTTTTTCATGTCCGGACACAAGAAACAAAGGAGGAAAATGAAATGAGAAGTGCAAAAGAGACCGGCGTCTTCCCTTATAGAAGCAAGCTCGTTTGCTTTATGGAATTGTCGGAGAATGGGGAAATCCACCAGTTAAAGGACATCGGAGATAAGCGAAGTGCATATTACAACGCCATTGATGGTAAAAGCAAAATTCTTGCGGTTTGGCCAGGGAATTGGCGCAGCGACCTATTCATCATCGACGATTTAAGCGAATATGGCGCAAGCCTGAATTTATGACAAGAAAGACGGAGGCATTATGAAAATCAGAGATTACAAATATACACCGGAGGATGTTGACTGCCGGTACTGCACGAAGTTCATTCGTGGGCGCTGCAGAGCGAATGGGTGTCCCTGGTTGAACGAACGTATTGAGGCCGGTGTCATTGGATACACCGAAGCACTCGATGAAACATTTTTGGAGTTTGCACCCCTGCGCCGAAGAGTAAAACTGGTATCCGCCTGTTCGCATTCCTTCTGGAAAGATGAGCAGCACCGGCAACGCTTCGCAGCAGCACAAGCCATTTTCGGCATTTACCGGAAGCGTAACACCCCTGCTTACTACGCTGCCCTTTTTCTTCTTACTTCCGATGACTCGCTTTTCAGGCGAACGGCTGATTGCGTCAGGAAGAAGAAAATCGACTTTCAATTCGCAGATGTTCGGAATATGACTGTAAGCCAGTATGCGCTCTATAAGACAGCTAAAAGTCTTTACAACGAGTCCAGCGAGGTCAGCATACACCGAAGTGAATCAATCATGTTTTTGAAGGCTGGTATACTGCCAAAGTTGGTGGAGAAAAGGTTACAAGTGAAACGATAGCGACCTATGAACTGTTGTCAAAAGGCCTACATGCACATTGGTCCGTCCGTGTTGCTTTTAATGCTAACGGGGGCAGTATTCATACAAGGGACATGAGAGTAACCATAGATTCTGTTTATCCCGAATTGCCCACTCCAATACGTTTGGGATATATATTTGACGGCTGGTATACCGACAGAGATGGCGGAGAAAAAATCATTAGTGGCACGTCTGTTTGCCCAAGAGGGGAGCATACATTATATGCCCGTTGGGCAATAAATGACAATGTTGTTGTTGTGACCTTTCAGGCGAACGGAGGCACGGTTGATCCATCAAATAGAGAACTGGTCAAGGGTACAACCTATGGAGGCTTGCCGCTTCCTACCAGAAATGGCTATTCCTTCGTGGGATGGTATACAGCCGCAGATGGAGGAGAATATATCACCAGCAAAACTGTTGTTGGTATAGAGGAGGAACAGCTGCATTCCCAAACCCTGTATGCCCACTGGTCAGCCAACACCTATCTGGTGAAGTTCGATGTGAATGGAGGGCAGACGCAGGACTATGACAAGATCGTTGTTTGCGATACATCTTTTGGAGAACTACCCATACCGCTGCGAAAAGGTTATTCGTTTGATGGCTGGTATACGGCAGCGGTAGGTGGCAGAAAAGTTTCCAACAATACGATTGCAACCTTTGGTTTGCTGTCAGGGACACTGTATGCGCATTGGACAGCAAATTCCTATACGATTTCTTTTCATTCAAATTGCAGTACTGCAAATCCGGACAGCATAATCGTGACCTATGGTTTCAAGTATGGATCATTACCACTTGTAAAACAAAAAGGATTTGTTTTCAACGGCTGGTACACAGCGCCTGTCGGAGGAGAACAGGTTACAGAAGATTCGGTCGTTAGCATAACAGAAAATCAGGAACTCTATGCGCACTGGACGGCTGCGCACATAAGTGCAGCCATAGCGGAGCAGGAGGAAACATTTACCATTGTTTGGTTAAACTCAATCGTTCTTATTTTCCGACAGGATCGTAAGATCCTGTCGGTTTTCTACGTCATACGGGTGGTTATTGAGCGCTACTTTCTACCGGCCCCGAACACTGATAAAAATCGCCAAGAAACTGTTATCATGCCCCAATATTATCTGATGTAATACTTTACCTCTGCTGATATTATATCAGTAAATATAGTTGTATTATAGAAAAATCGTTTCTTTCATCGTTAATTAATGCACACTATATTTTATTTTTAAGAATCAAAAGGAGGATATTGTAAAATGAAAAAACTGTTAGGAATCGTATTAACCTTACTGCTGCTGATTAGTTTGATGGCTTGTGCTGCAAAGGAGAATGTTGATACGCAGGTTCCGGATGAGCAACAAGTACCTGCAGAAGATGCATCTGTTCCGGCAGAAACAGAATTCTTGATTCTAGAGCGCCCCGATGATGCCATAGAGAGCCTCGAGTGGGCAAAAGAACAGACTTGGGACAAAAAGTATACGGTCGGATTTGCCAATCTGGTTGAAGATTCAGAGGATATGCTCCTCATGCGTGATTACATGGTAGAATGCTGTGAAGCGTATGGAATGGAAGTAATTTGTGTAAATAATAATTTTGATGGTGCAACGGCACTGTCTAATGCAGAGGTCCTGCTTCAAAAAGGAATTGATGGTCTTATTGAATTCAACGTGGATGAAAGCGTTGGTGGCGTTATCATGGAAAAATGCAATGAAGCTGGTGTTCCGGTTATTGCAATTGATATTCCCCATCCCGGCGCCACTTTCTTCGGTGCCGATAATGAAAAATGCGGCTTTATTGCAGGTGAAGCGTTGGCCAATCAGGCAGTTGAAAAGTGGAATGGCGAGGTTGATTGTTTGTTACTGATTGATCACATGGACTCCGGCGAACTGCCTCGTCAGCGTATTCTGAAAGCACCGGATGGTGTTCGCAGCGTGATCCCGGATTTCCCGGAGGATCGGGTCTTTATCGTTGATGGCGGTGGCCATGATGTTACCGATTGTCAGAGTGCAGTTGCCAGCTTCCTGGCTGCTCATCCTGATTGGGACAATATTCTGATTTGTGGCCTGCAGACTACCGATGGTATTGGAGCTTTGGCGGCCATTGAAATGGCAGACCGAGTAGATGATTGCATTATGATTATCAACAACGAAAATGACTTCTTTGCTCACGTTAAAAACTACCCCGATGAAGAGTCTTCTCCTTGGTATGGCTGTGTTACCTTTATGATCAGATACTATGGACAGTGGGTAGCCCCCGCTATGCGCGAGATTCTTGACACTGGTGTTATGCCAGAAACTGTATATGTGGATCACGATATTCTTACCCGTGATAACATTGATGAGATGTTCCCCACCTGGAAAGAGGATTATTGATCTGCTGTCGGCTTTTAATGAACATAGGCGCCCGGTTTTGGCTGCGGACTGCCTTCTATACAAGGAGTTGATCATGCTGTGAATACTTTCCAGGCAATTGGAATTACGAAAACTTTTCCGGGAGTAAAAGCCCTGGACAACGTATCTTTTACTGTAAAAAGCGGTGAAGTGCTTGCGATTGTTGGAGAAAATGGTGCCGGTAAATCTACACTGATAAAAATATTGTCGGGAATATATCAACCAGATGATGGCAATCTCAAGATTAATGATGAAACAATATCTTTCGCGACACCCCAAAGTGCGTTTGATGCCGGGATTGCTGTCGTTCATCAGGAATTGAGTTATGTACCCGAATTGACTGTTGCCGAAAACATAATGATGGCGCGGTATCCGCGCACCAAATTTGGATTTGTAGACTGGAAGATAATTTATCGGGATGCTAAGGCCATCCTTTTGAGACTCGGATTGGATATCGATCCTAGCATACCGGTAAAAAAATGTTCTACTGCGCAGAAACAGCAAGTGGAAATAGCGAAGGCACTGTATTGGAATGCGCGGCTTGTCATTTTTGATGAGCCGACCGCAGTACTCAATGATGACGAAAGCGCGAATTTATTTCGTTGTATTCAGGAACTCAAGCAAAACGGTGTCGCAATTATCTATATTTCACACAAACTGGGAGAAGTATTTCAGTTGGCTGACACGATTTCTGTCCTCCGGGACGGAAAGCATATAGCCACTCATAAAGCAAAGAGCATTACACAGCAGGATCTCATCACACTAATGGTGGGACGAGAATTGTCTGATTTGTATCCGAAGACAAATACTTTATTGGGAGACGTTGTTCTGGAGGCTGTTGGTCTTTCAAACGGGATATGTCAGGATATATCCTTTAGCTTACGGCGAGGAGAAATCTTGGGCGTATATGGAATGATGGGATCAGGCCATGTAGAATTGGGCCAGATGCTGTTCGGCGATAAGCCCGCTACGCAAGGAAAGTTATACATTGAAGGCAGTCCTGTCAGAATTAGACAACCAATTGATGCAATACACCACGGTATATCTTATGTACCAAGTGAGCGGAAAACTGAAGGGCTGGCGCTTATCCATTCCGTTGAGGCAAATGTGGTTTCTGTGCATTATGAAATTGCCCAAAAAGCCATGTTGGACATTGAGCACGACAGCAGAGTTACCAAAGAATGGATTGATACCATGCGCATTAAGACACCTTCCGGGAAAACTTTGACGCAGTCGCTTTCTGGAGGCAATCAACAAAAGGTTGTGTTGGCTAAGTGGATGCTGGTGTCACCCAGAATACTAATCATGGTAGATCCTACTCGCGGTATCGATGTGGGAAGCAAAGCAGAGATTTATCAAATGATGGATCATTTCGCTGCCAACGGAATGAGCGTGATTATGATTACTTCTGAAATGCCGGAGCTGATTGGAATGTCGGATCGCGCAATCGTGATGTGCCAAGGGCGTATCAACGGTAATTTTCCCAAAGAATCTCTTACACAGGAGGCTATTGTGTATGCCGCAATTGGCGGAGGTGAATAATATGCAAAAGAAGCGAACGATTAAACAGCTTGCGAAAAAGATTTATACCAACGATACAACCCCAATTATCATCGCACTTGTATTGGAGATACTGGTATTTGGACTTCTATCACCCTATTTTTTTACTACCCGTAATCTCTTAACAGTAATTCAGTACTGTTCTTTGGTTGGCCTAGTTGCGCTCCCAATGACATTGCTGATGATTGGCGGTCAATTTGATATGTCTTTGGGTTCTCAAGTTGCGTTGACTTCATGTGTCGCTGGCATGATATGTCCCGCAAGTCCAGAAAACCTGGGTGGTGTGTTGCTGGCATATCTACTTCCCATTGTAGTCGGTGCTATGATTGGTTTGCTCAATGCGTTATTTATAACTCGGGTACATTTGGGTGCATTTATTTCCACCATGGCTATGATGCAGGCTTTGCGCGGTGTCACTTATCTGATTACAAACGGACAGTCTAAAATGATCGGCAATGTAGTATTTGGCTTCATTGGAAGAGGTAAATTCCTAGGTATCCCCATTACCATGTACATTTTTGTATTGTTTATTGTTGTCTTTTGGGTGATTACCAAACATTCAGTTTTGGGGCGGAGAGCCTATTTAATCGGAGGCAATCCAGTATCCGCAAGACTGTCTGGTATAGATGTTCCACGGACCCTTACGTGGTTGTATATCATTTTAGGTGCCATTACGGGTTTTGCCGGCGCGCTTACGGCTTCGCAGCTTGGTGCTGCTATTCCTAGTGGTTCAGAGGATTTTGGCTTTGATGTGATTTCCGCTGTAGTTTTGGGTGGAGTAGCCATGTCGGGAGGAAAGGGCACAATTCCGGGGGCAGTTTTAGGTGTTCTGGTGTTGGCACTTCTTGATAACGGTTTGGTAATGCTCAATGTATCTTCGCATTGGCAATTGGTCTTTTCTGGTCTCGTTTTACTTCTGGCAATATCCATTGATGCTATCCGGCAACAGGCAAGTACTCGTTTGTTGAAATAAAGAATTACATAGCGTTACTGAATCTCGTGCGATACACGCAAAGAGTGCGAACATATTGTTTTCTATATATTCATTTATTGGAGGTAACTTATGATTACAAGCATTAGCGAAAGAGCAAAAGTTGGCGTGATGGTATGCGGTCATAAAGAGTATTGGCCACAGTTTCCCGGCATGCGGGAACGTCTCGCCGCAAACGGAGAAGAGTTTACCAGTTGGATTCGTGATGCCGATTTGGTTGATGTTGCGGGCAGTATTTTTGTAGAAACGCCTGAGGGGTCTGTGGAGGCTGGCCTGGAGTTCAAAAAGCAAGATATCGAATTGCTGTTTGTGTTCCTTACCAGCTATGTAGCATCAGGTAGGTTTGTGCAGGGAGCATTGATGGCCGGTTGTCCAATCGTTCTGGTAGCCGGACAGCGTTATTGTGAGATTCACGAAGACTCTGAGATAACCTCCTATGAAACCACTGCCATGGGTGAGGCTTGTCCTCTGCCCGAAGCTTACAGTGCATTTGTTCGTGCCGGCAAGCGTCCCGCTGGCGTACTCTTCGGAATCCTTGCCAAAAATGAATACTTCGCCACTGAGATCGAGCGCTGGTGCCGTGCTGCAAATGCTGTACATGCATTCAAGGGTAGTGTTTTTGGATATATGGGGCATTCTTACGAAGGAATGCTCGATATGAATTTTGATCCAACAGCAGTCACCCGAGAATTTGGAGCTCATGTACGTTTTGTGGAAATGTGCGAGCTGGTCAATTATGTGAATGATTGTACAGACGCAGAGCTTCAGGCAAAGCTTGATCAGATCAATGATACATTCGTACGAATGGACAAGAGCTACGATACCACAACTATGGATATTTGCGAGCCCGATGTGGAATGGGCAGCGCGTGTATCAGTGGGTTTGGATAAGCTGGTTCAAAACAACGGCCTGTCTGGTTTTGCTTATTACTACGTCGGTGGTCAGGATAATCTTTACCAAAGAGTAGCCTCCAATCTAATGATCGGCAATTCTTTGATGACTACTAACGGAATCGCGATGGCAGGCGAAGCGGATATGAAGACATGTCTGGCCATGTATCTTACCAGCGCTCTTGGCTGTGGCGGCTCCTTCTGTGAGCTTCATCTGACTGATTTTGATAAAGATGTGCTGTTAGTAGGACATGATGGTCCTCATGATATTCGTATTAGCGATAAGAAACCTACATTGCGCGGTTTGAGCCTTTTCCATGGCAAACAGGGATACGGTGTGTCGGTCGAATTTTCCATCAAGCACGGCCCCATTACTATGGTCAGCCTTGGCTCTGATGAAAACGGTCGTTTCCAGCTTATCTATGCAGAAGGTGAAAGCCAGAGCGGCTGGGTGCCTCCTATGGGTAATACTGTCACACGCGGCTATTTTGGTAAGGATGTTTGTCAGTTTATTAGAGATTGGTCCAGTGCCGGCACTACGCACCATGCTTCTCTTTGTATCGGACATTGCGGTAGTATGCTCGAGAAATTTGGTGCTATGACCGGAATTAAAGTGGTCAAGGTTCGATAAACATTTCTGACGATCTATACGACTTGTGTCGGTGGTGAAATGAAGTAGGTACGAAATGGTAGGTACATGGCGATGTACCTACCATTTCACAATACTAAGATTGGAGAAGCGGCGTGAGATGATTAAAGGATTCAAGATGCACCTGCGGCCTGGAATGGAAGCAGAGTACGAAAAACGACACAATGAGATTTGGCCAGAAATGCGGGAGATGATAAAGCGGCACGGCGGAAAAAACTATTCTATCTTTTTGGATCGGGAGACGCTGACGCTATTTGGAAGCATCGAGATTCTGGATGAGGAACTCTGGTTAAAAAGCACATATACCGCAGTCAATAAAAAATGGTGTGAATTTATGGCAGATATTATGGAGACATATCCGGATAACAGCCCGGTATCCCAGGATCTGACGCTAGTATTCCACTTGGATTAAATTATTGGGAGGTAGTTTTGATGATCAGAGTTGAAAGCGCAAAAGAGATCTATAGCCGCTATGGTGAAGGCTGCCGCCACTTCCATTTCCATGCATTGCTGGCAGGGCGACGACGTCCGCGGCTTTGACACTGATCCCAACAAGCCCCTGACCGGCGGCATCCAGACCACCGGCAACTACTCCGGTCGGGCCAGAACGCCGGAGGAGCTGATGGCCGATATCGATATGGTGCTGAAATTCATCCCCGGCATCACCAAGATGAACCTCCATGCCTGCTACGCCATTTTCGATGAAGAAAATGGCGGCTGGGCAGACCGGGACAAGCTGGAGCCGAAGCATTTTAAAAAGTGGGTGGATTTCTGCAAGGAGCGCGGCCTGGGCTGCGACTTCAACCCCACCTTCTTCTCCCACCCCAAGTGCGATCCCCTGACCCTGTCTTCTCCCAACGAAGAAACCCGCAACTTCTGGATCGAGCACGGCAAGGCCTGCATCCGCATCAGCCAGTATATAGCAGAAGAACTGAGTCAGCCCTGTGTCATGAACATCTGGACTGGTGACGGTTTCAAGGATATCCCTGCTGACCGTATAGGCCCCCGTGCCCGTTATCGCGAGTCCATCGATGCCATTCTGTCAGAACCTTTTGACTTCAAGAAGGTCAAGCCCTGCGTAGAGAGCAAGGTCTTCGGCATCGGTGTCGAGAGTTATACTGTCGGTTCTGCCGAGTTCTCTCTGGCCTATGCCGCCGGCAACATGGATAAGTGCATTCCCCTGATGGATAACGGCCACTATCATCCCACAGAAGTGGTCTCCGACAAGATTCCGGCTCTGTTGGCCTTCTTCCCGGAGATTGCCCTCCATGTGACCCGTCCTGTCCGTTGGGATTCTGATCATGTTGTTCTGTTTGATGATGAGACCAAGGAGATTTTCAAGGAGATCGTTCGCTGCGGTGGTCTGGATGGCCGGGTGAATATCGCTCTGGACTATTTTGATGCCTCCATCAATCGTCTTGCAGCCTGGACCGTGGGCATGCGAAACGCACAGAAAGCCTTGCTGCAAGCATTGCTGACTCCTGATATGACCGACCTGCAGGATAACAACAACTGGACTAAGCTGTTGGTAATGAATGAAGAACTAAAGACACTGCCCTTCGGTGATATCTGGGCTGAGTACTGCACTCGCCAGGGCGTTCCTGCCGACGAAAGCTGGTTTGAAGCCGTTCTGGATTATGAAAACACCGTATTCTCCCAGCGCGTATAACAGGAGGAAACCATGTTTTTTGAAGAACACGCACGGCGTTTAGCCAATTTTGCCCGAATTTCTCAGGCCATCGGCCGCAGAGCCGACTATGTGCAGGGTGGCGGCGGCAACACCTCCGTCAAGCTGGAAAATGGCCTCATGGCCATCAAGGCCTCCGGCTATCGTCTTTCCGATGTAACGTCCCAGAGCGCCTATGCCGTTCTGGATTACAAATCTCTGAGCCAGTTTTACTATGACCACGAGCCTGCAGATTTTGAAAATGTGGAAGCTGCTGGTGCCGATTGCGCCAAAGAGCACACCAAGGTCATCGACGGTTTGAAGCCCCTGCGTCCCTCTGTGGAAGCAGGCTTCCACTCTATTCTGAAAACCTACGTCTTGCATACGCACAGTGTGTATGCCAATCTGGCGGCTTGTTCCGAAGCCTGTAAGGCTATTGCAACCCTGGCTTTCGAAGGCACTAGCTATAGCTGGGGCTGGGTGGACTATGTGGATCCCGGCACCAACTTGACCTTTGCCATTCGAGATGAGATGGCAAGAGTAGAAAAGGAAACAGGTAAGATCCCCTCTGTCATTTTGATGCAGAACCATGGCATCATTGTCCATGACGACGACCCAAACGTCTGCCTCGCCATCCAGACCGACTCCAACGCCAGGCTGGCCAACTTCTTCGGTCTGACCGTTGCTGCTTTCCCGCAAGTAAAGGTGAAGGAACTGGCAGGTGGCCTGTATGCTGCAGATACCCCATATCTGAAACAACAGCTTTTGAATTGCCCGTACAGCCACCAGCAGCTGATGGAGAATCCGTTGTATCCGGATCAGATGGTTTTTCTGGTAGGCAATTACTACATGGATCAGCACGGCATTCCAGAGGGTCAGGGTGTTGCCAGCACCAAAACTGGTGAGCTTGTCATGAATATGGATGAGGGCAAAGCTCAGACCCTGACGGAAATTCTGACGGCAGTCTTCTTTGTTATGGAGCAGATTCAGCTGGCAGGCTATCCCCTATCTACCATGGGTGATGCCGCCAAGAGCTTCATTGCCAACTGGGAGAGCAAAAAGTATCGGCGATCTCTGGCAGAAAAGAAGGGGTGACCATGGTTAATTTATTGGCATTTGATCTGGGCGCCAGCAACGGACGCGCCATTCTAGGTCAATTTGATGGCAAAAAAATGACGATGCAGGAGCTGCATCGCTTTGAGAACAACTACATTGAGATGAACGGCGTGTTCTACTGGGATTTGCCCTACCTGTACAGTCAGCCGAAACAGGGATTACTGGCATTCAAGCAGCTGAACATCGGCGATCTGGATTGCATCGGCATCGACACCTGGGGCGTAGACTATGGTCTGCTGGACAAAAACGGACATTTGCTGGGGAATCCCAGAGCCTACCGCATGGCGGTGGATGCCGATGTGGAACGGGTATGGAAGACGGTGGATTTCCCCACCCTCTTTGCCAGAACCGGAATTGCCAATCTGAACTTCAATACCATTTACCAGCTTGCCAGACGGAAATCCGAGGGCGATGTAGCACTGGAAAACGCCAACACCCTGCTGTTAATGCCGGATCTGCTGGGTTATTTCCTCACCGGCGAGAAAAAATCCGAGTACACTAACGTGACCACTGGCATGATCTACGATCCCACCAAAAAGGATTGGGACTGGCAGACCATTGACGAATTGAAGCTGCCCCGACACATCTTCACTGAGATGGATCAGGCAGGTCAGCTCCGCGGCAAGCTCCGTCCCGAACTGGCAGAGGAACTGGGCTTGAATCAGGCAAATTTCTCTGCCGTCGGTACCCATGACACGGCTTCTGCTGTGGCAGCCATTCCCGGCACCGGCAGCTTTGCCTTCTGCTCCAGCGGCACTTGGTCTCTGTTTGGTGTTGAAACCGACGAACCCATCCTGACCGATGCGGTTCGGGATGCCAATTTCTCCAACGAAGGCACGGTGCAGGGTGGTTTCCGTCCCCTGAAGAACATCATGGGCCTGTGGCTCATCCAGGAATGCCGCAGAGACTGGACGAAAAAGCTCGGCATCACTTACAGTTGGAACGAGATCGTGGAAGAAGCACGAAAAGCAGAACCCTTCCGCACCATCATCGATCCCGATTACGGTGATTTCTTCTCCGGCGGCGATATGGTCCGCAAGGTACAGGACTATTGTCGCAAGATCAGTCAGCCTGTGCCTGAAACGGTCGGTCAGGTGGCACGAGCTATCTACGAGTCACTGGCCTTGAAATATCGATGGGCATTGGAGCGTCTGGAGGAGATCAAAGGACAGAGAATCGACCAACTGAATATCGTGGGCGGCGGCATCCAGAACAAGCTACTGAACCAGATGGCTGCTGACGCTATCAATCGTCCCGTGGTCACCGGTCCCGTAGAGGGTGCGGCCCTTGGAAATCTGCTGATGCAGGCTAAAGCACTAGGCTTGCTGAATACCATGGAGGAGGTTCGCCAGGTGGTCCGCAACTCCGAAGCTGTCCATACTTACACACCTAACCACACCGAGTACTGGGAGCAGGCCTATCAAACCCTGTTTGCCCGGCTTTAAACTGGAAAGGAATATATAATAAATATTATATATACTCACCATTGTTTTGTATGTTTCTCTGCCCCGATCTTCCCAGGATACATCATATTTATGTACTTTTTTATGAAAGCGCATGGACCTCTATCCGTAAATGTCCTAGCTTTGTATATTGTTTGTAAGCTATCATACAAGCATCAAAGTATAGGCGTGAGCCACTCACGGGAGTAGGAGCTGGTGGTGCGAAGGCTACCACAGTTCTTCCCACCTTCGATATACCGGGGCGTTGCTGGTCCCAACCCACTCCCTCTCATTTAGTTCCATGCTGAGCTGGGCCATTGTGTCCACCGAAGGCGTCTCAGAAGCAAGTGATCAGACTTCTGGGGCGCCTTTTGTGTTTGTGTGGCACGGGAGGAGATGGCTGACAGACAGAATTTACAACCGGCTTCTATCATAGATAAGGTACAATAAGTTGTGCAAATTGAAAAAGGCACAAAAAAACGGACACGGCTTGCTGGTCTCTGGTAGAATGAAGTTGCGACACAAACATTCGAAAGGAGACAACAAACCATGTCCACCAACGATGACATGGGCGAGCAATTCCGGAGAAACAGGGCTGTACGGGATTAGCGGTTTCGGCGCAGCTGCCTTCTTAAACACGCACGGCGCAACTTCCGGTAAAGAGGCATCCTGGCTCTCGTCCGTTCCGCACTGAGGGCACTTCAACGTTTCTACATAGTGCTTGCGGAGGAACAGGCGCGCCGGGGAAAAGATAACTTCGTCTCTCACGAACTCTTTACCAATGACGACCATCTCCACACCGCAGGTGTCGCAGGATGGATCTTCCGCATGGTGGACGACTTCTTCCACGGGCAGATTCTCATACGTTTCTTTGCGTGTGCGCTTGGCTTTCCGGCTATGTGCAGGGATATTTACCGTAGTCGACGCTGTGCATTCAACCTCAGTCTCGTTGAACAGCCCCAATTGCTCGCTGTTGGCGTCTAACACAACAGTGGTCTTCTCGCTCTTCTGGCCGAAGATCTGCTTTTCCAGCCAGTCAACTCTGCGCTGAAGCGCATCCCTTTCGGCCTGCAATTTGTCAATGGTGGACTGTGCAGCGGAGAGATCCGCACTAAGCTTGTTCATCTCTTTTACGGTCATGCTGCACACCCCTTTCTTTGAAAAAAGTGTATCACAGACATGTGTACTAGGCATGAACAAACGCAAAATAGTGCAGAAAATCTAATTTTTTCTAATAAAATGCGCCGCGTTTTCCAGGCTTAATCGCTTTGGGTTGTTCTATCTCAAGACCTTCCAGCAACCAGCGAATTTCCTGCGGTGACAGGTGCCTTGCTTCTTCTGTGGAACGCGGCCAACGGAAGCGACCGTTGTCCAATCGTTTATTCAGCAGGAGAAATCCGTCACCTTCCCAGAGGAGACCTTTGAGCTTTTGTGCGTTCCTGCCGCAAAACAGGTACAGGCTTTTGCTGTATGGATCCAGAGAAAACACGCCCTGGATAATGGTCGCCAGACCGTCAATACCCTTGCGCATGTCCGTATAACCGGTGACGATGAAGACGTCAGTCTTCTCAGTAATTTCTCTCAGCATGACAGCGCCCTTATGACTGCAGCGATGGTCTGAGCTGAAGTTCCATCCGCTATTTCAACGGTCATATTGCCAACATGCACTGTTACGGCACTGGTTGGGGCGGCCGGCTCTACACTGCCGATGGGGAATGGGACCTGCTGGCACGATGCTTCCCGCACTCGCCGCAGTCGGTAGTAGTACGTTTTGCTGTTGATCCCGTTCTGGTCACACCACTCTTGGACGGTGAGGCCGCTGCTAAGGCAGTCCTGTATCTGCGCAGCCCAATTCGCATACTTCACTTCGCGTTTTATTGTCGCAATTTTGTCCATACCCAAATCACTCCATTAGACCAAATTAGACTCCAACGAGGTCCAATCTGGTTCAACTGGAGTTGCTTAGACCTAATTAGACTTCGCTAGAGTCTATTTTACTGCGTCCTCCGGAGGTTTTACAGACGTGCCTCTATTGTGCGCTTACTTTATCCCTAAAGTTATAGTAGCAGCTTAGGCATGAGATGGAATGAAGCCCGGCTGGCTGCCGGGCTCCAGATCCAAATTTATTGTAATAGGACTGTGGTTGGATCCTTTCTGGACCCGTCTCGTGGTAGGATCCTTAAATCAATCCACAGCCTCCCTTACAGTGTAGCACAGACCTTGGAGAGGGGCTCTAAAAACAACTACTCTATAATACAAGGGAGCATATCATAAACCTTGACTCTGTTTTTTTCACAACAAAAGCTGAGAAACGATTAAACCTGTAATTAAAATGGGGGGCGATACCACCGTTTCCTATAAACTGTTGGCGTAATACCCTCGTGTATTTTAAATAGATTAATAAAATGGCTTGTGTTTTCAATTCCAACATTCAGGGATATTTCACCGATTGACATATCTGAGGTTCGCAGGTAGTTTTTTGCATAATTTAATCTGGTCCAAATCAATAGTTGTTTTGGTGTATATCCGAAACATTGTTTAAACAATTTTTGAAAATGATATTTGTCAATTGCATACTGCTTGGCCAACGTATCCAACGTGATTTTCTGTCTAAAATTCTGTTGAATATAATAACTTGCATCTAAGATATATTTGGGGACATTTAATAATTCCAAATTGCGCAACGTAGCACAACAACATTCCATCATTAGATGCGCTAACAAGTCGGTTGTTCGCATACTGGAATAAACAAAATCTGTCCCATCTGAATGCAGCATCATAAGATCACGAAAACATGCCACGACATCATTGCTGGGTGGCAAGGTCACAATATTTCTCCCCGAGTTGCGGGTTAAAAACAAATTATAATGTTCTTTACAGGAATTGCCGCTAATATAAACCCACTGGATTTCCCATATTTTTTCTCCTCCGGTGTGATAATAGCAGCAGGGCTTCATACAATCCAGCCAAACTACTTGGCCGGCTAACACATGGTATACCTTATCATCATACTCCACAACACCTTCTCCAGTTCTTGTGTGTAATAACAAATAAGAAGGTTGGAGCTTGTCGCAAACAAGAAAATGCTCAGTAGCCATAAAATGACCGATTTCTTGAATATACGGCAGTGTTTGTTTAATCTGAGGCTCCGTAAAAACTGTCAGATATTGAGATTCGGGGGTGATGGCTAATTTGTTAATTTGCTTATCCTGCGTTAAGGTAGATGTCGTTCTACTCGGTGTTCGCAATTCTACAGATTGCCTTTTCAATCCAGACAAGGAATGATTGTTGAATGTTGTGCTTCTCTCTGAAAGACATGCCGGTGACTTATCAGCATTCTGCTCTTCTGCTGGTTTTCCTTCTGACATATCTCTGTCTGTAGCTCGTATTTTGTTCCCAGAAAAACCTTCTTGAAATAGTTCATAACGCTTCACACAGACCCCCCCCACTTCCAACAATAACCTAGCGCAAAAGGAAAATGTTGTCAATTATCATAATCGTCGTTTAGAAGGATAGCTGATAAACTAGACACTGGTCAACGTATCCCGTGAAATGGATATTGCTATGGATATGGAAGTGTTTGGACCTGTTATTCCTATTATCACCTTATTAAAGTCAAACAGCAGCATAAACAAACTATTGAGAATGGAAATGTACACTATCGCAGTAACATACGACTTAATAAAACTTGTTAGCTGCTCCTTAATGTAATTAAGAGACATCTCGACTTTTTTTGTTGCAATAGCCCAAATTGAATATCCTAGCAAATAACAATAGCCAGCTAAGATCGCAAATGCTATCGCGACAACTAGAGTAGCATTAGTGGTCCCTACATCCCAACAAAATCTTGCAGGAAACAGCAAGGAAATAACAATCGCCATTTTGCAATCGCCGCCAGCAAATGAATGGGTATAGAACAAAAATAGGCTTGCGATCCCAACGATAGCCAAGTTAATTAAAAAAGTATATATTAAATCACGAGCAAAAAAACCGTAATATGCAGCATCAATAACAACCGCCATTGCCAGAAAGAAAACGAGGTCTTTGTTATAAATCATTCCGGCTTTCAAGTCACTTCTAGTACACAAGTAACATAGAGCTGCAATTAAACATAAGCTTGTGATTTCCAATATCAACATCATGTTACGAGTTTTCAGCTCCGATCATATAGTTTTCAAACTCTTTAATGGTTTGAGCCTCATCATATTTGCACTTCCAAAAAGTGATAACAGCAAAATCCTTCTTATAGTTTATAGTCATTACAGCATAACTTTTGTATGCTGACATAGCGATTTGGATCGCCCTGTCTGAATATATATCACGGTTGATTTTTACCTTCTTCATTTGCAGTAAACCAGTCCTTTAAGATTTCGTCTTCTGTGAAGACATCATCGGAAACTTCATCGTCCACAAGGTTCTCGTCAACGATTACGCTTGTTGCCATAGCGCGAGCGAGAAGCAATTCTCGAATATTCTTCGTCTGCTGATATACTTCGTGTCGAACACTTTGCGTCAACATTTCGTTGATAAAATCTTGCTCGGTAAATGTAGTTTCAGAACCCTTAAATTCAATGTCAACATAATAATACTGATCATCTGCATCAAGATGAAGATAAGCAGCATCAGTAAAATTATATGCAGCTTTAATCAAAGCAATTTTGCTATATAATTCTTTTCGGAACTTCATTGTGCAATCTCCTGTCTACCCTTGTCCTGACTAATTATTCAGGTTATGTGTGTTGCACACTCCGATTACATCCATAATGTCATCTACTTTACAATCAAGAGTGCAACATATTTTGGCTAATGTATCTGTTGTGACCGCTTCATCATGACTAAGTTTTCTCATTGCATGACTAGTTAAGTTGGCTGCCGTTTGTAAATCCTTCTTTTTCATGTTCTTGTCGATGAGTAAATGCCATAATTTCTTATATGATACTGCCATAAGTGACTCTTTCCTTTCAGCCTTCGGATATAAATGCAATAAGCCCAAATATATTATAGCATAAACGCATCACTATTTCAATGTTTTCTGCGATATTTCGCAAAAAATTGCGATTTCTAACACAGTTATTTCGATAAAATAAAAGCTTGTTGAGTCTGTGTCTCTACTCAACAAGCTTTCCTCTATTATGTATTTCTGCTACGCACCTGAATGTTATGAAGACTCAAGCAATTTATTAAAACAGGCGATGGCAAGAAGCATTATTTGTGAGAAAAGTGTGAGCTGCAAACTCGTACTCACTCAAAGGTTAAGGATTTACTCTCCACCCGTGCCTTGTTTTAGCATGGGTGTAATGATCGATAGACATACCGATCTCATAGCCTTTTTTATTTGCAAAAAAGAGATGTCATCCGCAAATCTAAAGATATGTTTCATGAAGCCCATGCACCCGGAACTGTTAAAAAAGTTCACAGAGATATGGCTATAGTGCTGCACAATTTTTACACCTAACTCGTAAGTCTCAGATGTGTAAATGGCTATCTTAATAAATAGTTCAGCAGATTTTTCGCGCTCCGGTAATGGCTCGTATTCAACACCTTCGTAAATCTCATCTAAGATTTCATCGAATGTCATGCACTTTTTTCGCTTTCATCTTGAACGGCAACTTACTTTGACATGGCAACGCGAAGCTCGTCAACATTCTCTTGCGGATAGGTCTTTTCGTAGATTACCTTTTCCTCTAAACTTTTTATCCATCGCATTCTCTCCCACAAAATCTTATGACCAAGACGCACCCCTTCTCATCGGAAAATACACCTATATATTGTATTATTATAGCACAGAATTGTGAATAAATCAACACTAATGGCGTTGGTATCTTCCTTATTGGTTGTGTATGAGTTCGCCATTATCACCTATACTATTGGTGTGTATGACACACTGATGGGAGGTGTCGCAGTGGAACTTGAATCTATTGGCAAAAATATCCGAAAGTACCGTCTGATGAAGAAACTTCGTCAAGAGGATCTTGCGGAAAAAGCTGGTCTTAATATCAACTATGTTGGTGCAATAGAGAGGGGTGAGAAAGTGCCTTCTCTTGAAACTTTGCTCGTGATTATCAACGCTCTCGGTGTGTCAGCAGACATGATCCTGGCGGATGTGATTGATACGGGGTATCTTATCAAAGACTCTTTGTTAGCAGAAAAGCTGGATAAACTCTCTGCAGAAGATAGGGCAAAGATCTATGATGTCATTGATACAATGCTCAAGCACTCAACGCAAGTGAAACCATAAGTCATATTATCATAAAAGCTCATCGAAACATTAGTCGTTTCGATGAGCTATTTTATTGTATTGAGGCAAATAGTTCTCCTTCAATATTCAAAATATCGTCCATGGGTATCTTTATTCCGTTATGCATCACAATCCGTCTTTCGAAGTCATCCACTTTCTTCACCGTACCGGTTAAATCGATATATGCTCCACCGGCTTTACGCTCGTCCGGCTTAAAGTAGGTAAAGGTGACTTCCGGCTCATCTCCAATGCTACCCCGGTTCACTTTCTAAGAAAGCAACTCATATAAGTGAACTTACCCGCACTGTATGTTCATACAGTGCGGGTACTTTTATCTACGAAACGCCTGCAAGGTGCCCGCAATGGCGGCGAGGCTGTCGGCGCTGAATGGTTCGCTTGGGTCAATCTTTTCGGCCGACTTTGCGGTCATATCTGTACGCTCATCCAGCATACGCTTCATGATCCGCTCCAGAATCGGCTCCAATTCTTCCTGCGGCGGCAGAGGTGACACACCCTCGACGTAGTGCAGGATGGCATTCGTTAAAAACTGCGCCTTCAGACGTCCTTGGGCGTTCAATTCCTCGACGGCCCGCTTTTGCCTTGGGTCGGACATACAGAAGCGGATTGTGAATTTTCCGGGGTCTTTTTTAATATCCATTGTGTCTACCGATCCGTTCCGCCTGATAGAGCAGCTGATAGCCTTTCACGTTTGCGGCAATGTCCTCAATGAAAACAGGCTCGCGCACCTTGTCCGACGCTTCGATTTGCTGCCGGAGCAGAACGGCCCCACCGCCAGTGAAGATTACCTTCCCGCTTTTCAATTCCAGCATCCGCTCCCGCAGTGAACTGAGCAGGTCACTGACAAATTCCTGTGCCTGCTGCCGCACGATCTGCGATACTGCATCAGACTGTCCGCTGTCCCTGCCGAGCAGGATCGCGTCGATCTCCGTCTCATCCAGCAGCAAATCCTGTTCGGCAGCGACACGCGATTTGATTCGGTTGTAGAGCAGGATCACGCCGTTCTCCAGCGAATCGCAGACGCTCAGGTCGCCCTCTCCGTTCCGGAGCAGCAAATAATCCGCTGTGAAGCCGCCAATATCAATGATAAGCGCCCTGGGGCTGCTTTGCAGCGTCTGGAATACGGTAATGACTGCGGCATACGACTGCGGATAGCAGCTGACCTCGTCGATCAGAATCTCGTACTGCCTGTCATGAAGCGTAAAGCTGACCGTCCCTCGATTCAGAAAATATTCTGCAAACCGTTTCTGCTGCGCACCGTAATGTGCCGGCGGCAGGCCGACCGCAAGCTGCACCCGCACTGGGCCAGCTCCGTAGAAGGACGCAGCTTCCAGCTCATACGCAATCGCAAAAAGCGTCAGCACAAAGAAGCGCTCGTCCTCCGTTTTGTCCCGGCGATATGGAATCCGCTGGTCTGTGAGCGTATAGTATTTTCCCTGATAGGTCAGCGTTTCACCTCCAAATGGCCGTACCTCGCTGCATACCAGCCCGGATGTGAACGGCGCATGGTGGATCGTTTTTACTTGTTTGTTCCCGTGGTCAATAGAAATTAGCATTGTATTTTACCTCCCGTACTTTTCTTATACGTATGGAGTACGGCAGGTTCAACAAAAGGCACACAAAAAACCGACAGCACACATTTAGAAGTGTGCTGTCGGTTCGGTTTCTGCTTACATTGCGCACAGGCGCTCATAATTCTGCCAGATGAACCGGACAACATAATCTCTGCGAATCTCCGCGTCCGGCATGATCTCGTTCACGATGGTTTCCAAAGTCTTTTTTGTCAGCGTCGGAACAGCATACTGGATGTTTTTCTCCCGCAGCAGCTCCTGGAACTGTCCGATGAGCGGATTTGCGATTTTACTCAGGTCGCTTGCGTAGCCTCTGGAAATCAGTGCCATGTTGTTATCAAAGTTCGGTGCCATCGAGAAAATCGCACCTGTCTCGCGGGAGCGGAGCAGACCGTAGTTCTGCGTATGGCGGTCAACATTGAATACCAGCGCGTCCATAAACAGAATGTCCAGATAGGGTCGCAGAAGCAACGGATTCAAATTTTGCAGGACATTATAGTTGAAATCGTATTCTTCATTGTCCTGCACCAGATTTGCCATCGGCTCAAAATTCAGCCGCCCCTCCGTAAAATCCCTTGAAACGACATACGCGCCGCTCAGCGCATACTCTGCCATATCGAAGCCGAGATGCTTGCCGAGCGTCGTCGTGAAAATCTCGGAAAAATGTTCTTCCGGCGTTCCGCTTTTCACCATGACCCAATGGCCATCCTGCTGCCGCCAGCATTTTTCATAGCTGCCGATGTTCGTCAACTCTGGCGTTGCCGTGCGCAGCTCTTCGGGCGTGTAATTCTTTGCGATGCTGCTGAACCGGCCGCTGAGTGCCAGGTCGGCAAAATAGTTTTCGCGGAAGCCAACATCCGCCCATGTAAGATTAGCTTCATCCGCTGTCTTGACCCAGTAATTATCTGTGATCGTTGCGCCATGCACGTGGAGCGCCGTGTTCAGATCGGATGTATCGCCAAGGCGCAGAATTCGCTTCAGAATCCTGCTGTTTGTGCGGTGCCGGTCGATGGCTCTTGATTCCAGCCACATTTCGAGGTCTCCACCCTTTTGGAAGCAAAGCGGGCATCGCTCCGGCAGAATCGGTGTCACAATTCTGCCATAAAAAGACGCAACTGCAGTATCTCCGCTCATGATCCATCCGTTTATCATCATTCTGCCTCCTTTGCCGTAGTTTTTAATTATTATATCAGAAGTATGCCCACCCTGCAAGCGGACAGATGCCTGTTTGCAGGGTGGGCGGCATATTATCCCACCGCGCGCTCCTGCTCCAGCAGGCGCATGGCTTCTTCCATTTCTATGGTCTTGTATTCTTTTGCTGACCCCGCCTGATATGTAGCAGCAGAGCCATCCATGCAGAATGCTTCTGCGTCACGGATATGTACCATACGGTCACATTCCTCAAGATAGAGATAAATTCTGCCGCTTATGTCCATATAATATCCGCGCCCGTCGGCAACATTCTGGTGATTGATCCGGACAAAATGCGCGTCAGACAATGCAATGAGCCGTTTCCGCTGCAAATCGTTTGGTTCACCCAGCTTTCTTGCCGTAAACCTCTGCGTGTAAGAAAACTGTTCTGTTTTCGTTTGCAGGAGTTTCGCTATGCGGCCGATCAACTCCTCCACCTTGTCCAACCGGACATATTCTCCCGGCTGGTGCGCATGGTAGTAGCCGGTGCTGAGGTTGACCGCGGCAAGATTCAGATGCGGTGCCAAAATGGAAATGTCGCTGAAGCTTCCGAACGCTGTCTGGAATCCAAAGCTGTTGATATGTCGCTCGAACTGCCGGTTGCGGCATTGATAGAATACCGCGTCGTTGCTGCCCGTGCGATCCAACTCCACCGATATAATTGACGTCCGGTTTGATTCCGGACTTTGTAAAGGCACGTGCACCGTGACCGCCGGTTTCCTCATCCTCACAGAACAGGACGTGACAATGACAGCTCTGGATCAGACGCAGGATCATATATACGCCCGCCCGGTCGTCGCCGCCAATTCCCTGCGGTGACATCATGACCGTGCCGTCTGCGGAATAGCAGATTGTTTCCGGTTGGGTGCGATGGACAGTGTCCAAATGCGCAACCAGCAGGACAGGCACTGTCCCTTGTGCGTACAAAAAGCCTCGTTGCTTCCGCACGGCATATCCGTTCTCAATCAACTCTGTTTCTAACGCCTGCTTGAGACGTTCCTGTGAAAACTGAAAAATCTCTTTAAACTCCATCGCCGCAAACTGCGTCAGCTTTAAGCACTGCTCATATAAATTACGCATATTGTTCCTCCAATTCTATTTGTGTATAGCGACTTCTCTTGCAAAACAGCAAGCCGCGCAAATCCTTACAGCAACTACGTGCCGCACAGGTACGGCAATTTGCCAGCTCTGCTTCTTCACAGGATGGGCAAAGCTGATTTGTCCGCCCGCGCCGGTTGAGCACCGGCAGCAGCGCTTCTCTCGGAAGCAGTTTCCCACAGCAGCTGCACGGCTGCATACACTCCGCGCAGTAAAATCCGTCGCCGTCTAAAAAATGGCCGCTGTTTTTCGGAACCACACTTTCGCACGCCTTGCAGACGCACAGTTCTTCACATTCGCTGCAGTGCGTCGAGTTGCGTCGATCATGGAGCCGACCGCAGCCAACGCAGCGCGATGCGCTTCCAATTTCCAGATGACCGTAGTTTCCGTAGCCCTTCATTAGCGAAAGCGCGGCATAGCCGTTCTCATAATCCGTGTAATGCAGGCTACCCTGCACGGTTGTCCAATAAGGTCGGATTTCTGTAAGGGTCGTATTCGTTTTCCAGAGATTCGGCAGGCCAAGGCATCTTGCGATCACGCTTTGCACCATGCTCCGGTAGAGCTTTCGCACATCGTCGTCATTCTGCGGATATAGTCTTGATTGCAGCAGCACACCGTCCCGATAGCAGAAAATCTGCCGCGTCAGTCTCGGCGCGCGGTAGAACTGCTCTTTGACGCCATCGTCGACCGTAAAGAATACCATACTCACGCCGTCGCCCATATAGGACTGGCAGCCGGCCCGCCATCCGCCGTCTGCTAAACAGTGACAGGAATGCCATGCGTTTTTCTTCGCTGACATCTCCAAAAAGTCGCACGGATGGACGGACAATACGCCGGTTTTGCTGATCCGCACCGGATTGAGCGCGTCAGCCAGCCGCGCGAAAACCGCGTTGTAGGGCTTGACTCGTGCGGTATGGAGCGTATCCCCGTGTCCAAGCTCCCGCTCTGTTTCATATTGGTCGATGCCGAATTTTGCGCACAGCCGGTTGATGATGCGGCTTGCCTTCATGCCAGCGTCGCACTTGATATGTCCGCGGTTCCGGATCACCGGCAGCCGGGATTCATCCGGAACGGTCGCATGATCCGCCGTCGCAGCGTCCAGCGCATCCCGAAATTCTTCCAGCCGTTCGCCGGTCAGCCCTGCTTCCTCCGCGAGCGTCAACATTTCAAATTTTGTTTCGTCCACGCAGGCCCGGTCAAGCTGCCGCTGCTCGGATAGATCGAACACAACCGCAAGCTCCTGCTCCCGCCAGTTCGGGTGACGGCGCAGCAGATCCAAAAGTGGCGTTTTCTGCTGCCGCCACAGGTCGAGGTTTGCCTGCACGCCGTCCGGCGTAAAGGCCAATCTGTATTGGTACATGACGTTGTAAAACGCTTCTGTGATATGATCCATGTTTTCAGTCCTTTCTATGGGAGTGGAAGCGCCGCTGCGCTCCCACTCTGTTTTTGTTATGCCGCTTCCATCAGATCCTCTGTCAGCACATCCACAAGCAGACGACCTGCAAGGTCGCCCGTGTGAATCGTGACCTGATCATTCCGCAGCTGCACCAGTTCTTTGATGCGCAGTTCATGGCTGTCTGCCGCAAGCTGCTTATCTTTCTGCGTCAGCCGCTTGGCAAGCTGCTTCTGCCAGATCTTCAGGAATGCGCGCACCTCGCCAATATCGTCATTCTGGCGATTATACTGGGTGCGGACCTGCCGTACCGTGCCGCCCGGCTCTGCCTCTACGGTATAATAGGGGGTGTCCGGTTCGGCTGTCTTTCTCAGAAACAGCAGATAGCTTTCCCTGCGCTCCATACGCTCCCAGTAGACATCACTGTTGGCAATGCAGTGGCAGAGCTTCCGGCTGTCCATGAAAATATCTTCCAGCTTATCTGGAACCTGAATCTGGAACTGTTTGCCTGTAAACGCGAACTTCTTCCGGATCGCCTGCAGATTCTGTTCTATATGCGGATATGTCTGAAGGAGCTCTCCGGCACGAAGGGTCAACTGCTTTTCCTCTCCGCGGGCGGCCAATTCGTCATGCCGCTGCAGAAGTTTGCGTACACGATACACGATGGGGTCGTTTGTGTCATAACCGAAGCGGAACGCCATGGAAAGGTAGTCCCTCCACAGTTCAATGACACGTTCGCTGCTCAAATTCAGTTCCTGCATCTGCCTGTTCAGGTAATGCTGGATCTGCCCATAGCGCATCCGATCTGCAATGAATTGCAGCTGCTGCGGGTCAATATGTTCCTTGCACATCCACTGGATCGCAAAATCTGAGATCGGCTTTCCTGTCTGCTTTTCAAATTGCAGCCATTCCAGAAATGCACGCCCGCCCTGATTCTTCCGCAGCCGTGCAAGTTCCAGTCGGTTCAGGCCGAGTTTTGGTGCAAGACCTCTCTGCACGGGTGTTGTCTGAAAAATTGAACTCAATTTGTAATAATCCTGCGTACATTCCACTGCAAGCCGGAACAGACCGGCTTTTGTCAGCTGCTCCAAATTCGGCATCCTTTTCAGTACGACAAGATATTTTTCCGGGTCCGTCTTCATGTTTGCATGAATCAGTTCCGGGAGACCGGTCCGCTGCAAGCAGGTTTTGGCAAGGTACGGGATAGTTTTCCCATACACGCGTCCGCTTTCATCCGGGTAATATCCCTCGCTGCAGTTGCAGCCTTTGATCCAACGCGATGTGCGCTGCTTATAAACACCCCAGTAAAATGCCTGCACCGGTTTTGCGTCCGCGTCAAAGATCGCGCGGCGGAATTCATGGCAAAAAGCCGCAACATTTCGGTATGTTTCCTTACTGTAAGAACGCTCCGCCCAGAACTCTCTGACCACAAAGCCGCCCGGATAGGGCTGCATCAGATACAGGATATTTCGCCCTGTGCGCAGCCGGCCCATCTTGCCGAAGGATTTGAACTGCACCGTTCTTCTGCATCTGAGGCATCTGGCAACCGCATTGTGCTTTGGCTTCCGAATCGGAACCTCGCGGTCGCAATAGCTGCAATAGCCGGTTTTGGCGCCGCCGCGCCGGTATTGATAGAACATATAATTCTGCTCGACGCCGACCTTGCTGACCCATCTGCCCCAGTCCTTTGGAAGTGGAGGCACAAGCGCCGTTGCCGCATCCCACGGATCGGTTTCTTTCTTGTGCCGGGTCAGAAGCTGCTTTTCCCGAATCCCTTCCTGAAACTCCCGGATCGCCACAATCGCCTCCCATTTGGAATGCAGATACTGACCGATCACAGCGGAATCACGGGATGAGATCTGCATGTCATAGATGCCAAATCCCTGCTGCGGTAAATTGTGGAGCATTGCAGCACGCCACTTCTTTTCTGCGAAGCTGTATGTCAGGAAATCCTGTGCGTCATAGTCGAGAAACAGCTCATACACCGGCTTTCTGCCGCCGGCAACCAGATTTTTCGTCAGATAGATCGCGACCTTCAGAATCCGGTCAAACTGTTTGCATCTGGCGTAGTGCTCGTGTTCATAGCGCAGTTCTTTTCGGAAATATCCGATTGGTATCATCGTTTCTTTTTCCGCCTGTTTCAGCATCGCGGTCGTTGCCCGCAGAACAGGCAATTTTTCTAATTCTTTTCGCTTCATTCGTTTATGCCGCCTCACATTCTTCAAAATTGTCGTCATACCAGATATCCGGCAGACGCTCCTTGCCATCGATCACGCACAGCGAAAGATGCTCGATCTTCGGCCCATTCGTGGATTCTCTGGCAAATGCCAGAATGTCTCCAATCTTGCCCTTTGCGCGCGGGTGCTTGCCGCGCACGACGGCGTAGCCATTCCATGCCTGCGCACGTTCTCTTTTGACATCACAGCCATCCGGCATCTGCGGATGGTCTGCCATATACGCAAGCGCATGCAGGAAAAACTCCTGTGGCTCCAGCTTTCGGAGCACCCAGAGCTGCGTGCAGGAGATTCTGGAATCTACCGCATCCTCATCCAGATCGCCGCACGGACGAACCAGATAGTATTCCGAGTTCTGAAAATCCCCATAATAGCGCAGGCAGTCCATCGGGTTTGCTGCGCAGTGGAAACCGTTTGCCTGACAATTTGCCTCTTCCGTTACATTCAAGCCAATCTTTAGCTGATAGCCAAGGCAGACCATACCTGGGCACATTCCTTTATAAGCGATCATCCGGCCATGCCTCCCATCAGATCAAACATAGAAAACTGTTCTTCATCGGGCGATTTCTCCGGCTGCGGCATTTGAATGACCTGCTCCGGTTTTGCAGTCTTTGTCTCAGCTTTTGTCTTCTCCTTTTTGGGCTGACGCTTGGATTTGACTGGCGCACCCAGATACGGTTTTGGAACAAACGGTTCCTCCTTGATCTCATCCTCTTCGGCGTTTGCATCCCGGAAATATTCCTCTGCCCAGTCATAACAGGTATCCTCCGGCACATCGCCGCCGTAAATGCCGTTTGGCTGCGGTTCCATGCCGTTATCCTTCATTTCCGCAAGCAGATATTCCCGCGCTTTCCGGTTGATGAATTGCAGACAATGTGCCATACTCTTGCGCGGGTGCATGACCATCCGCGCGAACGCCGGATCGCTGAGACAGAGCGTCTGCACATACTCGGAAACACACTCCTTGAGGTTCCGCCGCGTCAGCCGCTCGGTTTCTTTTTTCATGCGTTCCATTGATGCTTTGATCAGCTCCGTCTCGCTCATCTGCTCGATTTTTGCAAGCGCAGCCTGTTCAGCAGTACGCTTTTCCGCCTGCTGCTGCTCCCATTCCGCTTTCCGTTTGGTTTCTGCTTCCTCGTGCCGACGGCGCTTTTCTGCTTCTGCTGCTGCAGAATCTTCCTGCTCTGCTTCCGTTTTGGCAACCGACTCCGCCGCAGGCTCCTTGCTCGTCACTTCCGCAGCGGCGGCAGCTTTTTTCTGCTCGTGCTGCTGGATCAGCTTTGCCTGCAAGGTCTGCATTTCTGCCGTTTTGGAATCGTGTCCGTCCAATTCTGTCTGCTGGTTTTCCAGATCAAGCTCTGAAAATACGCCCATGATAAAGCTCCTTTCTGATAGAAAATGGGCGCAGCGATTCTGCTGCGCCCATTCATGTGTTATATCCGATAGATCAGCGTGCTGAATGCGTCGAAGCAGTAGCACACGAATCCCGGATATTCTGCGGTCTTTCGTTTGATTTTCCTCTGGATCTCAGCGGCGTCGCGTTCACTGACGCTGTCCGCATCCTCCCAGAGCATTGCCGTAAAGCTGGCGCCGTCCTGCACTTCGCGGACGTGCACGCCAAGGCTGCGGCAAAATGTGCGAAGCTGCAAAAGTGCGGATTTGCTTTCCGCCTGTGCGTCACTCACCGGCAATCCCATCCACGCAAACAAGCGCGCCGCTGCCCGAAACAGTCGGCAGGCGGCCATCCCACTTTTCAATCTTCTCATACTCGATCAGGATATCCGTAACGCTTTGCGCCAGCTTGCGGTTCGCTTCTGCCTGCGCCTCGGCAAGTGAACGGACAGAATCGGCCTCTGCCTTGGATGCAACAAGCTTCTGCTTCGCATCGGCTTCTGCCGCGATCAACTGCTCCTTTGCCTTTGCTTCGGCTGCGCTGACGGCGGTTTCATTTTGAATCTGCTGCTTCTCAAACACCATCTGCGCAATTTGTTTTTCTGCAATCGCCTGATTATACGATTCCTCAAAATCCATATCATCGATATTCACAGCAACAATGCTGATGACCGGATTCCCACCGTATTTCTGGTCGATCGCCGTTTGCAGCTGCTGCCGCGCAATCGGTTCGATTTTGGCTCGATTTGTTACCTCGTCGGAGGGCAATGACACCATTGCCGCCTTGATTGCCGACGAAAGCAGCGTTTGCGGCAAAGCGTTTTGTTTGTAGTCGGACACATTCGCATAGATCCATGCGGAGTAGTCCGGGTTGATCCGGTATGTAACCGTCACGCCCGCGGCATAAACGACTGTGCGCTCTGAACTCTCGCCCCAAATTTGATCCGTATAGGATACTTCCTGCTGCTTGTTGTTGACGCGCTTGATGCTCTGCACATATGGGATCTTTACAATAAACCCATTGGAAACTGCCACTGTATCGATCTGTCCAAAAGTCGTTCTCACACCGGTGTAACCGGATGGAATAATTGCGAAGCTGCAAAGCAGCGTAATCAGCATAAACAGCGCAGCCGCAATCGTCAGGATCAACCTCTTTACGCGCAGCTTCTTTCTGCGGTAGGGTGTTCCGTCGTTTAATATCTCATAGAAAAAACTCATGATTTTTCTTCCTTTCGTTATTTTTCCTTATCCGCGTCAGTAGCGATTCAGGTCGTGACTGCTTTCAGCTTGACCTGAATCGTGATCTCGTCGGATCGCAGAATGACATGGTCGATCTTCGCTTCGAGCACGCCCGGCATCGCCGTTTCCGGTATTTCGTATAAGCAGCGGAAGCGTCCAATGACCTTTCTGTCCGTTTTTACGATCACAGGAACCTCGTCACTGAGGATGACGATCTGATTTGCAAAATCCAGAACCGTAATTTTTCTCATACGCTGTTTCCTTTCATTTTTGTATTGGCCGCGCCATCAGCGGAGAAAACGCCACCGGCACGAACTGCTTCATATCCCGATAGTAATATCGCCGCTTTTCTGCGTCGTACAGCTCCAGTACATCAGACGGCGCAATGCAGCGCCCCGGATAGTCTGCGGGCAGCTTGCCGTTATAGTGGTCAAATACACGCTCCAGCACAGCCAAGTCCGGCTCATCTTTCGGACAATAGAGCGTTTCGTCGCGCACCAGTCGGTACTCACTTGCAGGCGGCTGCTGAAAGCCTGCCTTGCGGAGCGCGTCGATCCCGGAGAACGCGAACGGTTTCGTTTTCTCCGTGTCCGTAAATTCCAGCTGGTAAATGCGGCAGCCGAGCTGCTTACGCTGTGCATTCAAAAGCTCTTTCAACTGCGCATTGCCGCCGGGCTGCAAAAAAGCGTGATATTCTTCATCCGGCAAGCCGAGGTATGCCTGCAAAGACACGCCATCTGGCTGTGCTTTGTGCCACCGTTCCACGCAAGCGTCTATCTGGGCAATTTCACACGCACCATACAGATACTGCTCCCGGAACGTCATGGTCTTTGGTTCCTTCGCAGCATTCTTCCGGAGCGCAAGCTGCCAGTCGTCAAGCCCTTTATAATTAGGGTTCCATGTCAGTCGGCGGCATTGCAGGCCGTGTTTTCGTGCCATCAGATAGATCTTGGACGCGCCTTTCTCAACGTGAACATTCCGATACTTGTCCATGTCCTGCGCTTCGATGATCTCCTCCGTGCCGTTCTTTTTGAGGAACGCAAACAGCTCGTCCAGCTTGGACACGTTGTTTGCTCCGGCAGTTGCTGCAAAGGTGCGGTGCATCAGCGCATGGCAGATGTCAGCCTTGAGTAACCCTTCCGTCACATAGACCACTCTGGAACACGGATCGCCGACAAAGTGAATGGGGCTTTCCGAGGATGTCCCCATCGGTTTGCTGCTCGACGACAGCCAGAGGTACTTCGTGCCCTCCTTATCGGCGGGCGCGTTTTCCTCCCGGATAGGGGTATCCAGCCGGATCTGCGCGCCGCAGACCAGTCCGTCCGCGCTTCTGGCTGGGATCAAAATCCCAGCCGTGCGCGTTCCGAACCGAACCGTCCATCTGCCGTCCTCCGCCAGATAAAAACCGGGGACGCCCTGCAGGGTGCACCCCTGCTTCAAAAGCCGTGCCGTCAGACTCTTGCAGAGATAAGGCGGCGGGGTGCTTTTGAAGCCGAACTGTTCGATCTGGTCGTCCGTCAGTCCACGCACCTCACGCAGATGCGCACGGTGCTTCGGCGTCAGCGACAGCATGGAAAACAGCATTGAAAGCGTCTGATGGATCGCCTGCCGGGGTGCTCTGGCCGACTGCGCGATTTCCTGCGGCTGCCGGTTCTGGTAGCTCTGGTACTCTGGCGCGTAATCTCCGGTTTGAAGCGCTTCGCAGATCTCCCGATAGGCGTCCGCGTTGCTGATGCCGTAGACCTTTGCATAGAGCGCCAGCATCCCACCGGACTCCTGACAGTAATTACAGTGCCATACGTCCCGTGACGTTTTCAGATAGAGCTTGCCGCGATGATCGCCGCAAAGCGGGCAGTCCACATACAGAAAGTCCGGGCCGCGCCTGCGGATATTGAGCCGCAGCAGCGCTGCAATGTCTGTAATGTGGAACGGAAACTGCGAAGAACCGGCTTTGATAACAGCCACACCCTTTCATCCAAACCTGACGCTTCATCCGGCTTTCTGCTGCAGATTGTCCAGCAGAACGGACGCTGCGGCTTTGAGAATATTGTCCGCCTGGTCGCAGCCATAGAGATACCATTTCAGGCTTGCCGGGCGACGCTGCGCGACCTGTTCGAGCGTCCAGCCACGGCAGGTGCCGATCTGCACCACAACGGCCTTGGCTTCGTCCACCGTCATACGCTGCGTGATCTCGCTGACATCCATCTCTGCCGTATAGGACGCGGCCTGCGGCTGTTCTGCAACTTCTTCCGCGGCTTCTTCCTGATGGGGCAGCAGAACATGAAGATCAGGTGCTTCTTCCTGTGCTGCACTGACTGACTGCTCCTGCTGCACATCTGCCGCAACGGACGTAAAGCCGTCCGTAACGGTCTGCACATCAGACGCCGTTGTTTCCGCAACGTGCTGTTCAGTGGGCGCAGAATCCATATCCATCGTCGGCGCTGTTTCTGCGGCAGTTTCCTCCGCAATGAGCGCTTTGGTTTCCTCGACAGCTGCTTCTTCGACTTCTGTCTGGATCGGCACTTCTGACCCAAACAGCTCGCCGCCGTAGTCGCGGCTCACGTCGCAGAACTGGATGCCGAAACCGGCGTTTTCCAGCGCCATGTTGAGCGCATCCTCCTGCGCGGCGCGGAGAAATTCCCCACCGGGGACATTCTCCCTGCGCTGTTCGGAGGTAAAGCTGGCGGCCGGAACCGGATCGTCCTTGCTGAAATAAACCTGCGCTTCGATAATTGCCAGCTGGTCGCTGATGCGCAGCGGCTTCAGGAGCATTCTCCCGTTCGGGCAGGCCAGACGAAACCAGAGCCGCTTATAGCGGAGATCCAGCTTCCAGACCGGGTGCCCGGTTTTGACGGAGATCGTTTTGCGCAGGAGCTTCATCGGGTCAAAGCCCGGCACCTTGCGCAGCTGCTGCACGGCGGCGTTGTTCATCACAGTGGATTTGTTGTCATTCATTTCTTAGAACTCCTTCCATAAATAAAATAAGAGATGACTGCGCAAATTCTGCACATCCATCTCAACTTAACCAGCTTTTTTCAATTTCTGCTCTGTCGCGCCCTGCGGCAGAGCCTTTTGTCTGAATACCTGATTGTATTTTAAGATCCGTTCGGCGAGGCAGGTGTTCCGTTTGACCTTTCTGCCGGAGTGGATCGCCAGAAACAGCGCACACTTCTGCCCGACCAGAATCACACGCTTTTTTGCGCGTGTCACGGCGGTATAGATCAGATTCTTCGTCAGCAAAATGCGGTGCGCCATCAACATGGGGATGATGACCGTTTCGTACTCCGATCCCATGGATTTGTGGATCGTAATGGCATACGCCAGTTCCAGATCACCGAGCTGGCTTTTGGAATACTCCACGACGCGCCCATCATAATCCACGCACAGCTTATCGGGTAGGATCTTGCAGATGCTCCCGATGTCACCGTTGAACACACCCTTGAATTTCTGCTTACACGCGGAATCATAGCCTTCCAGACTGTAATTATTCTTGGTCTGCATCACACGGTCGTGCAGACGAAAAATACGTTCTCCGAACGCAAACTCCGGAATCTTTTCCGTATGCGGATTGACCGTCTCGCGAATCAGCGCGTTCAGTCCGTTGGAGGACGCTTCTCCATCCGTCCGGTAGGGCGAGATGATCTGAAGCTGTCCAATGGACGTATCCTGCAATTCCCGCAGATAGAGCGTCTGGATCTGCGCTGCGGCTTCCTCCTGATTTTCGGCCTTGACAAACTGAAAATCCGGACCATAGAACAGGCTGCTGTTTTCCTCGTTGATGAATTTGGCGTTGTAGGCGATCAGGCTGTCCTTGGACTGACGGAAGATCTCATCGAGAACCGTCACCGGCACGATGCCGCTTCCAATCAGCTCCGCGAACACATTGCCCGCGCCGACGCTCTCCAGCTGATCGACGTCGCCCAACAGCAGGAGTTTCGTGTCCTTCTGTAAGCGCGTAAACAGCTGATGCGCCAGCCACATATCCACCATGGACGCCTCATCCACGATCAGAAAATCAACTTGCAGCGGCTTATCCTGCTTGTCCTTGCTGCAAAAATCGCCCTGCAAGCCAAGCAGACTGTGCAGCGTCAGTGCATCCAGCATACCGGTACTCTGTGCCATGCGTCGGCTGGCCTTGCCGGTCGGTGCGGCGAGGGCGATGCGGTTTTTGGGATGCAGAATCCGATAGACCTCGATGATGGCTTTCAACACCGTCGTCTTGCCGGTACCGGGACCGCCCGTGATGATAGAGAGATTCCGCTCCATCGCCACCTCAACGCCGCGGCTCTGCCGCTTTGTTAAGTGCAAGCCGAGTTTTTGCTTGACCTGCTCCAGTGGAAGCGTCACATCAATTTTTGCCGTGTGTTCCATGAGCATGACTGCCGCCTTTGCCGCAGTCTCTACCTCCTGCATAAAAATATGCGGAAGATACAGCCGACCACCGTCGGAAACAATCTCGTTGTCTTCTGCCATCTGCTGCAATTTCTGCTCTACCTCCGCACGCCTGACCTGCATTTGGGGAAGCGGGATCGTCTCGTTGAGAAATTGCATAGATTCTGTGATCAAGGCATTGACCTCCAGATACAGATGCCCGTGCTGCCGCGCGTTTTCCAGCGCACAGATCATCGCGCCGTGGATACGAACCGGGTCGTGCGGGTCGCCGCCGGACTTGCGGATGATCGTATCGACGCGCCTGAATCCAAACCCGGATATTTCGCAGAGCCGAAACGGACTTTTTCGCAGAATATCCGTGCAGGCAGGGCCGAAGTGCTGATAGATCTTCATTGCCGTTACCGGCGTGATCTGAAACGGCGTCAGCAGCTCCATAATATCCCGCATGGCGCGGCTTTCTGCGTAGCACGCCTTGATCTCCTCCAGCTTCTGCTCCGTGATGCCGCGGATCTCCAGCAGCTTCTCCGGGTGGAATTCCAGCACGTCGAGCGTATCTGTGCCGAACCGCTGGACAATACTTCTGGCCGTGCTTTCCCCGATGCCTTTGAGAAGTCCCGACGAAAGATAGCTCAGAAGTCCTTCCGTTGTCGGCGGCACAAGCTCGTGCCAGTGCTCCACATGGAGCTGCAGGCCGTACTTGCCCTCTTTCCAGTCACCCTCGATCTCCAGCTTGACGGAATCCGTCTGCGGCAGGCCATAGCCGACAGCGGTGAACCGAAGCATCCGGTCTCGGAACGTATATTGGGAACGAGCTTCTTCCGGTACGGACGGATCATCCGTGCGCATCCGAAGAATGGTGTATTTGCTGGCTTCATTGAAGTAGATGAGCTTATCATAGGCTGCAATCATTCGTTTTTTCACCTCACTCAAGCGGCGGGCTGCGCCGCGATTTTGATGCTGAACCGTCTGGACTCCGACGTTTCTACAAACTGCTCGTAGATCTCCGGGTAAACCTCCCGCAAGCGGATCATGTTGTCCTTGGAGATGCCCTGCCTGCGAATGGGATTGTAGGAGATAACATAGTTTTGTTCACCGTCCGCACAAGTTGCGCAGTCTTTGCCGTCCAGCTCGCTGACAAGCAAGCCTTTGAGCTGCTGCATCTGCGCATCCAGCTGTGTGACCTGTTTTGCAAGCGCGTTTTTCTCCTCCTGAAGCTGCAAATACTGGTGGATCTGCGTGACCTGCGGTGCGCCGAACGCTGCCGGCGGCAAATCTCTCCGGTCAATGCCTTTCCATCTCTGCAAACTCTGCAAGATAAGGTCGCCGCTTTCCGTATAGTCCGGTGGCTGGTGCTTCTGCACATGGCCGTTCCAGAACGCATCCTCCAGCGCGATCAGCTCCGACTCATAGGCATAGTCCCGGTCCAAATGCCGGATGATGACCTCGTCCTCATTGTTTCCATACAGGCAGCAGAAGTAGACCCTGTCCAGATTCATGACCGACATATAATGCCGCCCCTGAGATTCGTAGTACACCGGGACGATCTCCTCACCATTGTACCACCAGTTTTCTCGGGCGTTATAATTTGTCGTCTTGATCTCCAAAATGGCATTGCTGCCGTCCGGAAGCTCCGCAAGGTAGTCCAGATCTGCCAGCATCCACGGATACAGCGGGTGCTGGAACATGACCTTCCGCTGAAAGATGCGCAGCCCGGTTTTCTTTGCGAAAATCCGTGCGACCAAGTTTTCCAGCAGATGTCCCATTTCCAGTGCGACCCAGTTCTCATCCATGTCTGCCTTTACGACGCTCAGCTTGTCGTAGTAAAGATCTCGCGCTGTCCGCCAGGGCGAAATGCCGAGGATTGCCGCAGCGTCGCTGCCGCCGATGCCCCGCCGCCGATAGGACAGCCATTCTTCATTGCTCAGATTGCTCGTGTCTACCAACTCCTGCGGCTCATACATCAAGCGCAGCACCATTTCGTTCTCCTTTCTTCCATGCCCGCAGTCGTACCACACGCTTCCGCTTGTGAACCGCTCTGCGATGATACGCCGCAGACTGCCGCTGCCGTCCTCCGGGACGCCATTTCTTTCTTGTTTTCATTTGGTTACCGCCTTTCGTAAAAATATATCCTCAAAGCCTTTCGGCATTTGGGCAAAAAAATAACGGGAACGCTCGGCGGCGCAGCTTTTCTGCGTCGCGGTCATTCCCGCAATCTGTGGGCGTTGCACCCAAAAAAGAAATCCGGCAGAAACCTGTCCTGCGGACATGGAAATTCTACCGGAAATCGTAAAAACCTGACAATGCGTGTGCAAGTCGGAATACTTCGAGCGCTGCGGCTTTCATGCCACAAGCGGTATGCACAAATCTCAATTACAAGCCAACTTTACCACAAGATATTGTGGTTGTCAAGGAAAGGGCAGCTTACGGCCACTCGGATGTCAGTTCATCCCGGAGATATTCATACTCCGGAAGCTGCCCAAAATACGGCTGCCAACGGCGCACGATCTCAGCGCGCTCCAACGGGTCTGCTGTTTCTATGGAATGTTCGTTTTCTGTCAGCAGGAGTACATCCAGCGCAATGTCCTCCAGCATGAGTTCGCACAGTCCTTCTGCCGTTTCAATGCGCCGCGCACTATCCACATAGTCATAATTCGTGGAAATATCCAGCAGGACATATCCCACCTTGTCCGACCAGACAAGGTCAAAGGCGTCGCTTTCCTTCAGCCGCTCCGCAAAAACGGTGATCACCCGTTCCAGCTTCTGTTTTTCCTGTTTTGTGTAGATCATGATTATCCCTCCATAATCGCGTTATGTTTTAGCTGCATCATTTCCTATCACGAATTATGGCATTTTGTCAATGATGGGATTTCTAAATGGCGCAAATTGACTGAGTCAGCTTTAAGAATCCGACTGAATGAGATCGTAAAATTTGGCTGATTCGGATAGCACAGAGAATGCACTGTCGCTTGGATTATCTCGTTTTAGACCGTGGCGTTACCTTTGGTGTCGTAGTCATTTTGATAATTTACCATGCTGCCATGTCTTGAATCCATCTTTTGAAGTGTGGGCATTGTTTCATGATTGTATGGATCCCCATAGCATCTGAAAGCTGTGTTCCATTTTTGATTTTTGCATATCCGGGGATCAGCGCCTCCAGTCTTTTTGACGGCGCGGTTTCTGGAGAATTGTTGATATGTTCAGGCGTTTCAAATTCTTCGCGAATTCTTTGAACAGCAGTAACTACTTCGTCTCCGGCAATCAAAGAAAATGTTTCTGGTTTGGAAAATAAAATCCCTTCAAACTCATGGAGCATGAAATGGAATTTGCAGTTACGCTCTCCAATGTCCTCGTTGATAATGGATTCGATTTTGTTGATCCGTTCAAAAATATCTGTGGTTGCATCGGCAATACCTGGGGTGTCGCTGGGCATCGCATAGTAGTCAAACATGGTCGTTACATACTCATGGGGATGGCTTTTGCAAAGAATCATTAGTTCGCTTTTGATCTTTGCATAGCGGCTCACCCCGCCGCGATATTTCCTGTTGGCATCTCGCCTTGTTTCACAGACAATAGGGCGTACATAAATGCCCAGAGCGAAAAAGTAAGGATACAGTACAGTGTTAATAAAGGATTCTTCTGTGGGACCTTCGCAATAAATATAAATCGTTTTCATTTCGAGAGTCTACCTCCCAAAATGTTCTTCTTCCAAAGATCACCCAATGTGTAGTCTCCATCCAACCACAGCTTGAGCTGTTCCGAGTCTAAGCGTCTGAACTCAGAACCGTTGTCGCTTCTATCGACTACAATTACATCTTCTACATCAAATTCATTTAACAATTCCACGGACTGCGTTGAAATAATAATTTGCTTTTCGTTGGAAAGCTGACGCACCATTTCAGCGAAGATCGTGATCGCATAGGGGTGTAAGCCGAGCTCCGGCTCATCGACAATGATAGTGGCCGGCTGCAATTCATGCGGCTGCAGTAAAAGTGTAGTCAAGCAAATAAAACGCAGCGTTCCATCTGAAAGCTGAGAGGCATTAAAGATATCCTCACAGCCGGTCTGTCGCCACCGCAGGACAATTTGCTCTTCATTGCCCTCCTGCGGATCCAAAACAAAATCCGAAAAATACGGGGCGACCAAGCGGATCGTATCCACAATCTCCTCGTAATTCTGTTTGAAGTGATTTTTTAGCCGATATAGGAATGCTGCCAGATTTGCAGCATCGTACATAAGCACTCTGTTGTTGGAGATGTTGTGTTCTTGCTTGACTCTAGCGCCTTTTCCTGTGTCATGGAAGTGATACACGCGCCAATTCTGCTTGCGAAGAATAGGAATCACATAGTCGTCAATTTGGTTATGCGCACCGGTTTCCCAATTCGATTCGCTATGGCCCCGGCCAATGTTGCTCTCATTGTCCCATTGCCCATGATAACAGAAATACTCCTTTTGGAAAATCAGCCGATTGTCGTCTGTGGGAATCAAAACAAAACCATAAGAGTTCTGTCCAAAGAATACTTCAAAGTCGATTTCCTCCGTTACTTTCCGCCCTTTGTACAAGAGAGAGGTTAAACCACTTTGACCGACAGACACCTGAAGATTCTTAGATAGAATATTTTGAAGGAAAGAAAAAGAAGAGATAAAGTTACTTTTTCCTGCACCGTTGGGGCCAATCAGCACATTGATTTTTCCGAAAGAAATGTCGCAGCTTTTAATTGATTTGAAGCCATGAATCGTCATGCGACTCAGTTGGTCTCTCTGCAATGGCATATGACCCCTCCGAACTAAGATGAATTTATTGTTTTCATTATAGAAGAAAATGCAAGGAATAGCAAGCGAATTATGATGCACTGACGCAATGCAAGCGCTCTATTTCGCTATATGTTTTTTGAAAAATTTTTTTATTATTGTGCAGAAAAAGTCGAAGCGGCCCCTATTTTTTAAGTGTAAAGACCCTCAAGCAGTGCACCTTGACAACCGAACACCCATCTGGCAGGGAGATACAGCAGCCGCGGACAGTATGCGATGATATGAGCGTGCCCACGGCCTAACGCTGCACAGCAGCGACTGCAATACGCGCTCTTGACCGGGGCGCAGGAACGGACTGCCGGATGGCTAACCCAACTAACAAGGAGGATCAAAAATGAAAAATGCGTCGCCATACAGCAAACGCTCTCTGAAACGTCTCGCGGACTACCCGGATGTTTTGACCGTAGAGGAAGCCAGTGAATTGCTGGGCGTTTGCACGAAAACTGTGTACAGTCTGATTAAAAAGGGTGATTTGAAGAAGCTCAATGTTGGTCGGCTGTTCCGCATTCCCAAGCGTGAAATTTTGCGCTATCTGGGAATTCATGAAACAAAATAAGAATCCATGCGGAATTTGATGGAATGTCGTTGAAAATCGTGGACATCTGCCGTATAAGTTTTATATAGGCAATGGCAGGTGAGTTTGCGGCTCGTGAAAGGAGCAATGAAATTTGTTATCGGGTCATCTGCGAGAAAAAAACAACACTTATTACGCCGTCTTGAACTGCAAGCACAGCGACGGCAAACGCTATTCAAAATGGGTTTCCACAGGAATTGCTGTAAAGAAAGGCAACAAACGCGCAGCGGAGAAAAAGCTGGAGGAATTTTGCTCAACCTACGATGAGTATGGGAGACTTCCGGGAGAAGTCCCGGAGGTACAACAAAACACCAGCCTTACAAAAGTTGGTGCAATTTCTTCGGACATTCTCTTCTGCGATTATATGCTCACATGGCTGTCCTATGTAGAAACCGAGGTCGATCCAGTCACATACAGCGGATATTGCAACTGTGTTGAGAACAATGTTTACCCCTATTTCAAAGATACAGGCATTAAATTATCTGAGTTGGAACCGGCGCATCTGCGTGAGTTTTACCGCTACGAACGAAAGGGCGATCCAGAACACGGGCGAAAGCAGAAAAAGGGAACAACGGTTGCACACTATCACGCTGCCATCCACGCAGCATTGGAACTGGCACTTGAAGACAAAGTGATTTTAAGTAACGCAGCACATAAGCAGCGTCCAAAAACCGAGCGTTTCATTGGCAGCTTCTATATGCCGGACGAGGCACTGGAGTGTATCCATGCAGCCGAAGGAACTCGTTTGGAGCTGGCTGTCCTGTTTGGATTCTTTTATGGTCTGCGGCGAAGTGAAATCGTTGGCTTGAAATGGCAGAATTTTGATTTCGAGAACAACCTGTTTACCATCGCGCACACGGTAACAACGTATTCACGAAAAGGAGAACATACTGTTATTTACGCCAAAGACAAGGCGAAAAATGCGTCCAGCATTCGTACCCTGCCGCTGATTCCGCTTTTTCGGAAGAAACTGCGGGAGCTTCGCAAGCAGCAAAAGGAAGATCAGCGCCTGTTCGGAAACTGCTACAATCGGAAATACCTCGGATATGTATATGTCAATGAAATCGGTGAGCTGATCAAACCAGACTACATTACAGAAGCGTTTTCAAATCTGTTGAAGAAGAATGGCTTGCGGCATATCCGCTTTCACGATACGCGGCACAGCTGCGCAAGCTTATTGCTTCGCAATGGCGTAGCCATGAAGGATATTCAGGCATGGCTGGGCCACAGCGATTACAGTACGACAGCGAATCTTTACGCGCATCTTGAGGTGTCGGAGTCTGTGCAGCGGTCAGCCAGCCGACTGAACAGTGGACTGTTCCATAATGCTGCTGATTTGTCCGAGCTGCCGACGGGCGACGACGATCTGGAGGAAACCGGATAAAGAAAAACAGAGGCAAGCAATCGCTTACCTCTGTCTGGCGGAGAGTTAGGGATTCGAACCCTAGGTGCCTTGCGGCACACAGCATTTCGAGTGCTGCACCTTCGACCACTCGGACAACTCTCCATATCCCAACTTTATTTTACAACTTTTTCTCTCATTTTCAACCGCAACTTTCCTTGGCATTCCAGAAGTTTTCAGGAAGTAGGGGAGAAAAAAGGAGGGAAAAACGGGATTACGCGAAAAATGTGAAATCAAAAAAGCCAGTATTCATGCGGGTTTGCGGGCGAAAAGTTTCCATAAATCCCTAATGCTTTCGAGTCAGGGCCGTTATAACCACTTCGATACCACTCCGTGCGGGCATATTATAACAGGCGCGTATGGGAAAAGCAAGATAAATTTCGCGATCAGGTCTTTTTGATGAACTGACGGCTGCATTTCGGGCAGCGGATGTTGATCTTGCCCTTGCCGCGCGGGACGCGGACGACCTGACGGCAGCCGGGGCAGCGGAAATAGCGGTACTGCTTATCCGTCAGACGGCTGAAAAAGCGCAGGAACGCTGCGTTTTCACGCCGGCGCGCCTCAATGTTGCGCGAGTACATCCGGAACATCGACCAGATGAGCGGAACATAGGCCAGAAGACTCAGCATGGACATCCACTGCACCTGCCGGCCGCCGATGGCGCTGATGAGAATCAGCACAAACGCTGCGCCCAGCAAACACTGGTTCAGCCGGTCAGAGCCATAGCGCCCGGCCATAAACCTACGTAATCCGTCCCCGATTTTCCGAAACATGATCTGTCACTCCATCTGTAAATCGTTTGATGGAGTCTATTATAAAAATCTGCGGAGGAAATACAAGAGCGTGGGCGGAATGTTTATAAAAAGTTCAAACCTTTCCGGATTCTGCTTTTAAAATAACGGTTACGATCTCCGGGCGGTTGCCGATGCGCAGCGGCAGCTTCCGGCTGCCGCCGAGACCGCGGCTGACGAGCATGCTGGTCTGCCCCTTCCGGTACAGCCCTGCCGTATAGTCCGGGAACAGATCGAGATGCGTTCCGAAGACGGCGCCTACGAACGGCAGGCGCACGATCCCGCCGTGGCCGTGGCCGCAGAGAACAGTCTGCACGCCCATGTTTGCCCACAGGTCCAGCTCGTCGTTGCGGTGCGAGAGCATGAGGATATACGCGTCCCTGCCCCGCGATTGCCGGATCTCGCGCACGAGCTGCGCCGGGCGCTTCTGGTCATACGGGCCGTTCGGGTCGTCGACCCCGGCCAGGACGATGGAGGCCTGCCCCTTTTTCAGCAGCCGGTACTCGTTTTGCAGGCGCACGACGCCTGCCGCGTCCAGCATGGAAAACAGCGCCTCGCGCTTTTCGCGGGAGAGCACCCACTCATGGTTTCCCGTCACATAAAATGTCGGCGCAAGCGCCGTCAGGCCATCAAGAAGCGGCGGGAGCATGGAAAAGTCCGTGAATTCGTCGGCCAGATCGCCGGTCAGGGCGATGAGATCCGGACTTTGCAGGCGCACCAGCTCCAGCAGGTACCGGCTCTCTGCGTCAAAGCGCCTGCCGTGCAGATCGGAGATCTGCACGATCCGAAGCCCGGAAAACGCCTCCGGCAGCGCTGCGCAGGCGGCGGTCACGGTGCTCGTCGAGAGCGTGAAATTTTCAAACCATGCCGCGCCTGCCAGCACCAGCGCCGCCGGAAGCAGCCAGCGGCTGTGCGTCCTGCCCCGTTTTTTCTCCTGCATACCGAACCCTCCTGCGTCTCGATTGCCGCTATTTTAACACATTCGGGCCACAAAGAAAAGCAAAACGACGCGTCTTCGCGCCGGGACCGTCCGGCTCCTGCGAAAAATCCGTGCTTTGCGCCGCTGGTATCCACTTTTTGTATTGTGATATTCGGTTTGAAATGCTATAATAGCCGAAAAAGAAAAAATAATGGATGTGCATTGGAATTGAAGTACGGAACCTGGAAAATCTCGTCCTATGAGCCTGCCGACGCGAGGGCGCTGTGCGCGGCGGGCTTTTCCCCGATCACGGCCGCGCTGCTGTGCAGCCGCGGCTATCGGGATGCGGGCGCGGCCCGCGAATTTTTATCCTGCAGCTATCCGCTCTCGTCGCCGTTTGCCCTTCTGGACATGGACAAGGCTGCCGCCCGCGTCAAACAGGCGCTTTCCCGGCGCGAGCATATCGCCGTCTTCGGCGATTACGACGTCGACGGCATTACGGCGACCTGCCTGCTGACGGAGTATCTGCGCAGCAAGGGCGGCCATGTGACCAGCTATATCCCGGCCCGCCTTGAAGAGGGCTACGGGCTGAACCCCATCGCCATCGACACGCTCAAAAAGCAGGGCGTGGAGCTGATCGTGACGGTCGACTGCGGCATCACGGCCAATCACGAGGCCACGCTGTGCCGGGAGCTTGGCATCGATCTGGTCATCACCGACCACCACGAGTGCAAATCCGAGCTGCCGCAGGCCATCGCGCTCGTCGACCCGCACCGGAAGGACCAGCCGCAGCCGGTCACGGAAATGGCGGGCGTCGGCGTTGCGTTCAAGCTGGCTGCCGCCATCGAGGGCGAGCAGGAAACGCTTCTGGATCAATACTGTGATTTTCTCTGCCTCGGCACGGTTGCGGACGTCATGCCCCTCACGGGAGAGAACCGCACAATGGTCGCACGGGGCTTAAAGGCGCTGGAGAACCCGCGGCGCGTCGGCATTGCGGCGCTGATGGCCGAATGCTCCGTGCAGAAGGGGCCGGTCACGGCGGGCACCATCGGCTATACGCTTGCCCCGCGCATCAATGCAGCCGGACGCATGGGTGAGGTCGGAATTGCGACAGAGCTGTTTCTGACGCACGACGCGGGACGCGCGGTCGAACTGGCGGGCGCGCTCTGCCGCCTCAACCGCCGGCGGCAGGAGATCGAAAGCAGCATTTATCAGTCCGCTGTCGCCATGCTCCCGCCCGGCGGGCCGCCGCAGGCGATCGTGCTGGCGGACGAGAGCTGGCACCAGGGCGTGGTGGGCATCGTGGCCTCCCGCATGGCGGAGGAATACAGCTGCCCGACGTTCCTCATCTGCCTCGACGGCGACAAGGGCAAGGCCTCGTCGCGGTCCTACGGCGGGTTCAACCTGTTCCGGTCGCTGGAGCAGCTGTCCGGCTTGCTTGAAAGCTACGGCGGACATGAGCTTGCCGCCGGATTTACCATCCGGCGCGAGAGCATCGCGCCCTTCCGCGAAAAGATGATGGCCCTGTGTGCGAGCTTCCGGGAGTCGGACGCGTGCAGCACGGCGCTTGCCATCGACTGCGAGATCCCGCCGGAGCTGCTGACCATTGAAAATATTCAGGCGCTGGGCGACCTCGAACCCTGCGGCGCGGGCTGCCCGCGTCCGGTTCTTTGTATGCGCGGGCTTCATGTGACGGAGCTGGCGGAGGTTGGCGGCGGAAAGCATCTGCGCCTGCGTTTGTCAAAGGGCACGCATACCTGGGGCGCGATCTTCTTCTCGACCAACGCGCAGCGTGCCGCCGTGGCGCAGGGCGACGTGGTCGACATCGCGTTTACGCCGCAGATCAATGAATACCGTTCCGTGCGCTCCGTGCAGCTGAACCTTGTGGATATCCGGCCGGACAAGGCCTTCCGCGAGGCGCAGGGGCACGACCGCGCGGTCTATAAAAAGCATCTGGCGGGCGGCGCGCTCAGCTGCGACGAGGCCGGGTGTCTGCTGCCAACGCGGCAGGATTTTGCCGCCGTCTG
>OHBE01000460.1_pt1 | contig 46584 bp, 35 predicted proteins | sample 1577231 | NCBI WGS metagenome assembly OHBE01 (sample SAMEA3541506, study PRJEB24748) | human gut metagenome | biome: human gut; feature: human-associated habitat; material: faeces | place: China | collected 2012 | reverse complement strand
CAGGGACCTCCAGATTATGAGTCTGTTGCTCTAACCAACTGAGCTACAAGTCCGTTGCATTTGATCTTTTTTAATGCGGTAGCAAAGGTAGAGCTTTTTGTGGAGTTATGCAAGATTTTATGGCAAAAAAACGTTGGACTTTATCGTATATGCGGATTATGGGATAAACGTTACTGGTAATGACGGAACCGGCTTTATGCTCCGTGTAAACTGACTCGGAAGTGCTATCCTGCCTGTTCGCCCTTTCAGGGCTTCCCTGTTTTTACTATCAGTGACGGATGAGATCCGATAAAAGCGTTCTCTCCGCGTTGTTTCAGGCTTGCCGGTATCCATATTGTTCTCAGCTTAGGGCAATTCTCTATGGCATAGTCATTAATCTCCTCCGTGCCTTCCGCAAAGATTAGTTCTTCCAGCCCGTTGTGTCGGGTGATCAGGTTTTTGTCCACGAATTTAATCGGCTTTAGTTCCACCCGCTTTACTTTGCCGGGGATGTAGAGCGGTATGTTCGTCTTTTCTCCTTTTTTAGGGTAAACGGCTCCCTTGTAATTTTCGAGATGCGGGTTGTCCTTGCTGATGATTAACTCTGTCAGCATTATACCGTAATGGAGTAAGCCCATGCTTGTTTCGCCGCCGAGCGATTGTATCCGCTTGCCTAAAACGATTTCTTCTACCTGACCCGGAATGGCGGACTGCGGATTGAAACAGGTTACCTCTATTCCGCTGATATGGTCCGGAACGGTCAGCCGTTTCTTCTGTGTCTGCTTTACGTTTGTTGCGGCAAGCATCTCTTCGATAAGTCCATATTCGAAGTCGTCATCGGAAAACAAGACTCCGTCCAGACTCTGCGGAATCAGGTCTTTCTCATATTTTTCCGTTTCATCTATATCGTATACCGGGCCGTTGGTGGGGTCGGCTACTATCCATTTACCGTCTACCCGTACATAATTCCAGGCATGACCGCCCCAAACACGCCCCATATTTAAAAAACCGTTGGTGACGAATGCGGAAATATGTTGCGTGTGACACATCACCTTGAGCAGATCGGCATACCCTTGACAAACCGCCTGTTTGTTTTTGAATACGGCATACGGCCTGTTGTCTCCCAACTCGTATTTTATGTTTTTGCGAATCCAGTCGTATATGGAGTTGAACTTTTCTTTTTCCGTCTTCAACCTCTTCACCAGCGATTGGGTGAAAGTGGCAATTTCCTTGTATTCGGTTTCAGAGATATCGGTGCGTCCCATTTGCCTGGAGCGTTCGGGTGCAATTCGGGGAAGTAAAAGCTTCACTTTTTGGGCGCCGCTTCCTTCCAGCCGTAAGATTTCTCCTCCGGTTTCCTCAGGCTGTGTTTCTGTTTCTTTGGGTTGTTCTTCCTGTTTTTTATTTTCGTTGAGCGGATCTTCCGAAGTGCATGCGCCCATGCTCAGCATAGCCGTCAAGCTGCACAGAAAGAGTGTTCGATGTAATTTCATGATATATTCTCTGTTTGTGTGGATATAAATTGTTTGTAAAAGGTTTTGTCGCAGTGTGTTTGCCTTGTTCGCTGTACCGATATTGCTTTCGAGGGGATGTGTCCCGGAGAAGGCAGATCTCTCAGACCAACCGCCTCCATCGCCGCGAAAGCGATGCCTTCGCAGGGACGCGCCCCGGAGAAGGCAGCTCTTTCAGAACTTGTATTTCCGCTTGGGATTCTTCGGGAACCATCCTTTTTTTACCCGCTTCTCCTGGTCGAACACTTCTTTAATGGTCCAAAATGAAGAAAAAGCGAAAACACCCAATAAGGAGGAAATGATGACATTGCTCACGCTCAATGAAGCTATGACGCCTATGATTCCCCATATCAGGAATATCCACCAGCATTTGGTACCCCAATAATACTCGGCTTTCACCACTAAGGGGTGGAAAAGGCCGATAATCAAAAAAGTACAAATCCCGATGAATAATCCCGCCAAATGATGATCGTAAAGAAATTCCATTCGCTTATTTATCTAAACGGATGGGGATTTCTTTCTTGATGCTTTGCTCCAGCGAAATCAATGTTTCGGTGGCTACCACACCCGGAATCTCTTGCATCTTGTTGTTCAGCAGATCCATGAGGTGTTCGTTGTCGCATGCGTAAACTTTCGTCAGCATGGTGTATGCTCCTGTGGTGAAGTGGCATTCTACAATTTCGGGAATTTTCTCCAACTGGGCGACAACGGTTTTGTACATAGATCCTTTTTCGAGTTTGATTCCGACGTATGTACATGTTCTGTATCCCAATGATTTGGGATTTACATGATATCCCGAACCTACAATGACTCCCAGATCGATCAGCCTTTGTACGCGTTGGTGGATGGCTGCGCGTGATACACCGCATTCTGCCGCTACATCTTTAAAAGGGATACGGGCGTTCTGAGAGATAATCTCCAAAATCTGCCTGTCGAGGTTATCTATTTTCTCCATAATAATAAGTTTGAATTTTCTATTTATTAGCAAATAGTAAGCAAATATAGAGATTTATTTTAATTTCTCTTCTTATTTGGGAAGAAAAAGATGCAGAAACGAAAATGAAGGTATCCTAAATGGACATCTACTTCTTTTTGTTTTCTCCCATAGCTTCGTTATGCCGTATGTTTCCTGTTTATCCGCCATGAGCCTCGTCGGGTGAAACAGGCGAACAGCTTAGCAGTTTGTTGAGCTCCGCCACCCTGATGGGAACGGAGGATACTTCGATGATGTTCCTGTCATTGAGTGTCTTACTGGCTTTATGAAATGATTTTGCGGCTGCTTTGTGTTTAGCAACAGATTTCTTTAAAAAGAGGAGAATTTGCTTTGTTTTTGTGTTTTTATGTTATAATATTGCAAATAACCAAAAAGTTCACTGCCGGTATTGGGAACTGTTCAGACCAGACTGATCAAAGGCGCGGATATCGAAAAAAAGTATTGTTATTATGTAATAATAGAAGATGCTCCGCAGCATATTGTTGATTAAGTAATAAAAGAATATCATTATGAAACGAATTCTCCTTCTCAGCATCATTACGATGATGACCTGCTACTCCGCCGCTCAAAAGAGAGACACCGTGCGTCTGCGGGTTAATTACATGGCTGAATTCAAAGAATATGTAGAAGATAAAAAGCTCCAGACTGACGAAATGGTGCTCGACATCGGTCATCAACAAAGCCGCTTTTATAGTCGATGGCATGACTTCAGGTGGCACATCACCGATAGCCTCATTGCCCGGGGAGCTTCATTCGCAGAGGTTCAGGGAGCGATTTCCGACTATCCGAGAGGCAGAGTGTTCGACAATATTTATAAACACTATCCGCAAAAAGACAGGTTGACGCTGACCACCTTTCTGCTGAAGCACTTCTATTACGAAGAAGCATTGGAAAAGCCTGTCTGGACGCTCATCCCTCAGGATACGGTGATTTTAGGCTACCGGTGCGGATATGCCGAGGGCACATTCAGGGGCAGGAAATGGCGGGCTTGCTATACGGAAGAGATTCCCGTGAGCGAAGGGCCTTGGAAACTTGGCGGCTTGCCGGGGCTTATCCTCTATGCGGCAGAAAGCAGCGGATACTTTTCTTACCGATGTATTGGCCTTACTCAAGTTCGCGGAGCGGTTATGCCCGTTCCGAAGCTGAAAAAGCATGTTCGCTGCTCGCGCCGCCAACTGATGGGTATGATCAAGGATAATGCCAAAGACCCGCTTGCTTTTGAACGAAAGTTAGGCCTTCCGGGCATAGCTTTCGATGCCAGCGGAAAGCCCTTGAAATACCCTCCCCGAACCCCTGCTTTTATGGAGGATTGACCGAAACGGTTGTCGCTATGAAATACGGGCTGTACATCTGGCTGTTGCTGCAACTGCTGTGTCGAAGCGGTGTTTCCGCACAGGAGCTTTCGGGAGTGGTGCTCGGCAAGAAGGACAACAAACCGGTAGAGAATGCTTTGGTGAAAACCATGGCTTCCCGCAACCGGATGGTGGTCTATACCTACACGAACGGGCAGGGACGTTTCAGCTTGCCGGACAAACCGGAAGCCGATACGCTGACCGTTTCGTGTCTGGGCTATGAGACGGTCAGTATGCCGGTTGGCGCTTTCAAGGCGCATACCACCATCTATCTGTCTGAAAAAACCTTCGCGTTGAAGAACGTTGTGGTCACCCCGAAACGCATTGTGGTACGAAACGATACGCTGGCTTACTCCGTAGCCGGGTTCTCCATGCCGCAGGACAAGAGCATAGCCGATGTAATAGCCAAGATGCCCGGCTTCGAAATCAAAGAAAACGGGCGCATTGAATATAACGGCGTAGGCATCAACCGATTCTACATAGAGGGGATGGACTTGATGAACGACCGTTATGCGCTGGCAGGCAACAACCTCGACCGGCGAAAAGTGAAAACGGTGGAGGTACTTAGAAACCATCAACCGGTTGCCGCCTTACGGGGAAAACTCTTTAGCGAGCAAGCCGCCGTCAATCTGGTGCTGGAGGACAACGCCAAGCTAAACTTTACCGGAACGGCAGATGTGGGATTCGGATACAATTCCGACAAATCGCTTTTGCACGACAACCGACTGATCGGGATGACATTTCAGAAACAGCGTCAACAGCTCACCATGTACAAAAGCAACAATACGGGCGCCGATATCGGAGCCGAACTGATACCCATCAGGCTTCAGCTCTCCACCGTGCGCCCTTCGGCAGAAGCCGACATCCTGACGCCGCTTACGCCTTCGGCCGGAAACGCCTTGCCGGGCAAGCGATATACGTTCAACCAGTCGCACCTCTTCGCCACCAATCACTTGTATAAGGTCGGAAAAGTAACGACTTTGCGCGCGCAGGGAAGTTACCTGTACAACGATATCCGGGGATACCGGGAAGTCATAACCGACTATCTGTTTGCCGGGCCGCAAGCCGCCATCGTTCATGAAGACTACCGGACAGGAAGCATACAAAACAAGTACGACGCAAGTCTCACTTATGAGCAGAACAGCCGCAAACTCTTTGTCAAGAACGAATGGAAGGCCTCACTGACGAGGCAATCCGACCGCGGACGCCTGTATCTGAATGCAAACCCCGTCGACATCTGGGTGAAACCGGATAAGGAGTTCTTGCGAAACGATTTGCAACTGACCATACCCACTTCTTCTTCCGGAGCGATATCGGTGAGTTCGTCCGTGGCTTACAACCGGATGCCGCAAAGCCTGCTCGTATTGAACGATCGCGTTCAAAACGTCACCTATCGCAGTCTGCACGCCGACAATACGCTCACCCTGCGCGGCAAAGTGTTGGGGCTTTATGTTAAAAACGAGTTTGGATACGAATATTATCGTCAGTCGCTCATTACGTTGTCGGATGGGCAAGAGGAAAAAGCTGTCCTGAGCCGCTCCGTGCCTTCGTGGCAATCGTCGTTGACCTTGCGGAAAAACAGTCTCCGTTTTGCGGGAACGGTGGGACTGAAGTGGTGGAACATTCATAGCCCGTTGGAGAAAGTTTCTGCCTGCCTTCCCGAAGGAAGTTTGTCGATGAGGTATGAGATCAGCGGAAGCAATGCGTTCGATCTGGCCTATCGCTGCACACAGGCCTTTCCCGACCTGCAACACATTTACGGCGGTTTGCTCTATACGGGCTATCGCACCGCGCAAATCAACCGGGCGAAAGTAGAAGCCGCTCCGTCGCACTCGGTAACCGCCCGTTACGAATATTCACAGCCTGTGGATGGGCTGTTTATGACCGCATCGGCACGAGTGGGAATGGATAAGCGCAACGCCGTGTTCTACGGCACGGTGCAAGACAATCACCTCTACCTGTATTCATCGGAGCCGGCAAGCTACTACCGGAAGTCGGCCAATATCCATGCGCGAATCAGTCAGGCGGTGAACTTCTGGAAGACATTGTTCGCGCTGAGCGGGAGCTTGATTTATACGGAAGACAAGCGGATGAACAATCACGTGATCGACAATGTCTATCACCGTCTGGTGGTAGGAAAGCTTTCCATTTCATCGAGACCCACGCGCTGGCTGTCGGTGGAACTGAACGGCTCCACTACCCACAGCGGTATCTCCGGTCCGGGACTGGGTAACGCGAACACCCGTCTGGTATTGGACGGCAATCTCTTTTTCATCGTGAACGATGCCTTAACCATCGGGTGGCGAAACAGCGGAAACCGCTACATGCAGCTCAATCAAAATGTTTTCTTCTCCGATTTGTCGGTGACGTACAAGCATCGCCGCGTGGATTACGAACTTACGGCGAACAATCTTTTGGGGAAAACCTCTTATCAGCAAGACGCCATTGCCGTGAACTATTACGTAATCAGGCGTTATGTGCTGCGTCCGCGCGATATATTGCTCAAGGTTTCTTTCAGTTTCTGACAAGTATGCGCCGCCTCATTTCTTCGTCGCGCGCCACCCGCCGTTATGGGGATGGGGGAATATCCGTCATGGCAGGCGGCTTCAACGTGGGGAGAAGAAAGCGGACGGGAGAATCGCAGGCGCACGAAGCTGCGGCTGCGCACGGCAGCACATGTCGTGCGAGGCTTAATGATAGAATTAAGGGTAAGAAACTGTTTCGACTTTCTGCATCGAGGCTGTCCATGCAGGGCTTTATGATAGAATTAAGGAGGTGTGTCAAAACTCCATTTTCCTTAAATCAACTGTCATTTGTAAAGAACAATCGCTATCAAAGAGCTAAAAACTCAATGATAGCGATTGTTTTATTTGATTAGAAAGGGTGGTAGTTATCAATATGAAAGGGAACTTCTCCCAATTCCATGTTTTGACACCGCCCCTTCGTTTCGTTCTTATTTGGAACTGTTTTTATTATTTCTCTTTTTCGATTCCCAGCAGTTCCACTTCGAACACAAGCGTAGAGAACGGTTTGATTTGTCCCGACTCTCTCGACCCGTAAGCCAGATTCTGCGGGATGTAAAGTTCCCATTTCGAACCTACGGGCATCATCGTCAGGGCTTCCGTCCATCCTTTGATTACCTGGTTGGCGCGGAACGTAGAAGGTTCGTTGCGTTTGTAAGAGCTGTCGAACTCTGTTCCGTCGATCAGCGTACCTTTATAATGTACTTTTACCTTGCAAGTGTCTGCGGGAACTTCGCCCTTACCTTCGGTGATCACTTTGTATTGCAGTCCGCTCGGAGTGGTTTGTACGCCTTCTTTGGCTTTGTTCTCTTCGAGGAATTTCTCGCCGGCGGCTTTGTTGTCGGCATATTTCTCTGCCATCGCTTTTTCTTTGATGGCGTCCATTGCCGTGCGGGTGTATTCTTGTGCGGTTTCCATGGTCATTACGTTGGTTTTCTCCAACGTTCCGGCAATGAAACCTGCCATGAAGTTCTCTTTGCTGATGGTCTTGGTAGAATCTCCGGCAAACAGCTCCTGATTGATACCCTTCATCATCTGGTTGCTGATTTGCTGCCCGATTTGCAGACCTGCCATATAAGCGATGTCTTTTTTGCTTGTTTTAGAAGCTCCTTCGTTCAGACCTTTGATGAAATCTGCCATGTAAGCAGTGTCTACATCCAACCGGCCCACCAAATAGCCTTTCAGGCCCTGTGTCTGCGACATACCGATAGAGTATGACAATGAGTCGATGTCTGTTTTCAGGTTTGCTTTCGGAGATTGAGCCGTACAGGAAGCGAGTCCCGCTGCGGCTGCGATTGCCATAAAAATGCTGATTTTTTTCATGTTGCTTAGAATTTTTGTTTTATATTATAATACTTCTATTAATTCGACTTCAAATATCAAGGTGCTGTGCGGGGGAATCATTTCTCCGGCTCCCTGCGCGCCGTAAGCCAGATCGGAAGGGATGTAAAGTTTCCATTTCGAACCTTCGGGCATCAGTTGGAGGGCTTCCACCCATCCCGGAATCACTTGGTTTACCCCGAACACGGCGGGTTGTCCGCGCTTCACGGAACTGTCGAACAGTGTGCCGTCTATCAGCGTTCCTTCGTAGTGGCATTTTACCTTGTCGGTAGCCTTTGCCTTTTTCCCCTTACCTTCGGTGATTACTTCGTACTGCAATCCGCTGGGCAGGGTTACGATGCCGCCTCTCTTCTTGTTCTCTTCCAGAAAAGCCTTGCCTTGTTCGATGTTGGCGGCGTTCATCTTCGTTTCCAACTCTTGGAAGTATTTGTTTACTATGTCGCGTGCTTCCTGATGGCTGATCGCTGTTTGGTTGCACTCCAATACGTCTTTTATTGCTTGTGCGAAGTCGTCTACCGCGATGCCTTTGGCACCCATGCTTACTAAGTTTTGGCCGATACCGAGCCCGATTGCGTAACTGAATTTATCCATCTTCTGTTTTGTTGTAGATTGAAGTTTTCGCCTTCATGGTTTTAACTTTCAATCGGTTGCAAATTTACAAATGACAAAAGTACATGTTTTATTTGAATGATTCGGCATTTGGTCTTTAAAATTTCTTATATCGCCGAAAGTTCGTGGGTTTTCGTTGGCTATTTCGCCCCGAAAGGAGAAAAGAGCGCCCGCCCTTGAATGGAAATCGCATTAGCCGGAGGCGGGTCCGCTTGCAAATCGAGACGGAAAAAACACGGATTGGGCATCAGCCGTTATGGGATGAGCTGTCGTTCGCTTGCAAATCGAGACGGAAAAAAACTCCGCCGTGTATGCTCAATCATACTGAGCCGCTATGCACAGGTTGCTGTATGTATAGCGCCCGTCGAGTTTCCCACCGGGGAAACTTTATTTTCCCAAGCGGGAAACTTTTGTTTCCCCAGTGGGAAACTTTTGTTTCACTAGTGGGAAACTTTTGAAACACTGAAGGGAGACTTTGGGAATATTGAATAGCAGCAGCCGGAGCATCGGATAGCTGCTGTTGGTTAAGGAAGCGAACGTTCCCGGACAAAAGCTGTTCAATGACGGATATATTGGTAACAACCGGATGATGTTGAAAAGGGTATAGGCAGTGTAGATGGATTCGATGACGAATGTATCGGTAGCAGCTGTTTGTTAAGCAGGCGAACGGCTGTTACGGCGGAAACGGATAAGGCGCAAAGTGTTTCTTTTTTCCGCCTTTTCTGTGTATATTTGTATGGTTTCGCGCCCGTGCTCCGGCAGAGGCGGTAAGCGTTCGACAGGTCAGCCTGCCGTGAAGGCGCGCGGAGCTTTGCGTGTAGAATGAATGTCGCAATAAATATGCAGGAGGATTGTTTATGAAAAATCTGGTTGTTTTGTCGGGCGCGGGGATGAGCGCCGAGAGTGGAATAAGTACGTTCCGCGATGCGGGCGGATTGTGGGACCGTTATCCGGTGGAGCAGGTGGCGACGCCTGAGGGCTATGCCCGCGATCCGGCATTGGTGACTCGTTTTTACAACGAACGCCGGAAGCAGTTGCTCGAGGTGAAGCCGAACCGGGGGCATGAGCTGGTGGCGGAATTGGAGAAGGACTTTCGTGTGACGGTGGTGACGCAGAACGTGGATAATCTTCACGAAAAGGCGGGAAGCTCTCACGTCATTCATCTGCACGGCGAGCTGACGAAGGTGTGTTCGAGCCGCGACCCGTATAATCCGCGTTACGTAAAGGAACTGAAGCCTGAGGAGTATGAAGTGAAAATAGGCGACCTTGCGGGCGACGGAACGCAACTTCGACCGTTCATCGTGTGGTTCGGCGAGGCTGTGCCCGAGATAGAGACCGCCATTCGTTATGTGGAGAAAGCCGACGTGTTCGTCATCATCGGCACGTCGCTCAATGTGTATCCCGCCGCCGGTCTGCTGCATTATGTCCCGCATGAAGCGGAGGTTTATCTCATCGACCCTAAACCGGTGGATACGCATTCGTCGAGAAGGGTGCACGTGATAGCCAAAGGAGCTTCGGAAGGTATGGCGGAATTGAGGTCGATCCTGTTGCCATAGAAGGAATACTGCGGTTGAGGAACCTGATGGGCGACGCGATGCCTTTGATGTCTCCGCGTTGCGATAGAAGGAATGCCCCGCTTGAGGACGGAGGTGCAAGGCTAAACCGAGCACCCGGAAAAGCAGATGAACTTCTGCCGCCGAGCCTGCGCTACTTCCTTTTCACGATTGCCCGCAACCCTTCCAGCAGGTTTTTCATGTCGGCTCTTCCTTGAGCCTGCGCTACTTTCTTTTCACGATTGCCCGCAACACGAACCATGCGTGATGCGCCAGCGTGCTCGCCCATCCGTAATGTTTCACCATGATGCGGAAACGTTCTTTCAGCGAAGCGCGGCGGTTGCGGGTAGTCATTCCTTCGTCGAGGTAATCGACTATGGTGATGTGCGTATGGTGCAGCAGTCGGGCTTTCTTCATGATGCGGATGCACCAGTCTACATCGGCAGAGAAGCGATACTTCAGGTCGTAAGGTTCCGCCAGCGCGCGTTTCGGGAAAAAGGCCTGATGGCAAACCACCATTCCCTGCTTGAAACTTCTCCATGTAAGCCGTTCGGGAGCCGACAGACGGCGCATGTGCAGGAAATTCCGGTTTGCGTCTACAATGGCGGTTTCTCCATACAACACATCGGGCAACGCTCCGTCGGGCAGGCTGTCCGCCATCTCTTGCAGCGTATGCTCCGAATGAAAGCAGTCGCCCGCGTTCAGGAAACAGAGATAATCTCCGTGCGCAAGGGCGATTCCTTTGTTCATCGCGTCATACAGGCCTTTGTCCGGCTCGCTTACCACGGTCTGTATCCGCTCCCGGTATTTCTCTATCAAGGCGGGGGTATTGTCTTTCGAAGCCCCGTCTACGATGATGTATTCCACGTGCGGATACGTCTGCGACATTACGCTCCGTATGGTCGGTTCCAGCACCTGTCCGGCATTGTAGGTCACCGTGATGATGGAGAATATGGGGGTTGTCGTCCGGTTGTCACTCATGTTGTCCCGTTATTTGGTTGTATATGTTGATGTACTTTTTGGCTATCGCGCTTTCCGAATAGCTGGCCATTGCCTTCCGGCATGCCTGTGCGGAGAGTTCGGCGTAGTCCTTCTCCGTCAATACCCAGTGAATGCCGTTGGCGAAGTCTTCCGCCGATTTGTATTGCGCCACGTATCCGTTGTGCAGGTGGTCTATCATCTCGGGGATGCCTCCCGTGTTGAATCCTACGCAGGGCACGCCGCACGCCATGGCTTCCATAATCATGTTAGGCAGGTTTTCTTCGAGCGAAGGGGTGACGAAGAGGTCGACGGCATTGTAGATATCCGCCAGCTCGTGTTCGTTTTTCACATACGGCAATGCGTGTACACGGAAAGGGAGCAGGTCCTGAAGTTCTTCCGACCGGTTGCCGAATGCAACGACACTCAGCGACTCCTTCCATTCGGGATGCTGTTCGGCCAGCAGCTTGCACGATTCGATCAGATAGTCTATCCCTTTCCGTTTGTCGGTAATCTTTACGGAACCGAAAAGGAGCAGTTTTCCTTCTGAAGGAAGGTTGCATCTGCGGCGAGCTTCTTTCTTATCGTGCGGCTTGAACAAATTCGTATTGATGGCGTTCGGAATGCTGACAATGCGATGACCTGCAAGCAGTGCGCTCGCTTTTGCTTTCTCTTCGAGCCAACGGCTGCATGCGACGAATGTGACGTGAGCCGCTTCGTACAGCTTTTTCTTTTTCCGGAATATGCGTGTCGACAAGTCTTTCTTGCTTCCTCCTCCATACAGGAAAGGGCAGTGCCGGCATTCCTCCTCATAACGGGTGCATTCGCGGGCATGGTGGCAGATTCCCGTGCAGGGCCACATGTCGTGCATCGTCCAGACTACCGCCTTTCCCGTTTCCAATATGCTGCGAATATCGGTCAGCGCAAGCATCCCTTGGTTGATCCAGTGCAGATGAATGATGTCGGCTTGCTGAAACTCGGGCAGCGAAGTGATGTCCGTACCCGTATTGGCGATGCTCACCGCAAAAAGGTTGTTTCGCCGGAAGCGGTTGGCTTTCCAGATCACGACGCGTTCCCACACAAACCGCCATACTTGCAACCAATTGCGGTTAATCTCCACCACACTGGGGCGGTCGGTCTGCTTGTCGCGCACCAGCATTTTGGCTTTTACGCCGTTGTTCTTCAGCGCTTCCAGCAGACGACCGGCAGCTACCGCCGCGCCTCCTGTCCGTTCGGACGTATTGATGATGAGTACCCTCATAATGTTCGGAAGAAAGTTTAGGCAAAAGTACTCTTTTTTATGCTTAATCGAGATTTTTACGCCCCGAAATCTCCTTTCAGCGTTCGTTTTATCCTTCTGATGGCTTTGGGCAGGAACGAATTGGTGCGGTGGTAGTAGCGGGCGAACACCCTCCGGGCTTCCTTGTTCTCTTCCACCGGAAGCAGTTTCTCTACCGGCAAAGGCTGCATCCAAAGGTCGGAGTCGTATAGTCCTTCACTTCCGCAGTGCGTTCCGCTGCCGTCGAACCCGATGTTCCGTACGAGAGAGCGACCGGTATTGAGCGATAGCACGTCGGCGAGAAACAGGCTGGCGTTCCAGCGGATGGCCCATGAATTGTTTTTTCCTTCTATCTGCCTGCGCAACATGCGTGTAAATCCGTACGTACCGTCGAAGTCGAACGTGCGGGTGAGCTTCCGCTCTTCCAGTTGGCGCAGCAGTTCTTTCCCGTCGGGGTTGAAGAGCTGCCACGCCCTTTCCCAAGTTCCCCATCCCCAGCTTCCCGTCCATTTGATATAAAAGGTATCGGGCAGCGAAGGTTCTTTGGTGAAATCGCAGGCCTGTATATGTCCCACGCGCGGTTCGTCCCGATAGGTTTCCAGCGCGTCGTTCATGAATTGCAGGAAGTAAGGCGCCACGATTAAATCGTCTTCCAGCACGATGACCCGTCCGAAGCGTTTCACCTGTGTCGTCACCCCGTCTATTACGTTCTTTGCCAGACCCCAATTTTCTGTCCGTTCGATGATGGTGACCGACGCGAATCCGTCGATGCTGCGAATGAACTGCCGGGTGGCTTCCACCGCTTCGCGGTTTTCCGGCGTGCGTGCGGCGTCGGAGTAGACGAACAGCATGCTTTGTGCCGCCGGAGCGTTTGCTTTCAGGGCGGCAATGCAACGGCGCGTATGCTCGGGGCGGTTGTAGACAAACAGCAGGATGGGAGATAGATTCGTCATCGGTTTTTATATTTCGGGTTCGACAAGGTGGATTCTTCGTTTTTGCCTTCATCGGAGCAGGACGACGGAAGTTCTGCCTGCCGTATGAAGTGAGGAGAGGGTTGACGCACGGCTTTCCGCACCTGCATGATTGCTCTGCTCCGGAGAAGCAGTTCACCGCTGATGGAGAGAAAGGCTCCGGCATTCGAGAACTCCCCTTTGGCGAGCGCTTCCGCCGCTTTTTTTATTCCTGCCAGCACTCCGTATCCGAAAGCTTTCCCAAGAGAATGGTTGATGTTGGCATACTCCGAAAGCAGATACACTTGTTCGGAGCGGAGAAAGGCCTCGCGGGTGACTTCTCTGTATTCGCGGTCGTGGCAACCGTATACGGTAGGCACATAGCCCGTCCGGTAACCGTGGAAGCTGAGGCGGTTGATGTAGTCTTTGTCTTCGCCGTAATGATAAAACAGCGAAGAGAAACCGCCCACGGTGCGTAGCACATTGGCCGGAATCATCCAGAAAGCGGCATTGACGAAGGGCACGTCGGTTATTTTTTCTTCTTCGGGCAAATCTTCTAAGGAGAAAATCCGGGCGTATTGGGCGAATCCCGGATCGGGTTTGTCGCCGTTGCCCGTCAGATGAACGGGAGAGAGTATGCCGTATGCCGGTTGACGGCGGAGCATCCGCGCCAGTGTGCCGATTGTCTTTTTATCTACCCAGGCGTCTTGATTCAGCAGAAAAACAGCATCGTACCCTTCTTCGAGGGCAATCTTCATGCCGATGTTGTTGGCTTTCCCGAACCCCAGATTCTTCGGGCTGCGTATGAGGCGCACCTCCGGATAGCGGGCGGCTATCAACTCTGGCGTGCCGTCGTGCGAAGCATTGTCTACCACCACCACATCGGCGGGGTGTTCGCTCTCGCGGATGCTTCCCAGACATCGGTCTATCCAGCGTTCGAAGTTGTACGATACGATGATTGCGAGTATTCTCATGTTTCTTTTTTCGTTGTTAGAACCTTATTTTTTGCCACAGAGCGGTTTGCAGGTCTTTCAGCTTCTTTCGCGCGCTGATTCTCGGAATGCCGGTGTAGAAAGCGGCCTTTTTCCAAAAGGCTTTTTCGTCGGCAATGAAAGGTTGCTTGCGCAAGAGCCGGTAAAGATAATACAGCCCTCGCTTCTTCTCGTAAGGCAGATGCCATACGGCAAGCGATTCGTCGCCCTCTTTCACATTGTTGAATCGGGGGGAAGTCCACATACGTTTGGTATACCGGTTGGCAATATCGTTGCGGATGTGCAGGCGCTCCGCCAATACGCTGAAGAACAAAGCCTCTTCGTTCAGCTTCGGGCGTGCGTCGGCAAAGAGTTGCAGGTTGTATTCCCAAAGCGGGCGGTAGGCTTCATTCACCGCTTTCACCTTGTCGCCGCGAAGAACGATGAACTCGCCGCCGTAATAGTACAGCGGAGTCGAGGGCTTCTCGCCGTAGCAGGCTTCGTAAAGCTCGTTCATCTCTTTCAGCGTGATGCCGTTTACCATCGTCCCGGCATCGGTTGTAAACTCGTACAGCGCGCTTCCGCAAGCGGCGGCTTCTTCAAACAAAGGCGTCAGGGAGGCGGTGCACAGACAGTCGGCATCGCATATCAGCAGGTTGTCGGCCGCCTGCATCCGCCCGCCCATATATTGCCATATATCGTACAGGTAAAACTGGTTTCTCCATGCTTTGTACCATCCTTTTGGGGGGATGCACCGGTAAGGAAGGCGAACGATTTCGACATCGAGCCCGGCAAACAGTTCGTCCAGATAATGAGGCAACTGCTCTACGTTGGTGAAGAACAGCAGCTTCGCGTCCGGGTTGTAATGTCTGAACGTGGTAAAGAACGGGACCTGTATCTGCATGTAGATGGAATGCACCAGCTCCGAATCTCCGGTTTTTCCGGCTTGCGGATAGAAACTGGCTTCCTCTTTCGATTCTTTGTAAAACCAGGTGGCGATGTAGTTCTGAACGGTTGGCATGGCTTTTCCTTTCTTCTTTTACTGATTGATTGAATGGAACCGGAGCTCGAGCGGGTCGTTCCGGTTCGTTAATTTATACCGGGCTTTTCCGGCGGATGTAGGCTATTACCTCTCTGAAGATGGCTGCATGGCTTATCCACATGGCGAATGTGTAGATGGCGGCCGCCGTCAGTATTTTAGCTCCCAGCATCAGGTATCTGTTGCCGATGGACAGCGTGATATAATAGGTGGCAATCATCGTGGCGGCGGCAATCAGCGCGAACGGAAGAATGTCTTTCATCGCTTTCCATACGCTGAATCCGGTGAGTTTCCATACGAAATATTGCCAGACGCCCAGCCATCCCACATTGATGAGCACAAACAAGAGAATCATTGATTGAAGGCCGTAGGGGTGGGCGGCAAGCATCACGCCTAACTGAAGCAGGCTCAGCGCGATGGTATTCCACATGTAGATATCTGACTTCCCTTTGCTGAGGATCAGATTCGAATAGAGGTTCGTGACGGGAACGAATGCGCCCCATAAACAAAGCGCTTGAAGAACGGGAATACAGGCAGCCCATTTCTCGGTGATGGTGATGATGATGAACTCTTCCGAAATCAGCGCCAGTCCGAACATGGCGGGAAAAGACAGGAACGCGGTAAAGCGCAACATCTTCCGCAGCACGTTCTGCTGCCGCTCGTTGTCGTTGGATACTTCGGCGAGTACGGGTTGCGCGACGCTGTTTACCATGCCTCCGATCAGTGAGAACCCCATCGCTGTCCATTTGTTCGACTGAGTGTAGGTTCCCACTTCCGCTTTCGAATAGAAGCGTCCCAGTATGGTGGAAAGCAGGTTGTTGTTGATTTGAAGGAAGATGTTCGTCACAAGAATCTTGCTGCTGAATCCGAACATCTCTTTAATCGGGCGGAAGTCTATTTTGAAAGTTGGCCTCCACGGAGAGAAGTACCAGAAGCAAAGGTTGATGGTTCCGATATAGACGAGGCTTTGTGTGGCGATGCCCCAATAAGACATTCCGTGGTATGCCATCAGGATGCCGACCGTTCCCGACAGGATGAGGGAAGGAATCTGTGAGATGGCTTTCTGCTTCACCATCAGATTCCGGAATAAGTAGGCGCTGTGCGCTGTGGCGGAACTTGAAAAAACAAAACCCAGAAACAGGTAGCGGGAAAGCGGAACCAGTTCGGGGGCTTTGAAGAAGCGGGCTATCAGCGGAGCGGAGAAGAACAGCACGATGTACATCCCTGTTCCCATGAGCAGGCTGAACCAAAAGACAGCGTTGTAATCTTCGTGGGTAATGTTTCGCTTATTGGCGAGGGCGGCGGTGAATCCGCTTTCCTGAAGCGTGTTTGCCACAGCCATAAAGATGGCAAGCACGCCGATCATTCCGTAGTCGGTATCGTCCAGCAGGCGGGCAAGAACAATACCGAAGAGAAGATTCAGCAATTGCTGAACGCCGTTGCTGAATCCTCCCCAGAAGAGTCCTCTGGCTGTTTTTTGTTTCAGTGACTGTTCCGTCATTTCGTTATTTTACTTCACTGCCCGGCTTTACCTCCTTTCCCGGCATGATAACGGCCAGGCTGCCGTCGTGATTTTCGGCGCTCAGAATCATTCCTTCGCTGACAATACCTTTCAGTTTGCGCGGCGGCAAGTTGGCGATGAAGCAAACCTGCTTGCCTGTCAGCTCTTCCGGAGCGTAATATTTGGCGATGCCCGAAACAATGGTGCGCGTCTCCAGTCCGTCGTCTATCTTGAATTGAAGCAGCTTGTCTGCCTTCGGCACTTTTTGGCATTCGAGCACTGTTCCCACGCGGATATCCAGCTTCAGGAAATCATCGAACTCGATGTTTGCCCTTACGGGGGTTGCTTTATAGTTGGCTTCATCGTTGGCTTTTTTGGTATCGAGCAGTTTTTGCACTTGCGCTTCGATGGTAGCGTCTTCGATCTTTTCGAACAGGAGTTCCGGCTTGTTCAGCTGATGTCCCACCGGCAGCAGGTCGCTTCGTCCGAGTTCGCCCCATTCGAAATTGTCCATATTCAGCATTTTGCGAAGTCTTTCCGAACTGAAAGGCAAGAACGGTTCGAAAGCGATGGCAAGGTTGGCAACCAACTGCAGAGAGATGTTGAGGATGGTGCCCACACGCTCCATATCTGTTTTAGCCAGCTTCCACGGTTCGGTATCGGCAAGGTACTTGTTCCCGATACGTGCCAGATTCATGGCCTCTTTCTGCGCGTCGCGGAACTTGAATACATCGAGCAGTTTCTCCACTTCGGCTTTTACGTCGGCAAACTCTTTCAGTGTTTCCCGGTCGTACTCCGTCAGTTCGCTGCAGACCGGCACACATCCGTTGAAATATTTCTGCGTCAACACCATGGCACGGTTCACGAAGTTGCCGTATACCGCCACCAGCTCGTTGTTGTTGCGGGCCTGAAAGTCCTTCCACGTAAAGTCATTATCCTTTGTTTCCGGAGCGTTGGCTGTGAGCACATAACGAAGCACATCCTGCTTGCCGGGGAAGTCGGTCAGATACTCGTGCAACCATACAGCCCAGTTGCGTGATGTGGAGATCTTGTCGCCCTCCAGATTCAAGAACTCGTTGCTAGGCACATTGTCCGGCAGAATGTAGCTTCCTTCGGCTTTCAGCATGGCAGGAAACACGATGCAGTGGAACACGATATTGTCTTTGCCGATGAAGTGAACGAGGCGTGTTTCAGGGTCTTTCCACCAAGTCTCCCAACTGTCGGGAAGCAGGTCCTTCGTATTCGAAATGTATCCGATAGGCGCGTCGAACCATACATACAACACCTTTCCTTCGGCGCCTTCTACGGGAACAGGAATCCCCCAGTCGAGGTCGCGGCTCACGGCACGCGGTTGCAAGCCCATGTCGAGCCAGCTCTTGCATTGTCCGTATACGTTGGGACGCCATTCTTTATGGCTTTCCAGTATCCATTGGCGGAGCCATCCTTCGTGCTTGTCGAGCGGGAGATACCAGTGTTTGGTCTCTTTCATCACCGGTTTGCTTCCGCTGATGGCGCTTTTGGGGTTGATCAGATCGGTAGGCGAGAGAGAAGTTCCGCACTTTTCGCATTGGTCTCCGTAGGCTCCTTCCGAGTGGCAGTGCGGGCATTCGCCGATAATGTAGCGGTCGGCAAGAAACTGACCCGCCTCTTCGTCGTAGTACTGTTCCGATGTTTTTTCAACAAATTCGCCTTTCTCGTACAATGTTTTGAAAAAATCCGAAGCCAGCCGGTGATGAGTCGGCGAGGTAGTACGGCTGTATACATCGAACGAAATTCCGAACTCTTCGAACGATTTCTTGATGAGCGTGTGGTAGCGGTCTACCACATCTTGCGGCGTGACTCCTTCTTTCTTGGCACGGATGGTGATGGGCACTCCGTGCTCGTCCGATCCGCCGATGAACAACACGTCTTCTTTCTTCAGGCGCAGATAGCGTACATAGATATCTGCGGGTACATATACACCGGCCAGGTGACCGATGTGAACGGGACCGTTGGCATACGGAAGCGCCGATGTCACGGTGGTTCTTTTGAATTGCTTTTCCATTTATTGAGTGTGTATTTTGTTGTTTCCGAGTTACAAACATGCAAAGATAACGACTTTTTTCGGTTGAAACACAAATCTGTGCATACTTTCCGCCATTTCCCGGCTTTTGCTGTTTCGTCGTTTGCGCACCGGATGCGTCTCTTGCCGTTCGAAACCTTTTCTCATTATTCCTTTTTGTCTTGTTTCCTGTATGCGGAGGGCGTTTCTCCTTTCATCGATTTAAAAACCTTGCTGAAATAGCGCAAGGAGGAGAATCCCGTCATTTCCGATATTTCGGTAATATTCATCGAGGTTGTTGTGAGCAGCACGATTGATTTTTCAATGCGCTGTTTGTTCACATAATCCACGATGCCCATTCCCGTGATGGCCTTGACTTTGTTGAACAGCAGAGAACGGCTGACGCACATGTTGGCAGCCAGAAAGGCGACGTCGAGCTTCGGGTCGCTCATGTGTTCTGCTATAAGGGTGTCGAGCTTCAAAAGAAAGCTCTCATCCGCATTGCTGAAGCTCATCTCTTTATGTGTGAGCAGGTTGTTCTCTTTATATCTTTTCCTGACTTGTTCGCGCTGTTTTAGCAGATTGTTGATCAGAGCCAATAAGCCGTCTGCCTCGAAAGGTTTCGGCAAAAAAGCGTCGGCTCCTGTTTTGTAGCCGGTATACATGTTTTGCGAATCATGGTAAGCTGTCAATAAGATAAAAGGGATATGGCTGATGTCGAGGTCCGTCTTCACTTGCCGGCAGAGCTCGAAGCCGTTCATGCGGGGCATCATTACATCGCTGATAATGACATCCGGCAATCGCTCTTTGATTTGTTCCAGTCCGTCTTTACCGTCTTTTGCGGTATATACACGGTCGAAGTAATCGCTCAGCGTATCTTTCAGATAACCTCGTAATTCAGCGGTATCTTCGACTACCAATACGGCGAATTTTCGTAAAAAGGCAAGGTCTATGTCGTATGACTCTTTCGTTTCGACCTCCGCCGGCGTTTCCGCAAAAGCGTTGATTGCCGCTTCGCCCGCATTGGTTACGACAGGCAGTTCGAAGTAAAACACGGCGCCTCTTCCGGGAGCGTTCAACGCGCCTATATGCCCTCTGTGGTGGGTTATGAGACTTTTTGCATACGACAATCCGATGCCGCTGCCACCCTTGTCATGTTCCCCTTGATAGAAGCTGGAAAATAAAGAGTCCGTATTTACCATATTCAGCCCCATTCCTTCGTCTTTTACGGAAACCCGTACCCGGTCTCCCTCTTGCGAAAGAGCGGTAACCAACGTGGTAGTGCTGCCTGAATCACTGAACTTCAACGCATTCATCAGGAAGTTGGAAAGAACGAACTCACACTTGTTTTTATCAAAAGGAACTTTACCTATTCGCTCGTCCAACTCATAAACCAGCTTGATGCCTTTTACTTCGTATTCAAGAGCGAATTTATCGCCGACCGACCGTACCCATTCGTTCAGAAGGTGAGGCAGGATATGCAATACATCCTTTCCTTCTTCCAGTTTTCTTACGTCCAGTACCATATCTATGATATTCTTCATCTGCCGGGCTTGTTTGTAGATAGGGACCAGCTGATTCTCCATGCTCTTATTTTCCGGCTCCCGGTCGATGATTCGCTTCAAGGGGGCGCAAATCAGAGTGAGGGGAGTGCGAAGTTCGTGACTGATGTTTGTGAGGAAATTGATTTTCTCTTCATACATTTTGTTTTTCAGCCGAATGATTTCTTGTTTTTGCCGGGCCCTTTTCTTTCGGTAGAAGAAATACGCAGTGCCGTACACCAGCAGGGCGGTCAGCAAGATTAACGCTGCATAAAACCATCCTGTCTTCCACCAGGGAGGAGTGACGATGAGATAAAGAACCTGCTGCTTCGGACTCCATTCGCCGCTTCGTGTATAATAGGAGGCGTTTATGGCATACTCTCCTATGGGAAGGTGATTGATGACCAGAGAGTTGGACCCGGATATCGGCAAGCCCGGATCGAGCCCGTCGATACTGAAGCGGAAGATGTTCTTGCGGAACACATCATCTTCTTTCAGCAACACCTTCAGCTGTAAAGAAGAAAAGTTCCAGGGAATTTCTATGGTTCCGGAAGTCTTGCCGGATTCCTCACCAATCGATACCGGCAAGCCGTTTAAGAGCACATCCAGCAGTTCTATCGCATGCCCGGCATCGGCGTCGAAGTGAACGGAGGCGTTTATCACCGTCATGCCCGTAGTGCCTCCCATAAAGATGTCCCCATTCTTAGCCGGAAGGGTTGCGTGGAAAATGTATTCGTTCGGCAACACCCCGTCTACCTCGTCCAGCTTGACGAAATTATGGGTAAGCGAAGAGTAGACATACAAATGGCGTCTTGTTCCGATCCATATCCGGTTCCGACTGTCGGGCACCACCGAAGTGGCTTCCTGAAACAAGCCGGTTTGTATCAACTCGCTTTTTCCTGTTTGGGGATTGTAGCGTACCAATCCTTCGGCAGAAGCCAGCCAAAAGATTCCGTTGCCGTCCATACATGCGTCGTTGATGATGTGTTCTCCCCGATAAATTGTTTGGAAACTCTTATCCGAAGAGTCGTACACACAAATATTCTTTAAATCGGAAAGATATGTTTGGGTTCCGACAGTCTTGATAACCAATGGTGAGTTTCTTTCATAGTCCTTTCTCATACTGGCCACGATGTCGAACTTCCGCGTCCGGGTGTCGTACACGAAGATGTGCTGGGCGCTGAAGAGAATCTTATGCTCCGCTATTCTTTGAATGTTCACGGAAAAGCCGTTGATACAGGTTTTATCGTTCATCTCTTTGTCCATCAGCATGAAAGGACGCATCTGCCCGGTGTGTTTGTTGAAAACGAAAAGCCCTCTGTTGAAAGAAAAGAACAGTAGCTCGTCGGGCGTATAAGCTACGATGGAGACAATTTTTTCGTGTTGTGTGGCAGGGTAGTGCCTGAATGTTTCTGTTACCGGATCGAAACGGTTGATGCCGCCGCCATCCGTTCCGATCCAGATCATCCCTTCCTCATCTTGAAAAAAACTGTTGATGGTCTGGTTGCTCAGTCCGTACAGATTGCCGAAAGGTACGTTCCGGAAGGAGCGCGCATATACGTTCTTTATACCGATGAGTCCGTGCCGGATGCTACCTGCCCACATATTGTTCGCCGGGTCTGAGTAAAGGCGGTAAATGGTGTTTGCGGGGAATGAATGCACGTCGTCCTGCATCCGGCGGATATGGGTGAATGAGAAGTCGTCGGTAGAGATTATATTGATTCCCCCGCCGTCTGTCGCCACCCAGAGTTGATTTTCCCTTTCCGTGATATCGTGTATCACATCATACGTCAGCGGAGAGTTCGATGTGGTAAAGTGTTTCAGCAATTTGTTGTTTTCGTAACAATACAGTCCGTTGCCATAAGAGCTTATCCAAAGTCTTTTCCGCGAGTCGAGGTACATGCAGGTGTAATTCTTTTCCGTAAAGGAGTCGATTTTTTTAAGCTCATGAGTTTTCAGGTTGAACGAATAAATGCCGTGCCAGCGCGAATTGAGCAGTACTTGCTCGTTGTTGCAACGCTCCATCTGCCAAAAAGGGGTATAGAAAGCCGGATCGTCGGCATAGTATAAAGCTTCGAGCTCTTTGTTGTCGTAGGCATACTTGTAGATAGCTCCCGACCCTGCCAGTAGCATTCCGCTTTCTACCCGGAGGCAGGAGGCGACAAAAACGGGCTTGCCGTTGTTCCGCAAGGTCTTAAAGCAGTCATTCTCCCTGTCGTACAGACAGATTCCCGTGGTTGTGCCTACCCAAAGGTTGTAGAGAGAGTCTTCTGCGATGAAGAATATGTTATTGGCCGGAAGGGTTTTCTCGTTTCCCGGCTGATGAAGGTATTGCTTCAGATGGTCGCGGTCGTAGCAGTTCAGCCCCGACTCCGTGCCGACCCATAGATAGCCTCTGTGATCGTTCAGTATGCATTGTACTCTCGATTGCGAAAGGCCTTCACCTATACCGAGCTGTTTGTAATAGTAGTAAGGAGGTTGTGCCCGGAGTATCCCTGCGCTTCCGCCAAGCAACAGAAGAAGAGAAAGTATTTTAAGTATTAAGCTATTCATTTTGTTTATAAAGCATAAGAATTCTGAAGCTGTAGAACAGGCCACACCGGTTATCGGCTTTTGTCATTAAACAGGCAATGAACCATTCCCATGATTTCTCCAACCGCGGATCTATCAAGCTGGAGAGTCGGGAGAATAACGCGATTCGATTCCGAACTGTCGGTTGACTCTTTGGCAATGATTCATACAAAAATAAGAAAGTTTTTTGTTTTTAAACCTATTACCGGTCTGAAAAGATAGTGCATCCGGCAAATCAAGAATCATTCTTTATTATGCCGAACGCGAGTTAACGTGCACGTATACAGATTGTTTCTATTTGTATACATGCATGTTAACCCGCGTTTGTGATAAGGTTGTAGATACTGATTGAACGGTACTATGGAAAGCTTTTCCAAAAGCTCCGGATTTCCGGAAAGCCTGCTTCCGAAGGTTTTATAGCTTCACAGTAATTGTGAAAGCAAGAGTTACTTTCTTTTAGAATCCTCTTTCAGAAAATTTCGCCCAATCATTCTCTCATATACGCCGGCAGGAACTCATTGCTCGTTGTTCAATCTGTGAGCTCTTCTCTTTTGGCTCCTACCCATAACGGCAGGAACTTATTGCTTCTTATCCAGTCCGGCTTTTACTTGTTCGATCATCCGGTTATAAGGCTTTGCAAAGGATTCGTTGAACAAGGTTACTAATTCCTCTTCTTTTTTTTCTTTCACAAATTGGGTTCCTTCATGTTGCACATATATATATCCGATATTCTTAATTTTCCAGATAAAGTTTTGTGCCAAAGTCGATAAACCGGGATGAGATTCTGCCAATGTTTGCTTGATTTGATGAGCTTTTACAAATAAGAAATTGATTTTTGCATATACGACAGCATCGTGAAAATCTTTATATGAGCTTGCGATGGAAGAGGCTTCCGATATCTCATATTGGGCACTATATTCTTTTTTCGAATATTCTATGGAAATTGCGATCCAACGTTTGATTTGCACCGAATATTCGGGAAAAAGGGGTAGCGGTCGCTGAAGCTTCTTCATTTCCTCATTCAAGTTTTCCCATTCTTGAATTACCTTAAGCAATTCTTCTTTATTGATCAAGCTTTCTGATAGCAAGCCACGCTGCAATTCTTGCGAATGGTCGATAAACGGTGCAATGTTGGGATAGAGCGTCCTCCACTCATTCCGGTTGTCTTTATTGTTTTCTGTAGATTCTTCTTGTTTTTGTTCTACCTTCTGAGGTCTTTCCGTTTCAACTTTTTTGTTCAATTCTTTTTCATCGATTCCTACTCCATCTTTTCCGCAGGAGGATAACATTACATTCAGACTAAGTGCCAAAAAAGTAAAAGCACCTACATAAATCATCTTTAAATTCTTCATTCTTTTTTCTTAATTTATTATACTTTAATTTCGTTGCAAATGTAACTTATTTATTTCTTATGCTTTTATAGTAAGCTTTTCTTTTAAATGTATTTTCATAAAAAACCAATGTTTATACGTTTTTTATGAAAATAAAGAAGCGTTTTGAGAGAGAATCAAGGTGTCAGTCCGGAATAAGATATTTTTCAAGGGAGGCGTATCTGTAAGTTCTAAAAGTAGAAAGCTCAGGATGAGCGGACACAGCGTTGAAAGTTAAAAAAGGAGAATTTCGCAGGAAGTATGGCTGGAAAGATTATGTTTGCAGATATAAATATTTGAATAGTACAGCATTATGATTATGGGTATGAGGCGTTTTATAGTCGTAATTTTTATCTGTTTGGGTTCTCTCACGGCATTCGGACAGCAGAAGACTTTCGGAGAGAAGCTCTCCGATGCGGCGCTTCTGCTTACGAAGGAACGTGTGGTTTATGATCCGGCTTATGTGCGGATCGACTATCCGAATGGAGATGTGCCTGCCGGCAGAGGCGTATGTACCGATGTCGTGATTCGCGCTTACCGTAAACTCGGCATTGATTTGCAAAAAGAAGTACATGAAGATATGAAAGCGAATTATCGGCCGGGAGATATTGTGACATGGGTGCTCGATAACGGGATGACGCATATCGGGCTGGTGGTGAATAAGAAGTCGAGAGACGGGAGGCGCTTCCTGATTGTTCATAATATCGGTGCGGGACAGGTGTTGGAAGACTGTCTGTTCCGGTTTAAAATAACGGGACACTACCGGTATGGGAAAGAAAGAGCACATCTTGGAGGAGGATAGATGGAAAAAATATCCATGTTCACAAACCTTGTTTGCAGGAGGGGATAATTATGGCTTTCGCATCAGGGAAGATACGTGAAGAATAGCTCGACCGTTATTGCTAATAAGGTGAAAATCAACTTTCTCGTTGGGGAAAACACATGAAGAATCCCCTTGTTTTATCACTACTCTACTGTCCCGACGCGAATGAGCGTTGCAAGTTTACAGTAAAACAGTGATAGAACAAGGGGATTCTCTTATCCTTATTGAGCGGCCTGTTTCGGTCGTGGAGGAGCAGACGCCTTTTCGTTTTGCTGTTTGATCAGTTCCATGCAAGCTTCCAATGTCATCTCTTTGGGAACGAATTCTTTCGGGATTTTGTAGTTTTTCCCCTGATAAGCAATATAAGGCCCGTATCGTCCGTTCAGGATTTCCAGTTCGGGTTCTTCACTGAACTTTTTGATGTGCCGCGCGGCTTCCTTGGCGCGTTTTTCCAGAATGAGCCGTTCGGCTTCTTCCAGGGTTACTTCCATAGGGTCGATCGTTTTGGGCAGCGAGACATATACTTTGTTGTGAAGCACGTAAGGGCCGAAGCGACCGACACCGACAGTGACCTTCTTTCCTTCGTATTCTCCCAAGTGACGAGGTAGCCGGAGCAATTCCAACGCTTCTTCCAGCGTAATGGTTTCTATCGACTGCCCTTTCTTTATCTGAGCAAAGCGGGGCTTCTCCTTATCTTCCGCAGTTCCTATCTGCACCATTGGTCCGAAACGTCCGATTTTCACCGACACCGTTTTGCCGGTTTCAGGGTCTTTGCCCAAGATGCGTTCGCCTATTTTATGCGTTGTCTTTATGGCCAGTGTCTTTTCTACCGAAGGGTGGAATTGAGTGTAGAAGTTCTTGAGAATGGAAGTCCATTTCACTTCGCCTTCGGCTATCTCATCGAATTCTTTTTCTACGGTAGCGGTAAAATTGTAATCGAGTATATCCGGAAAAAACTCTGTCAGGAAGTCGTTCACCACTGTTCCGGTATCTGTGGGGAAGAGTTTCCCCTTTTCCGTACCGGTGGTTTCCGTATGGCTGGTTTCTTTCACCCGGTCGTCTTTGAGGGTGAGCACATAGAATTTGCGTTGTTCGCCTTCTTTGTTTCCTTTCTCCACATATTGGCGTTGCTGAATGGTGGAGATGGTAGGAGCATAGGTAGACGGACGGCCGATGCCCAGTTCTTCGAGCTTACGTACAAGGCTTGCTTCGGTATATCGTGCCGGGCGTTGGGTGAAACGCTCCGTCGCAACGATGGGACCCGCCTCAAGAGATTGTCCCTTCTTCAATGGCGGCAGCAGGCGGCTTTCGTCTTCCTGCTCGTTATCGTCGTCATGCGATTCGCGGTATACACGGAGGAATCCGTCGAACTTAATCACTTCTCCGGTAGCCGTAAACACATCGCTATTGTTGCTGATGGCTATGGTAGCGGTAGTCTTCTGCAGTTCCGCGTCCGCCATTTGCGAAGCGATGGTGCGTTTCCAGATCAGGTTGTAGAGTTTCTTTTCCTGCGACTTACCTTCGATGGTCTGATTTTCCATGTATGTGGGACGGATGGCTTCGTGAGCTTCTTGCGCTCCTTTGGTTTTGGTCTGGAAATGGCGCGTGTGCACATATTCCTCTCCCATCATCCGGGCGATGGCTTCTTTGCTTGCTGCTATGGCATATTCCGACAGGTTCACAGAGTCGGTACGCATGTAGGTAATCAATCCCGACTCGTAAAGCCGTTGGGCGATGGACATGGTTTGCGCCACCGTATATCCCAGTTTGCGGGCCGCTTCTTGCTGCAGGGTAGAAGTTGTGAACGGCGCCGGAGGCGTTTTCTTTACAGGGCGGGTGGATATGTCTTCGATGGAGAATGTCGCTCCCCGGCATGCTTCGAGAAAAGCTTTGGCTTCCTGCTTTGTCTTGATGCGGCGTGCCAGTTCCGCTTTCATTTCTACCGTTTTGCCGTCGGTATCGGGTACGAGGAAAATGGCTGTGACGCGATAAGAGGCTTCCGCTTTGAAGTTCTGTATCTCGCGTTCACGTTCCACAATCAGGCGGACAGCTACCGACTGTACACGACCTGCCGACAGCGAGGGGCGCACCTTTTTCCACAACACGGGCGAGAGCTCGAAACCTACGATGCGGTCTAATATGCGTCTTGCCTGCTGGGCATTCACCAGGTTGAGGTCGATATCGCGCGGCTGCTCGATAGCTTTGAGAATAGCTGCTTTGGTAATTTCATGAAAGACGATTCGTTTGGTGTTTTTCGATTTTAGTTTCAGCACTTCGTACAGATGCCACGAAATCGCTTCTCCTTCGCGGTCCTCATCGGATGCGAGCCATACGGTTTCTGCCTTCTTGGCTTCTGCTTTCAGCGTGTCTACCAAATCCTTTTTGTCCTCCGGAACTTCATAAGTCGGTTTAAAGTTCTTTTTTACGTCAATACTGAATTCTTTTTTCTTCAAATCGCGTATATGTCCGTAGCTGGAAAGGACCTTAAAGTCTTTTCCAAGAAACTTTTCAATCGTTTTGGCTTTCGCCGGAGATTCGACAATGACAAGGTTTTTCTGCATAATTCTTTCTTTTATAATAGCTTGTATTGCAATAATCGGCTGCAAAAGTAGGAAAAAAGATTTTCTTACCTTAATAAATAAGCGGAGAAACTGCTTTTTTTATAAAAAAAGTCTCTTTTGAACTGTTTTTATTCCAAAAACACTTCTTGCGAAAAGCTTTTTCGGGGGGCGGAGCTGTATAAGAGGGTCGCAATAAGACCTGTCATGCCGGTTTATCTGCTTGCCGAACCGTTCATATATATTCACCTCGGTAGCCATATATATCTACCGTGGTGGCCATATATACTCACCGTGGTAGCCATATATATCTACCATACATGAGTATATATGCCTACCACGCTGACTATATATGTTTACCGGAGCGCTTGTATATCCCTGTTGCGGAATCAATATTCCGGTTCATCTTTCTTCGGTTTTGCGCGCGCATCAAGTGACTTCTTGTCGACTGTGGAAACCCCTGTGCTTAAAAGCGGAAGCTCAATCCTCCCAGAACGTTCAACCCTTCGGCGGAATAGCCCGGATAATACTGGTATTTCTTGTTCAGCAGGTTGTGCACGCGGGCATAAGCGCTGATGCCTTTGAACAGGTTGTAGTCGGCTCCAGCATGGAGGTCGTTCACCGCCTGCATCTTCATGTAACTCTTCACCTCTTTGTGTCCGATGTGGGTATAGCCCAGCTTCAGGGTGAGGTTGGCAATGGGGCGTAACAGCGTATTGAAAGAGAGTTCTCCGGCAGGTTTCACAGCCAAAAGGTGCTCGTTCGCCCGGCATTTCCAGTTGCGGTAGGTATATCGTGCCGATACGGCAAACAGGTCTTTGTATTCGTATGTCGCCTCTCCGCCGGCATAGAAGTTGTTGGCGTCGGCCTGTCCGAAATGGAAGAAAGAAGCCTCTTCCGCACCGGCAGGGATGGTGACGGATTCGGTGAAGATTTCGTCCTTCAGCCGTTGGTAACCGCCGTACACATGGAGCCATAGTCCGGGATAGGGACCGGCTTTGAATCCCAACGATCCGTTCACCTGCTCATGAGTGCCCCGAAGCTGGGCGATGCGCGGTTCGCCCGCTGCTTCTATCGATACCGGGAGTTCGCTGTACGGGTTGATCTGCTCCATTCGGCGGAAATCATTGATCCGCTGTCCGCCCGTTGCCCGTGCGTACAGTACGTAACTGTCGGCAAACACGTATTGTATATCTACGTCAGGAGCGATGCGGTACGAGCTTCCGAAGCCGAAAGAGAGATCGACCTTCGCGCCCAGGTGCAGTCGCCAGTCGTCCGTATCCAACTCGTATGACGGGTTTAGTTGAAGGGCGGTATATCCTTTCAGCAATGTTTCCTGCGTGTGCGGATCTTTCGTGTATCCCCCGTACCGGAAGTTGTTCAGTTCGAAACCGATACCGATGTTCCGTCGGTCGCCTATCATCCCCGTCACACCTCCCGCAAAGCGCAGGATGGTTTCTTTGATGGCATAGTCTTCATTCCCCGGCTGTTTCGGTCCGTTTTGCCGGCGTTCGTACATCAATACTCCGGCTGTGGCGTTGAAACGGAAAGGAGCGGTTTCGTCGGTGAAGCGGATACCTGTCTGCACATCCCCCGAAGTGAATTTTTGTTTGCCGTGAACGCCCCCCGGTTGGTAATTGAAATTGCTCAGTCCGAAGTTACCGTTCGCGTTCAGCTCGAACCTGTCGAACAGGTGCGTGTAATCCGCTCCCGCTCGTGTACGGTAGTAACGGGCATCCCATTTCTTCCTTTCCGGGTTCGCCTGAGACAGCTTGTCCAGCTCTCCGTTCATCCCATCCACTTGCAGCCCGATATTCAGCCGGTCCTTACCGGACAGACGGAACAGATAGTTGGCAAAAAGATCGAGATTGCCATAGTTGCCGTATCCCGCGCGCACGTATCCGGGCGTGAAAGCCGGTTGCAGCTCTTCTCCCGAATAAGGGTTCATGGAAAATCCCGGGATGGAAGTGGCGGGGAAAAGCGTGGTGGCGTATTCCGCGCTCTTCTTTCCCACCGTCGGCGCTTCCACTTTGGGAAGCACGTTCACTTTCGCGGCATCGAGTATGTCGGGATTGTATTCCTGCTCTACAACCACGGTGCGGCTCACGGTCGTATCCTTCGGTTGTGCGTTCTGTGCCCGGAGGCTATGGGGCAGCAGCATGACACATGCCGCTCCTCCGAGTATATAAAGAGTTCTTTTCATCATCGTGTCGGTTCTTTTAATGGGTTAGTTTCTTCAGTCTGCTCTCGATCATTCTCCCGATGTCATCATTCCCCCGGTAGTTTTGTTGCAGGCTCAGCAAGTATTGGCGCGCGTCGACCGGCTTGCCTGTGGCGACATACACATCCGAAAGGAGTATGAAACTCCGTGCCAGCCAATAGGCGTGGGGCGTGCTTTGGTCGATGTAGTCGAGCAGCTCCTTTTCGGCGGCGGCGTATTCCTTCGCGTCGTAAAGCGATTGAGCCAACAGATATTTGGCCTCCGCGCCATACCGGTTGCGGGTGTCTTTCGCCAATTCCCTCAAGTCGTCCGTCGCTTTCTTGCCTGCTTGCAGGTTCAGGTATGCCTTTGCCCGGTAATAGAGTGCTTCGCTCTTCAATTCGGGAGTAAGTTTGGCTTCGGCGAGCAGGGCGGTAGCGGCATGAATGGTTTCCGCGTCCTCTTTCAGCAGATGCCCGCAGCGGAGGATGCCTGTTTCGGCAAGCAGGCGGCGTTCCGAAGTGCTCGCTTTTTCCTTCAGCATCTTGTAGCTCGCCAGCGCGTCTGCTGTCTGCATTTGGTTGAACTGTACTTCCGCACGCGCTATGAGGGCTTCCTCAGCAAACGGGTTGTTCGGGTATTCCAGCAGTTTGCCCGAATGCAGCAACACCATGTCGTAATTCTTCTGCTCCTGTCCGATGCGGCAGAGATAATAATGGGCGTTCAGGCTGTAAGCTCCTTCGGGAAATGCTTGCAGGTATCGGTTCAGGCTGTTCTTTGCCTCTTCCGGTCTGCCACGCATATATGTCTTTTCGGCAGCGGCATACGTCAGTGAGTCTTGTTCGTTGGCATCGAAACGGATGTGTCCCGGCATCGAATTTGCCAGCGCGGCGAATTCGTCGATACGGTTCAGGTCGACATAAATGGATTTCAGATCGCGCATCGCCATTCGTGCTTCTTCGCTTCCGGGATACTTCTCCACCACTTGCCTGTAAGCATCGATGGCTTGGCTGTAATCTCCCTTCTGGTAATACAGCAGTCCGATTTCGGCGGCAGCTTTCCGGCTCATCGGGCTTTCGGGGTATTTGGCAAGCAACTCTTTGAACGACTGGATAGCTTGGTTCTGATTGTCCATCCATACATACGAGCGGCCTTTCTCGTAAAGGGCGTTTACGGCATACGGAGAAGAAGGATATTTGCCGGTGAGGCGGTTCAGCAACGTCACCTTTCCGGCATAATCTTTCTGCAATCCCGACACAAGCGCAAGCTGATAGAACGAATAATCGCCTGAGGGAGTGTTCATCTGTTCGGCTTGGGAGTAGTATTGCTTGGCCTCTTCGAAGCGGCGCACGTGCAGGTGGCAGTCGCCGAGCCGGTTGTAAGCGTCTGCCAGGGCAGTTCGGTCGTTTGCCTTATACAGCCGGACGAACCGCAGGAAATAATCTTTGGCCTCCGTGTAGGCTTTCCGGTGGAAAGCGATATAACCTAAATTATAATTGGCGAGCGCATACGTTTCGCTGTCGGTTTGCGCGGTCAGTTGCAGATAGGCGTTGAAGTCGCGGGCGGCTTCCGTCATCCGGTTGAGGCGGTAGTACGACTCTCCGCACCAATAGTAAGCGTCGGCTTTTGTCTGGCGGTTATATTGTCCGAGAGCAATCGACCGGTTCAGGTACTGGAGCGCCTGTTCGAAGTCGGCATTGGCAAACGCCTGCGTTCCGAGCTGGAACAGAATCTTCTGCTTCGCTTCCAGCATGCGTGCGCTCGGACGGGCGATGCGGTCGATCGATTTCAAGGCGGCTTCGTAGCTGCGTGTGTTCATATACACTTCTATCAGGTATCCGCTTACCTTTTCGGCATACGGAGATGTGGGGAAGTCGTTGAGGAACTTCTCAAACGCTGTCACCGACTCTCCGAAAGCGGAGTAGGAAGTCTCGTGCAGACACAGCGCGTAGTTGTATGCCGCCTGTTCTTTGATTTGCCGGTTGGCATCCGATGCCGCCGCCTGTTCGAATGCCATGCGGGCCTTGTTCTTTTCCGCCAGTTGCAGGTACGAAAGCCCCAGATGCAGATTGGCGTTCTGTGTCAGGGCATCATCCGTCCCGGTCGCTCTGCCCAACGCTTCCGCCGCTTTCGAGTAAACTCCCGTTTGATAGTAGGAGATGCCTAAACGGTAAAGCGCGTCGCGGCGGGGAGTGTCCGGATGTCGGTTTAAGTAAAGGCCGAACGCTTCGGTTGCCCGTTGGTATTGCCCGAGATGATAATAAGCGTCGCCCGAAATGCGGTGCATCTCGGCGGTATGCTCGTTCCGGGGATACGCCGACAGATAATTCTGCGCCACCTTCAGCGCTTTGTCGTACTCTTTTTGAATGATGTAAATCTCTGCGATGTAGTAAGGTGCGAGTGCCTTGTACTTGGCGTTGTTTTGCAGAGCGAGAAATCCGTCCAGAGCTTCCCGGTATCTTCCTTGTGTATAGCGGATATAAGAGAGGTAGTAGTTGCCGTCTTCCGAATAGCGGGAGCTTGTGCTCCGCAAGGTTTCGAACCATACGGCCGCCTCTTTCAGGTTACCCGTTTTCAGCTGCCCCGTCGCCAACTGGTAGGTGCGTTCGCCTCGTTCTTCGTCGGGTAGGAGTTCGAGGCGCGTAGCATTGAAAAGCGCCAGCGACTCATCGTAGTTTCCATCGTAAAAATAGCAGGAGGCGAGCAGCCCGTAGATGCGGTTGGCATGTGGCGTGTCGGGATAACGGTTCAGGTATTTCCTGAGAATCCCGATACGGTTTTTGTCTTGCAGCTCATAAGCCGCTGCCGCCAGCATATATTCGGCATCCTGGCGATACTCTTCCGAAGGCATCTGCTTTACAAATGCTTTCAATGCCGGCACACAGGCGGCATAGTGTTTCTCGTGAAACAAGGCTTTCCCTTCTTGGTACAAATGATAAGGGGAAGTGATCTTTTCGTTTGTCTGCGCAAAGCCCGTTGCAGATACACTGAACAGGGCAGCACACACAAGCCGGATAATTTCTTTTTTCATAATCGAAGTGTTTGCACTAAATAAAACCGGATCTTCCGTCGGAAGAACTCCGGATGGTAAATTAAGTATTCCCTGACTTAATAAAACCCAAAAAGGGGAATATGTATCGGCTATTTGTTATAAATTAACGAATAGACCGCCCGATAAGAATTTTTTAAGTCCTTTTCGTATGGAATCGAGTCCGAAGTCCTCCGCCCGTATTTGCCCGATCGGGATAAAGAAAGCCTCTTCCACATCGTCCATGGCAGAGAGCCGACCGTCGCCTGTCACCTTGCAAAGGTAAAACATGTCCAGCGTGTGTACGGGAAACCCCGAATAGATATAAATATTTGGAAGCGAGAACAGGTAGGAGGCCTGTTCCACTTCGAGTCCCGTCTCTTCCCGCACCTCGCGCGCAACACCTTCTTCGCCCGTTTCATCCATATCGATGAAGCCTCCGGGAAGGTCGAGGGTTCCTTTGGCGGGTTCTTTCGCGCGCCGGCAAACCAGCAGTTCCTGCCGTTCGTTGAGAATCAGGGCTACGGTGGCGGCGGAGGGATTGAAGTAATATACGAAGCCGCATCCGGCACACTTCTTCGATTTCTCATCGTTGGTTTCGAAATCTGCGGAGCCGCATTTGGGACAATATCCGAATTGTGAGAGAGGATGTTTCATAGTTAAGAGAACGTTTTTGTATTGACAGGACAAAAATAGGAGGAAAAGGCGACTTGCGAAAAGATATGCTTGCATATTTGGTATGTTGGGCGGAAAAACACCGGTTATTCTCATAAAATAACATAATATGGCCGGATAGTCCGATTAATTGTCTACCTTTGTGCCGTAAAACAATCGAGTTTATATTGTATCTTCCTTAGCCATGTTTCGATCTGCCGTTGTTTGGCAGCGCTTCTCATCGTCAAACCGACTTCACAATTAACTTCCTTGTTTATATAAGCCGGTAGGTTGCGAAAGTACATCATCCCATTCCGTTGTGTCCGTTCTTCGCGCTTCTCCCTTGCCTGCATCAATCTGTAAATTAAAAAGACTGTATATCGATACAGCAGCATTATGACATTTAAAGAATTAAACATACAGGAGCCTGTATTGAAGGCTCTGTCCGAAAAAGGATACGAAAAGCCGACACCTATTCAGGAACAGGCTATACCGGTTGCCCTGTCCGGTAGCGACTTGCTGGGCATCGCCCAGACAGGTACGGGTAAAACGGCGGCTTTCGCCATACCGGTCATTCAATGGCTCAACCGGAAACCCGCAACAACGGGAAAGAGAAAGATACGCGCGCTTGTTTTGACTCCTACACGCGAGCTGGCGATTCAGATAGACGAATGCTTCAGAGATTATGCCCGGCATACCGATGTGAAGCATACCGTAATATTCGGCGGCGTGAAACAGAGCAGCCAGGTAGAGAAACTGAAAGCGGGAGTCGATGTGCTGGTCGCCACTCCGGGACGCCTGCTCGACCTGATAAAGCAGAAGTATGTGACGCTCGACGCTGTGGCTCACTTTGTGCTCGATGAGGCCGACCGCATGCTCGACATGGGCTTTGTGCACGACATCAAACGCCTGATTCCCTTGCTGCCGAAGCAGCGTCAGACGCTTTTCTTCTCGGCAACCATGCCCGATGCCATCGCGAATCTTGCGGCAACGATGTTGCACCGTCCCGTAAAAGTGGAAGTAGCTCCCGTTTCGTCTACGGTGGATACCATCAGGCAGAATCTGTATTGGGTGGAGAAGCCGCAGAAGAGCAAACTTCTTGTTCATCTGTTGCAGAAAGAACAGGAAAAGACTGTGCTCGTTTTCTCGCGCACCAAGCACGGGGCGGACAAAATCGCCAGAATTCTGAAAAGAGAAGGCATCGGCTGCGAAGCCATTCACGGAAATAAAACGCAAGTGGCCAGACAGCGGGCGTTGGGCAACATCAAATCGGGAAAGACGCGTGTGATTATAGCCACCGACATTGCCGCAAGGGGAATCGATATAGCTCATCTGGAACTGGTGATAAACTACGATCTGCCCGATGTGGCGGAAACGTATGTGCACCGTATCGGCCGTACGGGGCGTGCAGGAAATAGCGGAACCGCTCTGACTTTCTGCTCGCAGGATGAGGACGCGAAACTTAAAAGCATCCAGAAACTGATCGGGAAAAAGCTGAAGGTAGTGCCGGTATCGGCGTAATTTACGAATACATAAAAAAGAAAAAGGAGAGCCAATGGCGATATCATTCAATAAAAGAGAGAAAGAAAAACTGAAACAACAGAAAAGACTGGAAAAACAGCGACGTAAAGAAGAGCGTAAAGCCGAAGGAAGCGCTTCTTTCGAGGATATGATTGCCTACGTCGATGAAAACGGAAATATTACGAGTACACCTCCGGATATGAGCAAGAGGCAGGAGATCGATGTGGAAGACATAGCGGTTTCTACTCCTGTCAAGGAAGAGGTGGAAGAGGAAGTGATGCAGGGGCGTGTGGAACATTTCAACTCCGATAAAGGCTATGGTTTTATAAAAGACCTCGGCAGCACGGAGAAATACTTTTTTCACATCAGCAACGCACCGGCTTCCATCGAACAGGGAAACAGGGTTACATTCGAGTTGGGACGCGGTCAGAAGGGCATGAATGCCGTCAACATCGTTCTTGTCGACAAAGGTAACCGATAATTAATAATAAACAACAAAGAAAAAAAGATGAACATTTATGTATCAAATCTAAACTTTCGCACGGTGAGTGAAAGTTTACAGGAGTTATTTGCGCAGTATGGAGAAGTGGCTTCTGCTAACGTTATCACAGACAGAGAAACCGGCAGATCGCGCGGATTTGGGTTTGTTGAAATGCCGGACGACGTGCAGGGCGAATCGGCAATATCCGAATTGAACGGAACCGATTTCGACGGTAAAACGATCAACGTGAACGTGGCGCGTCCCCGTACGGAAAGAAGCGGCGGAGGATATGGCTCGCGTGGCGGAAACGGCGGCGGATACAACCGCAACCGTTACTGATCTGCTACCCGCCTGGATCCGAAAGGTGTAGCCGGAGTTCGATCATAGACGGCAGACAAATGCGGATTGATACAGCATTACCCGACGATTCGCTACCGAATCGCATAAGGCTGTGTTAATCCGCGTTCTTTTGATAAATTATATCTATCGGAGGATAGATTTATTCGATTGGCTTTTTCTTCGATAGAGGTTTTCTGCTTGTTATCTTTGCATCAGGATAAAAAATAAATGTAAGTAGAACTCTAAAAAATAAAAAGATTATGGAACCGATTTTAAACTCTTATCTTCCGGAATTCAGTGTACAGGCTTTTCACAACGGCGCTTTCAAAACAGTGACCAACAACGACCTGAAAGGCAAATGGGCTATCCTGTTCTTCTACCCTGCCGATTTCACGTTCGTATGCCCTACCGAACTGGTGGATATGGCCGAGAAATACGAACAACTCAAGTCGATGGGCGTAGAGGTTTATTCTGTAAGTACGGATACTCACTTTGTGCACAAGGCTTGGCACGATACTTCCGAAAGCATCCGTAAGATTCAATACCCCATGCTGGCAGACCCCACAGGTGTGCTGAGCCGTGCGTTGGGCGTGTATATCGAGTCGGAAGGTGTGGCTTATCGCGGTACTTTCGTTGTCAATCCCGAAGGACAGATTAAGGTGGTGGAACTGAACGACAACAACATCGGCCGCGACGCTTCCGAGCTGCTCCGCAAAGTAGAGGCTGCCCAGTTTGTGGCAAGCCACGAAGGCGAAGTTTGTCCGGCTAAATGGAAAAAAGGAGCTTCTACTTTGAAACCGAGCATCGATTTGGTTGGTAAAATTTGATAATAGCTAATCATGTAAATGGGAGAAAAGGTCGATGGCGAGAGACGCTGCCGGCCTTTTTTCCATAAAGCGCAACAGATATGTTAGATATTGCATTGAAAGAACAGTTGAAAACCATCTTCGCCGCCTTGGAGTCCGATTTCATTTTTGACATCAGGGTGCCTGTACGGCATGAGAGCCGCGAAGAGTTGATAGAAATGATGGAAGAAGTGGCGGCTTGCTCCGACCGGCTGAGTTGCAACATACGGGAGTCCGACCGGCTGGAGTTCGATATCCTGAAAAACGGAGAGCCTTCGGGTATCGGTTTCCGGGGTATCCCCAACGGACACGAATTTACTTCCTTGCTGCTGGCTGTCCTCAATCTGGACGGAAAGGGAAAGAACTTTCCCGACGAGGCTGTGGTGCAGCGGATAAAAGCGTTAAAGGGGCCTGTGGCGCTGACCACCTACGTTTCTCTTACGTGTACCAACTGCCCCGATGTGGTGCAGGCGTTGAATCTCATGAGCGTGCTGAACCCCTCCGTTTCTCATCAGATGGTAGACGGCGCTCTCTATCAGGAAGAGGTGGACGCGCTGAAGATACAGGGCGTGCCTTCGGTGTTTGCCGACGGAAAGCTGCTGCATGTAGGTCGCGGCGAATTGGGCGAATTGCTGGCGAAGCTCGAAGAACGCTACGGAGCGGAACCGTCTCTCGCGGATACGGCAGAAAAGAGATACGACGTGATTATAGCAGGAGGCGGTCCGGCGGGGGTGTCTGCCGCCATCTATTCCGCGCGCAAGGGGTTGAAGGTGGCTATGGTTGCCGAACGCATCGGCGGTCAGGTGAAGGAAACGGTAGGCATAGAGAATCTGATTTCCGTACCCGAAACGACCGGTAGGGAATTGGCCGATAACCTGCGTACGCATTTGTCGCATTATCCGGTAGATTTGCTCGAACATCGCCGCATCGAGAGCGTGGAAACGGTGGAGGCAGACAAACTCATTGTTACCTCAGTAGGCGAGCGGTTGCTGGCCCCTGCGCTGATCATTGCCACGGGAGCGGGTTGGCGAAGGCTGAATGTGCCCGGCGAAGCGGAGTATATCGGACGGGGAGTGGCCTTCTGTCCTCATTGCGACGGGCCGTTCTATAAGGGTAAGCACGTGGCTGTGGTAGGTGGTGGGAACTCCGGAGTGGAGGCTGCCATCGATCTTGCGGGAATCTGTTCGAAGGTGACGCTGTTTGAGTTCATGGGCGAGCTGAAAGCCGACCGCGTGCTTCAGGAGAAGTTGGCAACGCTGCCCAACGTAGAGGTGTTTGTCAACGTGCAGACCACGGAAGTGGTGGGCAATGGCGACAAGCTGACGGCATTGCGCGTCAAAGACCGCCGCACGGATGAAGAGCGCTTGGTAGAGCTGGACGGCGTGTTCGTGCAGATCGGCCTTTCGCCCAATAGCACCGCTTTCCGCGATGTGGTGGAAACCAATCGCATGGGAGAAATCGTGACCGATTCGCACTGCCGCACCCATGTGCCGGGCATCTATGCCGCCGGCGACGTGTCGACCGTGCCCTACAAGCAAATCATCATTTCGATGGGTGAAGGGGCAAAGGCTGCGCTTTCCGCTTTCGACGACCGTATACGCGGAGTGATTTAGCCGCCGTATGCGCAGATGCGATTGTAATATATATACGGGGAGCGTATATTTGACAGGTCCGGCAGTTCGGAGTTTTCATTAACCGATTGGGTACTTATTCGTATTTCAGCGAGCGCGCAGGCTTGCCCGTCACAACTTTCACCACCTGGCGGAATACGGTGACGAACGAGATGAGCAGCAAGAGCCCGATGGGCAACAAGAAAAACCAAGGTTTCATTTCTGTGCGGAACGCATAATGTCCCAGCCATGCTTCCATACCGAACCAGGCCACCGGAAAGCCGATGCAGACAGCCGTGAGGATGGGAAAGAGAAAACTTTCTCCCAACTGGCGGAACAACCTCCCGTGGGAAGCGCCCAGTACCTTCCTGATGCCCATCTCTTTGGTGCGGATGGCGCATGAAAACACCGCCAATCCCCACAGTCCCAGACAGGAAACAAAGATAGCCAGGCCTGCGAAGACGACCATAATAATGCCGAAAGCCTTGTCGCTCTTGTATTGCCGGTCGTAATACCGGTCGAGGAAGAAAGAGTCGAAGCTGGAATCGGCAAAATACTCTTTCCATCTCTTCTCCGTTTCCGCTACGATTGCGGCGGGATCTGCTGGATGAAAGCGGATGGAGAGGTAGCGTTGGGGCAGCCAATCTATTTTGTCTTTATGAATCAGCATGATAGGGGTGTAGCCTTTGTTCAGCGACTGTTGGTGGTAGTCTTTTATCACACCGATGATTTGCATGGGCGATTCTGCGCCTTCTACCGTTATCTCTTCTCCCAGCGCTTCGTCGTTGGTCGCAAAGCCAAGGGTGCGGACAGCCGATTCATTGACCACCAGCTTGTCGACATCGTTGCCGTATGATTCGGAAAACCCGCGCCCGGCTAACACTTCCAGTCCGTACGTGTCTATATAATCGGCGTCGCAACTGAGCATTTCGTACAGCCGGTTTTGCTTGAGCGCATCCCGGGTGCGGTGGTTGGATAGGAACGTGGCCACCTCTTCGCCCGGCACAGCGCCCGACGAAGTGACTCTGTCGACAGACGGAATCTGTTTCAGCGCTTTTCGCAAGGCTTCTATCTTTTGCGGCATCCCTTCGGAGGGAGCGGGATATTTGACTGCCAAAATGCGTTCGGTGTTCACTCCCAACGGACGGCTGCGCATAAAGCTGAGCTGCGCGAATACCACCAGTGTGCCGCACAATAGAATCATGGAAGCGGCGTATTGCACTACGACCAGAAGCTCCCGGATGCGGTTGCCCCGGCGATTGTTCAGGAATTTGCCCTTCAGCAATACGACGGGGCGATAGCGAAGCAATATCCGTGCGGGATAATAACCCGACAGGCAGATGCCGGCTGCCAAAAGAAACACGACCCCAATACCCCAATAGCCGGTGAACCAGATGCGGAAGCTTACGGTGCGCCCTACCAGATTGTTGAAAGCGGGAAGTACCGCTTCTACCAGTCCGGCTGCCAGTATTAGGGCAATCAGGTTCATGAGTAACGCTTCGAACAGAAACTGCCCGACAAGCTGCCGGGGGAAGGCGCCCGCCATTCGGCGTATGCCGACTTCCTTTGCCCGTTCCATCGACTGCGCCACCGTGAGGTTCACATAATTGATCCATGCGATGAGAAGGATGGAAATGGCTGCGAAGATGAGGGCGATAAGGATGGAGCGGTTTCCTTTCTGTTCGGCTTCATAGCCGGTCTGCGGATTCAGATGAATCTCTTTGAGCGGGGTGAGCCGTACTCCCCATGTCTTATTCCTCAATGCCTCCTCGGTCTTATATTTTTCGGCCAGTCGGGGGAATGCCTGTTCTATTTCCGCCACACGTTCCGGAGAGTCGATCTGTACGTATGTGTATGCTTCGTGCTTGTACCAATACTCTTGTACCCATGTGGGGAGGGTTTTGTAGGAGATAAGTATGTCGTACCGGATATGCGAGTTGTGAGGCATCTCTTTCATGACTCCCGTGACTTCGCATGTCGCTCTCCCTACGTTGCTGCTGAATACCAGTATTTTCCCCACCGGGTCTTCGTCGTTGAAGTATTTGTGGGCGATATGCTCCGTTATCACTACCTGTCCGGGGCGCGACAGGCAGAACTTCCGATCGCCTCTTTCCAGCTCGAAATCGAAGATTCGGAAGAAACCCTCATCGGCATAAGCGATGCCGCTCTCACGCATCGTGAGGTCATTGCGGCTGACCAGCTGTTCGGGCTGTATGATGCTTCCTATGCGGGTATAGTCTTCTATTCCGGGCAGGTTCTCTTTCATGGCCGATCCGTACCCGAACGAACTCGTCGCCCAATAGTCCGTCAGCACCCCGTTCTCACGGAAAGTGCTTTCCACCCGGTAGATGCGGGCGGCTTTCCGGTGCATCCCGTCATAGCTGAACTCGAACGCCACATAGGTTAGGATGAGCAAGGCGGAAGCCATTCCCAATGCCAGTCCGAGGATGTGTATGAAACTGAATTTTTTCCGCTTCGTCAGCCGGCGCACTGCGCTGTTCCAATAGTTCCGTATCATAACATTTCGCTTTTATCGTCCGTATCGGGGCGGTGGTTGAAGTTCTCCGCGATAATCTTTCCGTCGAGCAGGCGTATGATGCGGTGCGCATACATCGCGTCACGCTGCGAGTGAGTGACGATGACGACCGTAGTGCCCCGGCTGTTGAGCGTGCGGAGCAACTCCATCACCTCCATTCCGTTGGTGGAGTCGAGATTACCCGTAGGTTCGTCGGCAAGCAGCAGCGGGGCGTTCGTCACTACGGCACGGGCGATGGCTACGCGTTGCTGCTGTCCGCCCGAAAGCTGTTGCGGCAGGTGCCCGGCACGGTGGGTCAGGCTAACTTTGTCCAATACCTCCATCACCCTTCGTTTGCGTTCTGCCGGCTTCACATGGAGATATATGAGCGGCAGTTCCACATTTTCATACACGGTCAGTTCGTCTATCAGATTGAAACTTTGGAAGATGAATCCGATGTTTCCTTTCCGCAAAGCAGTCAGTTGTTTCTCGTTCATGCCCTCCACCCGGTGGCCGTTGAATGAGTAAGAGCCCGAAGTCGGGGTATCGAGCGTGCCGAGGATGTTGAGCAGCGTCGATTTTCCGCAGCCCGACGGCCCCATAATGGCAACAAACTCCCCTTGTTTTATTTCCAGGTTAATGTTGTTCAATGCTTTGGTTTGCACTTCGTCTGTGGCAAAGAGCATAGAGAGATTTTCTATCTTAATCATTGGATATGTTTTAAAAAGTTAGTTTTATTTTCTCGTAATCGCCGAAAGACTCGTATCCCGAAACAATCACCTTTTCTCCTTCCTCCAGCCCGGACAAGATTTCGTAATACCGGGGATTCTGCCTGCCTGTCTTTATCTCCCGCCTGAGGGCAAATGTACCACTTTTGTCCAGAACATAAATCCAGCGTCCGCCTGTTCTTTGGAAAAAGCTGCCGCGCGGCAGCAAAAGCGCTTGTGTGGGAGCGCCCAATTGCAGATTCAGGTGGTACGTTTGTCCTGCCCGTATATTCTCGGGGCGAGAGGAAGTGAAGGCGAGATCGGTTCGGAACTGTCCTGCTTTTACTTCCGGATACACTTTTGTCACTTCGAGCCTGTATGCGTTGCCGTCGCGTGTGAAATCGGCAGGCTGTCCGGCAACTACCCGCTCTACGTAATGTTCGTCGATCTGCGCCTGAATCTTCAAATCGGGAGTTATCATCTGCCCGATGTGTTCACCGGGAGCGATCGACTGCCCGATCTGTGCGTCGAGATTGCCCACCTGTCCGTTGATGGGCGCTTTCACTTTCAGATTCTCCAACCGCCGGCGAATCAGTACAAGGCTCTGCTTCATGTGGCGGATGTTCTCGTCGAGGCTGCTTACTTGTGCGAGGCGGAACAGACTGTCTTGCCTGATGCGTTCGTCGAGCGTGGCAAGCTGTTGGTGTATGGCGTCGAACGCCTCGTTTGCCCGGAGATACTCTTCGCGTGCAATGAGGTCTTCATTCATTAGCTTTCGGCATTGTTCGCGCCTGCGTTTTCTCATCAGATACTCTTTCCACATGCCGATGCGCTCTTGCTTCAGGCTGAGCCGCTCCTGCTCCATGCGGATGCGGGTGTTGCGCAGTTCGTTCTCCTGATAGGCGAGATCCGCTTCGCTTTGCAGTATGCCGATGTTGAGCAACGGATTGCTTAAGCGGAGGATGACATCTCCCTGCCTGACGACGGCTCCCTCTTCGTACAGGCGTTCCTCCACTTTTCCGCCCTCGATGGCGTCCAGATAAACCATGCGGGCAGGCACCGCTTGGCCGATGACTTGGATATAATCGTTGAACTCTCCTTTCTCGACGCTTCCCACAGTGATGCGGCTGCGTTCTACGGTAAGCGAGGCCGCGCTGTCGCGGAAGAAAAGATAAAGGGCGCATCCGGCTATTGCCAGAATACTTGCTCCGCTTACGATCTTCCGGCGCGGGAAACGTTGCCGCTTACGCTCTATTTTCGTATCCATTTCGTTATTCATGATCGGTATGTATAAAAGTTCCTGTTTGATAATAAACGATTAATCGCCTGAGCAACTCGTATTGAGCCTGTACGCGCACCTGTTCGCTGCGGGCGGACAACCACCGGCTGCGGGCTTCCATCAGTTGCAGTGTAGAAGATGCTCCTTCCTCCCATTTCCTCTTCGTTGCTTGCAGCACTTGTCGCTCCGCGTCCGCCTGCAAGCAGACTTGCCGATGCTCTTCCCAAGCCGTGCGCAAACTGTGCGACAGGCGTTCCGTCTCCGTGCGCAGCCTGAGTCGCTTCTCCGTCAGCTCATTCTGCATGCGCAGCATGTTCAACCGTTTCTTCCTGAGCCGCGTATATCGCTCCAATCCGGTGAATAGAGGAAAAGAGAAACCTATCCCGATGTAATTGCTGCGATGTTCGCGTAGCTGGCGGAGAGAATACAGCGAGTTGTAATAATCGGAGTTTAGGGAAAAACGCGCGTACACGGCAGGGAAGAACTCTCCCCGGGTCATCGCGTAATCTTTGCGTGCGGCGCGCTCTTTTATCTGCATGCTTTTGTATTCAGGCAGCACGATTACGGCCTGCCGGTATAATGTTTCCGGATCGGTCTCTTGCAAGCGGGGCGGAAGACTGTCCGCCGCTATGGGGATAATGCCGAGCGAGTCTGTTGCCTCCATGCCCATCAACTCTTTCAGGTAAAGCAAAGAAAGCCGCCGGTTGTTCAGAGAAGCGGTGTAGCGCAAGAGGTCTCCTTGCCTCCGCGCTTCTATCTCCCGGACATCCGCGGCGGACTTCAGTCCCAGCCCGTAGTAAGCGTGCGCCTGTTTCAGGTACTGATTGCCCAACTCCAACTGTTCTTCGGCAAGCAAGTACAGCTGTTCGTTCAGTGCAGCCTTATAATAAGCCTCTGTGATTTGGATGGCCAGCTCGTTTTTTCCTGCGTCCAAATCATACATCTTCTCTTCGCGGTTGAGGCTTCTCAGCTTCAGGAGGTTGATGCGCGAGAATCCTTCGAACAGAGAAAGAGTGATTTCCAGTCCGGCTGTTCCCTGATTGTAAGCTTCGGATGTATAGCCGTTAGTACGCGGGTCGATGGAACGCCCGGTGTATCTTCCCACTTCCCCTTTCATCGATATTTGCGGGAGAAACTTCCCTATGGCCGACACATAATCGGCGCGAGCCTCTTTTGTAGCGATCTGCAGTCTTTGGATAGACAGGTTGTGCTGCCAGGCATAGCGGATGCAGTCGTCCGGTGTGGCTTGTCCCTGCAAGTTCGAGGACGTCGCCGCACCCAACCATAAACACACAATCGATAAGCATTTATTCATTTATTCCTGTTGTTTTTATTGTCATTCCGGAAAAAGAGAAGCAAGCGATGTGCCGTAATCGTTTTCTGTTTGATAATTAGACCGTTACTCTTTTATGTAGTTTGCAGACTGTCCAAATCTTAGACGCTCCGTCGTCCAGGAATGAGACGATGAGATGACAGGAGATTTAATTTCCAATAATCCTTTTGCGGATGAAACAGGCTTAACACGCTCCGCTTCACTGTTCAAGGCGGCACGCCAACTGTGTATGTTGAACGGTATAAATCCGGTTGTGTTCCTGTGGGCGATGCTTCAAAGAAAAAAGATTAGATGGCATTCATCCCATTGGCAGAGAGTTGCTTTCGGTTCCATTCTGATATTGCTTTGTTGTATTCGTCTCCTATATACAGATGAATAATGATTACAAACTTACATGAGAATTAATACCTAAAATAGAAAGAAACTAAGCTTTGCCACACCTAAAAGCGGATTTTACCATTCTTTCCCTTAAATTTGCTGTCGGAATCTGTCATCGGAATCGAATGATTTAAATGTAATTGCAGGAATGCTTGGACATGCAGGATTTTCCAAAGGCACATTGGATACGTCATGGTGTGCAGCATTTATAAGTGCTGTTTTTGATGAATCGGGCATTATTTGTTGACGAAATCTATGTAACCTGTCTTTTATTACACTTATTGTCGCTTTTTATGGAAAATAGATTTATTAAACATTTTTGTTTGTACAAGTTTAGCTTGTCGTTCAAAACGTATATTTTTATTTTGTTTGTTTTATTTGGTTTTTCCGGCACTAAAGCAGAGCCAAGAGACAAATATTCGCAAACAGTATGTTTTGTTTCATCATGGAAAACCGGTCTTGGTTTTTATGACTGTGTTATTAATATTGATTCTGCGGGAATCATAAACGCAACGAGAATCTCACAAAAAAAAGGAAGAGATCTTGAATGTAAAATATACAATGGGATGATTGTAAATGCTTATGAATCAGACTCGATATCTGTTAATTTTAGATGTAAAAGCAATAACATAGCGGTTGCTGATTTAATTATTCAATCTTATGATACTCATGGATTGCTGTGCTATTCCGATAGTATTGACATAAATCCAAGAACAAATGATGCTGAATTTTTTAGCATTAAGCAACCCTGTTTTGATACGAGCTATTTGCGTTTTACTATGCATATCAAAGGGAAAAATAATGAATTAAATCAAAACTTTCATTTCACGGATATGCAGATTAAACTTCCTTCCCGAGCGTATGTCAGCACACTCCCCAAAGATATTATGAGCAATAAGCAAGACATTATTCCTCTTTCTTTTGACGACTCATTGCTATATCATAAGATTCCGAGAATAAATTCTGTTAAGATTTTGGCACTTGGAGAATCTATTCATGGTGGATTGTCTATATCTCAGTCTGTTATTCAGATGATGAAACATCGAATTTTGCATTCCGATTGCAAACTAATATTGCTTGAACTCCCGTTTGATATATCGTTAGGCATAAACCGATATGTTCAAGGAGATGCTCGTTACGGATTGGAAGTGATGAGTAGTTTAAAATATGCATTATATCCTAATAATAGTTCGTTAAAAATTCGCCAAGGCTAAGCGGCTCTGGCAGTAAATAAAATGAGTTCTTTGAAAAGTTTGTCAATAACTTGCATGTCTGGGTTAATCCCAAACACGCAAATAAATCGTTCAAGCATATACGCATTGTGTATGAATGACTTGCAAGAGGATATGGAATAGACTATTCCGAGCCTCTTACATGCCGCTTTGGCCAAGTTGATGGTAGCCAGCGATGCATTGAAGTGAAAATCCAACTTTCTAAAGTCAGTTGACTGACAGTTGGTGATTCCTGCATGCTGCTTTCCATCTCTAAAGCAAAATTCCAATTGGAACCTGGTTCTGTAATAATCCAGCACCTTGCGTCCATCCATGGAAGCATCTGTAGAGAAATAAAGCTGCCACTTGCCTGTCCTCCCGTCCATCGGATACCAGACGGCTAAGGAAACATACCTTTTGAGAGCTTTTGCATATACCCTCAATCCGTATAGCTTTCCCTTGTTCACCTCGTATTCCTTGCACCGGGCTAGATCCGGATTGGCAAAGTCAATCCTGCCGTCAAACCACTTGGGATGACCACGTTTTCCTGTTTTCTTTTCCAATGTCGGATAGTACAGGACTACGTCATTCCTAAAGCGGCTGATAACATGGAAATCGTTCTCACACATAGGCGTTACGAAAGTCTCCTTGGAAAAGAATGCGTCTGCAACCAGCGTTCCGGATAGGCTCTGCAGCTTGTCTTTTCTACTGATAAGATAGCTGCTATACCAGTCAACCAGGTTCTTGCCCATGTTATCCAGGGTCTTACAATCCGGCGTCTGAATGGAACCTAACGTCATGCATTCATGGTTGTCGATGTCAATAACACCGATGCCCATGATTTCCAACCCTCGCTTGTACTCTCCTGCACAACCTGACCAGAAGTAACCTATCCAAGGTGTCTTCTTGCCTGATTTGGGGATATAGGAAGGATCGATAGCGATAGCTTTTCTTTTGCCTGTGAGATGCTTGCTGATGATAGAGGCGTTGAACGCAAACC
>OHBE01000455.1_pt1 | contig 46715 bp, 45 predicted proteins | sample 1577231 | NCBI WGS metagenome assembly OHBE01 (sample SAMEA3541506, study PRJEB24748) | human gut metagenome | biome: human gut; feature: human-associated habitat; material: faeces | place: China | collected 2012 | reverse complement strand
AAATATTTTGTTATAATATAAAGTTTTTATATAGATATGTAATTAAAAAAGTCGGAAGATTTAAGAGCAAAACAATTATAAATATATTCTTTTGTATATGACTACCTAAGTTTATAAATATTTCATTGAATAATAGACATATAGCGATAAAAGTATTAAATTTATAGTGTCTAATTATAGAGTTTAAACGATTACCGCTATGTTCCCAAAATTTAAAGTTACGGAAATTTATTGTATGGCAGATGATTTATGCAAGGAATTTGCATTGCAACAGAAAAAATATATGGTTGAAAACAAGAACTGCAAGCACCGGAATAAGCCGAACCGTATGAGCGATACGGAAATAATGGTTATTCTTATCCTGTTTCATTCTAGAGGTTTCAGATGCTTCAAGCATTATTATAAGGAATATGTCTGCAAGCATTTGAAGGGTATGTTTCCTCAATGTGTATTTTACAACCGTTTTGTGGAATTGGAAAAGGGGTACTACTTCCACTGACTATTTTTATAGGATGTGAGGATATTTTAGTGGAAAACTGTGTGGGTTGGACGGATTGCACCAATGTGTTTTTGGCCGACCCGTGGAGTGCGGAACGTTTCGTGAATCTCGTCCGGATTATATCCAGAATGTGACTTATAGAAACTGTATCGTATTGGAGACACCTACATTGTATGATAACAAGGAAGGGGATGAGGGTTGGAGAGGAGGATGTGCGGCTATTAATCATGTGTTGGCATATACGAGGAACTTGGCGGTGGGGTGGACGGATGTCTGACATTCCGTTCGAGAATATACAATTTGAGAACTTGTATGGCGGACGACCAATTGCTGTGGAGATAGTAAGTGACGGTAAAGATACGGGAAGTTTGTCCAAAGTTGTCTTTCGGAATATAACTTTCACAGGCGACAAATACCTGCCTGCCCAGGTACGGGGAGTAAGTCGTGAGTTTCCTTTACAGAATGTGACATTTGATAATGTTGTGTTTAACGGAAGACAGATAAAGAAGGCTGATTGTAGAAAATATCTGTTTGTCAATCCATATATAGAGAATTTACAATTTAAATAAATACAAATTACCATGAAAAAACTATTAACAACTTTATTGTTTGGAAGCATTTTTTCGGCTTGTGCCGAAAGACAACCGGTTCCTGCCATTCCGTCAGATCCGGAAATAGAAGGAAAAATAGAGAAACTGCTGAAAGGCATGACTCTTGAAGAGAAGATTGGCCAGATGTGCGAACTGACCATTGGGGTAGTGACGGATAAAAACAAGAATAAATTGAGCGAGGCGTTACTGGATACGGTGATTGGTAAATATAAGGTAGGTTCGTTACTGAATATTCCCTTCGGAGTCAGCCAAAAAAAGGAAGTATTCGCAGAAGTGATCACACAGATTCAAAAGAAATCTTTGGAAGAAATCGGGATTCCATGCATTTATGGTTTGGATCAAATTCACGGGGCTTCATATACGCAAGACGCTACTTATTTTCCTCAAGGCATCAATATGGCGGCTGCTTTTAATAGGGAACTAACTAGGCATTGTGCGGAGATTACGGCTTACGAGACTCGCGCTTGTTGTGTACCATGGACGTTTGCTCCTGTAATGGATCTCGGGCGCGATCCTCGTTGGCCGCGTATGTGGGAGAGTTTCGGGGAAGATGCCTATGTGAATGCGCAAATGGCTGTGCAGGCTGTACGTGGTTTGCAGGGGGATAATCCGAATAAGGTGGATGAATATCATATTTCATCCTGTATCAAGCATTTTATGGGATATGGGGTTCCAGTCTCCGGTAAAGACCGTACCCCTTCTTCTATTACCGATATTGACATGCGTGAGAAATACTTTGCTCCTTTCAAGGCGGCGATTCGTGCGGGTGCCTTGTCGCTGATGGTCAATTCCGCCAATAATAGCGGGGTGGCGTTTCATGCCAATAAAGAGTTATTGACCGGATGGTTGAAGGAGGACTTGAACTGGGATGGAATGATTGTGACCGATTGGAATGATATTAATAATCTGTATTTTCGCGACCATATTGCAAGCAGCAAGAAAGATGCCGTCAGGCTGGCTGTCAATGCGGGTATTGATATGGCAATGATTCCTTCGGAGGGACAGTTTTGTATCGACTTGAAAGAACTGGTTGAGGAAGGGGCTGTTTCAATGGAACGTATTGACGATGCCGTACGACGTGTATTACGTTTGAAATTCCGCTTGGGATTGTTTGAGAATCCATACTGGGATATTCGGAAATATGACAAGTTTGGAAGTCGGGAGTTTGCAGAAGTGGCATTGCAAGCTGCTAGGGAATCGGAGGTCTTGTTGAAAAATGAAGGAGAACTTTTGCCTTTACGTAAGGGAACGAAGATATTGTTGGCAGGTCCGAACGCCAATGCTATGCGTTGTCTCAACGGAGGATGGTCTTACAGTTGGCAGGGAGAGTTGGCGGATGAATTTGCGCAGGCTTATAATACTATCTATGAAGCATTATGCAACAAGTTTGGTACGGAAAATATTATCTATGAACCGGGAGTGACGTATGTTGCTGATCCTAATGATAACTGGTGGAAAGAAAATCGTCCGGAAATAGGAAAGGCAGTTACTGCTGCCGGTAGGGCGGATGTGATAATAGCTTGTATAGGAGAGAATACGTATTGTGAGACTCCGGGAAATCTGAATGACTTGAATCTTTCTTCCAATCAGAAAGAGTTGGTGAGAGCACTTGCGGCAACAGGAAAGCCGGTAATATTGGTTCTGAACGAAGGACGGCCGCGTATAATCCATGAGATAGAACCTTTGGCAAAAGCGGTGGTTCATATTATGTTGCCGGGAAATTACGGTGGAGATGCGTTGGCTGACTTGATTGCCGGAGATGCGAACTTTAGCGCTAAATTGCCTTTTACATATCCGAAATTCATCAATTCGCTTGCTACGTATGATTATAAGCCGTGTGAACAGATGGGACCTATGGAAGGGGAGTATAATTATGATGCGGTCATGGATGTTCAATGGCCCTTTGGATATGGATTAAGTTATACGTCCTATGAGTATAGTAATTTTAAAGTGAATCGTACGACTTTCAATGCGGATGATGAACTGATATTTGAAGTGGATGTAAAGAACGTGGGAGAAAGAGCAGGTAAGGAAACGGTCCTGTTGTATTCTAGTGATTTGGCAGCTAGTGTTTCACCAGATGTGATCCGTCTTCGTAATTTTGAGAAAGTTGAATTACAATCGGGTGAAACAAAGAAGGTTGTTATGAAGTTGAAGGGAAGCGACCTGGCTTTTGTCGGTCAGGATAGAAAATGGCGGTTGGAGCAAGGACGTTTCCGCATGAAATGTGGTAGTGAGATACTGTATATAGACTGTGAAAAAGACAAAATTTGGGATACTCCTAATATTGACTAAGCAGAAACAGTATAAAGAAACTGATTGCAATAAGTGTAATATCCGTTGTTATAGCTGCGTACAATACTTTAGAAAGGGTGGAGGATTATAGGAATGTAATTCCTCTATCACATGAAATAGTAATGGTAGCTGGGAATCCTTTTGTTATTGAAAAAGATACCCGCATTCTTTATCTTGAAGATAATATTCTTTTAGAAAGGAACACACAATTCCTTGCCGGATACATTAAAGAAGCGACAGGAAGGCGGTTAAAAGTGGAATCCGGACAGGATGTGAATGACAAGAATATGATTATATGAGGATGTAAATTAAACTGTGTCAGCAAAAAATAAAATATTAATTTTGCTGACACAGTTTAATTTACATCCTCTATATTTCAGTTCAAAAAAATGCGTAAAAATATTCCAGAAGAATTATGGCAAATGAGTGAGCAAAGAGAATTGTATGTTGTATAATATTGTATCTACACAGTAGACGTGTAATTTTAGCATGGACTTCTAAATAGAATTATTAATTCGATCGATATTTATATTCTTAAGTATTTGAGGGGCTTTATATTCTAAAAAGTACTTTACTCTTTGGAATTCCAAGGCATTTTGTTTGCCTTTGTGTTAATCAATATATTGAATATGAATAATAGTAATAATAATCAGATAATTCGTTTTGACTGGGCGATGAAACGTCTGCTCCGGAATAAGGCAAACTTTAGTGTACTTGAAGGTTTGCTTACTACGTTGCCGGGTGAGAAGATTGTTATTCAGAAACTCCTTGAAAGTGAAAGTAATCAGGAGGATAAGTTTGACAAGTAGATATGCTTGCCGAGAATTCTAAGGATGAGCTTGTCTTGATCGAGGTACAGGATAATAATGAATATGCTTACTTCCAGCGTATGTTGTTCGGTACTTCTAAAAGTATATAAATAGAGGAGAGAGTTATGACAAGGTACGTAAAGTATATAGTATTAATATCGTCTATTTCTCATTAGGTCATGGGACGGACTTCGTATATCATGGAAAGACAGAATTCAGGGGTATTTATCAAGGGGATATTTTAGAACTGACTCCATTTCAAAAGCAAACATTCAAGGTGGATACAGTTAGTCAGTTGTATCCTGAATACTATATCTTAAAGGTAAATGGCTTTAATCAGATAGCCAAGAGTCCGTTGGAAGAATGGATTTACTATTTGAATACAGGTGAGATTCCTTCTAGTGCTACAGTTCTAGAGCTTGAAGAGGCACGGGAGAGATTGAAGTTGGATAGCATGACTAAGGATGAATTGGTGGCTTATTATCGTCACTTGGATAATATAGTAATTCTGCATGATAATATCTATACCGAACGAGAAGAAGGAAGGGCGGAAGGGCGTGAAGAGGCTAATTGGGATAATGCTCGTAATCTGAAAAAAACTGGGAGTAGCTATTGATATAATTTCACAAGCTACGGGATTGTCTAAAGAGGAAATAGAAAAGTTATAGAGTAAATCTTGAATAAGTTATTGATTGAGGGGACATACAGTTTACTGTGCATTCCCTTTTTTATTGCTGTTCGAAATAGAGATGATGAGAACGAAAAAAGGAATTTTAGTTTAATTTGTTAGGAAATGGGGGATGAATAGAGTTAAAGTAATATAAGTATAGTGCTTTCTGAGTGGGGAGTAAAGCCATTAGTGAAAAAGAAAAAGCTCTGAAAATCAGAGCTTTAAATCTTTTGTAAGTGGAGCGTATCGGACTCGAACCGATCACCTTAACACTGCCAGTGTTACGCTCTAGCCAGATGAGCTAACGCCCCTTTTCTTTTTTGATGGCGCAAATATAATGCTATATTCTGAAATATTTGCTATGTTTGCGAAAATAAAATTTCAAAAAAGTAGAAATGTTGATTTATAATACGACTTTTCAGGTGGAAGATGATGCGCACGATAATTTCCTGATTTGGATAAAAGAGAGTTATATACCTGAAATAGAGGCTTACGGAGCGTTGAAGAGCCCCCGCCTTTGCCGGATATTGAGCCATCGTGATGAAGGAAGCAGTTATTCTCTTCAATGGGAAGTGGAAAACAGCGGATTGCTGCATCGCTGGCATTTGGAGCAGGGAGCGCGTTTGAACGGCGAACTGACGAAGATTTTTAAAGATAAGGTGATAGGGTTTCCTACATTAATGGAGGTGGTAGAGTGATTCAGCCGGTAAAAGAAAAGATAATCTTGGGGATTGACCCGGGCACCACAATCATGGGTTACGGAGTGCTGAGAGTGACAGGGACAAAACCCGAAATGATTGCAATGGGAGTCATCGACTTGCGTAAGTTTGCCAATCATTATCTCAAGTTACGGCATATCCACGAGCGCGTGTTGAGCATTATCGAAAGTTATCTGCCCGACGAGCTGGCTATCGAAGCTCCTTTCTTCGGAAAGAATGTGCAGTCGATGTTGAAGCTGGGACGGGCGCAAGGCGTAGCGATGGCGGTGGCTTTGAGCCGCGACATCCCCATAGCCGAATACGCGCCGCTGAAGATTAAGATGGCGATTACCGGAAACGGACAGGCATCGAAAGAGCAAGTGGCGGATATGTTGCAACGGATGTTGCATTTGCCGAAGGCGGATATGCCCGCTTTTACGGATGCCACCGATGCGTTGGCGGCTGCTTATTGTCACTTCCTGCAAATGGGGCGGCCGGTTGTGGAAAAAGGTTACCATGGATGGAAGGACTTTATTGCGAAGAATCCCGACCGGGTGAAGTGAACCTGCCGATGGAGCGGGCGGACAAGATGATTTTCGGGCATGAACGGTTTGGGCAAGGGAGGTGGACGGGATAGGCAATAGACAAAGACTCATCAGAAACAGAAAGAGAGTGTGGAAATGAAGAAAGGAACAAATTATTTAGCGATATTGGGAGTGACTATGGCGACGACGATAATGAGTTGTTCTCCTGCGAAAAAGGAGTATGCTTCTTACGAACTTTACCCGGTTCGTGCGGGAAGCCTCATCGAGATGGAGTATACGCCGGCACAAACCGATTTCACGCTTTGGGCGCCTACGGCGGACGAAGTACGGGTGATGCTGTACGAGGCGGGCGAAGGCGGACATGCTTTTCAGACGGTGAAGATGCAACCGCAAGCGGATGGCACTTGGCAGGCAAGGGTGAACAGCGACTTGATGGGGAAATTCTATACGTTTAACGTGAAGATAAAGGATAAGTGGCAGGGCGATACTCCGGGCATCAATGCGAGGGCTGTGGGAGTAAACGGCAAACGCGCGGCTATTATCGACCTCCGGACTACCAATCCCGAAGGATGGGAAGCCGACCGCCGTCCTTTGCTGAAGTCTCCTGCGGATATGATTATCTATGAGATGCACCATCGCGACTTTTCCATCGATTCCACTTCGGGAATTAAGCATCGGGGAAAATATCTGGCTCTGACCGAGCGCGGAACAACCAATCCCGACGGTCTGTCTACCGGTATCGACCATCTGAAGGAGCTGGGAGTCACGCACGTTCATCTGCTCCCTTCGTTCGATTATGCGTCTATCGATGAAAGCAAGACGGAGGACAACCGGTATAACTGGGGGTATGACCCGCAAAACTACAATGTGCCCGAAGGTTCTTATTCGACCGATCCGTACCGTCCCGAAGTTCGCATTAAAGAGTTCAAGCAAATGGTGCAGTCGTTGCACAAGGCCGGTATTGGAGTGATTATGGATGTGGTATATAACCATACGTTCAATACGGCCGAAAGTAACTTTGAGCGTACGGTGCCGGGCTATTTCTACCGGCATAAAAAGGACGGAAAGCCGGCAAACGGTTCGGGCTGCGGCAACGAGACTGCCAGCGAGCGGCCTATGATGCGCAAGTTCATGATAGAATCCGTGCTTTATTGGATAAACGAGTATCACATTGACGGCTTCCGGTTCGACTTGATGGGGATTCACGACATCGAGACGATGAACGAAACACGCAAGGCGGTCGATGCCGTCGACCCTGCGATTTGTATCTACGGCGAAGGATGGGCGGCGGAAACTCCGGAGTATCCCGCAGACTCTTTGGCTATGAAGAGTAATGTCTCCCGCATGCCGGGTATCGCGGTCTTTTCCGATGAATTGCGCGATGGCTTGTGCGGTCCCATCGGCGACAAGCATAAAGGAGCATTCCTTGCCGGACTTCCGGGAGGGGAGATGAGCGTCAAGTTCGGTATTGCAGGCGCCGTTCGGCATCCGCAGGTAGACTGCAACGCGGTGAACTACAGCCGTGAAGCATGGGCGGAGCAGCCTGTACAGATGATCGGTTATGTTTCGTGTCACGACGGACTGTGCCTGACCGATCGGCTGAAGGCGACGATGCCCGATATCAGCCTCGAACAGTTGGCCCGTTTGGATAAACTGCCCCAGACAGTCGTATTTACGTCGCAAGGCATTCCTTTTATTTATGCCGGAGAAGAGGTGATGCGCGACAAACAGGGGGTGGAAAACAGTTATAAAAGCCCCGATGCGGTAAACGCCATCGACTGGAGGCGCAAGACTGTCCATGAAGATGTATATACTTATTATAAACGGCTGATCGAGCTGCGAAAGTCTCACTCGGCTTTCCGTATGGGTGATGCCGAGAAGGTGCGGAAACATCTGGAGTTCCTTCCGGTCGAGGGAAGCAACTTGATTGCTTTCCGCCTCAAAGAACATGCGAACGGAGACTCGTGGAAGGAGATTGTGGTAGCCTTCAATGCGCGCGATTCTTTTGCGGAAGTGGAGGTTCCCGCAGGAAAGTATACCGTTGTTTGCAGGGATGGCACGATCGATCTTCGCGGATTGGGCGTTTTCAACGGGGAGAAGATAAGCATCCCGCCGCGATCGGCTTGGATTATGTACAGATGACTTTATTTCAAAAACAGTTAACCATATAAATTTAGTGAAGTTATGAAGTTTTTTATCGACACAGCCAACTTGGAGCAAATCAGAGAGGCATACGACCTCGGAGTATTGGACGGAGTGACCACCAACCCTTCGTTGATGGCTAAAGAAGGAATCAAGGGCGTTCAGAATCAACGCGATCATTATGTGAAGATCTGCGAGATTGTGAAAGGCGACGTCAGCGCGGAAGTCATTGCCACCGATTATGAAGGCATGATTCGCGAGGGAGAGGAACTTGCTGCCCTCAATCCGCATATCGTAGTCAAGGTTCCCTGTATTGCCGATGGTATTAAAGCTATCAAGCACTTTACGGCGAAAGGTATTCGGACCAATTGCACGTTGGTATTCTCCAAAGGTCAGGCTTTGCTTGCCGCAAAAGCCGGAGCCACTTATGTTTCGCCTTTCGTCGGCCGGTTGGACGACATCTCTGAGGATGGCATCGCATTGGTTGCGGATATCGTAGAGATGTACCGTTATTACGGATACGAGACGCAGGTGCTGGCAGCTTCCATTCGTCACACGAAGCATATCGTGGAGTGTGTGGAGGTGGGAGCCGATGTGGCTACTTGTCCGCTAAGTGCAATCAAGGGTCTGCTGAATCATCCGTTGACGGATTCCGGACTGAAGAAGTTTTTGGAAGACTATAAGAAGGTGAACGGATAAAACGGGTTGCTTTTTTACAGTGTCTTTATTCAAAACATCGGCATCGAAGAGCCGGCAGATTGGGAAAAGAGATTCGATATGTCGAATGCGGATTCCCGGCGCGTTGGTTCTTCGATGCCGATGTTTCTTTTCTTTGATGTCGTAGAAAAGGTTTTTTTCTTACATCTTCGGCAAAGTTACGTGGAAGTGCGGATTAGGCGTGTGTTGCTCTAAAGCGATCTTTATCATTTTCTTTACGATTTTCGGATACCGCGCGGCCACATCGGAATCTTCGTGGATGTCTGTAGCCAAGTTGTAAAGCGAAGGCTTGCCTTTCTTTACCAATAATTTCCAATCACCCATCCTGACGGCTATCTGATCTGTTTCGTTGAATTCCCAGTACAGAAAGTCATGTTTCTTCTGCTTTTTCTTTCCTTGCAAGGTCGGTGCGAAAGAGATGCCGTCGAAGTATGTCTTTCCGCCTTTTTTGTTTGCGTACTTCTTTTGATAATCTTTCACTCCCGCCAATTCGCAGAATGTGGGCATCAGGTCGTAGAAAGCGCAGATATGGTCGTTTACCGTGCTTTCGGGCACACGTCCCGGCCAGCGGGCAATGAAAGGAATGCGGATGCCTCCTTCGTAGCATTGGCGTTTAAGTCCCCTCAGCTTGCCGTCTCTGCCGAAGAACTCCGGATCGGCTCCTCCTTCTTCATGAGGTCCGTTATCGCTCGAAAAGATAACCAATGTGTTTTCATCCAATCCTTTTTCTTTCAGCTTTTTCAACACTTCGCCTACGTAATAATCGAGGCGGGTAATCATTCCGGCGAATTGCGCATGCGTATGCGTTACGGCGTGGTATCTCGAGGCTTCGGCTCCTTTGAAATCCTTGTCCGGATGGAATTTCGCTTTATATTCGTTCAGAATGGAGTCTTCCGGTTGCACCAGTTCCGCATGGGGTAAGGTGTAAGTAAATATGCCGAAAAACGGTTGTTCGCCGTTTTGGCTGTCCAACCACTCCAAGGCTTTTTGGTGGATCAGGTCCGCCGAATATTGCGTACGTTTGAAATAATCGGGACCCGTCATCGGATAACGGATGTTTTCATCCATTACAACGCGAACCACACCCGTATCGCCCAGAGCTTTGCTGTATCTGTTCAGGAAATTGGGAAAGTAGGAGTGAGCCTGAAACTGGCAGATGTATCCGTAATACTCGTCAATTCCCCGTTTGTCGGGAGTGGAGACAGAACCTTCGTAGCCTCCTGCCCATTTGCCGAACATCCCGGTGGTATATCCGTTGTCTTTCATGATTTCGGGCAACACGATGTGGTCGGGATCGTAGGGGTGTTGCCCCACTACGGCGTATTCTTTGTTCTCACCATACATTACGGTAGGTGAGTTCGTCCAATACTCCTTGTTGCCTCTCACTTCGCAATGACCGATGTGTTGCCCTGTCATGAAAGCTGCCCGTGATGGCGCGCTGACCGGGCTTCCGGCATAAGCCTGGGTGAATAGCATCCCTTCTTTTGCCATGTTGTCCAAATGCGGTGTCCGGATGAACGGTTGTCCGTAACACCCCAAGTCTCCGTAGCCCATGTCGTCGCAAAGAATAAAAATGATGTTGGGTTTCTCTTTGGTTTGTCCGTAGGCGGAGAGCGATGAGAGAAGCAGCGTGCTTCCCGTAAGACAGATTGATTGGTAATTCATGTTATTTGTGTTTTTAAAGTGTGATTCCTTTTCAGGTTGTCTGCGACAAAAATACGATTCTCCGTTGAATTATTCACAACCTTGGCGGGTTATTTACTTTTTCTTTGCTCGAAAGGGTATGAATTTTAAATATAAATGGTTTTCTTTGTAAGAAATATGGTGAAATCGTAAAAAAAGACAAAAGTATGATTACCGAAGATTTGCAAAAGTTATATCAAACATATACGGGCGCGTCTGCCGAAACCATCATCGAGTTGCCCTCGTCCGGCTCCAACCGTCGCTACTTCCGCCTGAAAGGCGACCGTACGCTGATCGGGGTTTATGGAACCTCTATCGAAGAGAACGACTCTTTTCTGTATATGGCAGACCATTTCCGTAAGGCGGGCATTCCTGTTCCTGAGGTCTACTGCATGTCGGACGACAAGTTCTGCTATCTGCAAGAAGACTTGGGCGATGTGTTGCTTTTCAACGCTATCGAAAAAGGGCGTCTGACCAGTGTTTTCTCCGAAGAAGAGAAAGACATGTTGCGTAAAACCGTTCGCCTCCTTCCTGTCATCCAGTTTGCCGGGGCCGATGGTTTCGACTTTTCCCGTTGCTATCCTCAGCCGGAATTCAACCAACGTTCCATTCTGTGGGATTTGAATTATTTCAAATACTGTTTCCTCAAGGCTACCGGGATGGAGTTTCAGGAAGACAGGCTCGAAGACGACTTTCAGAAGATGAGCGATGTGCTGTTGCGCAGTTCTTCCGCCACATTCATGTATCGCGACTTTCAAAGCCGAAACGTGATGTTGAGGGAAGGAGAGCCTTGGCTCATCGACTTTCAGGGAGGGCGCAAAGGGCCGTTCTATTATGATGTAGCCTCTTTTTTGTGGCAGGCCAAGGCACGTTATCCCGAAAGTCTCCGTCGTGAATTGTTGGAAGAATATCTGGAAGCGCTGCGTAAATATAAACCGATCGATGAGGCCTATTTTTACAGTCAGCTCCGTCATTTTGTCCTTTTCCGTACATTGCAGGTGTTGGGGGCTTACGGCTTTAGAGGGTATTTCGAGAAGAAGCCCCACTTTATTCAGAGTGTGCCCTACGCTATCGAGAATTTGCGGGAACTGTTGAAAGAGGAGTATCCCGAATATCCTTACCTTTGCCGGGTGCTTAGGGAACTGACCCGGCTGAAACAGTTTACCGATGATTTAAAGAAACGCCAGCTTACGGTAAGAGTGATGAGCTTTGCTTACAAAAAGGGGATTCCGAACGATCCCACAGGCAACGGCGGAGGCTTTGTGTTCGATTGTCGCGCGGTGAACAATCCCGGCAAGTATGAACGCTACAAACCGTTTACCGGTTTGGACGAGCCTGTTATCCGTTTTCTCGAAGAAGACGGAGAGATTGTCGGCTTCCTCGAACACGCTTGTGCGCTGGTCGACGCTTCGGTGAAACGCTATATGGAGCGCGGATTTACACATCTTTCCGTTTGCTTCGGTTGCACGGGTGGACAGCACCGTTCTGTATATTCCGCTCAACATTTGGCGGAACATCTGAACCGTAAATTCGGGGTGAAGGTGGAACTGATGCATCGTGAGCAGAATATAGAACAAACCTTTGAAGCCGCCGTCTGATTATGAAAGCTATGATTTTTGCCGCCGGCATGGGAACGCGGCTTAAACCGCTCACGGATACGATGCCCAAGGCGCTTGTTCCTGTTGCCGGTCGCCCTATGCTCGAACATGTTATCTTAAAACTGAAAGCGGCGGGTTTTACCGAACAAGTTGTGAATATCCATCATTTCGGCGAACAAATTATAGACTTCCTTCGTGCCAACAGGAATTTCGGTATCACCATCCATATCTCCGACGAACGGGATTTCTTGCTCGATACGGGTGGAGGAATCAAGAAAGCGCGCCGTTTCTTCGAACATTCCGATGAACCTTTCCTGGTTCATAATGTAGATATTCTGTCGGATATCGATTTGCAGGAACTTTACGGCTTTCATCTGAAGCATGGAGGAGAGGGCACTTTGCTTGCCAGCAGCCGCAAAACATCCCGTTATCTGCTTTTCGATGCCGAAAACCGTCTCTGTGGCTGGACAAACAAAAACACCGGCGAATTGAAGCCGGAGGGAATCTGTTATGATTCCGGCATATATCGGGAGTACGCTTTCAGCGGCATTCATATCCTTTCCCCTTCTGTCTTTTCACTGATGGATGATCCCCGTTGGGAAGGGAAGTTTTCAATCATCGACTTCTATCTTTCTACTTGCCGGCAGGCTGATTATCGGGGCTGCTTGATGAATAATCTGCGGCTGTTGGATATCGGTAAACCGGAAACTTTATTGCAGGCTGAAAGTTTTATGTAATTTTATTCATTCTCCTGTGAATATTTCTTTGCTAAATGTTGCTAAATTTCCAAAAAAGAACTATGTTTGTCCCGTTAATCTTTTTTGTTTTAATGAAAATATAAGCTTCATCTATTTGTCAGTAGGTTGAGCCGATATTTTTATAGAGAACCAACTTAAATAATATCACTATGTTAACAAAACTTAAATTGGGGGGGGTAATTTTACTGCTCTCTATTCTCAGTAGCGTTGCATATGCATCGTCGGTCGAGAAAGTAACGGATGTAGCGGTTGTTCAGCAGCAAGGCAAATGTACAGGTGTTGTAAAAGACACTTCGGGTGAGGCCGTTATCGGCGCATCTGTTTTGGTGAAGGGAACCACGAATGGAACTATTACAGGCGTAGACGGAGGCTTTTCTCTGTCGGGTGTAAAAGAAGGAGCGGTATTAGTCGTTTCTTTTGTAGGCTATCAGACCACAGAGGTGGTGTATCAAGGTAAAAATCTGAATATAATTTTAAAAGACGACAGCCAGATGCTGGGTGAAGTAGTGGTCACGGCATTGGGTGTCACCAAGCAGGCGCGCTCTGTAGGTTATGCCACGACAAGAGTGTCTACGGCAGAAATGGAGCGGGTAAACGCAGTGAATCCGGTCAATGCCCTTGCCGGTAAAGTAGCGGGCCTGAGCATTAATGTGGGAGGAGCTTCGGGAGTTACCTCCAGTTCTACAATTACGATTCGCGGGGCTAAGTCGATCGACAAAAACAACTCTCCCATTTTCGTTGTCGACGGCATGATTATTCAAGAACCTATAACAGATTATGATGCCGGAACCGACTGGGGCTCGCAATTGAAAAATCTGAATCCGGCCGATTACGAAAGCGTGACTGTATTGAAAGGTGCTGCGGCCACCGCACTTTATGGATCGCGTGGTGCAAACGGTGCTATCGTGATTGTATCGAAAGGTGGTAAATATGGCAAACAGGGGCTTGGAGTAGAGGTCTCACAAATTCTCGAAACTACCGACATCTATAAGTCGCCCATAGATTTGCAGAATGTGTATGGAGCAGGTACTCCTCACAACGGATACGAAGGTGGCTTTTTGGCAGATGGGGCATTGCAGCGGACAGCTGCCAGTTGGGGGCCCAAAATGGATGGTTCCATGATCAATCAATATATGCCTCATGGTGAAAAAACTCCGTTTTCACCGCATCCTGATAATTGGAAAAGCTTATATAAAACAGGATTGAACAGTACTACTAACGTATCGATAAATGGAGGCGGTGAGAAGTCTTCTTTTCGGTTTTCTTACTCGTACACAGATAATAACGGAGTGTTTAAACGCAATAAATTTAAACGTCATTCTATTGCCTTTAAAGGAATAACAGACCTGAATAGAGTTTTCTCCGTAGAGGTAGGGGTAAACTATGCGTTCTCTCGTGCACAAAACGGAGCTAATCAAGGTGGTTGGAACTGGGATGAGAATTTGGGTATGATAACTGCCTATTACTTACCTCGAAACATGGATATAGACTTGTATGAAAGTATGTACCGCGATCCCGAGACGCATGCTGTGGAGACAGCTTCACCGTGGGGAAAGCTGAGGGGATATTTGCACCGCAGGGATATGAACCTGAACGCGCGTTCGGAAAACTCATTGCTTGCCAATTTGACCTTGAAGGCGAAGATACTTCCATGGCTCAATGCAAGCTTGAAAGGTAACTACAATTATTACGGCATATCTACCGAACAAAAAGAATATGGCACAGGACCCAACTATGGTCCCAGCGGAACCGGGAAATATGCGCGCGGCGGAAGTAATTCCGGTTCATACAACTTTTTAGGTATGTTGCAATCGACAGGCAATAAGATTAAAATAGCGAAAGAAGAATTTACATTGGATGCTATTTTGGCTGCCGAACTTTATGGTAATACAGAGGCTCATTCGTGGAAGAAATCGACGAATGGCGGATTGGTATCTCCGGGGGTGTTTGCCTTCTCGAACTCTAAGAACAGAATAACGCCGGAGTTTGACTATACGCCGCGCAACAACCAGACTTTCGGTCTATCCGCTATTTTGAATTTCGGTTGGAAAGAACAACTTTATTTGGAGCTTACCGGACGTAATGATTGGCTTTCTTCATTGACTTACCCCTCATATATGGTTACGGGACAGAACAACTTCTCTGTTTTCTATCCGTCGGCCAACTTATCGTGGGTGTTTACCGAGGCGTTTAAAATGCCCGAATGGTTCTCATTCGGTAAATTACGCGCTTCTATTGCCCGTGTAGGTATGGGAACCAGTGCTTATGCCACTTCTAAGGGTTTCGGAGTTTTCTCGCAAAGCACACAGTACGACTGGAAACGTAACAATGTGCTGATGGCTAATCCGAATTTAGGACAGGCATGGAATGACAACTTGAAGCCGGAAGTGCAGCAGTCTATTGAAATAGGTACCGATTTACGCTTCTTCGATGAACGTTTGTACTTTGATATCGCTTACTATAAAACGAATACCAAAAATCAGATCATGACTGTGGGGGCGGTACTGGAATCGGGCGCGAACAAGCAGCTCATTAATGCCGGTAATATTCAGAACCAAGGCGTGGAAATACAGTTGGAAGGCACTCCCATCCGTACACGACACTTCCGTTGGACATTGGGGACTAACTTTACGCTCAATCGCGGAAAGGTTGTGGAGTTGCACAAGAATGTGAAGGAATGGCAACTGTTGGGAAGTTATGACGCCGGACCCGAAATTTGGGCTTATGAAGGTGGTAAGTTCGGAGTGATTACTTCACTGCAAAACTCCTCATATTCCAGTCCGATTTACCGTTTTAAGAATGAGGAAGATCCCAATGATCCGAGAAACGGGAAACCTGTGATCACTTATTGGGGAGAATACGGTAATCCGAACAAGGTATCTGCTTACGGATATGTGACGGAATACGATAAAGGCATGAAAGAACGTAAAATTCTTGGAAAGGTAGAGCCGGACTTCCTGCTGAGTTTCAATACCTCTTTCTCATATAAGGGATTTGACTTCTATGCTTTGATAGACGGTCGGGTAGGCGGAAATTATTATTCGCACACGTATAAATACCTTTCTCCGTTGGGAAACCTGAAATCTTCTCTCGAAGGACGTGATAAAGAGCACGGAGGATTGCCCCGCGTGAACTATAAGGGAGAGACTGTTTACGATGCCATTAATTTGGATGCTGTGTTCGATGAAGGCACAAATGCTCCTTTGGCGAGCGATCCTTCGAAGAAAATAGACGTGAGCGGATTGACTTATCGTGAAGCCTTGGATAAAGGGATTCGTCCGGTAATGACCAGTATGTGGTATTTAGGCAACTATGGTTGGGGAATGGCCGGTGATTTGGGAATCCAGGATAATACATGGTTCTGCTTGCGTGAGATTACTTTGGGGTACCGTTTGCCTGAGAAAATCTGCCGGAAGTTTGGCGCAAACTATTTACGCGTTGGATTGACTGCGCGCAATGTGGGGTATCTTCTCAATAAATTGAATGACGGTTTGAATCCTGCTTCTATTTCAAATAACAATCCTTTGAAGCCTATGGACATAGGGGCTGTTCCTTTCTCACGTACTTATGCGCTTAATGTAACTGTCAGATTCTAAAAAACAATGATTATGAATAAGATAATAAAGAAATATATATTGGGAGCATGTGCGTTGCTTTTGCTCTCAGGGTGTTTGGATGACTATAAAGAGTTGAACACCGACCCTGAACTGTTGGGTATGACCGACCCTCGCAATGTTTTCACGGGGGCGACTGAGAACTTTAACAATAGTACCCGCGCGCATCTTATGGCGAAGTATAGCGGGGTGATGCAGATTATGCAGTATATTGTATCTTCCGGAGGACCGAGCGAAGGGATATATGTGAATTCGTCCAAATCGGAACGTCCTTCCATTTATACTCCTTACTATGGAGACTATTTCGAAAAAATCGGTCTTAAACTACGCTATCTGGTCAATTCGGTGATACCTCATTCCGGTGAACCCGAAAAATACAAAGATGTAGCTGCCATTGCGAATATTCTCGAAACTTATGAAGCCTGGTTGATGTTCGATGTTTGTGGCGCCGCTCCCTATACCGAAGCATTTAAACTGACTTCGGAAGGAATCCGTACGCCTCGCTATGATCTTTATCAGAAAGATTTGAACAACGAACCTCTTTATAAGGTTTTTGATAAGAAGGTCAAGGACAATATTGCAGTGTTGCAGGCATCGGATGATACGCAATATAAACTGGAAAACAATGATTACTTCTATACGGGAGATGTCGCAAAATGGATAAAATTCGCCAATACATTGCGCATAAAAATGGCGCAGCGATTGGAAAAAGCCGACAATGCGTTCTATAAATCCGTAGTCGCCGAGGTTTTGTCCGATAAAGGGGGGATTATTTCAACCAATGGTGAGTCGTGTATCTACAATCATCCTAATGAATACAACGATAACACGGATGATACGCATATACTGACTAATCAATATTGTGCGTCTCGCACATTGGTCAATTTCTTGAAAGCGTATGAAGATCCGCGCTTGCCTTTACTGGTTCGCCGCAATGGGTTCGGCAAAGGAAATAATAATAAAAAGAATGATGAGCTGGTAGAAGATTTGCAAAAATATTACCCCGATTATGAAACGAAGTTCGCCCAATGGACAGGACGGTACGTGGGTATGTCCGCCAATCCCGACAGTGCAAGTAGCGCATGGTCTAAGTCTGCCTATATTACTATACCTTATGTAGATAATGAGGGTGTGGATAAAAATATGGAGATTCGGCATAATTGTCAGATTGAAAGCCGTTATTACGTGAAAAACGGAGGAAAGGTCGGAACTCAGATTACTGCCCGTGATAAAGAGGACAATATCTATGATGTGTCTCAGGAACAAATCAGTTTGTTTACCCCGCTCATTACGTATCCGGAAACTTGTTTCATGATGGCGGAGATCGCTTTCAAAGAGAAAAAAGCGATGGGAGGAAAAGATGCCGCCGCATGGTTTAAGGAAGGTATTCGTGCCTCGCTGGAGCAATATCAGGCTTGGGCGGAGAAGATGATGGTGCCTTCTGCGATGAATAAAAACAGCGATAACTATAATCCGATAACAGAAGAAAAAATTACGGCTTATCTGGCTCGTCAGGAGTTTCAGGAAGTCTCTCTGGAAAAGATCGTAACTCAGCAATGGATCAATCTGTTTATGCGGCCCGAAGAAGCATGGGCTACATGGAAGCGTACCGGACTTCCTGCATTTAAAAAGCAGCCGGAACCCGAGAACGGAGTAGCTTTCTTTGAGATTCTGACCACGGCTGACAAAGAATTGCTTATTCCTCGCCGCGGCACTGTCAATGCTCCGAACTCCGAAAACATGGATAATTATAATGCTGCCGTCGAAGCCTTGAAAGCGGACGCCAATTTCGGAACGGACATGAAGAATACCGAAGGTCGTATCTGGTGGGATAAGCCGTAAAAGGACGAAAAGAATTGTTGAGAAAAACTTAGCTGTAATAACGAAGATGTTTTGCAGACCGGGAGTGTGGCAAAACTATCATGTCCGCTCTCGAAAGTCGCAGTATTGTAACTAATAACTATAAAAGAACCATATCAAACTCTGTTTTTGAGTAATGATATGGTTCTTTTCATTGCTGACAGGGAAAGTATAATTTCAAATATAAGCTTTTCTTATCAAAAGTAACATGGTGAGAATCTCCATTCTTCGTATGGATAAAAAGCAGAGACTTCTCGGTAACTTTCGTAGTTTTCTCTGTTTTTCAACTCTCGCCACACATACTTTGTTCGTTGTATCGCCTTTACCTACCGCGCCAATGTCACTCCTACTTCATTCATCTCTACCTTGGCAGGCATAGCATCGGGCGAAGTGGCTTGCAAACGGATGAAACGCGCCTTTACATTCTTGCCGAAAGCAACTGTTTGCGGAAGCGGATTATGCATAATATTGCTAAACTCTCCGCTCGTAGGAACTTCCGTCCAACTGCTTCCATCCACGCTCACATAGAATTTATACCGGAAAGCCATCGTCGGTTTTGCCTCCGCATTCGAAGGAGCGTATGTAAAAGCGGCGAGAGTTACAATCTTTCCCAAGTCGATTGTCAATGGCGAGTCGGTAATCTTTTTCCATTCCGCACGCGGTAAGTTGTTCCACTCTTCACGTTTAGCCGCCTCTTCCAACGGTGCGGCATAGAAAGCCCCTACTTGCTCGATGTGTGCAGTCAAACGGCATTCCGGTATTTTCACACGCAGTTTAGTTGCCGTTACTTCCGGAAAACGAAGCAGACGCTTGTAGCCTATCGTCGTACCTCTACCGACTTCTTTCCATCCGTCTTCAGTCAAAGCTTCTACCGTAAAGGCTTCCACACGCTGTCCTTTGGCAATATCCTCCTGAAGCATCACTACATTGATTTTTGATCCTGCTTTTAATGAGTAAACCGCTTCACTGCCGGGCGCGGCATTCCAATAGCGGTTGCCTTTCTTCACCCGATTGTCGGCAAACACCTTGTTCCGGTAAGCGGCAAATTCCTTCAATCGGCGCACATCCGTCTCATGAATCAATCCGCGACGGTCGGGCGGTATATTCAGCAAAAGCACAGAGTTGTAGCCCACCGACTGAAAATAAATATCGTTCAGCTGCTTTAGCGACTTCACCTTACTGTCTTCTTCGGCATGGTAGAACCATCCCGGGCGAATGGACACGTCGACCTCCGAAGGATACCAGAACAACTCGGTGGCTTTTTCAAGCATAGCGCGGCTTCCAAGATCTTTCGCCTGACTGAAAACGCCCAATCGTTTGTTGCTTTCTTCCGAACGGGCATACACACCGGGAGCCAGTACTGTGGCGCTCCACTCCGTCTCACGTCCCAGTCCTCTTTCATTACCTACCCAGCGCACATCATCGCCCATGATCGCCATTACGGCTTTCGGTTGCAAACGCTGGATGGTTCTGTAAAAAGCGTCCCAATCATAGATCTGCTTCTTGCCGTTCGGTCCTTCGCCGTTGGCTCCGTCGAACCAAACCTCGTGCACTTCGCCGTAATTGGTAAGCAACTCGGTCAACTGACGGATGAAGAATTCGTTGTATCGGGGAGAGTCGCCGTAACATTCCGCGTTTCGGTCCCACGGCGAAAGGTAGACCCCGAACTTCATTCCATATTTATCGCAAGCCGCACGAAGTTCTTTCACAACGTCCCCCTTACCGTCACGCCAAGGCGATGAAGCTACGGAGTGGCGAGTCGTTGCGGTGGGCCAAAGGCAGAAACCATCGTGATGCTTCGCTGTAAGAATTACCATTTTAAAGCCCGATTCTTTCAGACTGCGCACCCATTGTTCCGCATCCAGTTCGGAAGGATTGAAAAGAACAGGATTTTCTTTCCCGTTTCCCCACTCACGTCCGGTAAAAGTGTTGATACCGAAGTGCAGGAAAGCCGTTAGTTCCAGACGTTGCCAGGCAAGCTGCTGAGAGGTGGGGACAAGGCGCGCGGCCATGTCTACTTTTTGTTGAAGCGTGGCTCCTGCCGGAAATTCTACGTGTTTTACGAAGTAGTTTTCTTTCTTTTGCGCTTGTATGCTCCATGATACAGCGCTTAACAGAAAGAGAGAGAGAAGTAGTTTTTTCATGATTCTATTTTTATTTGGTTTTACTGACGTAGCAAAGATAAAAACTTTTATTATATTGAGAAGCGAAAGGTTTGTTTGATTTTTCCTTTTAGAGCTTCCGTTCGTCTCATTTAGAAGTTCCATTTGTGTCATTTAGAGCTTCCGTTTGCTTCATTTAGAACTTCCGTTTGCTTCATTTAGAGCTTCTGTTTGTGTCATTTAGAGGTTCCGTTTGCTTCATTTAGAGGTTCTGTTCGTCTCATGTTAGAATTTCCTTACGCGTCATTTCTGGTTTTTTCAGGGCTTTTTGGGAGGTATGTTTCTCTTTCGTCCTTTCCACATGCATGCAACAGTAACCGCCAATACATTAGCTCGAAGACGGGTTAAGGCTCAAATGAATTCGATAGATTGATTGCGAATCAATCCCGAAGAATAAGTTCGAAGTCGGCAAAAACAGGAAGATGGTCGCTGATTCCACCCTGATATTTCACCCCTTTGTAGGTGCGGTAGGGTTCTTTCCCGCCGTACTTCTCGTCTTTTATCAGCAGAAAAGGAAGATGGGCAACATCCGCTTCCTCCTCGCTTGTGTGGAAATCGGCAGAGGAGTTGAGGAGCCTTCCCGACACGATGATGTGGTCGAGCAATCCCCACTTCCCTTGATGTTTGTAAGAACCGAAGTCCCGCGATTTTGCTTTACGTGCCAGCAGGTGGTACAGCTTGAGTGGGGAGGGAAGAGTGCCGGATGCGTTATCCGTTCCAAGCGGAGGGGCTTGGGCATCTAATATCGTTCGAATCGACTTGTCGGTAGGGTAGTCGTTGAAGTCTCCCATGATTATGAGTTGGGGATGTTGGCGTGCGCGCAGAATGCTGTCGGCTTCTTTTCGCAATCTCCGGGCAACCTGAAGCCGGTAAGGTTCGGACTCTTTGACTCCTCCCGAACGGGACGGAAAGTGTGCGATAAGCAAATCCAACGTGTCGTTCGTCAATAGCAAACCGGAAACATGCAATATGTCTCTTGTCGGCTGATAGCCTTTGGAAGGCGGTACGGTGATGGAGCGTGAAGCAAGCAGTTTGAATCTGTCTCGCTGATAGAGCAGGGCTACATCAATGCCTCGTGCGTCGGGCGATTGCGTCATCACGTAACGATACCCCGACTTCCTTAGCGGAGAGCGCCGGGTCAGGTCGCGCAATACCGTGTCGTTCTCCACTTCGCAGAGGGCGACCAATGCCGGCGGATTCCATTGCCCGACAGCTGTTATCGTACGGGCTACGTCAGTCAGCTTTTTCCTATATCTTCCGTAGTGCCATCTCCGAAGCGCGTCGGGCAGAAACTCACGGTCGCTCTTCAGCGTGTCGTGGCGGGTGTCGAAAAGATTCTCCACATTCCAACTCATTACCCGAAAGGGAATTTGGGTTTGTCCTTGCAGCGGCAGAGGAAGACAACAGCATGCGATAAAAAAGAAAAAAAGAGCGCCCGGAAAGTCTGCTTTTAACGATTTTACCCTGTGGCGGATACCCGTAGCAAGGGTAAATCTTGTGTTAAAGGACTTTCCGGACACTCTTTCTTTCCTTTGATGATTGTCCTCTGCTTATTTCACGGCAGGAACATTGGCCAAGATATCCAATAAATGTTTCCAGAATTTCTCTACCGACGGAATGTGCAACCGCTCATCGGGAGAGTGCACTCCGGTCATTGTCGGCCCGAAAGAAACCATGTCCAGCGTAGGATATTTGTCGAGGAACAGTCCGCATTCCAACCCGGCATGGATGGCTTTTACTTTCGCTTCCTCTCCGAACAGGCGTTTGTACGATTCGGCTGCCACCTGAAGAATGGCCGAGTGCGGATTGGGTTTCCATCCCGGATATCCGTCGCCGAAAGTTACTTTGGCTCCCGCCAGTCGGAAAGTGGCGCGTACGGTATTCGCCATATCGTCGCGTGCCGAGAGGATAGAGCTGCGTTGGCTCGTTTCGATGCGGATCGTGTGGTCGGGTTTCATCTTGACCGAAGCCAGATTGGTAGAAGTTTCCACCAGTCCCGGAATGTCCTGACTCATGGCGTATACGCCGTGATGTACCGCATAAAGAGCTTTCAGCAAGCGGGCGGTAGTGTCTTGGTCGATAGCTGTTTGGCGGGGAGCCTCCGATTCCAACAACAGTTTCAAGTCGGGTTCCGTCACCGCCAGTTCGTTTTCCACTTCGCTCGTGAAAATATTCAGTTCCGTACGTACGTCGTGCTTGGCGTCTTCCGGAACGGCACAGATGGCGTATGCTTCGCGCGGGATGGCGTTTCGCAGGTTTCCTCCGTTGATTTCGCAAAGGTAGAAATCATGTTTTTCGCTTACACGCGTCAGAAAGCGGTTCAGTATCTTGTTAGCGTTTCCTCTTCCCAAATGAATGTCTCCGCCGGAGTGCCCGCCTTTGAGACCTTTCACTTCCACCTTGAAGAAGAAGTATCCGGCGGGAACCTCCACTTCCTTATAAGTGAATTCCGCTACGGAGTCGATGCCCCCTGCGCAACCGATGAAGAGTTCACCTTCATCTTCCGAGTCCAGATTCAACAGGATATCGCCGCTCAGGAAACCTTCTTTCAGAGCGAAGGCGCCGGTCAGTCCGGTTTCTTCGTCTACCGTAAACAAGCATTCCAACGGGCCATGCTCGATGCTGTCGTCTGCCAGAATGGCCAGCTCCGTAGCCACGCCGATACCGTTGTCGGCACCCAGCGTCGTTCCTTTGGCTTTCAGCCATTCTCCGTCTATCTCCGTTTCGATGGGATCGGTCAGGAAGTCGTGTTCCACATTATTGTTCTTTTCGCATACCATGTCGACATGCGATTGCATAATGACTGTTTGCAAATGCTCTTTTCCCGGAGTGGCAGGCTTTTTAATCAGCACATTGCCCGCTTCGTCCACCTTGGTTTCAAGGTTGTGTTTTACTCCGAACGCCTTCAGGTAGGCGATCATTTTCTCTTCCTTCTTCGAAGGACGCGGCACTTGGCAAATCTCTTCAAAGTACTTGAATATGCCGGCCGGCTTTAATTCTTTTTTTTCCATACAGTTTTCTTTTATCTATAGCCGCGGGAAGCTTTTCAGCTTTTCCCTATTGCTAAATATGGTTAATTTGATTGACTTATCTGAACTGATTTATCTTTAAAGTCTATCTTTGCATTCACAAAATTAATAGAAATGCTTGAGACTGTACTGATAACTTTGTTAATAGTTGCTATTTCTCTGCTTTTGCTGGGAGTGAAAGTCTTTTTTACGAAGAACGGAAAGTTCCCCAACGGGCATGTGAGCGGCAACAAGGCTTTGCGTAAGCGGGGAGTCGGTTGTGCGCAGTCGCAAGATCGCGAAGCCCGGGCCAAACGGCGCTTTTCTATTGATGAGTTGGAAAAGACCTTAAACGATAGTATGAACTAATTAATTTAAAAAACAATATTTTACACAGTTATGAATAGAATGAACTACCTCATGAACGGTTTGGCTGCTCTTGCGTTTATCGTTTTATTTTCACAATGCGCCGGTAAAACAGACAATCAGACTTCAGATTCACCGGCTCAGGCTACTGCCGGTCTTTCGGGAATGAAGATTGCTTATGTAGAAGTGGATAGTTTGCTGGCAAAATACAATTTCTGCATCGATTTGAATGAAGCCATGGTCAAGAAGAGCGAAAACGTTCGTCTGACGCTGAACCAAAAAGCGAACGCGTTGGCGCAGGCAAAACAGGAGTTTCAGAAGAAATATGAGAACAACGCTTTCCTTTCGCAGGAAAGTGCCCAGCAGGAATACAACCGTTTGGCTAAAATGGAGCAGGATTTGCAAGAACTGAGCAATAAACTTCAGACGGGCTTGATGGAAGAAAACAATAAGAACAGCTTGCAGTTCCGTGATTCTATCAACGCATTTCTGAAAGAATACAACAAGACTCGCGGATACAGCCTGATTTTCAGTAATACCGGTTTCGACAATTTGCTCTATGCCGACAGCACTTTTAATATTACCCAGGAAATTGTGGACGGGTTGAACGCAAGATACTCTTCGCCCGCCAAAAAATAAAAGAGAGCATACGGCTCTTTTTAAATGCGATTTTTAGTTAATAAGTGTCTGCTAAACTTCCTTTTTAGGGACAGTTTGGTGGACACTATCGTTTTAATACTTCCGGTAGCACCGTTTACCGACGCAATCTGTCAAGCTGCCTAAACTAAATGCAGGAGGTTTTAACGAACGTTTTTTCGGGGGGAAAGGGGAGAAGTAAAGTTATCTTTTACCGGCTCGGTAAAGGCTTGGGTGGATATACAGGCATTCCGATCTTTATTAATTGGGCGGAACTGTTTCTTTTTGATTTTATTTGCCAATCAAAGTTGCAGGCGGCAATCTTTTTCAGGATGCTGTTTTCCGCCAACTTTGCAAGAGCGATTCAACCAATACTCAATTTTGCCAGGTAGTCGTAGTGTTTTCCTTGTTTTATCAGTTCGGTTTTGAATCCGCATTCGGAGGCGTAGAGGCCCAGTGTTTCGAAATCCACATACAGCCAGTCGAACGAATCGCCTTCGATGTCCTTGTATTTCATCCGGAAGTCTATTTCCCCGTAATAGTCGCCTGCAAGATCGATGAGAATGCTTCCGTCTTCTTCTTCAAAAAGGTATCTCAGGTCGCTGGAGTCCATGTAAATGGATCCTTCGGGGCGAAGTATCTGCTTCATCCTTTGAAAGAAAGCGGGCATGTTGCTCAGTTTGCCGATGATGCCCGAGCCGTTCATCAGCATGAGTACCGTATCGAAAGATTCCCGGAAAGTCTCGTCGAAAAGGTTGATGAGGCGCGCGTCGTTCACTCCCCGCTGTTTCATCACTTCGACCGAAAGGGGCGATACGTCGATGGCGCACACGTCTTTGCCCATTTCCTGAAGTGCGAGCGCATGGCAACCGCTTCCGGCGCCTACGTCCAGAATACGTCCTTGCGCCAGTTGCAAGGCTGTCCGCTCTATCGCCGGCATGGATGAAAAACTCCGGAACAGTTGCCTGACGGGAATTTCGTCTTCATCGAACTGAGAGGAAAACACCCGTAGCCTGTCGGCCTTGCGGCGATTGAAGAATTCATGGATTGCTGCTCCCATCGGGTCTTTTTCTGCGGGTAAAATTGTTGTTTCCATCGGGCGGTTGTTTCTTGTTACGTACGGCAAAGATAGAGATTTCGCGGAAAAAGAGTATCTTTGCCCCTGAAAAAGTGAATAAATATATGAGTATAGAAGAGGCAATCATGGGCGGTATCGTCTTTAAAGGCAAAAAAGACAAGCCTAAGGAAGAGGGGAAGGTAAAGACAAAGGCGAAGAAAGCGACTTATATCCGCGGTCTTCACGGGTCGGGGGCGGCTAAAATGAAAGCTGATATCCGGAAGAAGCGGGCGAGCCGTCATAAAAAATAAGGTTTGGAAGATACTGCTGCACTGCCCCATATGGGTCCTGTCTGAAAAGAGACGCGGATTTACACGAAATCGGGCAGGAGGGATGATTGTATTCCTGCGCCGATCGGCGTAAACCCGCGTCCGGTTATATCCTTTTGCCGGCTCTTTGACTGCGTTTTGCAGCCAAAAAACTAAGCCGGAAGAATCTCAATCCAATAATCGTCGGGGTCGTGAATGAAGTACAACCCCATGGCAGTGTTCTCGAAACATACGCATCCCATTTCTTTATGATACCGGCGTACGGCTTCGTAGTCGCCTGTCACGCGAAAACACAAATGGCTTTCGTTCTCGCCCAGTTCGTATGGTTGGGGATGGTCCTTGAGCCAAGTAAGCTCCAGCAGAAAGCTGCTTGCGCTATCCGTCAGGTACACCAGAACGAAAGAGCCGTCGGATGCTTCCTTGCGACGATGATCCCGAAGGCCGAGCGCATCTCTGTAAAACCGGATGCTCTTTTCCAAATCGGTTACGTTGATGTTGAAGTGATCGAATTTACCTTTTATGTCCATGTCAGAAATTTGTTTTATTTTCTTATGATGAGTTTTACGATCTCTCCGACGTATGTACGGGGCCGACCCTCTTGCGGGGCGTTTTGCGCGGGCAACTTCTTGCAATGAATCAATGCCGAAGGAGTCTTTTCGCTCGGGGCATACAGTTTTAATACGTATTTTTCCGCTTTTTCCACCGCGTCGAAAGGTTGATCGGGCGAGAGTGTGCAGTAAGCAACTGCTTTGCCCGAAAGATACCCTAAAGCTCCGCCGGCATTGGCCGTCATGTTTGTCATGTTGAACTCGTCGTCGCCGATGCTGATCACCAACGTTCCGCTTCCCATCAGGGCGTATATTTCACCCGGTATCTGCTTCAGGTCGGCTTCCTGATATTCCGGCGCCGTTGTCCGGGCAGCTTTGGTAGCATCTGTCTGCGAGCTGATGGCGACGGGATGGGCCACAGCGGAAGTTTCCGTTGTTCCCAATGCAGCGGCTAAACCGGCGAACATGTTGTCGGCAAAGTCTACGGTCTTCTTGCGCCATTTCGCCAGCCCGCGCACCAATTTCGTTTTAGTCTTGTTCAGCGCGTAGCGGTCGGTTATCCATTCCTCCGCTTTATACTTCTCTTTTTCGCGGTAGGTGAACCGGATTTTTTCCAGGTTCACCACGCATTTCTCCGCATCCGTCTGCACGGTTACCTGATAATTGATTTGCGTCCGGTCTAACGACAGGGCGGTGGAGCTGAACACAATCCATTCTTCTCCTACACCTGCGATGATCCCTTTCTCCCGGTCCGGATAAACTACGCGGCTGTCTATGTTCTTGTTTTCTTTCAGGCGGACCGTCATCCATTGCAAAGCGCGGTCGTAGATTTCTTCCCGGCTCATGCCTGCAACCTGAAATTCTTTGGAGAAAACGACTTTGCCGTCTACTTCGGGAACCGCCCCCGCCAAGTATTTGTTGTCGTTTTGCTGTTTTTCCGAAGAGTCCGCTTTCATTGTCGCCGGCAGGCAGACAAGAAACAATGCGAGAAATAGAATCGATAACTTATTCATACTTATAATTGTGTTTATTGGGTAATTTCAAAGCTTTCGCCCCGGCCGCCGATCGCAATGAAGCGGATGCCGGCTTCTTCGGCAAAGCGGTGGAATGCGTTTCCGCCTTCGTAGTCTTCTCCGAAGTGTATGGGTACAAATATAGTTGTTTTTATTTGTTCGATGAATTGTTTGGCGCCTTTCATGTAATCTTTCCCCATTCTTCGGTCTACCGGAAATAATGCCACATCTGTTTCCGGAGCTTTTTCTTTCAGATCTTTCAGTTCCGCAAGGAAGTCTCCGTCCGCCTTGCGTATTTCTTCTTCCGTAGAATCCTCGCTCCAGTGCCAGTTGTTCAGGTCGCCCGCATGGAAAATGCTCAGGCCTTGCAGATGGATGAGGAAAGAACTTCCTGCGTCTGTCGATCCGAATGCGTCGACCCGCAGGCATTCGTCTTCGTATGTTTCTCCTTTTTTGATGTAAGTCGCTTCTTCTTTCGCCGCGCGCCGCTGTTTTAAGATGTCTTTGGAGAATATATAGCGGATGTCCGGATGAAGTTTTTTCCATTCCAGCACCTCGCGGTTGAAATGGTCGGGATGGAAGTGAGTGGACAACACATAGATTCTACCGGGCCTTCGCAAGAGATAATCGTGCACGATGCCCCGGTTGCGTTCGGTTTCCGAAGAGTCTTTGTAGTAATCGATGATGACGGTTACGCCCTCCGCTTCAACGGCAAACCCGCTATGATATATATAATGGAGTCTCATAGGCTGATAGTTGTTAGGTTTGCAATATTACATATTCTGATTGGGGTGACCAAGCAAAAAAGCAGAAATCATGGCGTGGGAGTGTTATTTGCTTTGTTCCGTTACGGTATCAGGGCAAACGGAAGAAAGCAAACCGGAGGCGGACGCCCGCCCGCCTCCTTGAAGTATAGGCTCGATGATGAGTTGAAAAACCGAAGCGGACTGATAGGGTGTAGAGCATCTCGTTAGAGGTATAGGCGTGATGATGAGCTGAAAAACCGAAGCGGACTGATCGGATGTAGAGCGCCTCGTTAAAGGTATAGGCTCGAGGATGAGCTGAAAAAGGAAGCGGATTGATAGGATGAAAAGCGCTTCCTTAGAAGTATAGGCGTGACAGTGAAGCGGATAAACGGCCGAGTCACGGAGCCAGACGAACGATTCCCCATTTTCCGTCAGGCTGCAAGGTGTATAGAAAGCGGTCGTGCAAACGATTCGGGCGCCCCTGCCAAAATTCGATTCGCGAGGGTGTTACGGCATAACCTCCCCAATGTTGGGGGCGTTCTACGTCTCTTCCTATCCATCGCGCCGCTTCTTTCACAAACGCGCGTATCAGTTGCATGCGACTGCGAATCGGCCGGCTTTGAGGAGATATTCTCGCTCCGATCCGGCTCTTGTAAGGGCGTTTCCCGAAGTATTCATCCGATTCTTCAGCGGGCACTTTCGTGGCAATCCCCTCCACGTGTACCTGCCTTTCGAGTTCGTGCCACACGAAAGAAAGCGATATGTGCGGGTTGGCCGCCAAATGTTTTCCCTTGCGGCTTTCGTAGTTGCTGAAAAAAATAAACCGTCCGTCATGCAACCCTTTGAGGAGCACGGTGCGTGTCGAAGGCGTCCCTTCAGGCGATACGGTTCCCACCAGAACGGCGGTCGGTTCGTTTACATCCCCGTCGATGGCTGTTTGCAGCCAATTGTCGAAAAGCAGAAGCGGATCGTCGGGAAGATCGCTTTCCCGTAATCCGCTTTTGCTGTATTCTTGCCGGATATCGGCCAGATTGATATTCATATCTTGGTGAATTTTTATGGAATAAATGGCAAACTTACTTTTTTACTTCGTTAGGCAGCGGCCTGCCGTTCATAAAGTCCTTTACGTTTTGCAACGTGGTTGTGGCGATATTCTCCATCGCTTCCTGCGTGAAGAACGCCTGATGCGATGTTACGATTACATTGTTGAATGAAAGCAGGCGCGCCAATACGTCATCGTCGATGATACGGTCCGATTTGTCTTCGTAGAAATACTCTCCTTCTTCCTCGTACACGTCGAGTCCGGCAGAACCGATCTTCTTGTTCTTCAGTCCTTCGATCAGCGCGTTGGTATGGATGAGTTGCCCGCGCCCGGTATTGATAATCATCACTCCGTCCTTCATCTTGCTTATGGAATAGTCGTTGATGAGGTATTTGGTTTGCTCCGTCAGCGGGCAGTGGAGCGAGATAATATCCGAATGATGATACAGTTCGTCGAGCGAAGTATATACGATTTGTTGCTCACGGGCGAAGTTATGATCGGGATAAAGATCGTATGCCAGTATATTCATTCCGAATCCTTTTAAGATATGGATAAGTATTTTGGCTATTTTCCCCGTGCCGATAATCCCCACAGTTTTGCCCCGCATGTCGAATCCCATCAGTCCGTGTAGCGAGAAGTTCCCGTCTTTGGTGCGCCATGATGCCCGTGGAATCTTCCGGTTGAGCGAAAGCATGAGCGCTACCGTGTACTCCGCCACGGCATAAGGCGAGTATGCGGGAACGCGTACTACGGTTATTCCGGCTGCGGCGGCCGCGTTCAAGTCTACATTATTGAAACCGGCGCATCGCAAGGCCAGCAGTTTTACTCCGTTGGCGGCCATCGTCCGGATAACTTCCGCGTCGGCAATATCGTTCACGAAGATACAAACCGCATCTACTCCTTGTGTAAGCAAAACGTTGTTTTTATTCAGGTGTCCTTTATAGTAGCGAAGCTCGAATCCGAACTCCTTGTTTTTGTTGTTGAATGAAACTTCATCGTAGGGCTTGGTACCGAAAAACGCAATTGTGTATGCCATAAAATTTGTCTTTTTATTTTGATTATGTAATTAACATACGGATGAATCTATTTGTTTATCTATTTATGCTTGATTAACGGAGTATTTCTTGTCTATCGTTTCATTGGTAACTATGTGGAGTCGGTGAAAAATGCCTCTCATGAAGAAGAAAAATGCACATAAGTCTTTTTTATGTGCAATATTGTTGTACCTTTGCGCCCGAAATAACTAAAAAAAGATTTAAATGAGAAAATTATCCTTGTTTGGTATTGCAATGTTATTCGTTTCAATTCCAACTTTTGCAGGAGGTCTCCTGACAAATACAAACCAACATATCTTATTCTTGAGAATGTTGGCGCGCGATGCTTCCACACAAATCGACGCCGTATACTCCAATCCCGCCGGGCTTGCTTTTATCGACGAAGGCTTTCACCTTTCGTTCAACGGGCAGAGCGCTTTTCAGACCCGTACCATTACTTCTACCTTCGCACCTTTTGCCGGTTTCGGCGGCAACGCTACAAAAGAGTTCAAAGGCGAGGCTTCCGCTCCGTTCATCCCTTCACTTTTTGCCGCTTATAGAAAAGGCGACTGGACGTTTTCCGGAAGCTTCGCTCTTACGGGCGGCGGTGGAAAAGCTACCTTCAATCAGGGACTTGGTTCGTTCGAATCGCAGGTGGCAATGCTGCCTTTGTTGGTTTCGAAAGCGGGAATCCCTGCCAATCAATATTCTTTGGACAGCTATATTCGCGGAAAGCAGATGATCTTCGGTCTCCAAATGGGAGCCACCTATAAGATTGCCGATTATCTTTCGGCTTTTGCAGGGGTACGCATGAACTATGTGAGCAACAGTTATGTAGGCTATCTGCGCAACATGCGTTTCAATCCGCGACACCCTCAACTGAATCCGAATGGGGATATGATTTCCGCGCATGACTTCTTCAGCAAACTCGGCGATCAATATAAAGACCATGCGGAAAACACCGCCGACAAAGAACTCGACTGCGACCAGAACGGATGGGGTGTTACTCCGATTTTAGGTTTGGACTTTAAAATGGGCAAATGGAATGTGGGTGTGAAATACGAATTCAATACGCATTTGAATGTAGAGAATAAAACGTCCAGAGACGACACCGGTTTGTTTAAAGACGGTGTAAACACACCTCACGATATTCCGAGCTTGCTGACTGTAGGAGTTTCGTATGAAATTCTGCCGGTATTGCGTGCTTCCGTAGGTTATCACCATTTCTTCGATACTCATGCCCGCATGGCCGATGCGGTGAATTTGGCTACCGGAGAGAAAATGGGCAAACAGCATTTTATAAAGAACGGTACGAACGAATATCTTGCCGGCATCGAATGGGATGTGTGCAAGTGGGCGCAAGTGAGCGGCGGCATGCAGCGCACCAAATACGGTGTGGAAGACAGCTATCAGAGCGATATGAGTTTTGCCGTAAGCTCGTATTCGTATGGAGTAGGGGCGGGCTTCAATTTAATGAGAAACATGAAATTGAATGTCGCTTACTTCTGGACGAAATACGATACGTACACCAAAGAAACGGCCAGTTATAACGGGACTAAAGTTCCCGGTAAAGATGTGTTCGATCGTACCAATAAAGTGTTCGGTATCGGAATCGATTATAAATTCTGATAGCATACGTTCATCCTTGCCTTTTCTTGCACTTGATTCGGCTATCGGAATGGTTGATTTCAAAAGCCCGCCGCCTTTTAAAAAAAGCCCGCCGTGTTTGATTTCAAAGCCCGCGGGCTTTTTTTCAGAGGCCGACCGTGTTTTTTTCGATCCTTTCTATGCTTTTCTGAGCGGGCTTTCATGTTCCTTTCCACCGGCTGTCCATACTTTTTTCAGCAACGTCCGTGTCTCCTTCGTTGGCATCTCGTGTCTTTCTGAGCGGACTTTCATGTTCCTTTCCATCGGCTGTCCATACTTTTTTCAGCAGCGTCCGTGTTTCTTTCGTCGGTAGCTCGTGTCTTTCTGAGCGAACTTTCATGTTCCTTTCCACCGACTGTCCGTGTTTTTTTCAGTGGTCGCCGTTTTTGTTTGCAATCTTTCAACCGTCGTTTTCGGCTATTTCATCGTTTTTCTTCCTGCTATGCCCTCTTTTTCTTTATGAAAGGAAAAATTGCCAAACTTCATGGAAGAATTGCTATTTATAATAAGTCTAAAAAAGAAGATCTTTGCATCGTACTAATTAGATTAATTGACTACGACATGGAGAAGATGGAATTTACTCAAGGAATATTGGCGATGGAGCAGGATTTACGTCGTTTTGCATATAAATTAACTTCAAACCGCGACTCTGCAAACGATCTGGTGCAGGATTGCGTGTTGCAGGCGTTGGATAACAGAGAGAAATTCACTCATGCCAAAAACCTGAAAGGATGGATGTATACTATCATGCGGAATATTTTTATCAACAATTACCGCCGTGCGGTGCGTGAGATGAATATTATCGACGATAATTATTCCATCCATCAGCAAAGCCTGATAGAAGACGAAGACAGCGACCGTTTCGAAACGGCTTATGACATGAAACATTTATATAAGGTGATTCATTCCATTCCCGAAGAGATGAAAGTTCCTTTCCAGATGTTCGTTGCCGGATTTAAATACAGAGAAATTGCCGAAAAGCTGAACCTTCCGATGGGGACGGTGAAGAGCCGCCTGTTCTTTATCCGCAAGCGCTTGAAGGAAGAACTGAAAGATTTTTCCTGATTCTGCAAGAGAGATTTTTCCAAAGATACTACATTTGAAGTTTTGAGTAGTTATCCTTCTTATCCTTTCATACTTGAAAAGGATGGGAAGGATTCTTTTTTTTGATTTTTCTTCTAAAACATTTGGTTTATAAAATAAACCTATTTATCTTTGCTTTCGAACAAGTGAGATGCGCAGCTCCTTGTTTTTTTTAATCCATATATGGTTTATAAAATAAACTAATTAATTTTATTCACTAACGAATAAGGAGAAATCGAGATGAAACGTTTGTTGCTTATTGTTTTGGGAGTTGTTTGCTGCCGAATGGGTGTTTGTGCTCAGGATGTAACGGTAGAAGTACGCGGTATTCGCAACGCGAAGGGCAGTATCCTCGTGATGGCTCAAAAGGATGAAACGTCGAAACCGGTATATGCCATGGTAAAAGCCGCCGAAAGAACTGCGATAGTCGTCCTGAAGGATGTGCCTTGGGAGAAATTCACTCTGTCGCTTTTTCACGACGAGAATGAAAATATGGATTTGGACAAGGATGAACAGGGCAGACCGTTGGAGGGGTATGTGCGCGAGAAATGTAAGAAAGAGTCCGACAAGCCGGCTACCGTGAAAGTCGAGTTGTACTACCCTATATATAAATAAGGTGTATGAAACGGATAATGCTTGCCTTATGGATCGGCTTGCCTGCTCTCTGTTTCGGCAGAGGGCAGCAAGAAGGCGGTCGTCCTCTTTCCGTGCGCGATAGCTTGCCGATTGATTCTGTGGTCTACGCGTTGCAGGAAGTGGTTGTACAAAGCAGTTCGGTGAAGAGAAAGGCCGACCGGTATGTTCTTTCCGTTCCTTCGTCCATAAACAAGGACGGGGTGGAGCTTCTCCGTCAGGCGCCGGGCGTTTGGATATCCGATGAACGCATCTCCATCAACGGCTCTTCCGGAACGAAAGTATTCGTAAACAACCGGGAGATACGGCTGACCGGAGAAATGTTGACGGCTTATCTGCATACGTTGAAGTCGGAGGATATTCTCCGTATCGAAGTCGTTCCGATGGCGGGCGCCGACAAAGAGGCCAATATGCAAGGAGGAACCATCCATTTCATTATGCGCCGCCGCACGGATCGAGGGATGCAGGGCAGTCTGTCGCTGACGTCTTTCTGGGCTTCTTCCCTTCAACGATACCGTCCTGACGGGAGTTTAAATTTTCATAGCGGGAAATGGGATGTGTATGCTACGGCTTCGGGGATGTGGATGCCGGAGAATCGGGGAAACCTGCAAACTGTTCGGCAATACGCTGTCTCAGGAAAAGATTTCACCGCCACGACGCAGATGAAGCAGCCTGTGAATTACGGCACTTCCCGCGCAGGAGCTGTTTATACGATAGATACGTTGAGGCAGTTTGGAGCGGAACTGGAGTATACCCGCCGTTCGTACCTGTGGCATTCGCAAAGCTTTTCTTTTTTGTCGACCGGCCGGGCGGAGATAGAAAGCCGTGGAGCGTACCGTCAGGAGGAAAGTTACAATATGTATTCGGTTGCCGCAAACTATATACGCAAGTTGGATGCGAAAGGTTCCGTATGGAAGCTGGCGGCGGACTATACTTTAAAAGATCTGGACGGAAACAACCGTTATCATCTGGAGCATCGGGCGAGAGGGCTGCACAGCGACACGGTCTATCGGTCGCGTTCTTTGGCCACATACCGGATTGCCACTGCCGATTTCTCCTGGAAAAAGCAACTGCGGAAAAAGTCTTTCTTCCGAATAGGATTGAGATATACCGGTACGGATATGGAAGACTGTTCGAAATACGAAGGTTTGAACGTTGACGGAAGCTGGCGTGATAATGCCGCTTACGGGCATGAGCTGGATTACGACGAACGTATCGGAGCCATGTATGCCGTTTATTCCACAGAAGGAAAGAAAGGCAGTATCCGTATCGGGATGAGGGGTGAATATGCGCGTATATCCGACCGTACAAACCATCGGACGAAGGAACTCCGGGACTGGTTTCCTCATGTCGACGCAAGCTATTATTTCGACGAAATTCATAAATGGATGATTGTCGGACAATACGGAAGATATATCGAACGTCCGTCTTTCTTTGCGCTGAACCCCAATCGCATTCAGACTTCGGACTATACTTACCAAGTGGGCAACCCGGCTTTGCGCCCGACTTACATACATAAACTCAGCGCCACGCTGGTGTATAATTACAGGTATACGCTCACTGTCGGCGGCAACCTGCACCGCGACTTGATTCGCGAGTTCGGCAAAGAGGATGCTGCGAATACCGACATGTCGTACATCAGCTACGAAAACCACTATCGTGAGAACCATTGGTTTGTGGCCGTCAATCTTCCTTGGCAACTGGTTACGTGGTTCAATCTGTCTGCCAATGCGGTAGGTGTCCGGCAAGACATCCGTATGTATAAAGAAAACGGTTATTCTGGCCATTTCCTGTTTTTCGGCAATGCGAGCGTTGTCTTCTTTTTGCCTTCGGATTACTCGCTCGAAGCGGAATACAGCGGAGCGAGCCGGTTGTATTCCGGGAACAGCGAAGTCGCTCCGTTTCATGCTCTTCATCTCCGGTTGCGCAAAAAGTGGAATGACGGACGTTTGACGGCAACTTTGGGTGTGGATAATGTATTCGACAGGAGCAATGTTTATACCAGTCATTTGCCGGCCTACACATCCGTAGCCCATTATTCGTCGGCTTCTGCGGGAAGGGTGTTTAAGCTGAGCTTCTCGTGGAACTTCAACCGGGGAAAGAAAATAAAGAAAGTGAGTGTGGAAAAGCAATCTTCGGAAGAAAGGAAACGGCTGGACGGGAAATAAACGGTTACGCTTGATTTATTAAACAGACTATATTATTTTTGAAACAAAATTGATGGATTATGGAAGACAAGAAGATTTCCGAAAAAGAAAGTTTGGAACTTATCGCCCGGATGATTCGGGAGACGCAGGAGAATACGGCGCGTCATGCGGCCTATCCCTTGCTGATTTGGGGATATGCTACCGTCGTTATATCGCTGGCAGTATGGTCTTTGTGGCTATATACAGGCATGTGGCAGGTAAATTTCCTTTGGTTTGCTTTGCCTTTAACCGCCCTTCCGCTGACGATTTTCTTCGAACGTAAGCATGGAAAGAAAGGAACGAGGAATTATATCGACCGCATTACAACGCAGATGTGGGCTTTGTTCGGCATCGTCAGTTTTTGCCTCTCTTCTCTCGCTTTCGTTGTGCGGATAGACATTCTTTTCCTCATGCCGTTGTTGATGTCGATGGGGGTGACACTCACCGGCTTGATTGCGAAGTATAAGGTGCATATCATAGGCGGGGCGATCGGTCTGTTGCTCTCTTTCATCTCTTTATTTATTCATGGGTATGATAAATTGCTGATGTTTGCCGCTATCTTTGTGGTGATGATGATTATTCCCGGACATATAATGAATAACGATATGAAACGATGCTCAAAGAACTGAATCCATTATTACATTCGCAGCTCCGGCTGGGCATCATGTCTATTCTCCTATCGGTGGAAGAGGCCGACTTCGTTTATCTGAAAGAAAAGACGCAGTCGACGGCAGGAAACCTGAGCATTCAGCTGGATAAACTAAGCGAGGCGGGATATATCGAAGTCGAAAAAAGTTTTGTCGGCAAGAGACCCCGTACCCTCTGCCGGCTGACTTCCGACGGGAGAAAAGCGATGGAGGAGTATGTCGATGCCCTGAAAAGTTATTTTAGCGGATTATAACAGGAAAGATGGTTGTCTTTTTGATTTTTTTCTCTATCTTTGCACCCCGAAAATTAAAAGACATGCGATGCCGTGAATAGCGGCCGTGTATTCTAGAACACCACGTAAAAAACAGGAATTATGAAAGAAAAAGTATCTGTACCCTTTATGTTGCTGGGCATTCTTTTCAATGTATGCCTTATTGCAGCCAATCTTCTCGAAACAAAAGTCATTCAAGTGGGCGGACTGACGGTGACCGCCGGATTATTGGTCTTCCCCGTTTCTTATATCATCAACGACTGCATTGCCGAAGTCTGGGGATTCAAAAAGGCGCGCCTTATCATCTGGAGCGGATTTGCCATGAATTTCTTCGTTGTTGCGCTCGGATTGATAGCCGTTGCTTTACCCGCCGCGCCTTTCTGGGAAGGTGAGGAGCATTTCGATTTCGTGTTCGGCATGGCTCCCCGCATTCTTGCCGCCAGCATGCTGGCCTTTCTGGTAGGTTCTTTCCTTAATGCTTATGTCATGAGCAAGATGAAAGTGGCGAGCGGAGGGAAAAACTTCTCGGCACGAGCCATTTGGTCTACGGTAGTGGGCGAGACCGCCGACTCGATCATCTTCTTTCCGATAGCTTTCGCAGGTATCATCGCCTGGAAGGAGCTGCTTGTCATCATGGGGCTTCAGGTGGTGCTGAAATCCATGTACGAGGTTCTCATTCTGCCCGTTACGATACGGGTGGTAAAAGCCATAAAAAGAATCGACGGAACCGATGTTTACGACACGGATATCTCTTACAATGTATTAAAGATAAAGGAAATCTGACGTGAATAAGGAAGCTGCGTTGGTTGTGTTCAGCGGAGGGCAGGATTCGACCACATGTCTGTTTTGGGCAAAGAAACATTTCAAGGAGGTTCGTGCGTTGAGTTTCCTTTACGGACAGAAACATCAGAAAGAAGTGGAGCTGGCACGGGGTATTGCGGCGAGAGCAAACGTGCCGTTCGATGTGATGGATGTGTCTTTCATCGGCACTCTGGGACGCAACTCGCTGACCGATGCTGCGATGGAGATGGATAAGGAGAAGCCGGAGGGCAGTGTTCCCAACACTTTCGTGCCGGGGCGCAACCTCTTCTTCCTGAGCATTGCTGCGGTGTATGCGTGCGAACGTGGCATCCGTCAGTTGGTGACGGGTGTTTCGCAGACCGATTTCAGCGGTTATCCCGATTGCCGCGACGCGTTTATCAAGTCGTTGAACGTGACGTTGGACTTGGCGATGGATGAACACTTCGTGATTCACACGCCGCTGATGTGGATAGACAAGGCGGCGACGTGGGCTTTGGCGGATGAGCTGGGCGTGATGGACTTGATACGCCGCGAAACCCTGACTTGTTATAACGGCATTCAGGGCGACGGATGCGGTGAATGCCCGGCTTGCAAGCTCCGCCGCGAAGGTTTGGAGAAGTATCTGAAACAATCATTATAAGTTATGAGCGAACTAAAAGAACAATTGTCACTGTTGGGCAGAAGCACCGAGTATAAGCAAGACTACGCTCCCGAAGTGTTGGAAGCTTTTGACAACAAACATCCCGGCAATGATTATTGGGTAAGATTCAACTGCCCCGAATTCACCAGCTTGTGTCCCATTACGGGACAGCCCGATTTTGCGGAGATTCGCATCAGTTACATTCCCGATGTGAAGATGGTGGAAAGCAAAAGCCTGAAGCTTTATCTGTTCAGCTTCCGCAATCATGGAGCTTTTCATGAAGACTGCGTGAATATCATCATGAAAGACTTGATAAAGCTGATGAATCCCAAATATATCGAAGTGACCGGGCTGTTTACGCCACGCGGCGGAATTTCCATTTATCCGTATGCCAACTACGGCAGGCCGGGAACGAAATACGAGCAGATGGCGGAGCAACGGTTGATGAATCGGGAGTGACGCGGCAGCTCGTGCAGCGAATGAAGTGTTGTCTTGCCTGAAGCAAAGCCCTGTTGCCCGTTCCGGCTTCGGACTTACTGCGGAAGAGATTCTTGGGGCTGCTTGAGCTGAACTTCTGCTTTCCTTGAGCAAAGGCTTTCTTTTGCATGAACAGAGCCTCTGTTTTGCCTGAACAGAGCCTCTCTTTCGCTCAAACGAAACCGCTGTTTTGCATGCTTCAAGGCTTTGTTTTGCCCCGAGCAGGCAGTCATGGCATAGGGATTACTTTGTGTTAAGAAAGGAACAAGCCGTTGCGGGCGGGCGAACAATGCACGTTTGCATGATTCTTCCGGCATGACGGAAGCTCGGTGGCAAAAGAAAAGCCGACCATCTGCTTATCAATGAAGAGGAGCCGGAAAGTTTGCGCGCGTTAAACGGCAAGCTTTCCGGCTTCGACACATCTTGTGCGTTGTTATTTCCGAAGCGTCACGGCAAATTTCCTGAAATGGATTTGCTCTTCTTTGTCTCCTGCATTGTAGAAGCGGATCGCTTTCACCGCTTTGTTCTTGACTCCTTTCGACACTTCCACTTCTTCCCAAGTCTTTCCGTCGGCGGTTACTTCGCACTTGCCCCACGACGGCAACTCTTTTTTCCCGAAATGAATATCCAGCTCGAAAGCCGCGTATGTCCGGTCGAACTCAATCTCCACAAACTTTCCGGCAGGCCACTTCAGGACTTCCAGCAACGGGGAGATGAGCACGGTGTTGTTCTTCGTTTGCAGCGGTTGGTTGCGGAGTTGCCCGATATCGCTTGTCAGCTTGTGCGGCGAATACAGGGTAGTTACGCTCAACTGCGTGCCGTATGCGTGGTTAAACTGCCGGGTGGCGGCGGCAAACAAGGTGTCGATGAAGGGCGTCAGCACTTTGCTTCCGGTTTTCACGCCGGGCTGATACGGATTCTGATTGTAGCTCTGGTCGATTTCGTAGCTTAGTTTCTGCAACGACTTCAGGTGAGCGTATTTACGTTCGAACACTTCCCTTTGCCGGTGCTTCAACGCTTCCTGAAGATAGAGCGCCTCATTTCCCATGCTTCCCAACAGGCGGAAGCGGTAAATCCACGGTTTGATTTCATCGATCAGCGTAGGATTGCTTTCGCTCGCCAGCAGGATATCGGCCGATTCGGAGATTTTTTCGAACTCCGCTTTCAGCCGGATCAGATCGTCAATGTCCGTTTCCTTACCGGCCGAAACCGCTTGCGCAAAGCGTTCGGCGAAAGGCTGTATCTCTACCGACTCCACTCGGCGGTAACCGTGTCCGTTCGGTCCCAAGTCCGAATTGTGCTTGCAGAACGTCAGCAGCGCGTCCGCAGCGTCGGGCAGCAGAGCGGCAATTCCTTTCTCCCACGACTGCTGCGAATCGAACGTTTCCATGTTCCACGCGTAAGCCGCTACGCCGTAAAGCGCTATTTTCGACGCTTCGGCGCGCTCCATCGGATTGGAAACAAAGCCCGACATCTCTTTCTCTATGCCTTTTTCATTGCCGTACACCGCCCCCATCAACAAATGGTCGCGCACGTAATCCGATACCGGAAAGTTCCACCAGATGTAGGCAGGACGGCGAATGCGCTCATTGATCCAGTTCAATCCCTCGCGCGTCATGTCCGCGATCACCCGGTCGCCCGTCCACATAATCTGAATATCGGGATGAAGCTTCGTACCCAACGTCGTCAGGTAATTGCCTTTCGGGTTCGACCAACTCCTATTATACTCCGTAGGACACATAATGAGCGGAGTCACGTCTTTTTTTTCTTTGACAAACCTGCGGTCGATGTAGTTGAGCAGTTCCGCCTGACGGTTCGCGTCTGTTCCGTCGCCCGAGATGTCGTCGAAGAAGACAGCGAACGAACGTGCACCCAATTGATACATCCGTTCGAACTTCTCGATTACTTTTTCGCGGTCGGCATCGTTCCATTGTATATCCTGCCCCGGATGAATGGCCCATACGAAGTCGACTTCATTCTCATGTGCCGTTTCAATCAGTTTCTTCAGCTCTCCCGCCTCTTTGTCGGGGTAGGGAAGGCGCCAATGAGGTGTGCTGTGGTAAGGATCGTCCTTAGGTCCGTAGATATAAGTGTTCAGTTTGTTCTCACCGTAGAAGCGAAGCTGCCGCATCCGGTCTTCATGTCTCCAGGGAGTCCCGTAGAAACCTTCCACCACGCCGCGGAACCGGATATCGGGGTAATCCTTTATTTCTGTTTCCGGCAGCCGGTTTCTCAGGCTGTCCGAAGGCAGTCCGCCGGTAAGCAGTTGTTTCAACGTCTGCACCGCATAGAACGTTCCCCGTTCATCGCTTCCGGCAAGCACAATCCCGCTGCTGTTTACGGCAAGGTAATACCCTTCCGCTTTGTCGGGTATCATCTTTTTGAATTTGCGCATGGCTTTGTCGTTTTTCTCTCCGATATAAACCGGAAGCCCCTGCTTTTGAATTTTGTTTCCCAACAGAGTTTGAAGCCGTGCCACTGCTTTCGGATTGGCGTCTTCCGCTCCGACGAGCCGGAAAGAAGCCGGCAGTGCGATCTCTTCCTGTCCCGATCGTATTTCCTGCGGCTGCGGATTGAGATGAACATTTTGTGAAAAGGCTCCGCCGCTTAGCGCAGCCATACTGAGTAGTGCGAGAATTTTGTGTTTCATGTGAGTTGATATTAGTTTTCGGTTGCAAAGAAAAGAAGAATATTGTATATCTGCAACTCTTGTTCATTGGGGTTCGTTCCTGTTTGCACGGGCATCCTTTGCCGATTTCCCGTCCTCTCTTTCCCAATATGTCCGGCTTCCGGTGCCGGCACGTTCGCCGCCTGATGGCGGCAAACCGCTTCCGGTACGGATTATTCATGATGATAAGGGCCTCCGTTCAATATGGTCATTGCCCGGTACATTTGCTCGACGAAGATCAAGCGTATCATCTGATGCGAAAAAGTCATTTTCGACATCGAAATTTTCTCGTGCGCCATTCCGTACACTTTTTCGGAGAATCCGTAAGGCCCACCGATGATGAAAACCAACCGTTTGTTTACGGTATTCATCTTCCGTTTCATATATTCGGCAAACTCCAGCGAACGCATCTCTTTGCCCCGTTCGTCGAGCAGCACGACCACGTCTCCCGGTTGGAGCGCTTTTACTATCAGTTCGCCCTCCTTTTCCTTTTGCTGATCTGTGGAAAGGCTTTTGGTGTTCTTTAACTCCGGAATCACTTCCACATCGAACGAAATAAAGCGTTTTGTCCGTTGTACGTAGTCGTTGATGGCGGTAATATAATGTGGTTCTACAGTTCGTCCTACCACGAGCAGGGTTGTTTTCATGCGTTTACAATTCTGATTTATTGTACAAAAATACGGCTTTTTTGTGTTATTTTGCAATAAATGTTTACCTTTGCCTGTAAATCGTTGAATGTTTAGACGTTGAACTTCAACATAAAAGCTTGTATTTATGAAAAAACGAGTACTTCTGATAATAGCTGTTTTACTTCTGTTTCTTCCTTTGCTCATGGCTCAGGAAATACCTTCGGGGGTAGTTGCGGCGTTGAGCAAGGGTAGCTCGCAAGAGTTGAGCAAATACATGGGCGATAAAGTCAATCTGATACTTCCCTCCAATTCCGCCAATGTGGACAAGCAGAAAGCCGTCGCAATGATGCAGGACTTCTTCGCGCAGAATAAGGTCGACGGGTTTAATGTCAATCATCAGGGGAAGCGCGATGAGTCGGGTTTTGTTATCGGTACGCTGAAAACAAACAACGGTAAGTATCGTGTGAATTGTTTCCTGAAGAAGTCGGAAGAACAATATGTGATACATCAAATAAGAATAGATAAGACAAATGAATAAAGAAAAGGAATTGATCGATAAACTGATCGATCTCGCTTTTGCGGAAGATATCGGCGATGGCGACCACACCACGCTTTCGTGCATTCCCGATACGGAGATGGGAAAATCGAAGCTGTTGATAAAGGAAGCCGGCGTGCTGGCGGGAATCGAAGTGGCGAAAGAAATTTTCAACCGTTTTGATCCCACGATGAAAGTGGAAGTGTTTATCAATGACGGAGCGGAGGTGAAGCCCGGCGACGTGGCGATGATTGTGGAAGGTAAGGTGCAGTCGTTGCTCCAGACCGAGCGTCTGATGCTGAATGTGATGCAACGTATGAGCGGTATCGCTACCATGACTCGCAAATATGCCGCCCGACTCGAAGGACTTCATACGCGTGTGCTCGATACCCGCAAGACAACTCCGGGCATGCGCATCCTCGAAAAAATGGCAGTGAAGATAGGGGGGGGAGTGAACCACCGCATCGGACTGTTCGACATGATTCTTCTGAAAGACAATCATGTGGACTTTGCCGGCGGAATCGACAAGGCGATTACCCGTGCCAAAGAATATTGCCGGAGCAAAGGCAAGAATCTCAAAATAGAAATCGAGGTGCGCAACTTCGATGAATTGGAGCAAGTGCTTCGCTTGGGCGGGGTAGACCGTATCATGTTCGACAATTTCACACCCGAGCAAACGAAGAAAGCGGTGGAAATGGTGGGAGGAAAATATGAAACCGAATCGTCCGGCGGCATTACCTTCGACACGTTGCGCGCTTATGCCGAAGCCGGCGTAGATTTTATCTCGGTGGGTGCGCTCACGCATTCGGTGAAGGGACTCGACATGAGCTTTAAAGCATGTTGATGATGTGATTTTCTTCTGCTTCGTTAACTTCTTTTAGCAGATACCCTTGCAGCACTCTTCATTCTTTTGCGTCTAAAGGATAAACGGCGCATACATACGTTCGATTTAAAAAGACATTTGGCTTTGGAAAACGAGATAGAACTTATAAAGGGCTGTCGGGCGGGAAGCGATTCGGCCCGCAAACAACTTTATACTCTCTATTCTCAACGGATGCTGGCGGTATGTTTCCGCTATACGGGCGATATGGATGCGGCGCACGATGTATTGCACGACGCTTTCATCAAGATCTTTACCAATTTTTCGTTCAGAGGCGATTCTTCCCTCACTACATGGATTACACGGGTGATGGTGACTCAATCGATCGACTATCTGAGGCGGGAAAAAAAGATGAGTCGGTTGGTAGTGCATGAAGAGCAGCTTCCCGAAGTTCCGGACTTGCCGGATATGAGGGGAGAGGAGATCTCCGAAGAGCAATTGATGGCTTTTATCGCCGAATTGCCGGATGGTTGCCGCACTGTATTCAATCTTTATGTATTTGAAGAGAGGTCTCACAAAGAGATAGCCGCCATGCTTCGTATCAAAGAGCATTCGTCTACCTCGCAATTGCATCGGGCAAAGTGTTTGTTGGCAAAAAGAATTAAAGAGTACACAAAGCATGAAGAAAGAAAATGATGGAATAACCGATCTGTTCCGTACACGTCTTGGGGACACCGGACTGACAGTGCGCGACGGATTCTGGGAAAAGCTGCAACAGGACATTCTTGTGGCCGGGCAGCAACGCCGCCGGTTGCTGTTTTTCCGTGTGGCGGCGGCAGCTTCTGTGCTGCTGGTATTGGCCGCGTCGACGGCGGTGGTCTGGTTCTTCTCTCCCAAAGAGGAAATAAGTGAGGCGTTCACGCAGATAGTCGCTTCCCGCGAAGGCATACCCGATGGAGACGGTATCCGTGTCAAACGGCTTCCTCAGCTGGCAAAACCGATATTGTCGAAGCAGGCTCCGAAATCGTACGGCATGCTTCCGCAGTATGTAAACGACGAAGACCCGGATTCCGTCTCCATCACTTTGTCCGTTTCCATTTCTATTTCGGCCTCTGCTGCTGTAAGGCAGGAGGGTGAAAGAACCGGGCAATCGCACGACGGATATTGGAAAGCAGCCAATGTGAATGCCGATCCGGTTCCCGTTTACGAGGAGAGCGTTGCCTGTGCTCCATCAAATGCCCGGAGCGAAAAGAAACATCGTTGGGCGGTAAAAATACAAGGCGGCACAGCGCTTCCGGCAGATGGTGGAACCTATAAAATGCCTCTTTCGGGCGGGGTGACAGTAGAGCGTATGCTGAACGGACGCTTGGGCATAGAAACCGGGTTGCTTTATTCGAACTTGCGTTCGGAAGGACGGAAACTACATTATATAGGCATTCCTGTAAAAATGAATGTGATGTTGGCGGAAACAAAAAAATGGGATATTTACGCTACCGTAGGCGGAGTGGCGGATAAATGCGTGTCGGGCGCGCCCGACAACAGTTTTAAGGAAGAACCCGTGCAACTCGCTTTGACTGCCGCCGCAGGTGTCCGTTACAAACTTACCGACAGACTGGCTGTTTTTGCCGAACCCGGCATCTCTCACCATTTCAAGACTGATTCGCAACTGGCTACAGTCCGTACGAAACGGCCTACTAACTTAAATTTGCTTTGCGGACTCCGCATGACTTACTAACTATCTGCTGCAATGAAAAAGACATTAATGATATTATGGATGGCTGTTGCCGCGCTTGTTTCCTTTACCGGGTGCAACGGCGAAGAGATGGATCAGAACAATCCCGATGTTTCGGTTTTCGTAAAGCAACTGAAAGCGGGCAAGTATAAGATGCAGAATGAAAAAGGAGTCGTAGAGGTTCCTCATTTTGCCGAGAAGGATATCCCCGATTTGCTGAAATATGCCGAAGACCTCACCATTATTCCCTCTTTCCCGTCGGTCTATAATATGAACAACGGGAAAATCCGTTTGGGAGAATGTATGCTCTGGACGATAGAATACATACGCCAGGGTACGCCTCCGTCATTAGGATGCAAAATGGTGTTGGCGAATGCCGAAAATTACGAACCGATTTATTTTTTGACGGACGAGGAAGTGCTCGATGCGGCGGCCTGTTACCGCCGTTGGTGGGAGGAACGGAAATATCCCAAAACCAGATGGAGCATCGATCCGTGTTATGACGAACCTCTCTGCGGCACGGGTTACAGATGGTGGTAAATAAACAAAAGCATCCGGCAGGCAAATAACAACAGAGAATGAGAACGAGATGGCTTATATCGGCAGTGTTTTTACTGTCGGCAGGGGGATGCTATGCCCAATGGTCGAAGCAGGATTCGGTGAAATTGCGGAAAATGCTTGAAGCCGACGGGGAGTTGCGTCTGAACCGGAAGGCGCTTCGATCCATCGACTTTTCGGTCGGTACGGCCGATCCTCGCATCTCGGAAGAAAAAAGATGGCTGTCTCCCGACGAGTCGCTTCCGTCTGTGTTGCCCAAAGCCGTCCCTGTGTTCAGCTTAATGCCCTATACGCCTACTACGCGCTATGATTGGGATCCGGTGTTTCGGAAGAAAATCCGGGTAACCAAAGATACTTGGCGGGGCGATCCCTTTGCTCACTTATACGCCCGTACCGGTTATAAGCCGAACACGATAAACTTAGGGAAAGGCGTCACGGGCAGGGGAACTTTGCAAAGAGGCGCCGACTTCGTTCCTCCGCATGTGGCTGTGCACTGTTACGGAGCGGCGGGGGTGGCGATCGGCGGTCTCGATCTGATGTTGGTTTTTACCAAAGATTTCTGGGACCGGAAGGGTAAGAAACGCCGCGCGCGTACGCTCGAAGTTCTGAAAACTTATGGCGATTCTGTAACAATATCGATCAATGCTCCCGTTCACCAGATTGTTCCTTGAAGAGGCGCGGCGGTATGGCATGCGTTCTCCGGCAAAAATCTCGTGACCGACGGACCGTTTGATGGAATTCATGCGGCTTGTTGCCGATACGTGTAAGCCCGATGCTTTTTGCTGAACAGATTATTTGCCGAAAGCGTTATACATTCAGAACTTGTTTTCAATATGATATCATGATGAACAGAATTACTTCTCTTTTCGGCATCCAATATCCCGTTGTGCAGGCGGGTATGGTTTGGTGCAGCGGTTGGCGGCTGGCTTCTGCGGTGAGCAATGCCG
>OHBE01000453.1_pt1 | contig 46861 bp, 30 predicted proteins | sample 1577231 | NCBI WGS metagenome assembly OHBE01 (sample SAMEA3541506, study PRJEB24748) | human gut metagenome | biome: human gut; feature: human-associated habitat; material: faeces | place: China | collected 2012 | reverse complement strand
AAAAAAAAAAAAAAAAAAAAAAAAAAAACCCCGCCGGTATAATTACTTGGCGGTTTTTTTATTTATGAACCGAACAAGCTGTGCGAGGATTGAAAAAAACACGGCGGGCTTTAAAAAAAAGGCGGCGGGCTTTGAAATCAAACACGGCGGGCTTTTTTAAAAAGGCGGCGGGCTTTGAAAAAGCAAGAATCGCGTTTGGTTTTCTTTTAATCATATATCCCGCTTTTCATAGCCTGGCGGTACATAAGAAAAATGAGAATCCGATTTGCTGAAGTAGAAAAAACAACATTCGTGTGGTAAAAAAACAGGTCTGAAGACTTGCATATATCAAAAGTATGGTCTACATTTGCATCCGTTATCGAAAAAAGCGATTGTCACGTTTCCTAAAAGGCAACAAAGCTTACAGAAATGATACAATACGGTTTATCCGGTGGGTTCGTCTAACGGTTAGGACACATGCCTCTCACGCATGCAATACGGGTTCGATTCCCGTACCCACTACAATCTTTTAAATAGCTATTTACCTTTTTCGTAAATAGCTTTTTTTTATTCCATAATACTATAAACCCATGTTACAAAAACTTTTTAAGCTAAAAGAACACAAAACGAACGTACGCACGGAAATTGTCGCAGGCATTATTACGTTTCTGACAATGTCGTACATTCTGGTAGTAAACCCAAACATCTTGAGTCAGGCAGGTATGGACCGCGCAGCGCTGTTCACCGCAACAGCTATCGCCAGCGTGGCAGGAACTTTGTTCATGGCGCTGATTCCCAATCTTCCCATCGCGCAGGCACCGGGAATGGGTTTAAACAGTTTTTTCGCTTTTTCGGTTGTCCTCGGGTTGGGATATTCCTGGCAGATGGCTTTAACGGCGGTGTTCATCGAGGGTATCATCTTTCTCGTCCTGACCGCCTGCAACATCCGGGAAATGATTGTCAACACCATTCCCAAGTCGATAAAGGATGCCATTCCCGTTGGAATCGGACTTTTCATCGCGCTGATCGGTATGCAAAACGCCGGGCTGATTGTGAAGAATTCCAACACGATGGTTTCTATGGGTAGCATGTCCGATCCGCACATTTGGGTGGCTCTATTGGGGCTGGCGGTCACTGCCGTGCTTTTCATTAAGAATGTGCACGGTTCTTTCCTCATCGGCATCATCGCATCGACCATATTCGCCGTATTCCTCGGCCTTGTGAAGTTGCCCGAAGAGGGGATTTTTTCGTTGCCCCCCGACATATCTCCGGTGTTCATGAGTTTTGAATGGAAACACCTTTTCTCACTCGACATGCTGATTGTGGTGTTCACATTCCTCTTTGTGAATCTGTTCGACACCATCGGAACCTTGCTGGGAGTTGCGTCGAAAGCCAACTTATTGGATGAAGAAGGCAATTTCCCTCAGATTAAAAAAGCCTTGTTTGCCGATGCTTTGGGAACTACCGTAGGCGCCATTCTCGGTACAAGTACGGTTACTTCGTTTGTGGAAAGCACTTCGGGAGTCGCTTCGGGCGGACGTACCGGACTCACTTCGCTGTCTACCGCCATGATGTTCGCCTTGTCGCTACTGTTTGCCCCGCTGTTTCTGATGGTTCCGGCAGCAGCCACCGCTCCGGCGCTGATTATTGTCGGACTGTTCATGATAAGCTCTGTTTTGAAAATTAACTTCAACGATTTGTCGGAATCATTCCCCGCTTTCCTCACCATCGTCATGATGCCTTTTTCGTTCAGCATCGCCAACGGAATCGTTTTCGGAATGCTGTCATTCGTCATCCTCAAAGCTTTGAGCAGCAGAGTGAGACAAATATCACTCACGATGTGGGTTATTTTCACCCTCTTTATAGTCAAACTTACTTTAGAAGGAATGAACATCCTCTAAGGCAACCGCCGAATATAACGGAATAAAAAAAGTCCGACAAAACAATCGGACGCTCACATTATTAAACGCGCATTCATCCAGAAACATGTAACGGAGCTTTATTCTTTACGTGAATCTGAATGGATACGCGTTTTTAAAATATGCTTATCTACACTCTAAGCTTTCCTTTTCTCTCTTCTTTTCAAAACCGGCTTGATTTATGTCAATCGTTTTAGTAATTTTGCGCACAATATGACTGAATAATCAAATGGATACATTATTAAGAGATACGGTAAACGCCGTTGTAAACTCCCGGTTTCCGGAAATGAGCGCGGAAGGGCGGCGGTTGATAGAAAGCATCCTGATACGCAAAGACCTCCCTAAAGGTATAATCGCCCTCAACGAAGGGGAAATAGCCCGTGAAATTATCTTCGTGGGCAAAGGCATGCTCCGACAATATTATTATAAAAACGGGAAAGACGTCACCGAACATTTCTCGTACGAAGGGTGCATATTGATGTGCATTGAAAGTTTCTTGAAACAAGAACCCACCCGCCTTATGGTAGAGACTTTGGAGGCGGCCGTAATTTATCAGTTCCCTTACGCGACGCTTCAGAAGCTGACAAAAGAGAATCCGGAAGTAGACATGTTCTACCGTAAAATACTGGAGCACTCGTTAATCACCTCGCAAATCAAAGCCGATTCATGGCGATTCGAATCCGCGCGCGAGCGATACCATCTTTTATTCGAAAGACATCCGGAGATTATCAAACGCGCGCCGTTGGCAAACATCGCTTCGTACTTATTGATGACACCCGAAACACTGAGCCGGGTACGTTCGGGTGTTTTATAAACACATCGCAGCATGAGCGGAATTCATTTCCGCTATCTGCTTTTACGGTATTCTTTCGGAGACATGCCGGTGTAATGCTTAAAATATTTTCCAAAGAAAGATTGATTGGCAAAATTAAGCTGATCGGCAATTTCCTGAATGTTCAAGTTAGAAGAATTCAGAAGCGCTTTCGCTTCGAGGATGACAAATTCATCGATCCACTCTCCCACCGTTTTCCCGCTCACACTCTTTACTACGCCCGATAAGTGTTTCGGAGTCAGACACAACTGATCGGCATAAAACTTCACACTGCGCTCCGATTGATAGAAATGAACCAGCGACTCATAAAACCGCTCGAATATATATTCTTTACGGCTTTTGTTTTTAGGCGAACGAGAAACAACCGGAGTATGATCGTGAAAAATACTGTACAGCTCAAAGAAGAAACTTTGCATCAATCCGAATGCCAAATCCCTCCGATAAGCATTCTGCTTGTCTTTCAAACGTTTTCTGATGAAAGCGTAATATTCTTTCACAAGCATTTGTTCTTCGATAGTAAGATCAAGACACGGATAATCTTTCAGATACAGAAAAAGCGACAGCATATTTCTGATTTGCGGCAACAACTCCAGCATATTCATTGAAACAGCAAGGAAGATACCTCGAAATCCATCGCTCTCTCTCCGATATTCCATTATCTGATTCGGTAAAATCACCACCATACGTCCCGGAACCAATTCATACTCGCGAAGATTAAGATTAAGTATAGTACGTCCTTCCAGGCAAAGTCCGATACTCAGAACCTCCAATTTACTCGGTCCGTCGAATAAAGAAAGTATACTCTCCGTATCGAATAGAGCCATATCGTTGTCCACAAACTCAATATTCGCCGGGTCTACACGCTTGGAATGAAAAACAGAAGAAATCCCTATCTTCGGAACACTTTGAACATTCATAAACTCTTATTTTTTAGGTCAAAGATACCAATAATAAAATCATTCGCCTACCCATACAAGAGATTATCAGTTAGAAAGAACAATTATACCTACTTATCGACCATCATCGTACAAATATTCCCGATCGCGGTTAGCGGCAGGAAGCGTCCACTCTTCGGGAATAAACGTCCAATGATTCAAGGGTTTCGGATCAACGATTCCTGCTTTCTCGATGTATTTCATCAGGTAAAACCTCAAGTCTTTGTCGGTAGAAAAGAGCCTGCGTTCGTCAAGTTCTTCCTTCGGTATGCCCGCTCCTTTGGTCAATAATTCGCCTCCGCCGTTTCCCCGATACGAGTTTAATGCCACTTTATAATGTTTGGTGAAAGAAAACGGGGTTCCGTCCGCCATACCGACAATATGTATTTTCTTTCCTTTAGGCTGTCTGACGTCGACCGTATAAATGATACCCGCCGCCGAATCGAAGTTATAACTATAGTTCTGCAATGCCGACCGCTTTGCAGAGTCGTTGCCATGCGGCTCTTTAAACCACAACAGATGGTCGTCGGGCGAGTTCATCCGGTTGGTCCACAAGTAGTACGACTCCTCCAGATAATCCTTGATTTCCTGCCCCGACAGTCGCATCACGTAAAGCAGATTCTCGTACTTATACAAGTTGAACATGTCGCTGACGTATAAATCTCCCTTTTTTATTTCGGCGTTCGGCGAGAGCGGAGCCGCGAACGAAATATCCGCTCCGCTGATGGCAAGCTGCAAGGAATGGATAAAGTCTACAAAGCTCGAAGGACCGAAAAAGGCAGAACGCGCGGATATCGTTCTCTCGGCTTTTCCTATTTTCTTCGAAACGAACTTGCCGACGGCTTGGTATTGCCCGTCGAAATACCGCATAAAATCCTCGTCCGCCTCGTAGTTCCTCATATCCGCAAGGCTTCCCTCTATTTTCTTGGTCTTCACTTTGCCGTTTTCCAACGTCAAAGCGATGCTTACGGCAGACACAACCAGAGCATTGTTGGCAGGATTCATCACCAACACCGAATCGCCGTCCACATTTACAACCTTTCTGCACTCCCGCATGTGGTCGTGCCCCATCAGCACAACATCGAATCCGGGCACGTTCCTCGCCACTTGCAACGAAGCGTTCTCATTGCATTCTCCCGGCATCGGAGGTTCTTCCCGCTGTCCCGCATGAAACAGGCCGATCACCACATCCGGTTTTTCCTTCTCCCGGATTGCGTTCATCCGGCGGCGCGCGGTTTCTTCCATATCGTCAAAGCGCAGTCCTTTCCATAAGTTTTCGGGGAGCCACACCGGCACGGCGGGAGTAATCATGCCCAGAAGAGCGACTTTCACTCCTTCGCGTTCGAAAACTTTATACGGAGGAAGATACGGTTCGTCGGTAGACAAATCGACTATGTTGGCTCCCAATATGGGGAACCGACAGCTCTCCACCCAACGGTCGAACACGGCATGCCCGGTTTCCACATCATGGTTTCCCATATTGCCGGCGTCATACCCCATATAGTTCATTATTTCGGCACAGAGATGCGGCGAAACCGTATCGATGAAATTATAGTAGTATGCCGTAGGCTGCCCCTGCAGAATATCTCCGTTGTCGAACAGCAACAAATTGTCTTTATAGCACTCCCGCTCCTGCTTCACGAAAGAATGCACGCGGGCAAGGCTGCCCTCCCACCCCGTGCGGGTGATAAAATCATAAGGATAATAATTGCCGTGGACATCACTCGTCTGCACTATTTTCAGATTCACGGTCTTTTCTTGCGCCGCCGCCGTAAACACAAGAGAAAGCAGCCAGAGATAAACAAACGCTATTCGATTCATCGTATCATCAATTTCAATTCAGAGATTCATCAATATTAAAAACCTAACGCAAATATAACCAAACTTACCGTTCGTAAAAGATTTATGCGTACTTTTGTGATTCATTTACATAGAAAAAGCGTTATGGAATTATTTCATCAAAAGATATCCGAAGCATTGAACATAGCGGAGAAGCAGGTCGGAAACACCCTTCGCCTGCTGGAAGAAGGCGCTACCGTTCCTTTCATCAGCCGTTACCGGAAAGAAGCGACGGGCGGTCTGGACGAAGTGCAGATAGAGCACATCAAAGAACAATACGATAAGCTATGCGAAATAGCCAAACGTAAAGAAACCGTGTTGAGCACCATCGACCAACAAGGCAAACTGACTGCGGAACTCGAGAAACGAATCCGCGACACATGGAGCCCGACGGAGTTGGAAGACATTTATCTGCCTTTCAAGCCGAAGCGGAAAACCCGTGCGGAGATTGCCCGGCAGAAGGGTTTGGAACCGCTCGCTACCCTATTGATGCTGCAAAGAGAGGGCAATCTCTCGGCAAAAATATCGGCTTTCGTGAAAGGAGAGGTGAAAGATGCCGAAGACGCGTTGAAAGGCGCGCGCGATATCATCGCCGAACGGGTGAACGAAGACGAACGGGCGCGCAACGCCGTACGTCATCAATTCGGCAGGCAAGCCGCGATTACCGCCAAGGTGGTGAAGGGAAAAGAGGAAGAAGCAGTCAAATACCGGGATTACTTCGACTTCTCCGAACCCTTGAAACGTTGTTCTTCGCACCGCTTGCTGGCCGTTCGCCGGGCGGAATCGGAAGGCCTGCTCAGAGTCTCCATAAATCCTGATGACGATGCCTGCACCGAGCGTCTGGAGCGGCAGTTCGTTCGTGGCGACAACGAATGCAGCCGCCAGGTGAGCGAGGCGGTTGCCGATGCTTACAAACGATTGCTCAAGCCTTCCATCGAAACGGAATTTGCCGGACAGTCGAAAGAGAAAGCCGACGATGAAGCCATCCGCGTATTCGCGGAGAACTTGCGGCAGCTTCTTCTGGCGTCTCCGTTGGGACAGAAGCGCGTGTTAGCCATCGACCCCGGTTTCCGCACCGGCTGCAAGGCGGTTTGCCTGGATGAGCAAGGCAATCTTCTGCATAACGAAAACATCTACCCCCACCCTCCCGTAGGCAAAACAGGGGAAGCGGCGTCGAGGCTCCGCAAGATGGTGGAGGCTTACCGCATAGAGGCTATAGCCATAGGCAACGGAACAGCCGGACGCGAAACCGAAGACTTTATACGCCGGCAGACATTCGACCGCCAGATTCCGGTATTCGCAGTGAGCGAACAGGGAGCCTCCGTTTATTCGGCATCGAAAACGGCGCGCGACGAATTTCCCGACTACGATGTCACGGTGCGCGGCGCGGTTTCTATCGGACGCCGCCTGATGGATCCGCTTGCGGAACTGGTGAAGATCGATCCGAAGTCTATCGGTGTGGGACAATACCAGCACGACGTAGACCAAAATAAATTGAAAAAGGCGCTCGACCAAACGGTAGAAAGCTGTGTGAACTTGGTAGGAGTAAACCTGAATACGGCAAGCAGCCATTTGCTGACGTACATTTCGGGATTAGGGCCGCAACTGGCGCAGAACATTGTCGACTACCGCACCGAAAACGGAGCGTTCGATTCGCGCAAGGCATTGATGAAAGTGCCGCGTATGGGAGCCAAGAGTTTCGAACAATGCGCAGGCTTCCTTCGCATTCCGGGGGCGAAGAATCCGCTGGACAACACCGCCGTGCATCCCGAGAGCTATTGCATCGTGGAGCAGATGGCGGCCGACCTGAAATGTACGGTCGCCGAGTTGATCGCAGATAAAGAGCTTCGCCGGAAGATAAACATATCCGATTACATCACTCCTGCGGTCGGGCTGCCTACCTTGCAAGACATTATGCAGGAGCTCGACAAGCCGGGACGCGACCCGCGCAAGGCTATCAAAGTGTTCGAATTCGATAAGAATGTCCGCACGTTGAACGACCTTCGCGAAGGAATGATTCTTCCGGGCATCGTAGGCAACATTACGAACTTCGGCGCTTTCGTGGATATAGGAATCAAAGAAAACGGGCTGGTACACTTGTCTGAAATGGCGGAGCGTTTCGTTTCCGACCCCACTGAAGTGGTATCCATCCATCAGCACGTGATGGTGAAAGTGATAGGCATCGATGCCGAACGTAAGCGTATCCGGCTAAGCATGGCGGGTGTGCCGCAGGAGTAGCCGCTTTTCTCCCCAAAGAACGATGACGGCCGTGCCCAGAATCATGAGCACGGTGCAAATAAGCGATCCTTCGAAACCGAAGGATCCGCCGTTCCACACCGTTTCTTGAGGCAGATGCAGGTCAAGTATACCCTCCCTCTCATTGCCGCTCACCTGATAACCGAGCACAGGACCTTGCAGCCAATTCCAGAAAAGATGCAGAGAAATGGGAAACCAGAGGTTGCGGGTGTAAAGAAAAGAAGCTCCGAGCAGGGAACCCGCAAGCACGAGGTTGATCATCGGCAGCAGGCCAAAGTTAGGATTGAACATATGCAACAGGCTGAATAACAGCGAGGAGATAAAGAGGGCAAGAAACCTGTTTACGTTGTGCCTCAGCATCATCCCCAGCAGATAGCCGCGCGCCATGATCTCCTCCGCCAGCGCCACCAACAGATAGAAACCCCACGAAGCGATCAGGGACAAGAGGGAGAAATGCACCCCTGCCACTTCGACTTCACCGGTAACGAGGCAGAGACCGAAGCCTATGGCGTATATCGACAAAGCCATCAGCATGCCGTATCCGATGTCGGCGGCGCGTCCTTTGACCGAAAGTCCGAGTTCGGAAAATCCCCGTTGCTCCATCCTAAGCAATACGGCAACCGAAGTAAGCACCGCCAGCAGCAGGGCTATTTCCATTACGAACAATACCCAAAGGCTGTCGCTATTCTCCGGGTTTTCCTTCAGCAGAAGCAGGATTCCGCCGGCTATACCGCCGTAAAACAAAGAGCAGACGAATAGCAACACCATAAAAGCCGCCAAATAAATACATACGGCAAAGCTTCCGGATACGAGTTTCTTTCTTTCGGTCTCTTCCATATCAGAGTTAAGTTTATTAAATCGCAAAAATAGATATAAAACGCAAAAAACCGCTACTTCTTCCCTATTTTTCTTATATTTGCGTGTAAAAGAATCTTATTATCATGACTATTAAGCAATTATTGACGAGCCTGCTACTGGCAACCGGTGCGATAGGCATCTCCGCTCAAACGAGCAAGACCTTTTATGTGAGCAAACCCGGAACTTTGATTTCGATGATGACGGAGGCGGAAGCCAACAGCATCACGCATCTGACGCTCACCGGCAAACTGAATGCCGAAGACTTCAGGCATCTGCGCGATGAGTTCGCGCAACTGAAAGTTCTCGACATTTCCAATGCCGAAATCAAAATGTACGCCGGCAAATCGGGTACTTACCCCGACGGCAAGTTCTACATCTACATGCCCAACTTCATACCCGCCTACGCTTTCTCGGACGTGAAAGACGGGGCAACCAAAGGAAAGGAGACGCTGGAAAAGGTGATACTGTCGGAGAAAATCCGGAACATCGAAGACGCCGCTTTCAAAGGATGCACCCGCCTGAAGATCTGCCAGATACGTAAAAAGACACCTCCCAACCTGCTTCCTGAGGCATTGGCAGACAGTGTGACGGCCATCTTCGTACCGCTCGGCAGTAGCGACGCGTATCGCAACAAGAACCGGTGGGAATCTTTCGCCTTCATCGAAGGAGAACCTGTAGAGGCAACATTGCGGGTGGGAATGATGGGAACGCTGGAAGAATCGATCTTAAAAGCAGGGTTGCAGCCGAAAGCTATTAATTTCCTGACGGTGGAAGGCAAGCTCGACAATGCCGACTTCAAACTGATTCGCGACTATATGCCCAATCTGGTTGCCATCGACATGGAACGTACAAATGCGACGGCTATCCCCGACTTCACGTTCGCGCAGAAAAAGTATCTGTTGAGGGTGAAACTTCCGAAACACCTCAAATCCATCGGTCAGCGCGTATTCAGCAATTGCGGGCGGCTTTGCGGAACATTGACGCTCCCGCCCGAAGTGACGGCCATCGAATACGGCGCTTTTATCGGATGCGACAACCTGCGCCATGTATTGGTGACGGGAAAGCAGATTACCACGCTGGGCGACAACTTGTTCGGAAGCGAAACGGGTAGCAAGTTGATTTACAAGAAATAGCATACGCACGCGTCCGATGCAGCAGAGCAATAAAAAGGGTTCCTTTGTTCAGCCGGAACAAAGGAACCCTTTTCGGTTAAACGGAATTTCCGGTTGTTTTCAGCAAGATTACCGTAAAGCTCCGTATAATCCGTTTTCGGTTCAATGAAAATTTTCAGAATATTTCGGCAAACGTTTAGCTTCACCGAATATAGAAACATTGATTCTTCAAGCAAAGAGTCCCTTTTCTGCCAAACGGAATTCCCGGTTGTTTTCATCAAGATTACCGTAAAGCCCCGTATAATCTGCTTTCAGTTCAATGAAAATTTTCAGAATATTTCGGCAAACGTTTAGCTTCAATCAAACAGAGCTTCTGTTTATTCCAAACAAAAGCTCCTTTTCAATCAAACAGAGCCTCTGTTCGCTCCAAACAAAGGCTCCGTTCCACCGACATCGTTATTCGCCGTACATACGTGCCCTCAACTCCTTGATGTGATCGGAAGCGATGTACTCGTCATATTCCATCATCTTGTCGATGATTCCGTTGGGCGTCAGCTCGATGATACGGTTTGCCACGGTCTGGATAAACTCATGGTCGTGAGACGAGAAAAGGATGTTTCCCTTATAAGTCTTCAGGTTATTGTTGAACGCCTGAATCGATTCCAAGTCCAGATGGTTGGTCGGAGTATCCAGAATCAGACAGTTGGCATTCCGCAATTGCATCCGGGCTATCATGCAGCGCATCTTTTCTCCTCCCGAAAGCACGCTTACTTTCTTCAGCACTTCCTCTCCCGAAAACAACATACGCCCCAAGAATCCTTTCATATATACCTCGTTGCCCTCGCCGTACTGGCTCAGCCAGTCGACCAGATTCAAGTCGGTATTGAAGAAATCCGTATTGTCGAGCGGCAGGTAAGCCGTGGTGATAGTCACCCCCCAATTGAAATGCCCCGCGTCAGGCTTCAAATTGCCGTTGATGATTTCGAAAAATGCCGTCATGGCACGAGGGTTGCGCGAAAGGAAAACAATCTTGTCTCCCTTTTCCACATTGAAATTGACATCGTTGAAAAGAACAACCCCCTCTTCCGTCGTTTTGCTTAGTCCCGACACCTCCAATATCTGGTTTCCCGGTTCGCGTTCGGGGGTGAAAATAATTCCCGGATACTTTCTCGAAGAAGGCTTGATTTCTTCCACATTCAGCTTCTCGAGCATCTTCTTGCGGCTTGTAGTCTGCTTGCTCTTCGAAACATTGGCGCTGAAACGGCGGATAAACTCCTCCAATTCCTTCCTCTTTTCCTCAGCTTTCGCCTTCTGGTTCTGCTGCTGGCGGAGGGCCAACTGGCTCGATTCGTACCAGAAACTATAGTTGCCGGCAAACATATTAATCTTTCCGTAGTCGATATCCACGGTATGCGTACACACGGAATCGAGGAAGTGGCGGTCGTGACTCACCACCAATACGGTGTGTTCGAAATTCGAAAGATACTCTTCGAGCCAAGCCACCGTCTCCATATCCAGGTCGTTCGTCGGCTCGTCGAGCAACAGATTGTCCGGATTGCCGTACAAAGCCTGCGCCAGCATCACACGCACCTTCTCTTTTCCGCTAAGCTCGCCCATCAGCGTATAGTGCTTGTCTTCCTTCACTCCCAGCCCGCTCAGCAGCATCGCCGCGTCGCTCTCGGCATTCCATCCGTCCAACTCGGCGAATTTCTCTTCCAACTCGGAAACTTTCAGACCGTCTTCGTCCGTAAAATCCTCCTTGGCATACAAAACTTCGCGCTGCTTCATGATGTCCCACAACACGGTATGGCCCATCATTACAGTGTCCATCACCGTGTAAGCATCCCACTTGAAGTGGTCCTGGCTCAGTACGGACAGACGTTCGCCCGGTCCTTGCGTAATTGTTCCGGTGGTGGGATCCAAATCACCGTATATAGTACGGAGGAAGGTTGATTTCCCTGCTCCGTTGGCACCGATGATGCCATAACAATTACCGGCGGTAAACTTCAGGTTTACATCATTGAACAATACTCTTTTACCAAACTGCACCGAAACGTTTGAAACTGTAATCATCTTATCTATTTACTATTTTACTATTGACTGTTTTCTGTTTGAGCCGGCAAAGGTAGTCATTTAAAATGAATAATGAGCCATAAGGTATGTGCCAATCTGACATAAAAGTATTACCTTTGCGGCGTTTTACGAGCAGGAAAGCCAAAATGGCAAAGTTTTTGCTGAGGAAAGCAGTAGCATGAATATAAAGAAAATTAAGATATGGATCCAAAAGAAAAAAAAGTGAGAGAAGAAGAGCTGAACGTTGAGGAAACTCACGACGCAGCCGCAGAAGAGACGCAAGACCAACAAACGGAAGAACAAATCCCGTTGACCCGCGAAGAAGAGTTGGAAAAAGAATTGGAAGAGGCTCAGGCCACCATTGAAGAGCAAAAAGATAAGTTCTTGCGCTTGTCTGCCGAATTCGACAATTACCGCAAACGCACCCTCAAAGAAAAAGCCGAACTGATACTGAACGGCAGCGAAAAGAGTATCGGCAGTATTCTTCCGGTGATCGACGATTTTGAACGCGCCATCAAAACAATGGAAACCGCTACGGACGTAGCTGCCGTGAAAGAAGGAATAGAGCTGATCTACAACAAACTCATGACTACCCTCGGGCAGAACGGAGTAAAGGTAATAGATACGAAAGAGCAGCCGCTGGACACCGATTACCATGAGGCAATCGCCGTAATCCCCGCGCCTTCGGAAGAGTTGAAAGGGAAAATTCTGGATTGTGTACAAACCGGTTACACGTTGAACGACAAGGTTATCCGTCATTCGAAAGTAGTAGTCGGAGAGTAAATAAGTTGATTGGTATCGAACGATACGTTGGATTTTCCCATAACTGAATAAAAAATGGCAAAAAGAGATTATTATGAAGTGCTGGAGGTCTCGAAGGGCGCTACGGCAGACGAAATAAAAAAAGCTTATCGCAAAAAAGCGATTCAATACCACCCCGACAAGAATCCGGGCGACAAGTCGGCGGAAGAGAAATTCAAAGAAGCGGCAGAAGCATACGATGTATTGAGTAATCCCGACAAACGGGCGCGCTATGACCAGTTCGGACATGCCGGAATGAGCGGAGCTGCGGGTAATGGCGGTCCGTTCGGAGGATTCGGCGGTGAAGGAATGTCTATGGACGACATCTTCTCCATGTTCGGCGACATCTTCGGAGGGCGTGGCGGATTCAGCGGGGGCTTCAGCGGATTCGGAGGATTCGGAGGCGGAAGCGCCCAACAACGCCGGTATCGCGGAAGCGATCTTCGCGTGAAGGTGAAGCTGACACTGAAAGAGATTTCCACAGGAGTAGAGAAGAAATTCAAACTGAAAAAATATGTGTCCTGCAATCACTGTCACGGAAGCGGGGCGGAAGGCGACGGCGGTTCCGAAACGTGCCCGACTTGTAAAGGCAGCGGAACAGTGATCCGCAACCAGCAAACCATTCTGGGAACCATGCAAACCCGATCCACCTGCCCCACTTGTAACGGTGGAGGAAAAGTCATCAAGAACAAATGCAAAGAGTGTGGAGGCGAAGGTATCGTTTATGGCGAAGAAGTGGTAACGGTGAAAATACCTGCCGGAGTGGCGGAAGGCATGCAGCTTTCTATGGGAGGCAAAGGAAATGCCGGCAAGCAAAACGGTATTCCGGGCGATTTGTTGATATTGGTGGAAGAAGAAACACATCCGGAATTGATCCGCGATGAAAACGACCTGATATACAATCTTCTGCTCAGTTTCCCGACGGCAGCGTTGGGGGGCGCGGTAGAAATTCCCACCATCGACGGCAAGGTTAAAGTAAAAATCGACTCCGGTACGCAACCGGGCAAAGTGCTTCGCCTTCGCGGCAAAGGACTCCCCAGCGTAAACGGCTACGGAACGGGCGATTTGTTGGTAAACATCAGTATCTATGTGCCGGAAACCTTGAGTAAGGAAGAAAAGAGCACGCTTGAGAAGTGGGACGATTCCGACAGCTTCAAACCAAGCGGATCGGTAAAGGAAAAGATTTTCAAGAAATTCAAAAGCTTCTTCGATTAAACAATAGCCTCCGCAAAAGTAACGGGCAATCGGGCTTTTGAGAACTGATGAAACCGATTAAGTTGGCCAGTGGTTATGCTCCGTCTGCTTTGCAGTCGATCTTTTGAGAACAGATGAAGCTTCGATGATTAAGCATTAAGTTCCCTCAAAAGAGATTGGCGGCTGTGCTTCCAAGAAACAATAGGGCTTCTTCTGTCAAGTCACTGTTTCCGCAAAATAAGATAGCGTCCGGAGTGTCGAATACTTTTCAAACTGTTTATTCGACACTCCGGACGCTATCTTACTAAAGAAAGAAGCTATCTTTCTAAAAAAGCCATTGAAAAGATTCCCGCTTTGCGAAAGCCTTTGTGATTTTGCTTGTAGATTATAAGTAGAGGGCGCTTCTCTACGCTTTTATGCCCTGTATAATATGAATTTTAAAATTCTCACCCTCTATATAGCCCAAGATTTAGACTGAAACTTTCGGTCAATAAATATGAAATACTTTTTCAGTTTCCATTATTAATATCCCGGATTCTGTTTCCACCCCGTATTCATTACTCGTATTTTCTCGGGAATAGGAAATACGGTAGTGTATCCGTTTTCCTCATCCGGCAATTGCGGACGACTGCTGTAAGCTCTGGTAAACATTCCGAAACGAATGAGATCTTGACGCCGCCAACCCTCCCAAGCCAGTTCCAGCTGTCTTTCGATAAGCAGATTTTCCAATGTGGCTGTTCGCCGAGGAGCGTTTACCCGTTGCCGTACTTCGTTCAACTCGGCATCGCCATTCCCGCCGTTACGCACTTTCGCTTCGCTCTTCATCAACAGAACGTCGGCATAACGGAATAAAACAATATCGTTTTCTATCAGCTTGCCATCCTTCGTTCCCGTTTCATCCACTTCATATTTCTTCATTCGCGCGCCCGCCGTTTGCATATACGGAGTATTCGACACATCCAAAGCTACTTTCCAAGGCAGGTATTTCAACACCGTCTTGCCATCATCGAGCAGTACCGGCTTGCCTTTCAGGTCGTACACGATGTCGGCAAAATAACAGTAGTCGAAGCGCGGGTCTTGGTTCTTCGTCCCATAACCGAATGCCTCCAATGCTTCGATTGTGGCGCTCGGCCCATTCTCTCCTCCCAATCCATAAGCCTTGGCATGATTGTAATGGCGGGACCGGAACATATATTGCATCTGATTGGTATACATCGTCTTGTTCATCGGAATAGTGAAAATGTTTTCTACAGACGATTCATTGAACACGGCAAAATTAGCCTTATAATCCGGCTCCAACCGATAACCCGCTTCTTTCAGGCGGTCGCAATACGCTATCACTGTCTGCCAGGCATTGAGCCGGTTGCCACCCACCTCAAAAAAGATATTTTTACCATCGGGACGATTGCCGTCCGTCCAGTCGTTATCGGTATAAATTTCGGCGTTTAAAGCGAGCTTGGCGAGCAGGAACATCGCCACCGGACGAGTAACGCGGCCGTAATAAGGGCCCGACAAATTGCTATGGGCATCGCTCAACAAAGGAAGAGCTTGCTGCAACTGCTTCACAACAAAATCGAAAACTACCCTGCGTTCACTCTGTGAGACCTCTGTTATCGACGGAGATGAAGAAAGTACTAACGGCACAGAGCCGAACAAATCCATAAGATAATAATAATACATTGCCCTGATTGCCCGAACCTCCGCTCTAAAAACAGACAAATCGGCATCGGGATGCAAGTCGCCGAACCGGTCGATCTTCTCCAGCGATTTGTTGCAAAGCATCACCACCTTATATAAATACTCCCATGTTGCCTGAACAGCATCATTATCGATTCCCCATTTATGCAAGAATAATCCTTGCCAAAATCCGCCGTCATACCAGTCTCCGCCGCGTGTGGGCACAATGGCCTCATCGGTTGTAAATGTATTCAGGTCATACACTCCTCTGCCCGTCCCTTGCAACCCCTGGCTATCCTCGAATCCTCCTATATAAGTATATAATGAAGCCACAGCATTGAGATACAAATTCGAAAGCGTATTATAGGCCTCTTCTTCCGGAAGCTTGTCTCTCGGCTCTTCCCTCAGAAAATGGTCGCACGATCCTAAAACGATTCCTATTGCCAGAAGCCAGACAATCTTTTTATAAAACTGTTTCATTCTTTCTTCCTCCATTAAAAGTTAACACTCACTCCCAACGTATAAGTCCGTGCTATCGGATATCCCCGTTTGTCGTCCACTCCCAGCGTTTCATTCACCGTAGAGCTGTTGATCATAGGCGAAAGTCCGGAGTAACCGGTAATAGTCGCCAGATTATTGACAGTAAATGCCAATCTCAGCGAACGAATGTATTTCTTTACTCCTGAGAGTCGATCCAGCGGAACATTCCACCCGAGCGTCAGATAATCGAAATTCACGTAATCCCCTCTCTCCAGCCAATAATCGGTCGCAGTCTGATCCTTGATATTTTGCGCGGGCGCTTTCTTCATTACATTGTAATCGGGGAAAATATTCATGTTCATATAAGTCAGCGACGTACCGTTGTAAATTTTGTGCCCGAACGCTCCGTTGATTTGCACCGACAAATCAAACCGTTTATATCGGAGGCTGATATTCGATCCCAATATAGCTTTGGGTACAGCCTGCCCTGCCACATAGCGGTCTTCACCGTCTTCCAGGCTGACTCCCCCTCCGTTCAAGTCGGAAACTTCATACAAATAACCTCCGGCCCCATCATCAACCAACCCTTTGCTATGGGGCAAATAGAACACTCCCAAAGGTTGCCCCACCATTTGATAAACAATGTGGTTGTATCCTCCGTGGAATCCCGCTCCATTAAGGCTTGCCAAACTTTTATACGGAGGCCCGTAAAGCATCTCACCATTATAGATGCCGCTCAAAGAAAGCAGTTTGTTCTGCTGAAAAGAAAGATTAGCGTTTATATTCAGCTCCATATCTTTCGTCTTTAGAGGAGTCACTCCCACCGCAATCTCCGTACCGGTGTTTCGCATGGATCCGATATTCGCCAACAAAGTATTATAAATAAAAGGCGGAACAGACACATTATAAAGATAAAGCATGTCTTTTGTTTTGGAGTGATAATAATTGACCGAAAACAACAGACGGTTGCCGAACAACGCCGCATCCACGCCGGCATTGAACGTATGCTTTACTTCCCATTTCAAGTCGGGGTTCGTATTCCGCAAATCTCCCAACGATACCACCGGCGAGTTCCCTATCGGAGCCACCCCGTTCGGTTTAACCAGATGTAAAGTCGTATACGAATCTATTCCGCCCTGATTTCCCGCCAAACCATATCCCAACCGAATCTTCAGATTATCGATTATCGGGAATCGTTCCATAAATTTCTCCTCACTTATTACCCAAGCTGCGGAAACAGAAGGAAAAAACCCCCACTTATGATTATCTCCGAATTTAGAAGAAGCGTCGGTACGCGCATTTACAGTCAGCACATACCGGTCGGCAAACGTATAATTGAAACGTCCCATAAATGAAACCGATCGCGGTTCTTCATAGTATGAATTTGTTCCTTCCCACAGCCTGATCGCTCCCGCTTGCAGGTTGTCGTACCCGAACAAATCGGTACTGAAATTAGTCACGGTGGTATAAAATCCCGTATGCGTCTCTTTCTGAAGTTCCGCCAACGCCAACACATCAAGAAGATGTTTTTTCCAATTCTTCTTATATGTCAGCATCATATTCCCGAGCCACGATTCCATCTTTTTCACTCCTTTGTATGCTTGGCCGTGAGCCCAGACCGAAGTAGGCAAATATTGAGAATTCTCCACCATATTATATGTATAGGCTCCGAAACAAGTCAATTTCCACTCGTCCGACAAGTTAAACCTCAGCCGGGCATGTGTACTGATGTGCGAAGTTGCGTCCCGGTCTTTCACTTCCATCCAAGCCAACGGATTCGTAATCTGACTTGCCGTAGTAATCTGATCCCATGAATGAGTGACAGGATCTTTATGATCCGGAAAAGTTGGATTAAACGTGGCAGCCGAATAGAAAGTCTTTTGTATATCTACCAGATTACGGTTTTTCTGAATCGAGCCGAACATTCCCAGCTCACAAATTAAAAAACCGTCGAACACCTGCTGAGACATATTCATGTTCGAGGTAAAATTTTTCATTTTCTCATTCAATATGACTCCCTGCCTATCCATGAAACCAAGAGACACCCGGTAATGAGATGAAGCCGATCCTCCGTTAAAAGCCACATGATGATTCTGTTGCAAACCTACTTGCTCTATTTCTTTCTGAAAGTCGGTATCATTCCCCTTATCGAGTATCGAAATATCCCGCTCTGAAGCTACCCGCCGAAACTCTTCCGCCGAAAGCATCTTCAGATTTTTATAAACGGCGGATATTCCGAATGTACTGTTATAACTTACCTGAGTCTTCCCGACGTCCCCTTTCTTGGTCGTAATCTCGATAACTCCCGACGCTCCTCTCGAACCGTATTGCGCAGTCTCCGAAGCGTCTTTCAAGATTGTAATACTTTCGATATCGGTAGGATAAATAGACGCAAGCATATTTAAATCCCCAAACACTCCATCCACAATAATCAACGGATCATTCCCGCTGGTCAACGAAGTCGTACCTCGCAAACGCACCGCATCCAAAGCCGCCGGTCCATTACTTCCCCGTTGGATAGTCAATCCCGGAACACGTCCTCGAATCGCTTCCAACGGATTCGTGATTTGATCTTTGTGCATCTGCCTTTCTGTAATCTTCTCTACAGAACCCGAAATGGTCTTCAAGCTTCCGGTAGCATATCCCACCGTAACCAATGAATCTATGCGTGGAAGTTCTTTCTTCTGCGCATGGAGAGAAGAAAGAGAAAGCATCCACAGAAAAAGCACAGAAGATACAAGTTTTTTTTGTTTTCTCATAAAGTGATTATTTAAGGTGTTATATGTAAATACAACAATAAAACACCTGTTTCGGTTTCTCAGACGGCAAAAACTTCTCATATTCATTGAGCGAAGAAACTATAACAAAAAAGCCTCTTAACCTTTTTTAATCCTAAAACTTGTATATGCTAATCATATATTGCTTATCTTTGCCGCAGATAAATAAAACACCCCTATCATTATTTATCACAAACAAGGTCTTAAAATATTGGATAACAGGAGAAATGAATAATCATTTATCCATTTAAAGGATGGTAAAGTCTAATTCGTTTGAAAAAATCAAGAAAAAACGATACGAAAACCTAGAAAACAATAAGAATTTAACGAGTTAGCAAAAGGATAATAATTTAACCTATTGAATCAGAAAGTTGATTATTCTGCTCATTGATTCAAAAAACAAACAAGTCACATGGTGCAAAAATTTCGACGAATGGGGGTGTTACTGCTATTGGCACTGATAGGAATAGCCAAAGGATCCTCTCAACAGATCGCTATCAAAAACAATTTATTCTACGATGGAGTTTTCTTGACTCCCAACGCTTCAGTAGAAATTTCTACCGGAAAGAAACACACTCTCGAAATCATGGGAGCTGTAAATCCTTTCACTTATAGTAATAATAAAAAGTTTAAGCATTGGTTGCTTCAACCCGAGTACCGTTACTGGTTTTGCTCCCGCTTCAACGGTTGGTTTGTAGGAGTGCACGCCCATGGCGGACAGTTCAATGTAGGCAACTACAAACTTCCTTTCGGAATATTGCATACCGTAAAAGATTATCGTTACGAAGGCTGGTTTGTCGGCGGCGGCGCATCCATTGGCTATCAATGGGTTCTCTCCAAACATTGGGGCCTCGAAGCAGAAATAGGCGCCGGATATGCATATCTCGACTATCGCAAATATCCTTGCGCCACTTGCGGAAAGAAACTGAAAGATTCTTCTAAAGGCTATTTTGGTCCTACCCGGGCTGCTATCTCTTTAGTATATGTCATTAAATAAGTGCAAAGCGATGAACAAATATTTTTCCACGATAATTTTATCAGCCCTGCTTGCCGGCGCAAGCTCCGTATATGCTCAAAAAACGGCTTACACAGGAGGAATCGGTTTCGATACTCCTCAAATCGAACGCAAAGACAATCAAATCCATGCTACGTTCAACATCATTCTCGACAGCCTGCGTCTGAAAAGACAAAGCATGCTGACACTTACTCCCATGCTGGTCTCGGCAGACGGCAATCAAGTTCGCCGTTTTACACCGGTCATGGTAGGAAGCCGCGTACCCATGATTCTTTATAAAAGAGGAGAACTCTCCCCCATGCCCGCCGAGCCCCAACCCGAACAAATGATCCGTCGCCGCAACTCAACGTCGCAGCACATTCCCATAGAGTTTTCAATACCCTTCGAAGAATGGATGCGCAGCGCCAGCATACAAGTCGACGAATACGCCGGCGGCTGTGCCATGTGCGAGCAAGGTTATATGCGTTATAAATTAACCGATCGTTTATTGTCCGAACGTTACGTGCCCCAATATACAGTAGCTTACGTTACGCCTGAGCCGGAACCAGTCAAAGTTCGTTCCGACCGTTTTGTAGCCCGCTTCAATTTTGTGGTAGGTCGCTACGAACTGCTTCGCGACTTCCAAGGAAATGCCCGCGAATTCGCCCGGGTAGACAGCGTGGCACGCAACATCATGGGCAATAAAGACCTGACGGTAACCAATGTAGCTATCGACGGATACGCCTCTCCCGAAGGAAGCTATACGTCCAACCTCACCCTTTCACGCAATCGTGCGCAAGCATTTGTGGAATACTTGGCAAAGACTTACGGTTTGCAATCGAACCTGTTTAAAGTCACCGGACACGGTGAAGACTGGGACGGCTTGGTAAAAGCCGTAGAAGCCTCGGGAATGGAAAAGAAAGAAGAAGTGCTCGATATCATCGACCGATACAGCATCGAAGGTGGACGCGAAGCCAAGCTCATGGCTCTTTCGGCAGGCAATCCTTACCGCTACATGCTGACCAACTTCTACCCTCCGCTGCGTCGTACCGAATATGCCTTTACATACAATGTGCGTCCGTTCAGTGTGGAAGAAGCGCGCGAAGTTATCAAAACCAAACCCGCACTGCTGAGTTTAAACGAAATGTATTTGGTAGCCAACAGCTATCCCGAAGGCAGCCGCGATCGTGAAGAAGTGCTTGAGACAGCCGCCAATGTCTATCCCGACAATCCTGTCAGCCGCTTGAACCTCATGGCAAGCCGTTTAAACGCCAATCGGACGAATGCCGTAGAAGAAGCCTTGATAGCATTGGGCAATATGCCGGAAGCACAAAACAATTTAGGCATTCTCTATGCCCGCCGAGGTGAAAATGAGAAAGCCAAAGCATGTTTCCGTAAAGCAGGCGACTTGCAAGCGGCCCGGCACAATCTTCAGGAACTCGAAAAGGCGGAAAAAGACCAATAACCAATCGAAACATAAACTAGAGAACTATAAAATATTAAACAGAAATCTTATTTATTAAAAGTTTTATTTATGAAAACAAACAAGTTTTTAGTAATGGCAGCGATGGCTCTGGGATTAGGAGTGTTTGCTGCATGTAGTAATGATGACGAGCCCACGGGTTCAGAAACGAATGATGCCAAAGCTTATATGGCTGTAACTCTATCTATGCCAACAAGAATAGAAACACGGGCAAATCCTGATGGACAAGATAATCAAGACCCAAGTTCTAATCACGTGGGCAAATGGGCAGGTAAAGATAAAATTGAGAAAATCAGTATTTATATTGTAGGGGATAATGCAATAGAAAAAGAAGAAAATCTAGATTTTACGAACTATTACAATGAACCAACAGCCGCCACTGATGGAAGTAATACGGTTGTATTAACGCCCAAAAAAGGGATTAAAGTCAAAACATTGATAGAGCAATCTGTAAAAGTTTTTGTAGTTGTTAACGATATAAATGAAAAAGCAAAAGAAATTCTAGCATCAGCCAATGCCAGTAATTTTGAACAGAAATTTAAAGGAATTATAATTCTTTCAACAGAAGAAGAAGCTGTTGCTCAATCGAATATTACACCAGATAAAACGGCTGCAGGTAAAATCGCCAAAAAGAACAATACTGATAGTGAAACTATTTTAATGACTTGTCTTGAGCCCTCTTCATCTATAATTCTAAAAAAAGGAATAACAGAGCAACAGGCTATTGCTGGGCAAAATCAAGCAAAAGTAAATGTGGAGCGTGCAGTTGCCCGTGCTATGGTATCTTCTTCATCTGATAGTTATACCATAAAAGCTATAACTAAAGTAGGCAATATTGATGCCGGTAATGAGCTAGGTAAAATATCTGAAATCAAATGGGTAGTAGCACAAGGTGAACGACAAGAGTTTTTAAGTAAAAAAGCTGGAGAGAACCCTCAAGAGAATACATGGCAGACTCCTGGTAGTGGATTTGTTCCAACATCGAGTACATATCATACTGATGCTGTTAAATGGTATGATTATGCAGGACTATGGGAAGATTATGCAGGAAATAATACTATCAATGGAACAAAAGTAGCTACTATGGCTGAGTATTCTTCTAATCCTTTATCAAATATTACAGGAGATTTACAAAAAAGTTTAAGCGGTAAATTCTTATTGCCAAATACTCACAAATATGGTGATAGAGAAAATTCTGGATACAAAAAAGGAAATACTCCTTATGTATTGATACGTGCCAAATTTGTACCCAATGCAGAAGCCTTTGCAGACAAAGATGTGACATTAGAAGCATCAGATCCTGATTATAACAACCCAGACGTTTGTGATCCTGTAAGCCACAAAGTCCTGAGTTATAAAGAAGGAAAGCCTTTTTTTGTAGGTACTAATGGACAATTCTATATGAGTGCAAACACAGCTCGTGATGCAAAATGTGGAGGAGTAAAAGGTATGCTTTCTAATAAATATGTAAATAACAAAGTCCTTTACTATGCATGGTTAAACCCTGATCAAAATGATTCTAAAAAATGGCTTAACTCGCCCATCGTACGTAACAATATTTATCACATTCAAATTTCAGGTTTTAAGTCAATCGGTGTTAATTGGAACCCACTAGTGCCAAAACCAGACCCCAATAAGCCAGAAAATCCCAATAACCCAGATCCGAATCCTAATGAACCTGGTAATGATCCTGAAAATCCGATTAAGCCGGAAGATCCACTTTCTAATGACGACACATATATGTCTGTAAAAATAACGACATTGCCATGGATAATACATTCATATAATATAGAATTAGAAATTTAATAGCATTCTCATTTAACCATTACTTAGGGAAGAAAACAAAAATCTTCCCTAAGTAACATAAATCAATAAAACATAAAACAATGAATGTACTAAAGAAAATACTGATGACGCTATTCGCGTTGGGAACAATACTCTGGGGGTGCGACTCCTTGATCTATGACGATTTAAAAGATTGTCCCCAAGGTGTATACGTAAAATTTTATTCAAAGACGCCTTGTGCGTCAGAGCCAACATTCATTGGAAACGTGTCGAACTTGCATCTCTTCGCTTTCAATGAAAAAGATGAGCTTGTATCGGTCACGACACAAAAGGATGTTTCACTTAGTCGCGATTACGAAGTGTTAGTGCCGATAAGAAACGGCTATTATACATTCATGGGATGGGCAGGGGTAAATGATTTTTTTACACTTCCCGACTTCAAAGAAGGTGTGACAACCAAAAAAGATGTGATGTTAACACTCAAAGCAGCCGAGAAGAAAGCTGTGAGCTTAGGCGCGCATCAAGTTTGGTACGGAACAAGTCCTGTGGTGATGCTGGAAGATCCTTCCGATATCGGTTCAGACTTCAAACATACGGACGTAAACTTACAAGAAGCGACCAACCGTATTAATGTAGAAGTGGAAATACACGAGTCGATACGCGAAGATGCCGATCCCAAAGAGTTTGTAGTAGAGATTACTTCAGCCAACGGAACAATGAATATTGATGGAAGTATGCCTTTGGGAAGCGATATATTAACATATCCATCTACTACCACTTATACACAAGACGGTGTAAAAGCTCAATTTACATTGATGGACCTAAAAACCGGCTACAACAATGTTCTCACTGTAAAAAACATAAAAACAGACGAAATTATCTGGAAAGGAGATCTTATCGGGAGCATCCTTCTGAAAAACGAACAGGTAAATCTTGCTTGCCAACACGATTTTAATGTAAAATTCGTGATTAAAGACAAATGCCTCGATTGCTGGACTTATATCTGCTGGGCAATTTATGTGAACGATTGGCAAATACACAGCTATGAGACTGAATTAGGTAACGACCATTAACTATGAGAATTAAAATTAAAAATATTATTACAGGATATGCAGCGTTCCTTCTTCTTTTCGCTTCGTGCGATTCGAGCAATTCGAACATGGGAGTTATAGAAGAAAGACCGAATGAAGGACCTATCGTATACCTTGCTGTCACCCGGGCACAGCAAGAAGGCGTAGATTCGTTCAACGCAGATGCCACAGATTTTGAGGATCGCGTGCATGACTTGGCAATGCTTGTATTCGATTCTTCTACCGGAGAAAAAGTGTGCGAGTATTATGATGAAAATATACCTTTCGACCACAAAGAAAAAACCTTCACTGTGAAAATGATGCCGGGACAACGGGACTTCTATTTTGTAGCCAATATGCCGATGGCGCCTCTAAAGGCAATTACAAACAGAAGCGCCATGCAAACATATATGCAACAAATGCATGTTTTGGATGAGGCATTATACAGCAAAGCTGCTACCGATAAAGGATTTCCCATGTCACGGGTATACAATAATCAAATGGTAACTGAGGGAGGAACCATCATGAATCCCCGCCCATTTCTACCGGAAGGAACGGACAGCAAAGTAAAGTTGATCCGAGTGGTAGCTAAAATAGAAATTAATTTGTCAGGAGTCACCGACAATCTCAAATCTATCAGTTATTGCCACGCGCGCACTCAGTTTCTTTTAGGAAGCACAACAAAGACACCGGAAAGCGCACATAAGCCCCAAACATTACTTACGGAAATTTCTTTAAGAAAATACATATATTATATACCCGAAGTAATAATTTCGGACCCTGCATTAGTTTGGAATCAGGAAACGCCAAATACTCCTGTAAACTACTTCATCGTAGAAACCAAAAACGGAAAGAAATTCAATGTACCGATCTTGTCCAACGGCGATGAAGCACAAACAAGCTATCTGAAGTTTGCACGTGGAGAAGAAGAAACGACAAACCCTAAAAAGCCTGAATATAGCGTTGTTCGAAACCAACACTATAAAATGGAAGTAACAATGCCAAAAGAAGATTTCATTGCCGTAAAAGCGGAAGTTCTTCCTTGGATTATACGTGAGCAAGGTGTTGATTTATAAAAAGAAAAATGAAAAGAAAAGTTATATATCATATCGCATGTTTGTTTGGTTTGCTGACCATCTTATCATGTACCGACGATGCTTTTGAGAAAAACAAAGTAGATATTGTTACCGGACAAAAAGCATGGACAGCCGTACGTGTAGCAATTCCTACCATGATTGGAACTCAGACGAGGGCTTTATCGGACGAAGACCAGCATGGGCAGGCGTTCGAAGGAGATGAACGCGACAACGCAATCAAATCCGTTAGAATTGTTTTTTATAACCAAGCCGGAACGGTAGCCCTTGCAAAAGACTATGGTTCGTTCACGGGGCCTTCTTTTACCACAGAAGCAATCGAACTGGAAAAAGGAGAATATGATGTTCTGGCATTGATAAATCCGATTGAAGCCGTGAAGCAGGCAACTCAAACAGGAAAAAGCAAAGCCGATTTCGAAGCGGCAGGCGATTTTTCATATTATTCTTTGTATCTTTTAAACAAACCGAATACACCGGAACAAGATAAAGGTGTGTTTATGAGCAATGCCAAAGGATATGTAAAAACCAACAGCGCACATTGGAAGACAACCCAAGCCGATGCGGTGGCAAATCCCGTTCCTGTAGTTGTGGAGCGTGCTTTTGCCAAACTTTATGTGAGAAAAGATATTCAAGAGAAAAAAGGTGCGACACAAGCATACGTCGATCGCTTCGGCGCTAATGTGATCAACCAAAAAATGTATTGGATGCGTAAACCTGCTCAAGCTATTCAAACAAACGGAACAGCGACTACCGAAGCTGTTCTCGAACAGGAAAACATGTCCGACTATTCATTGACATATCGTTACAAAAGCTATGCGACCGACCCGAATATGCAGTTGGACTCTCACGATATTCATATACTGAAAAATACATTCTTCTATAAAAAACAGAATCCGACAACTCCTTTTTATATGGCAGGAGCCGGATGGAATGACGAAGGCATGTATGTCACGGAGAATACAATGAACGCGGAAGCCCAAAACAGACTGGTTACCACAGAAGCTGTTTTAGAGATATTCTATCAACCGGAAGAGTTAACCTTTATCGGTGTCGATATATATTCATGGCTCGAATATAAAGAAAAACGCTGGACATTGAAAGAATTTATCAATGTAGCCAAGCAATCACAGAGCGGAATAAGCGATGCCAATTTAGGAGTACCTGCAGGTTTCGGCGCTTCGGTCAAAGATTTCGATCTTTCCTCCGAAGAAAGTATTGTAAAGGTGTTTTCTGCATATACTGTAGCACAAGAACAAGAATACGAAGACAACGGGAAACCCTGCAATACGAAAAGTTGGTGGGGAGGGACCGATAATCTTTTAAAATTCTACTACAACGCGCTCGGCTATTTCATGGTTCCCCTCCGTCATTTCGATGATACGCAGCAACCTAAGAAGCATGCGTACGGACGTTATGGAGTAGTACGCAACAATGTATATAAACTTAGAGTAAATTCAATCAAAGGTCCCGGATTGCCGGAGATTCCCGATCCGATCGATGTACCTGATGACAACAGTGAACATCAGATTTCCGTCAGTATGGAAGTAGTGCCTTGGACATTGGTTGAATCGGAAATCAACTTCTCCGAGCCGAAAGTCTCCATAATCGGTATCAGCTATGAGGACGGACAAGGAGAAGTAAGCAGCGATAAAAAGATAGTTACCCTTCACGGACAAGCCAAAGCGGTGATAAAGTTTAAAGTGACCGAGCCCGTCGGCGGAACATGGAGCGCATCAATCACCAACGGTCTCGATTTTGAATTGAAAGCTCAACCCGAAGATAAACTGCAAAACGGAGAAATGGGAGCGACAATCGGAATTGCATCTGCCTCTACTACCTATGTGGCATATATTCGTCCGCTAAAGCCGTTCAATGGAACTCCGCGTTTTACACAGGTTTATCTGACTCTCAACGGAAAAGAAGTTCAGGTTTCACCTGCTTATTTAGGACAAGAACCCGGACCTACACGGCGAACTGTATTCAAGCAAGTAGAATAGTTTTAAAAAAAAGAAGAGTTACATAACAATGAAAAATAATCTGAACCATACACGTTTTTTTATATTCGCTCTATTGCTGGGCCTACTTGTTTCTTGCACGCAGGAAAATGAAATACTTCAGCAAAAACCGCTCCCCGAAGGAGCCAAAGCCATTGTGCTCGCTTTAGCAATAGAAGAAAACAACATAGCAAAATCTTCCGGTTCACGTGCCGGAAAAACTGAAGAAGGAGATAAATTCAACGCACTTAATGAAAACAAACTGGAAACGTTGGATGTGTTTTTCTTCAATGCCGACGGAACTCTTCATTCCGTACCTCAAAACATACGGAGAGACGACTTGAAACTAACAGTTATCATTCCCTATGCCGAAGTGAGTAACTACGAAAACAAGAGTTTCGACATCGTTGTAATAGCGAACCGCAACAGATCTATTCCATTAGAAGGAGTTAATTCGTTAAGTGATTTGAAAACCAGAATAGAAAAAACTCCGGGACTTATTAATCCCGATTCGGAAAAACCTCAAGATAAATTCCTGATGGATGGAATGGTATCTTCTCAAACCGTAAAATGGTTAAACGACGAGGTGATGTACAATGTGCCTCAAACGTTAAAGCTACATCGTGCCGCAGCTAAAATACGGTTACGGATACGGGAGGTGAAAGTAACAAGTACGGAGAACGGACAAACCGTAAACTATGAAATGGTAGGCAAACCGGAAATAAAAATGGTAAACTACACTCCCATTACCTCTTTGATAAAAGGTATGGCATATGCTATACAGCCCAATGATTGGGAAATAACAGAGTACCGTACGATGGACTGGAAGCGTTATCCCGGATACGTTAATCCGACAAAACCCGGAAGTGATAAAGATATGTTCCTGTCATCTTCCTATCCATTCTACGCATACGAAAACGACTGGAGCGGAGAAGACAAAGGAGATAATGAGACTTACCTGACCCTGATGATAAAATTTAAAGTAGGAAGCGGACAGCCTAAACCGTATTATTATCGCATTCCTGTCAACTACCGCTTCCCTACCGGCGAAATGACCAATGAACAAAAGAACGGATTACGGAAAATAGAGCGCAATCATTTATACGATATCGTTTCATCTATCAACACGCTGGGTAGCGAAGACGAAGGAGACCCCATCCATTTGGAGGCATATATCAGTATTGAACCGTGGAATACCTCAAACTCCGTGGACGGAGATATAAAAAATGCGCACTTTCTCGTAGTAAAGGAGCACCATCCGCTAATGCCGAATATAGCGGAAAGAAGCGTAGCCTATTACTCCGACCTGCCCATTGCCATTAAAATAAACAAAACGGAATATGAATATTACGACCAGTATGCGCGACTGATAAAATATGTAGATGATGGTCAATATATAACAGCATACATCGATGGTGTGCCATCAGCATATTATAATACAGCTTTTGATGAAATCCAAATAACAAACAACGAAACTAATCCGTTGAACAAACTGTTGCAGATAAATCACAGAGTGCCTGTTAATTTTGTTCCGTTCGAAATTTACTTTACTGTAACCCATGTGATGCCCGACGGAGAAACAGCCGTTCCTCTTTCGCAAGAAGTACATGTGACGCAATACCCGCCTAAATATATAACGGGGACAAAATCTCCCGGATACAGGCCCAACACGGGAGATACAGATCCGTATGCGGACTTTCGTTTCCATGATAAATTGGGAGTTATATCAACTGACCCTACAACAAGTAATCAGGGAGCTCAGAAGAATGATGTATTTTATAAAATAACGACCGTAGTGAACCAGGGGAATGAAGTAATTGGCGACCCTACAGATAGCAATGGACAGACCAAAAGGGATGCCATATCCAATAATATTGTTTCTCCTGAATTTATTATTGCGACACAACATGGTATGTCCCCCTCCATTCCTCAATATTCGGGTGGAAATAAACATGAGAAACAACCAAAATATGGCAAAGGATATGGTCCGTATTCAAGCCGCTTCGATGATCATTATCCTTATGAAGACCAAGATGAATACAATTATGATAACGATGATAATTGGCAAGATTCTTATAGATCTTATACCCATGCCGCCAACAGATGTGAAAATTATTTTGAAGGAGAATACGGAATGGACGGGACGTACAAAGAACACTATAAAAATGAAAGAGGAAAATGGGAATCTCGCAATATCTATAAAACTTTTAAATACAAAGGGCGTTGGCGCATACCTACAAAGGCAGAACTTAAATATATTGAAGGTATTCAGGCAAATGAGCATAGTGCGGTCAAAAGTTTATTGTGGGGATCTTACTATTGGACTGCCCAAACAGGAGTAGCTTACAAATTCTCGAATGCATATCAAAGCACACCGGCAGAAGAAGCTTACAATCCAAAAGAAGGCGCTTATATCCGCTGCGTGTTCGATACCTACAAAGTTTCTGAATAAATAAGAAAGGAAAGAAAAGATGAGACATCACTATGCAATACTCTGTTTATTGTTCGCTTTGCTTGCGACAGGAGCATGTTCCGACGATTCTTTTTACAGGAATAACGAGGAATTGTTGTCCGAAGGGAAATCTTTTGAAGTATCGTTCGACAGCTATGCCGACGGGATGAGTACGATTCTCACCCGAGCCGATGAAGACGAAATCAACTCCATCGATAACCTCCGGCTATTGGTATTCGACGAACACAGGCGATTCTTATATAGCCGTAAAGCCATATTGGAAAAAGTGTACAACGATGACAAGCCTGCGTCGGACCACTTACCCGGCAATTCGAAAGACGGGATAACCCGAATGTATCGGTTTACAGTGCAGCTTGTTTCGAGCACCAAGCCGCGTTACATTCATTTTATAGCCAAACACGACTGGACAGGATTCCAACAAGACTATTTTTTGGAAGGCAAAGATGCCGGGCAGATTATTCCCAATTTAACCACGCAAAAGAATGAACTTTGGCGGGAGATAAAATTCAACCGATTGCAAAAAACCGACTTTAACAGCAAAGTATTCAAGCTGCTGCGTAATAACGCCCGCATATCGCTTACAATAAAAAACGGTATTCCTGACTTTACGTACAAAGGATTTAAAGTGTACAATGCTTATAATAAAGCCACCGTAGCTCCATACATTTTCAAGGAAGAAGGATACACTTATGTTTTCCCTGAGACACCCGACCAACCTACCGTGCCTCCGGGAGCAGGAATTATCGATGTTACGCATGGACCGTTCGGAACCGATCCGATAGATATTTTCGAACGTTTCGACAGGGAGAACGATGAACAGCCGCTTTTTCTTATTCTTAAAGGAAAGTATAAAGGAAAGGATGCCTTTTATAAAATCGAAATGAAGAAGTTTAATGAGACTACCGGGGTATCGTCTCGTTATGATATTGTACGCAACTATCACTACCACGTGAAAGTGAATGCCGTAAACAATAAAGGTTATGCTAATGAAAAGGAAGCTGTGACAAAGCCTGCGGGAAACAATATTTTCGCTTCTACCGAACTGGAAGACTATCCTTCCGTATCGGACGGAACGCATACCTTGACGGTAAACCCATTGGGACAGATCTTTGTGAAGAACGGTGAGTTTAAATCCGATATTCTTTTTACGGGAGGGATTAATCAAGTAAAGATATATCCCGATTGGGACGGAGACAACAATGAATATCTTGGAAAGCCGGTTATTACCAATACGGGAACTAACACAGGAGTATTAAAAATTCCGGTTAAAAAAACACCGACCGACCGTGAATTAAAATTTAAAGTAAACGTAGTAGCCCGTCCTACGGCAGGAAGCAATGCCGGAATCATTACCCGCGAGGTCACTTTGATATTGCGATACCCGTACGACTTCTTTGCAAAATTGGAAAGCGACGGTTCTTATAGCGGGAATAAAGTGCGAATTTCGTTCAAAGTTCCTCCGACAATAGCAAAAACCGCTTTCCCGTTCAACGTGTATGTGAAAACAAAGCAACTCACTCCCGATTTGGAGTCCAATGACGGAATGATTCTTGAAATTAGAGGCGGAGAATATTATTATAAGTACACGGTAAAGAGCGACGCTGAAATAGGCAAGACGATCGTTCTGCACTTCAAACGGAACGAAAACGGCAAAACGGAAACAATAGAGCTGACGTCTCCTTACTATAAAGATGAAACTGTTATTCTCACTTCTGAAAGAGTGCAAGAAGAACAAAAAATAACAGGAATAAGAGCTTATTATCATGGCGGATACTATGACGACAGACAACAATGGAAATGGGGAGATCGTTATATACCGACTGATGCCCAAATATCAGTAAAGGGAACTACAGATAGTAGATATGATAACCTTTTATACATCCAAATGACTTCCAACGGAGAATGTATGTTAGTCTACCCGCCGAATATGCCGGACAATACATCATTAAAATTCACATCCTCGATTCTGGGATATACATATACCCAAACCCAGAGTTTAAAAGATTTGAAATCACGTAAAGACATAAAATTGCAATGAGGGTGTGTCAAAACAAAAATGATCATCCCGAAAAGTTACAGATTGTAACTACCAAACTTAAAAGAGCCGTATCGAACTCTGTTTCGAGTAATGATACGGCTCTTTCTCTTGCTTTTTAGGATGCTCAAGTTTCAGATTAAAAGTTCTTCTTTGGTTTAATTTAGTTTTGACACACCCTCATTGCCGGAACCGATACAATCCTTCCCCCCGCCACAACCATTAATGGCGGGGGTGAAGCATATATATGCAGACTGTCAGTTTCCCACTGGGGAAACTTTTGTTTCCCGCTATTGAAACTTTTGTTTCCCCAGTGGGAAACTTTTGTTTCATCGAAGGGAAACTTTTGAAACTTCCCGATGATTGTTTCTGCCGCCACCATTTCCACCCCCGCTTCGGAGCGGAATGAAAAAATAATCGCAGGAAAAGATGTTTTTCCCGATCTTTTTCGCTTACTTTGTTCCCTGTAAAGACAAAGGGGTGCCCCGTGAGGGCTGAGATTATACCCTAAGAACCTGATGCAGTTAGCACTGACGTAGGGATTGTGTTACTTATTATTGTTTGCCTTTCACAACGCCTCCTTTGTATTTACTTTCAAACTTATAAACCCGAATAGGAAAATGAAAGTACAAGTGAACGACAAGGAGGTGGAGGTTTCTCCCTCATTTACTCTTCAACAACTTATCCCTTATCTGGATTTGCCGACGCAGGGCATTGCCGTCGCCGTAAACAACCGCATGATTCCCCGCACGGACTGGGAAAGCCACGCGCTGCACGAAAACGACCGTATAGTGATTATTAAAGCGGCATGCGGAGGATAAGGGAATGACGAATTTATTATTTATCACACACCGCACCGAACGGTACTCGTACTTCGACTCGGCTTGCATGGCGCTCGAAGGGGGATGCAAATGGATTCAGCTACGCATGAAAGACGCGCCGCTCGAAGAGACGGAAGCGGTGGCGCGCCGGCTGAAACCGCTTTGCAAGGCACAGTCGGCAGTGCTGATGATCGACGACCACGTTGAGCTGGCAAAGAAACTAAGACTCGACGGCGTGCATCTGGGCAGGCACGATATGCCTGTGGAGCAGGCGCGGAAAGTATTGGGAGCCGGATATATCATCGGCGGCACGGCGAACACGTTCGAAGATATCGTGCGCTGTTACCGCGCGGGAGCGGATTATCTGGGCGTCGGTCCCTTTCGTTTTACCACAACCAAACAGAATTTGAGCCCGGTATTGGGCACCGAAGGTTACGCCTCTCTCCTCTCGCAAATGAAAGAGGCCGGCATCGACCTGCCCGTGCTGGCTATCGGCGGAATTACGTTCGACGATATTCCCGGCATCCTGCAAACAGGCGTAACGGGAATCGCGCTCTCGGGGGCAATCCTGCAAGCGGAGAATCCGGTGGAAGAGACCCGGCGAATCATCGGCTGCGGACTTACGAGCGGACAAGGAAGCCGCACAAAGACAAAATCAGTGAAACAAGGAAACAATACATAAGAAGAGATGGAAAAACTAATCATTGCGGGACGTGAATTCGGCTCCCGCCTTTTTCTGGGAACGGGCAAGTTCCACTCCAACGAAGTGATGGAACAGGCGATTCTGGCATCGGGCACGGAGATGGTGACGGTGGCCATGAAGCGGGTGGACATGAACGATAAAGGAGACGACATGATGAAACACATCGTTCATCCGCACATTCAGCTATTGCCCAACACTTCGGGGGTGCGCAACGCGGAGGAGGCGGTATTCGCCGCAAGGATGGCGCGCGAAGCCTTCGGGACGAACTGGCTGAAGCTGGAGATTCATCCCGACCCTCGTTACCTGCTGCCCGATTCCGTCGAAACGCTGAAAGCGACGGAGGAGCTGGTGAAACTCGGATTTACGGTACTCCCCTATTGCCAAGCCGACCCGGTGCTGTGCAAACGTCTGGAAGAGGCGGGAGCCGCCACGGTGATGCCGCTGGGAGCGCCGATAGGAACCAACAAAGGGTTGCAGACGAAAGAGTTTCTGCGCATCATCATCGAACAGGCGAACGTGCCGGTAGTGGTAGATGCGGGCATAGGCGCGCCGAGCCATGCGGCGGACGCGATGGAAATAGGCGCGGCGGCGGTACTGGTGAACACGGCCATTGCCGTAGCGGGCAATCCGGTTGAGATGGCAAAGGCGTTCAAAGCGGCAACGGAAGCGGGACGCCGGGCCTACGAAGCGGGGCTTGGCGCGCAAGCCGACGACTTTACGGCAGAGGCAAGCTCGCCGCTGACGGAGTTTCTAAACTTGTAACAACCGGGTGTACCGAAGGATGAAACAACTTTAATTAACTGAAACTGTTCGGCTTTTTGCCTGCAACAGCCAATCGTAACGAAACATGAAACAACAGATAAAATTTCCCCGCTCTCAGAAAGTATATATGTCCGGAACGCTGTATCCGCACATCCGCGTAGGCATGCGGAAGGTAGAGCAAGTGCCCGGCGTGAGCTTCGAAGGCGAAGAAAAGATACTGACTCCCAATGCGGAGGTATACATATACGACACCAGCGGCCCGTTCAGCGACCCTGCCGTCGACATCGATCTCAAGAAGGGATTGCCGCGACTGCGTGAGGAATGGATCGTGGGGCGCGGAGATGTGGAACGGCTTCCCAAAATCAGTTCGGAGTACGGACGGATGCGACGCGACGACGCGACGCTGGATTCGCTGCGGTTCGAGCACATCGCGCTGCCTTATCGCGCCCGCAAAGGAAAAGCGATTACGCAGATGGCGTATGCCAAACAGGGCATCATTACGCCGGAGATGGAGTATGTAGCCATCCGAGAGAACATGAATTGCGAGGAGCTGGGCATCGAAACCTACATCACTCCGGAGTTTGTGCGGAAGGAGATAGCCGAAGGAAGGGCGGTGCTGCCTGCCAACATCAACCACCCGGAGGCGGAACCGATGATTATCGGGCGCAACTTTCTGGTGAAAATCAATACGAATATCGGAAACTCCGCCACGACTTCGGGCATCGACGAGGAGGTGGAGAAGGCGGTATGGAGCTGCAAATGGGGAGGCGACACGCTGATGGATCTATCCACCGGAGCCAATATCCACGAAACGCGCGAATGGATCATACGCAACTGTCCGGTGCCGGTGGGGACGGTTCCCATCTATCAGGCGTTGGAGAAGGTGAACGGAGCAGTGGAAGACCTGACGTGGGAGATTTACCGAGACACGCTGATAGAGCAATGTGAGCAAGGGGTGGATTACTTCACCATTCATGCGGGGATACGCCGTCACAACGTGCATCTGGCGGATAAACGGCTGTGCGGCATCGTGAGCCGGGGAGGAAGCATCATGAGCAAATGGTGTCTGGTGCACGACCGGGAGAGTTTTCTGTACGAACATTTCGACGATATCTGCGATATTCTGGCACAATACGACGTGGCTGTGTCGCTGGGCGACGGCCTGCGCCCCGGATCCATACGCGATGCCAACGACGAAGCGCAGTTTGCCGAGCTCGACACGATGGGCGAACTGGTGCTGCGGGCGTGGGAAAAGAACGTGCAGGCGTTCATCGAAGGGCCGGGACATGTGCCGATGCACAAAATCAAAGAGAACATGGAACGGCAGATAGAGAAGTGCCACAACGCTCCGTTCTATACGCTCGGGCCGATAGTGACCGACATCGCGCCGGGCTACGACCACATTACTTCCGCCATCGGAGCGGCGCAAATCGGCTGGCTGGGCACTGCCATGCTTTGCTACGTCACTCCGAAAGAGCATCTGGCGCTGCCCGACAAAGAGGATGTGCGGGTGGGGGTAATCAGCTACAAGATTGCCGCGCACGCCGCCGACCTTGCCAAAGGGCATCCGGGCGCGCAGGTGAGAGACAACGCCCTGAGCAAGGCGCGGTACGAATTCCGGTGGAAAGACCAGTTCGACCTTTCGCTCGACCCCGAACGCGCGCAGTCTTATTTCCGTGCGGGGCATCACATCGACGGGGAATATTGCACGATGTGCGGGCCGAACTTCTGCGCCATGCGCCTGTCTCGCGAACTCAAATCGGCAAAGAAGGAATGACAATGCCGAGAATATGAATATTAAAACGAAAAAGAAATGTTTTCCGACGAATTAGCAAAAATATCTTGGGAAGAGACGACGGCAGCCATCTGTTCCAAAACCGAGAGGGACGTCCGCCGCGCGCTGGGCAAGCAGGGGCGTCTCGATGTAGACGACTTCATGGCTCTCATCTCGCCCGCCGCCGCTCCGTACCTCGAAGCAATGGCTCGTCTCAGCCGTAAATATACGATGGAACGGTTCGGCAAAACAATCTCGATGTTCGTGCCGCTCTACATCACCAACTCGTGCACCAACTCGTGCGTGTATTGCGGGTTCCACGTCAGCAACCCGATGAAGCGCACCATTCTCACGGAGGAAGAGATCGTGAACGAGTACAAAGCCATCAAACGGCTGGCTCCGTTCGACAACCTTCTGCTGGTCACCGGAGAGAATCCCGCAGTGGCAGGCGTGCCATACATCGCCCGAGCGCTGGATCTGGCGAAGCCCTATTTCAGCAATCTTCAGATTGAAGTGATGCCGCTCAAAGCGGAAGAGTACGAAGAACTGACGCGTCACGGACTGAACGGCGTGATTTGTTTTCAGGAGACTTACCACAAGGCGAACTACAAAAGGTATCATCCGCGAGGAATGAAATCGAAGTTCGAATGGCGGGTCGACGGCTTCGACCGGATGGGACAGGCGGGTGTGCACAAAATAGGAATGGGCGTGCTCATCGGTCTGGAGGATTGGCGGACGGATGTGACGATGATGGCGTATCACCTGCGTTACCTGCAAAAACATTACTGGAAGACGAAGTACAGCGTGAACTTCCCGCGTATGCGTCCTTCGGAAAACGGAGGGTTTCAGCCCAATGTGGTGATGAGCGACCGCGAGTTGGCGCAGCTGACTTTCGCCATGCGCATCTTCGACCACGATGTGGACATCTCCTACTCCACCCGTGAAAGCGCGGCGTTTCGCGACAGCATGGCTACGCTCGGCGTGACGACGATGAGCGCCGAAAGCAAAACGGAACCGGGAGGCTACTACAGTTACCCGCAGACTTTGGAGCAATTCCACGTGAGCGACGAGCGGAAAGCGGTGGAAGTGGAGCGCGCGCTGAAGCGACTGGGACGTGAACCGGTGTGGAAAGACTGGGATCAGGCGTTCGATGCCGCGGCGAGATAAGCCGGAAGGCTTGCGCGAAGAGAAGGCTCGGCGGCAATTTGCAAATGCGGCATCGGTTGCGTTGGAACGACTATTGTCTCCGCACGAAAAGCAAGCGAGAATCTTCAAAGGACGGTTGGAAGAAAAGCAGAGCTGCTGGTGAAAACCGACAGAGGCTCTGACAGAAACGAACAAAGCCTGTGACAGAGACGAACAAAACCCGGTTTCGATTCGACAGGACCTTTGACGCAAACCAACAGAGCCTTCGATCGAAACAAACAGAGCCTCCGACTGAAACAAACAGAGCCTCCGACTGAAACAAACAGAGCCTCTGACTGAAACAAACAGAGCCTCTGACTGAAACAAACAGAGCCTCCGATCCGTCCGATCAGAGGCTCTGTTCGTTTTTAGCAAAGTATGGTTTACGGAAAACTGATTTTGATGATTTCCGGAGTCCGGATTCCCGGTTTCAATTCGCCGTTGATGGAGAAGAACCGGTTGCCGATTCCAACCAATGCCGCTCCCGCGCGGGCGGTCGAAGAAGTCTCCGTTATCTCTTGCCATTCATCGCTCCGTACATCGTACACCAGTACCTTGCGGTTGAAACGGTACCACTCGGCGGGGTGCAGCAAATAATCTTTTGCCGGGGCGCGGAGAGCCGACAGAAAGATATCTTTGTTCACCCCTCCCATGCAAAGGATAAGGCTGTCGTTCATCGCCGCCGCCACGCCGCCGCCCAACGACACGCTCTCTCCGTCGTCGCCCGCAGGTGCGGCAACGGGAATCCACCGTCCCGAAGAGGGAACATACGCATAGCCGTCGACGGAGAGGGTCGGTTCTTTCCCGTCCGCCGCAGGCGCGAAACCGCCCCAAAGGTAGAAACAAGATTCTTTCCCGTTGTGTCCGACCGCCGAAACGGGCTGTATGCGCGGCGGACCGGGAAAATCGGGAAGCGACTGCCATCCTTCGGACAAACGTTGCAAGTCGAGGCATAAGAACGTGTTCGAAGGCTTTCCGTCACGGTTGCCTCCCGCCACGAAAATCCGCTCTCCCGAAAGCGAAGCGGTGAAGTTGTCCAAGGCAAAAGGCAGCGAGGGCAACGGCTCTGCGAACGTCCGCCGCCGCGACTCGTCCCACCGAAGGCGGTACACACCGTTCATCGCGCCTTTTTGATTCGTTCCTCCGATGCAAACCACTCCGTCGGCAGCGGTTACCGCCGCCCCGTATGCGGCAGGAGCAGGCAGCTCGCCCACCTTTCTCCACACGAAAACAGAGTCGGCATCGAAGTCCGCCGCATACACATGCCGGTAATACTTCTTCTTCCCGCCCTGAGCGGCCGGAACGCCGGGGAAGTTGCAACCGCCCGCTATCAGCAACCGCCCGCTAAGGATGCCGGCATAGCAAGCGGATACCCCCTTATCGAAACCTTTCTCCCCTTTCGGGAATCCCTTCATCGCCTGCATCCGGATATCGCTTGCAGGAGTCTGCCGCACTTCGGCACGGAAACCGGAAGCGGGAAGTCCCGCTCCGTTCACCAGATTGGCACGGGTGAAAGGTTCCCACGCATAACGCACGTAACGGGGACGCGACACTTTGTCGGCATATACTTTTACTTTGCCGTCCGCCACTTCCGCCTTTGCGGGATAGTAAAGCCCTTCCGTCTCCGCCAACTCGAAGGAGCGCAAAGGCATGCCGTCGGCACTGCCCATCGCCTCGCCGTAATCGAATGTCAGCCGGACGGCTCCTCCACGAAAATCGGCGCTACGGAACAAAGGACCGGAAGGCACTACCGTTTCTTTCCCGTAAGTACTGTGCAACGCCCAACGCGCCAACCGCTCGCCTACCGGTTTCTTGTCGGCGGGATGAACGTTCAGCGAATCGCCCCGATCGGTGCATACCGCCATGCCCGTATATGGAACGGAAGCCATCAGCCTCCGCTGGCTGTCGCGGAACCAAGGCCACGAAGGACGGTGGAGGCTCGAAAGCTGCACGTAATAGAAAGGCATGCTTTCATTTTTCCAGTTTTCACGCCAACTGCGGACCAGCAACCGGAAAAGCTTTTCATGCGTTGTTTCGTTGTGGGCATTCGATTCTCCCTGATACCAGATGACTCCTCTCAGCGGGTATCGTTGCAGCGGAAGAATGCCCGACTCGAACAGGTAACACGGTTCGTAAGGATGCCGCGCGTACTTGCCCGCGCTTTTTTTCAGGTTGAGCGCAGCCCTTCCGCGTACCCAATCCTGAATATAATCGTTTTGCATCCAGTCTTTCAGTATCGCCGGGAATTCATATTCCAGCGTGCGGCGATCTATCCACGCCTCCGTGGGCGAACCGCCCACGGCATTGCAAATTAGTCCTACGGGAACTTGCAGGCTGTCGCGCAGCATCCGCCCGAAATGGTAAGCAACGGCGGAAAAAGCGGCGGCAGTGGAAGGAGTACATGGCTGCCAGCGGGTATCGGCATAATAGCGAAGGCGGTTGAGCGAGTCGAGCACGGCCGGCTCCCACTCCACCGCGTTAGTGCGCCAACGGGCTTTCATGTCGTAAAACATCAGCTGCTCGTCCGCAGCCTGCGGAATATCTTCTCCGGCGGAAGCCGCTTCTTTGAGCATAAACTCCATGTTCGACTGTCCGGAACAAAGCCATACCTCCCCCACCCACACGTTGCGGAACTCAAACGAGCGGCGGGAACCGGCAATCTTAAGGACAAAAGGACCGCCCGCCCGCATCGGCAGCAAGTCCGCCTTCCATTTCCCGTCCGTTCCGGCACGTACATTCCGCTGCTGTCCGCCCACAGTTACCGTAACTCTTTCGCCCGCATCGGCAGTGCCGCAGATACTGAGCGGAACATCCCGCTGAAGCACCATATTGTCGGTATAGAGCGGCGAGACTTTCAGTCCGCCGTAATCGCCCGTAACGGCGGAATAAACCGTTTTCGCAAGAAGCGCAGCCCCTTCTGCCGTAGGATGAACGGCATCGGGCAGTAAAAACGGATAAGGATAGAGTGGAGCGTGGAAATCGATGAGCCGGACGGAGGCGCAGCGGGCAACCGTTTTGATAGCTGCCTGTATCTCTCCGTGCCAATCGCGCGTGCCGGACAAGAAGCGCGGATGTCTGTCGGCTATCGGCGTCATACGGGCAATCAAGATGCGGACATCCGGATTTGCCTGACGGAAGGCGTCTATCAGGGCTATGTAGTCTTTGACAAACGAGTCGCGAAAGTGAGGCCAGTCGCGCGGGTCGGTATCATTGATGCCCAGATGAATGACTGCAATGTCGGGCGCGAATTCAATCGCTTTCCGGTACTCTTCCTGTCGGATATAGGGTCGATGCCCGCTACTCAGGAGCGTAGCTCCCGATTTCCCGAAGTTGCCCACTTCGTATCCGTCGCCCAACATCTTCTGAAGTTGGACGGGATATGCCTGAACCTCCCGGTCGGGCAAACCGTATCCGTAGGTGATACTGTTTCCCACACAAGCAATTTTTATACGTTGCCGGGCAGCGGCAACCAGACACACCAATAGGCAAAAAACGGCAAACAGATATCTTTTCATCGCTTGTTCACGTAAGGTTTAACGATTTCCACCCACTTCAAATAGCCTTTTCCGAGCAGATGGAGTCCGTCGTTGGTATATTCGGCTTTCATCTTTCCGGTCGCTCCGTCCACGAAATGCGAATAAAGGTCGATATACGTCGCCCCTTCCCTCCGGGCAAGCTCCTGCAACTGGCGGTTGATTTCGGGCACCATCCGCCACCGGGAAGTGTGTCCCTTAAACATCCCGAACTCGTCCGTCACCGGCAAAACGCTTTGCAGATAGAGCTTGGTGCGGGGGGAATCGCTCTTGATTTTCCGCACGATTTGCCCGATATGATTCGCAATGGTATCGGCAGAAGCGCCTTTGTTCACGTCGTTGATGCCTATGAGCAGGAATATTTTGGCGGGCTTTCCTTTCAGAATCGGAGCCAGCCGGTCGTAAACTCCCATGCAGACATCCCCGCTGATGCCGCGGTTCTTCACCCGTTTGTTACGCAGCAATTCCGCCCATTCGGCGCCGTTCGTGATGCTGTTGCCCAAGAAGACGATATCTTTGGACGATACCGGCAAGGTTTCGAAGAGCGTAGCTCGCTGATAGTAAAAAGTGGAATATTTCTTTTCCTGCGCATATCCCGACGCGAATGCCCAACATAGAAGGGCGAAGAGAAAAAGTCTTTTCATGATGATGAAAACAATAAAGATAGGTTATATAACGAATAGAAATAGCGGAACACGCTTTTCCGCCCTCACAACAGCCGCCGCGTTTTAAGGCGCAGGCAACTCCCGCTCCGGCGAATAGACCAGCCCGTCCGCCGCTCTCTCCCCGTCGGGGGTGACAAAGACGCAGGTAAACATCCACTTCACGAGCCGCACTTCGGGGGTTTGAAACCGTCCGACGGGCAGTTTCAGCAGCACTTTGTTCCATCCTTCGCGCAGGTTGACACGGAGAGGCGGACGTGCGACGCAGTTCTCGTTGCCCAACGGTATCTCGTTGCTGCGCGTCCGGTGGGTCGCCGTCCACACGGGAGGAAGAATCTCCCGGTCATTGATCCAGATGCGGCTTCCCTTATAATCCCACTGTCCCTGAGGCGGAGGAAGGTCGCTTTCCGACCGTCCGTAGTTCTGGAACTCCGCCCATAAGCCGACTTCCTGATTGCGGGGAGAATAAACATAAGTATAAGCATAAGCGGTATGATTCTCTCGGGGCGACTTATAGAACGCGGGAACCAGCGTGCCCCATACGTGACGCAAGTAGATGCCCGCTCCCACCGCCGGAGCGGTTCCGTAGGTTTTGCCTTCGTAAACGTAGCTTTCTTCCTGTTTTTCTTCCGGAGGAAACCGCATCGCGAGGTCTCCATGGTTGGGAAACGCGTCGGTAATCCTCCACTTTACGTTTGTCTGCTTTACATAAGCGAACGGATAACCCGCGAATTTCGTCTGTTTGTACCACAGCATCCGTCGCTCGAAATCGGCAAATTCGAGAAACGTTTCCGACTGCCCGTCGACAGGAAGAATCGTTCCCCGCCCGTCGAAATACTCGCTTCCCCCGCCCAGCCACGCACGTTCGGCAATGGCAAGCATGGCGGGGTAAAAGTTGTTTTCGAGCAGCATGTTTTGCTCCGCCGACAGTTGACGGTCGTTCCATACACCCACAATCACCCCTGCGATATCGTCGCTCCCCGTTTCGGCGTTGTAAATGCGGCTGTTGTAAAGCGCCACCAAATCGCCGAACGTATCGAAATGGTTGATGTAGTGGAAACGGGAGTCGATGGCGGGAATGCCTTTCTGAGCCTTGCCCCGGTAACTCCACAACTGCGTCATGTCTATTTCTCCCGGTTGGTATTTCCATCCCGGATTCCATGAAATGACTTTTTTTCCTTTGGCGCGGACGTAGGATACCATCTCCGGCACGAAGCGGGGATTGGTGAATTCCACCTCATCGGTTCCGATATGCAGGTAAGGTACATCGAAGGTTTCGCAGACTTCATCCGTCAAAAGTTTCAAAATTCTCATTCCTTCGGGGCTTTGCATATCGTGGCGGAAGGTGCGCACGAAGGCTTCGCTATGTCCCGGCATATCTATTTCGGGAATCAACAGCACGTGGCGGGCTTTGCAGAAGGCGACCAGTTCTTTCGCTTCTTCCAAAGTATAATACTTGCCCGGAAGCCTCGTCATGTTGGCGCTGTCGTTTAGCATTGGGAAAATCTTGCTTTCGAGACGCCAAGCCTGATTCTCGGTGAGATGCCAGTGGAAGACGTTGATCTTGAATGCCGCCAATGCGTCGATCTCCCGCTTCAATTCCTCCAACGGAAGATACCCCCGCCCCACGTCGTGCATGAACCCTCGCATCCGGAAGGCAGGCCAGTCCGTTATCTCGCAACACCGGAGCGATGTCCGCTTACCTTCGGTTTCGCCCCACTGCGACAATGTCTGCATGGCACGGTAAACCCCGCAATCGGTCACCGCTTCTATGCGGATGCGACGCTTCTCTATACGCAACCGGTAAGCCTCCTGCTGATTGAGCGGCGCCTCATCGACGGCGGGAACAATAACCACTTCTATCAGCGATGACGCGCGATGATCCGTAGAACCGCCTTTTTGCCTGATCCACTCCTCCCATTCGGATTGCATGACAGGAGTTTTGAGAGCGACTCTGCCCAAGAGGAAACTCCCTTCTCCCGGCTGAAAAATCTGCGGTTTCGGCAGCAAATATGAATCTCCTGACAGCCGAAAGCGTGAATGCGGGATATACGCTTCTTTATACTTCGGCAGTGAATATGAATCTCCTGACAGCCGAAAGCGTGAATGCGGAATATGCGCTTCTTTATACTTCGGCAGTGAATATGAATCTCCTGAGGGGTGTTCGGGGTTTGCCGCGCGGACTTCGGGCAGATTCCGGCATAAAGTGTTGCCGCATGCCTGTACCTTTACCGCAAACGCGACGCAGAAAAAACCGCAAAGGAAAAACAACGGATAAAGACGCTTCATGACTACTTGGCGGACTTTACAATGTCTTTCAATTTCACCGCTTGGAAGGTCATGTGCGCCACGCTGCTTTCATACAAGATGCCTACGGTTTCCTTGTCAATCATGGTCAGACAGGTATACCCCCAGCCGTGTCCTTCGTCCAGCAACAGCTGGTTTTCGGGCAACCAGGTCACCCCTCCGTCCAAACTTGCTTTGATGGTGATATGATGACGTCCCTTTGTCGTATTGGGATTGGAGAACAGCAGCACGTCACGGCCGAGTACGTTCTCGTTCGCCTTTACGTTGATGAGGCTCGCCATACATACCGACTCGGGCAAGCTCTTGCGTGAAGAAACATGTTCGGTCCATGTCTTTCCCAAATCTTTCGTTATGGATACGGCACGGCTTCCGCCCCGATTGTCGCGCATATTGAGCATCAAAACGCCCGGTTCTATCTCCGCTACCTGCGCTTCGGTGGTGTTGGTACGCGCAAGGTTGTGCATCTTCCACGTCTCTCCGCGGTCTTTGCTGTACATGATAGCCGCATTCGGCACGCGGGTGGAATCGATAAACTGGGTGGGGAATACCAATGTGCCGTCGCTCATCGTTATTCCGCGACCGGGACCTTGAAGCAGGAAATACCATGACGGATCTTTCACCTGCTCCGTAACATTTATCGGATCCGACCATGTCTTACCGTCGTCCGTGCTCTTTGCCATCACCAACTGAGCGGTATGATTCAAATCCATGCCGGGATGCGAGCTCCACCAGGCGCGCTGGTTGCCCATGCCGTGCGTCCATGCGGCAACAATCCAAACGGTATTCGTCTTCGTATCCACTAAAATGGAAGGATCGCCCACCCCGTTTTGTGCGGCGGGGAGTCCGTCATACTCACCGAAAGCAAGAGGAAGACGCATTTTCTCCCATGTTTTTCCGCCGTCGGTACTGCGGCTTAAGCCCACATCCACATGTTCCTGCAAATCGACGCTGGAGTTGTAACGGACATCGTACACTCCCAGTAAAGTTCCTTTGTTCGTAGTGACCAAACCCGGAATACGGAACGCTGCCGAACCGTCGTCGCCCGCATGGCGAACGCCGACTCCCATCCGATGCACGATCTGCTCGGGCGATGACGCATGCCATTGCGCTTCCTTTCCATCTATTTTCACAGAACACAGTTGGGAAGTTATTCGGGTAGTTAAGGAGGTTTCCGGCTTCATCTGCAAGCTGATCCAGAAGAAGTTGACACCGGGAAACAATTTGCGATCGGCTTTCAGTCGTACCTTTCCGGAGGGGCGGACAACCTCTGCGCATTTGACAGAATAAGACGGATTTGCTTGCAAAGTACCTGCCGTACCGCGATGGCTCGAGATATATTCCACCGGTGCAAAACGCTTTTTGTCGCGGTCTTGCAAAGCTTCCGTTCCTCCATAATATAGCTTGACAGCTTGTATATCGCTTACCGGAGCGCTTTTACCGAAGTCCAACACAACCTCATCCAACACCCGGCTCTCTTTTGCATCCAACCGCAAATAAAGCAGCACATTGTCTTGTCTCTCTATCAGAACCGGTATTTGCGTCTCGTGCACAAATACAGTATCTGCTGCTTTCGCACAGAAAGCACTAATCAACAGAATAAAAAAAAGCAAATAACGTTTTTTCTTCATGATAAGGAAATTTATTTATTAATGCGACCAAAGATAAGACTTTTTTTGCTAAAATGAATCATCGCAATAAGAACAACCTTATTTTTGGTATTTTTCCCCTTTTACCTGAAATGATGTTTCAACATGTACAAGCCATATATGCACACCATTACGAGGATCGGTTACAACAAAAGCTATGATGAAAAAAGGGGAAAACTGACGAGCAGTCTTCCCCCATAAGCTGATCGGATAAATTACAATATCCGCTTATAAATACTAACCTAAACTTTATTTTTTCGGTTCATAACCGGGAGTCTGCTCCAATAATGGATTGATATTTTTGGTATTAATATCAATAGGCCACAGCAATTTATGTTTTTCACCGGTACTAATCAACGGAGAAGTGGCAGGATAATTGGCGGTAGCCGAAAAAACCAATGAATTATGCGAAGCATCTGACAAACGCACTACATCGAACCAACGTTTACCTTCCCATACAAATTCCTTATCACGCTCATGCAGGATGGCTAATTCATTCGCTTCGAAAGTACTATTTACATATTCATGTCCGGCATATTTTTCACCATAAGCACGCTCACGCACTTGATTGATGTACTCGGCACAAGATTCGTCCAAACCATTGGCAATTTCCGCCTTCATTAGCAGAGCATCGGCATAACGATAAACAATAACATTTGCATCATATACACGATTATTATTAGAATTGATTGAGCCGAGGCCTTTCTTCATTACACAACCGAAACTTGAAGAGGTTAAATCGCTTTTTGTATAGTACTCCAAAAAAGTGGCGTCTCTGCGAGTATCTTCAGGATCATAAGTAGACCAAAAGTCATAAGTGTATTCATGACGGAACACGCCGCCTGTTCCTTTCAGTTGCAATGTGTCTGCCTCTATCTTCTTACCATCACGTCCGTATACTTGTCCGATAAAGACCGCATCCTGATAAAGGAATTGGTGGGCCCAGTTGGTTGCTTCGCCATCGGCAAAATGAAGTGCAAAAATAACTTCTTTATTGTTACGGTTAGAAGTTTTAAAGATAGATTCAAAATCAGACAGAAGTTCGAACTTACCGATAACCTGATCAATAGCCGATTGAGCAGTCTTTAAGTCTGTTTTTCCCGTAGCAGTATGTCCTGTTATGGAAACTTTAGCCGCCCACATATATATTTCGGCTTTTAACATAAGGGTGGCAGCTTTAGACCAATTGCCTTTATTATAGTTGTTTACAACTTTCAAATCTCCATAGTAATCTTCCGATTTATTGATATCACTTTTAACGAAATCAAGAGTTTCTTCCGGAGTAGAACGCTTTACATAGAATTTGTCTGCCGTAACTTTTCCATTTAACAACTCTACCTCGGTAACAACAGGCACGCCTCCATAGGTCTTATAAAGCATAAAATAATATAAAGCTCTTAATCCATACGCCTGAGCCAAATATTGCTTTCTGCTAGCCTCATCTAAGAAAGCACATTCTTTTTCCACTTTATGAATGAAATGATTCACTTGCATAATAGGAGAATAAAGGCCATACCAATTGGAAATTCCCGGTCTGTCTTCATCTATTACATTGGAACGAAGATTTGCATAATTCAAACTGGTATTCTCTGACGAGGTACCTACTCGCTGCGTACCTCCACGTACTTCTCCCAAGACATAAAACATAGTATAATTGTTTCTCAACTGAGCATGCAAACCAGTCATATATCCATCCACTTGCGCGCGCTTATTCCAAAAGTTTCCACTTCCGAAATTATCTTCAGGGCTCAGGTCTAAAGCATCACATGCCGTATAAAGAACAGCTAATGCAAATAAAAATATAATAT